>Ga0180007_10000011_pt1 | contig 389755 bp, 321 predicted proteins | sample MM_PC_MetaG_FD_121122 | JGI IMG/M metagenome (GOLD analysis project Ga0180007, IMG submission 121122) | Groundwater microbial communities from the Aspo Hard Rock Laboratory (HRL) deep subsurface site, Sweden - MM_PC_MetaG | ecosystem: Environmental > Aquatic > Deep subsurface > Groundwater...
GACGATGGATTTGTGGTGTTTTGATTGTCTGCGATGAGTTTCCGTGGTCTTTGTGGTTCCCCGCGTCAAGACACGGTCGTGACGGCCAAGCCCCACAACCTGGGCCGTCACGTTCCCGTCATTGCCGGGCAGGCGCAACGTGACGTTGGTTTGCGACGATTTTCTGTGGTTTCTTGCGTCACGCCGGGGGTCATGACGTCCGAGTTTATGAGTTCATGGGTTTTCACGTAATGTCGGGCAAGTATGAAGTTTTACTCTTCCTTAAACCTGTCGTGGATAAGATAATCTGGATCTTCACGGTTGCGTAATATGGCGGGGTGGTTCGTTAGCATTAAAGCAAGTCTTGGTTTATCTTCGCGGACAAAAGTGAAGAATATTGCAAACAAGATTTGAAAAATATTAGAAATAGCCAAATAATAAAGACCAGAGTCCAAGTCCAATATTAATGAAAGATATTTACCGATCCCCATCATTTCATATAATAATAAAACTGCATAGAAAAGCTTAACCTCAAGAGTATCCATTGAATGTTTTATTGCCATCTTCAAAATCAAAGCAATAACACAAAAGTGCACAACAATGAAATAAATGAATAGAATAGGGTAAGATAACAGGCTATAGATGACTACACTAAGGCACACTAAAAAAAGCAGTAACAAAACACGGTTTTTTTTATTAATTTTTTTATACAAGAGAGCGTAAATCAATAGATGAGAAAAGAGCAGTATTGTTATGTTTTGATTGATGCCAAACTGTGTATAAATTTTAAATTCAATAAATAATAAAGCGATAGGTCCTGATAGAGCTAAAAATAGAAAATAAAGAAAAAATTTTCCTCCATATTGCCTGAATGGAGGCAATATGAAGAAAAATGACATCAAAAATACAATATAAATGTAAGGAAGATCACTCATTTACTATTCACAATAGGGTGGACAAGGCGAACCAAACTCCATAACATAATCCCCATAAGAAACAGTCATAACATCTTCCCGCATTTCAACATAAACGTCTTTGACTGGTTCCGGAACTTCACCATCTTCCGCGGCTCCCGTAGTTTCTTTATACATAAAATTCAATAATGCTTCGGCAACACTTTTACTGTAAACATGAAAAACATCATTCTCACCTTTTACGTACCCTTCTGTAAGAACACTATCCAGAGAGGTTGCCGTGTACAGTTTTCCGTCTCTAATCATAAACATAATATTATCCTGTGCCTTTGTCAACATCTCTTCCAGTGCACTTGATGTAATTGTTACTGATGTTGTAACAGGTCCAAACAGTTTTTCGGCTTCTGCTTTTGTTAGTATTTTGCCCTTTACACCGGCATTAGTAACTACGGCAGTTAAAAACAACGACAGCACGATAGTTGATAATAAATATTTCTTTTTCATACATCACTCCATGTTAGATATTAAAGTATGATTAATTATCGAATAATGGAATAAAAAGTTTAAAGGAGAGAATATATTATTTAATAAACTTACAATAAATAACATAATAATTAGACAAAATTGTTTTTTATAATATAAAATTGCGAATAAAAATTCTGAAATTAAACTGCTCTAAACGAAGCAGAGAAGAAAACATTAGCAACTGAATTAAGAACCCTCAGAAATTATCTTGTTTGCCATGGTGAATTTTATTGCATATGCAATTAGCTCAGGCAGTGTTTTAAGCTTAAGCTTATCCATTAAATTTGCCCTGTGCGTATCAATAGTTCGTTTACTAAGCCCCAAACGTTTCGCAATTTCATTACTGGTTATACCCTCGGCAATATGGACAAGAATGTCTCTCTCTTTTGGGGAAATCCTTGTGTATTCATCAATGTGAGTGGCGGCAATATCTTCAAATTTAACGGCAAGTTCTTCAAGTTTGTTTTCGCCGTAATTCTGCCCAAAATACCGTTGTCCCTCGTAAACTTGCTTTATGGCGTATATCAGTTCGCCTCTCATAATGTTTTTATTAACAAGCCCTCTGCCGCCAAGTTTCATACAATAAAAAATATATTCTTCTCCCTCGTACATAGAAAGGAAAAGCGCTTTAGCTTTTGGGTCGCGTCGTCTTATTTCTTTAAGTGCCATAGTGCCGGAAAGTCCGGGCATAGAAATGTCAAGCAGTATAATATCCGGGTGTAATTCGAAGTATTTCTTAATCAATTCTTTGCCGCTTTCAACTTCTCCAACAACAAGAATATTGCTTTCATCATTAAGCAGGCTTATAAGCCCGGCTCTAAATAAATGATGATCGTCAGCCAGTAAAAGAGTTATCGGTTTATCATTTTCCATTTTTCTTCTCTACGGGAATATCAATAGTAATATAAGTACCTTGCTCAAGGTTTGTGTTAAATTTAATGTTTCCGTTGAACAATTTAACTCTTTCTACTATATTCAACAAACCCATACCCTTATTTAGCCTATTTTTTCTTGTAACAATTTTCATCAAAAACCCTCTGCCATCGTCATTAACCAAAAGTTTAATTCTGTCCTGGTTAAGCAATAGTTGAATACTAAAACTGGTTGCATGCGAATGCTTAACAATATTCGAAATAGATTCCTGCGCAATCCGGAAGAGCGCTATTTCCTGCCTTTCTGTAAGAGAATGAAAATCCCCGTAGTAATCAAATGTGCCTTTAAGAAAGTCACCGCTTCCAACTCTGCTTACAAGTGATTCAATAGCTGCGGGAAGACCCAGTTCTTCAAGTATTTTAGGGCGCAGCCGTAAGGTTATATCTTTTAATTCTCTAATGCCGTCGCCAAGCAGATCCATGCTGTTGTTATAGACGTCTTTAACCTTTGAGAGTTCATCAATATTTTCTAATCTGCTGATCTGCATTTTTGCCGCCGAAAAAACCTGTCCCACGCTGTCATGAAGTTCGCTGGCGATTCTTTTTTTCTCAGATTCCATTCTGTCAAGGGTGTGAATTCTTAGTTTATCCATCTTATCGTGGATGGTTAGATATTCCTGTTCATAGCGAAAATAGGCAGATGAGTCGTGCAGATGAGCGGTTGCAAAATTGTATTGTTTACTTGCAATTAATCTTCCATAATAGTGAAGGTTTTCTTCGTGTATTGAAAACTCAGAAGATTTTTTACTCTTAAAAAAATCCTTAAAATCAAAATTCTCTATTTTGAAAAGCTCTTTGAACTGAATACGGGGACTGGCAACAGCAGGGAAAACCTGAAGAGCAGATTCATTATAAAGAGTAACATAGCCGGAAGGAGAGAACCGAATAACGGGATCCGGGTTAAGGTTCATTACTTCCCGTATTTCTTCACTAAAATGGTCATAGAGGTTTTTTTTCTCAGAAACCACTTTATGTTCATAGGGAATTACATTTCTTCGGAAGAAAAATGTTATCACAAAATAAACGGCAATCACAATAACCAGAGAATAGTATACAGGATTGCCTGCACTAAAAAAATAGTTAAGCAGCTTATTCAGATCATCTTGATAGAAAATTACAGAATAGAAAAAAGCTAACATTTGGCCTAAAATTTTTCTGATAAGATAGGAAATATTTGCTTAACAAATTTCTCAATAAATTCTTCTTTGTGTTCCTTATAATCGTATTTTTTTGCCGTGCGGTCAATTATCATATATATGATTGATTCCGGAACATATGGGAAATTTTTTTTAAGATTTTTCATGAGAAAATATTTTTCCCTAAAGTTGTTGAGGGACGTATATTCCGGGAGGAACGAGTCCTTAACGCGTGTAATTATTTCCTCAGGGGCCATTGCTTCTATTTCTTCAATTCTCAAAACAACCTCCTTAACTTTCATATAATATAAAACATTATTCTTTAAAATAAATCAGTACAAGTACCGTATATTATTTAAGGTTAAGGAAAGCGTTTTGAACTAAGTCGCAACGTCTGTTGTTGCAAGTTATTTGCAATTGTGTTGATTGATAACTAGTTTTGAGCTATGCAAAATCTTTTAGAATATTTAAAGAAGGATGGGGTTAAGATTACGGTTCCACGGCGTAAAATTTTAATGGCGCTTCTTTCTGAAAAAAGTCCTCTTTCTTTAAATGAAATATTTGAGAAAACCGAAAATGTTGATTTTGCAAGCGTTTACCGCAATATTAAACTGTTTTGCGATATTAACCTTGTAAGAGAAATTAGTATGGGTGATAAGAAAATTCGTTACGAATTAAACTTGCAGGAGCATTACCATCATATTATTTGCAGTAAATGTGGCGGGATTGAGAAGCTGAATGTTTGTTTTTTAAGTAAGGTTGAGAAGATTACAAATTATAAAATTACAGAACATCATATGGAGTTTGTGGGAATATGCCCGGAATGCAAGCAATAAAATACTGTCTAATCTCAGTACAACTACTGATGGTTTTAAATGGATGTTCAAGCGATAAACCAGTGGAAATTTCTGAAAAAATTGAAATTGCGGTTTCATTTTCCACCTATAAAAACTTTGTTAATGAAGTTGGCGGCGATAAAGTTGATGTTATAAGCATGCTTCCTTCCGGTATAAGTCCTCCGGAATTTGATCCTATACCATCCAGTTTAATGAAACTTGCCGGGGCGAAATATTACTTGGGAGTTGGGGATTTTTTCGAATTTGAAAAAATATGGATCGAAAAACTAAAGGGGGTTAACCCTTCAGTAAAAGTATACGACACATCAAAAGATTTAGAAGAGTTGGACCATAATCATCATGTTTGGAATGGCACTGACGAAGTAAAAATAATAACACGTAATATTAAAAATATTCTTTGCGCGGTTGATTCATCAAACAAAACTTATTACGAAGAAAATTATAAAAGTTATATTGAAAAACTGGATTCTGTAGACCAGTTCGTTAAAAAACAATTTGCATCACTTAAGCACCGAACAATCTTAACGTATCATCCGGCATGGTTATATTATGCAGAAACATACGGACTTGAACAACTTTCGGTTGAAGACCATGGCCGGGAACCAAACACGAAGGATTTAATGGAGCTTATTATAAAGGCACGGCAGCTTAAGCTAAAGGCTGTTTTCATCCAGCCTCAGTTCAGCAGTAATACTGCTGAAGTTATTGCACGGGATATAAATGCTGAGTTGGTTGTAATTGACCCCTTACCAGACAATTTTATTGAAAACCTGATTGATATTACAAACAAGATAATGAGGTATGCGCCTTAGTGAATTCTCTTGAGCTAAATAATGTACATGCATCAATTAAAGGTAAATTGGTTTTGGAAGACATCAATCTTTCATTAACAGAGAATGAATTCCTTGGTGTAATTGGGCCTAATGGAGCTGGAAAAACTACTTTGTTAAAAGTATTGGTTGGTTTAATCAAGCCCGATTCGGGCACTGTCCTTGTTGCGGGAAAATCCATAGAGAAATCAAAAAGAGAAGTTGGTTATGTTCCCCAGTTTAACACGTTTGATAACCAGTATCCAATCTCGGTTTACGAGGTTGTAAGAATGGGTTTATTGAGCGGGCTGGGCTTGTTAAAGTTTGGGGATAAAAAGCATAGTGAAAAAATAACAAAAGCACTTACTCAGGTTGGTTTGCAGGATTTTTTGGAGAGAAATATTAACGAATTATCGGGCGGCGAAATACAACGTGTGCTTATTGCCCGCGCGCTTGTTAATTCACCAAAGTTACTGCTGCTGGATGAACCGACTGCAAGTGTTGATTCATTCCACGGACAAAATTTTTACGAGCTATTAAACGAATTGAATAAATCAATCACTATTGTTTTGGTTTCGCATGATATAGGGGCGGTTTCAAGTTACGTAAAAAAAATCGCCTGTCTGAACAAGACCTTAGTATTTCATGATTCAAAAAGTATTTCTAAAGAAATGTTGGAGAAAACTTATAAATGCCCAATAGATTTGATAGCCCACGGTGTTCCTCACCGTGTATTAGATCATCACGAGCACTAATATTATGCTAGAATTATTACAATATGATTTTTTTGTTAACGCGCTTATTGCCAGCCTGCTGGCCAGTATTGCCTTTGGTATAATCGGCTCTTTTGTTGTTATAAAGAGAATCGTATTTATTAGTGGTGGTATTGCTCATACAGCGTATGGTGGAATAGGGCTGGGATTTTTACTTGGGTTTAGCCCCTTATTAGGCGCAATGATATTTGCCGTTGGAGCCGGATTGTTTGTAGCGGTAATGAAATACTCTGATAATCAAAAAGAGGATTCTCTTATTGGGATTATGTGGTCATTAGGAATGGCGCTCGGTGTTCTGTTCATATCGCTTAAAGAAGGATATGTGCCGAATTTAATGGGTTATCTGTTTGGCAACATACTTACAATCCCACGTGAAGAGTTATTCATGATGTTAGGATTTGATATTGTTATCGTTTCGATAGTAGTCATTTTCTTTAAACAATTTCAGGCAATAACATTTGACGAAGAATTCGCGAAGGTTATCGGACTTCCTGTAAGAAGCCTTTACATACTTTTGCTGGTATTGATTGCACTGACGACAGTAATACTTATAAAACTGGTTGGTATTATTCTGGTCGTTGCTTTGCTTACTATTCCGGCCACAATAAGTTTGATGTTTACAAAGAGCCTTAAGACGACAATGGTGTATTCTATAGTCCTCGGGTTATTTTTTACTATCATTGGTTTATTACTTTCTTATTATTTAAATTTGGTCTCAGGTGCGACCATTATAATGGTTGCGGTTGCAGGATATATAATCGCTAATATCTATAAGAAAATTTATTTTTCTTAATAATATTTTGTAGGGGTGTTTTGATGGAATGGAATATAAGTCCTGAAATAGTTGCAATAGGCCCACTTAGCCTTAGATGGTACGGACTATTATTTGCTTCCTCTTTTATTATCGGGCTGCAGATAATGTTATGGATGTTTAAAAAAGAAGATAAAAATATAGATGACCTGAATGACTTGGTTTGGTTTATGGTTTTAGGTACAGTAATAGGCGCCAGATTAGGGCATTGTCTGTTTTATAATCCGGAATATTATCTTAGCCATCCTCTGGAAATACTTAAGGTTTGGAAAGGCGGCTTGGCCAGCCATGGGGCAGTGATTGGAATAATAACCGGGCTCTATTTTTATATGAAGAAGGGGAGAAAATATTCCTATCTGTGGCTTATTGACAGGGTATCAATAACAGTAGCGCTGGCAGCTTTCTTTATACGAACTGGCAACCTGTTTAATTCTGAAATCATTGGTACTGAAACAACTGTTCCATGGGCATTTAAATTTGTACTTATAGATAATGTGCCTCGTCATCCGGCCCAGCTTTACGAAGCTCTTGCGTATCTTGCTGTTTTCATACTATTAATACTCTGGTATAAAAAGAAAGAAGGGCAAATTCCGGAAGGGCGCATCCTGGGAGTGTTTTTAGTTTTGGTTTTTGGATTCAGATTTTTTGTTGAATTCATAAAAGAAGATCAGACATATTTTGAAGCAGGTATGCTGCTAAATATGGGGCAACTATTAAGTATACCGGTAATCTTAGGTGGCGTCTACCTAATTTTTAGATCAGGCAAAGAAAAAATTAATGCACAAATTTAGAGTTTTTATAAATTCCTTCGGAAAGGACAACCTGTTGTCAAACAAACAAATCTTTAAGTCAATAATCACTATTGCAATTATTTTTTTATCGTCATGCAGCCAACCCAAAGAGAACTATGATCCATCAACTGATTTACTCCGGTTTAAAGGGGAGGTTCATCTAAGGAATATTAAGCAGCTGACCTTTGGTGGTAACAACGCCGAGGCATACTGGAGTTTTGATGACAAGCAATTGGTTTTTCAGAGCGATTGGGACAAACTAAATGATCATGGATGTGATCAGATTTTTCTTATGAACGTTGATGGCTCTCAACTTGTTCAGAATGAAACCTATCGTCTTATCTCCACCGGTAAGGGAAGAACCACTTGCAGTTATTTTTTGAAAGATGGAAGAATAATCTTTGCCTCAACTCATGCCCAAAGCGAAGAATGCCCTGAGCAAGTTATGTTTACAGGCGGGCGTTATGTTTGGCCAATATACAAGAGTTATGATATATATATTACAGACAGTACAGCCTCTACTACAGAATTGTTTATCGGCGGCGAGGGATACGACGCTGAGCCTACAGCCTCGCCCGATGGAAAATATATCGTTTTTACCTCTACACGTTCAGGCGATCTTGAATTATGGCGTTACGAAATTGAAACCGCTGCGCTGCTTCAACTAACAAATACACTTGGATATGATGGCGGCGCATTCTTTTCAAGAGATTCCAGGAGCATAGTGTGGAGAGCCAGCCGACCAGTTGGAGAAGAAGCAAATGAATATAAAGCATTGCTTTCTGAGGGATTGGTGGAACCTAAAGCGATGAGCATTTATATAGCTGATATTGAAGGAAATAACGTAAGAAAAGTTACTGAGCTACCCGGGGCAAATTGGGCTCCGTTTTTCCACACATCAGGCAATAAAATTATTTTCAGTTCTAATCATCATTCTATTGGGGAAGGTGGTCGACTATTCGATTTATTTCTTATTAATCTCGATGGAACAGGTTTAGAACAGATAACACATTCAGGTACATTTGACGCATTCCCTATGTTTTCATTCGATGGAAGCAAAATTGTGTTTGCTTCGAATAGAAGAGTAGATAGAAGCTCGAGCAGGGAAACAAACATTTTCGTTGCTGACTGGGTTGAAAATCCCACGGACGAGGATAATAATTTTTAACAGTTACAGGAATGGTTCATGACAGAAAAAGAATTTATTGAAATATCTGTAACAAAGTCGAGGGGCAGTCTTCCTGAATTCCCTGGTAATTTTTTGAGTGATGTTGAAGTCAGGTCTGTGGATATGCCTGGTAAAACAATTGTTTTAGGTCAGGAACTATTTGGATCATTTGAAATTATTGATTCTGATGGCAATGTTTATTTTCAGGTTGGCAGTACACTTGAGGCGAAATATTATCTTTATAGTAACAGAACAAAACCTTCAAAAATATCTGTTCCGGTAAAGGAAACAGATGTTATCAGTGTAGTTAAAAAGTATGAAAATTCTATTGATCAGATTCTTCAGGGACTTGAAAAAGATTTTAAGAAAGAGTTTCCGGGAAACAAGAACTTTTATCAGGTATCAAACCAGATATTTCACATGTTAAATTTACAACGATATTAGAGGCAGCGCTATTGATAGATATAAGCAGTAAGATTATTGATTATTTGAGAGATTTATTTGGTGACGAATTTGCTGAAAAATATTTTGAATACGTAAAGAGCGATTTTCAGGTTTATCTAAGACTTTCGACCTTTATTGAAGATCACACCTTGTTTGAAAACCGACTTAAAGAATATGGAATTGTTGTAGAAAAAGTTAAGGGAGTTCCTAACGCATATAAAGTTCTTGAAGGACAAGATATTATTGGGAAAACCACGGAACATGCTTTGGGGCATTATTACATTCAAAGTCTTTCATCAATGATTCCCCCTTTCGCGCTGCTCCCGACTTCTGAAGATAAAACTCTGGATCTTTGCGCTGCTCCCGGTTCAAAAACTACTCAGCTTGCCGAAATGATGAATAATGAGGGAACTCTTATTGCAAATGAGCCAAGCAATAAAAGAATCAGAAGTCTTGTGCATAATGTTGACAGGCAGAACCTTGTAAATGTAGGGGTGTTAAGATTCAGGGGCGAAACACTCAGCAAAGTTTACCACGAATATTTTGATAAGGTACTGGTTGATGCTCCATGCAGTGGTCTTGGCATAGTGCAAAAGAAAGGCGAAATAAATAACTGGTGGAATACGGACGAGGTTGCCCGAATGAGTGATCTGCAATTCAGACTTTTAATTAGTGCCATAAAATCGGCAAAAGTCGGCGGAGAAATTCTTTATTCAACTTGTACGATGACCTGTGAAGAAAATGAGTTTATTATAGATAGGGTTCTGAAAAAGTATCCTGTTGAATTAGTTGATGTTGAATTGCCGGTTCCATCTCATGACGGTTTAACGGAATACGCGGGATTTGAATTTTCGCCTACACTTAAAAAAGCACGCAGGATTGTACCATGGGATATTAATTCCGAAGGATTTTTTATTGCCAAATTGCGTAAGACAGGTCCTACCGAGAAGCCGCAGAACAGGATTACCAGTGATGACCCGACTGTGCGTTTTGTTTCAGCCGAGAGCAAGAAAGTAAAAAAATATGTTAAAGACCTCTCTGAATATTTTGATATAGATTGGGCGATAATGAATAAATTCAAGTTCTATCATAAAAACCGTGACATTTACTTTCTTAATAAAGATTGGGAGATAGATCAACTTGGGTTATACGAGAGACTGGGATTAAAATTTGGCAAGGTTGATAAAAATGATTATATAATTTTGCATACACATGGCGCCAGAGTTTTAAGCGATCATATTCGCAAAAACATTATTGATCTGGAGGATGAGGATTTAAGTTTTTATATGCAGGGTGGAACGATTAAGAAAGAGTATGATTCCACAGGGCAGAAAGTAGTAAGATACAATGGAAAGGTTATGGGAGTGGCGGTATCAACCAAAGAAGGCTTAAAGAGTCAGTTCCCAAGATCCTTACGAGCACAGGAAATAATTTTTCCGAAGTAAGAGTTTAAAAACAAAAAGACCCGACCTTTAGGCAGAATCGAGTCCTTTTGAGATGTATGAGGGTTTTAAATTATACGTCGTAGTAAAGCTCAAATTCATACGGATGTGGTCTTAAAGAGAAGGGTTTAACTTCTCTTTCCATTTTATAGTCAATCCATGTGCGGATAACATCTTCGGTAAACACATCACCTTTTAATAAGTACTCGTGATCATCTGCGAGTGCTTCCAGTGCAGCTTTTAGGCTCTCGGGTGTCGAAGGTACATTTTTCAACTCTTCAGGCGGTAGATCGTATATGTCTTTATCAAGTGGTTCGCCGGGTTCAAGGCGGTTCATAATTCCATCAAGTCCTGCCATCATTATTGCAGAGAATGCCAGATATGGATTTGCTGTTGGATCCGGACATCTGAATTCAACACGTTTGCTTTTAGGACTATTGGAATACATAGGTATACGTATTGCAGCGCTTCTGTTCATTTGCGAATAAGCAAGATTAACAGGTGCTTCAAATCCAGGCACAAGTCTTTTGAATGAATTTGTTGTAGGATTAGTAAAGGCAATTAACGAGTTGGCATGTTTAAGAATTCCTCCAATAAAATAGAGAGCCTCTTCGCTTAAGCCGGCGTAGCCGCTCCCGGCAAATAATGGATTACCCTTTTTCCACAAGCTCACATGTACATGCATACCGGAGCCATTATCACCAAAAATTGGTTTAGGCATGTAGGTTACAGTTTTATTAAATGCTTTTGCCGTGTTCTTAACAATATATTTGAATTGAAGCAATTGGTCAGCGGCAATTAACAATGATTGATAACGTAAATCAATTTCGCACTGCCCGCCGCTTGCAACCTCGTGATGCTGGGCTTCTACTTGAATGCCGGCTTCAATAAGGTTTAATACCATTTGGTTCCGCAAATCCATTAATGCGTCAGTTGGTGGTACAGGAAAATAACCTTCCTTGTAGCGTGGCTTATAACCCAGGTTAGGAGATTCCTCTCTGCCAGTGTTCCATTGTCCTTCCGAAGAATCCACGGCATAAAAAGAGCTGTTAGGAGTAGTCTTGTATCGTACATCATCAAAAACAAAAAACTCCGCTTCTGGTCCAAAATATGCAGTATCAGCTATACCAGTCGACTTTAGATATGCCTCGGCTTTTTGGGCAATATTTCTGGGGCATCGTGTATATTTTTCTCTTGTTGCCGGTTCGTATACATCGCAAATTAAGCTTAATGTTGGGGCGGCAATAAATTTATCAACAAACATTGTTTTAGGATCCGGAATGATAAGCATGTCACTTTCCTGGATGTTTTTCCATCCTCGCAAAGAAGATCCGTCAAAACCAAAACCGTCTTTAAACGAGTCTTCGGTGAGTTCACTTTCAGGAACTGTAAAGTGCTGCCACTGCCCTGGGAAATCCATGAATTTGAAATCTATGAATTTTATACCGGTCTCTTTTACAAATTTCAATACTTTGGTTACTTCTGATATAGAATCCGCCATACTTGCTCCTTAAATGTTAATTTTGGTTGTCTCCTTAATAGTCGACAACACAAAGTTTGTTATTGTTCTTGTTACTCCGGGCCAGGATTGAATTTTTGATAAAAGTAGTTCTAATGATTTTGTGTCTTTAACCAGGGCTTTTAACATATGTGAACCTTCACCAAGGATGGAATAACATTCTAAAATTTCCGGTGTATCGTTCACATGTTCGGTTAGTTTTGGATAATTTTTTGAAGAATCCATAACAACCATGATTAGGCACATGAGATCATAATTAAATCTTTTCTTATCTAATTTCGCGTAATAACCTTCAATTACACCATGTTCTTCAAGTTTTTTCATTCTTTCACTCAGCGAAGGTAGTGAAAGACCAACCGCTTCAGCGATCACATTCCTTTTAATTCTTCCCTTGTCCTGAAGTATATTCAGAATCTGTAAGTCTGTTGAGTCGAGCATAACCTAATAAAGTTAGTTGACGAATAATTTATGGCTCAAAATATAAGGCACATTAACAATATATGCAAATTAATTATGTCGTATAGCTCGTTTTGGTTAACTAACAAAAGATTTGTTGGTTTAATTGATAAAAATGCCCAGTTTATGCAGGCGATTTCTTCAACAAAGGATTGTAATATTGGCGTAGTAGTTTTTGATTTAAAATTTTCCCGGGGGGGAGAAAATGAAAAACACGTCAAATGTGGTGAATCTGCTTTTTTTCGTGATGATTCTGTCTGGTATTGTCTATCCGCAACAATTCAATACTTCCGTACAAAACGTGATTAATGAAGTAAGCCTCGCTAATTTAATTTCAACTGTTAGTAGATTATCGGGCGAGAAACCAGTTACGATTGGCAGTGAAGAAATCACTATACTTTCAAGATATATGAACCATCCGCACAATGATATTGCTGCAGATTTCATTAAACAGGAATTAGAAGGTTACGGACTTGATGTGGAAGATCAGTACTATGTCTCTTCACGAAATACTTTGGGTGGAGTTGGAAGGAATATAATTGCTAAAAAGCTGGGGGTCGAATATCCTGAAAAAAAATACATCCTTTGCGCTCATTATGATTCAATAACCTCAAACGGTTCCAACGCTCCAGGGGCCGATGATAATGCAAGTGGAACTGCAGCAGTATTGGAAGCTGCGCGGATTCTATCCGGTTATCAAACAAAGTATACTATGTTGTTTATCCTTTTTGATGAAGAGGAACTTGGCATGATTGGAAGTAATTACTATGCTAATTCAGCCTGGTCGTCGGGTGAAGAAATAATGGGTGTTATAAATATGGATATGATTGCCTTTGATTCTAATAGCGACTGGTCTTGTGATGTGCATACCCGTAACATAAGTAATTCCGAAGCATTGAAAAATAAAATGTTAGAAGTAAATTCAACCTATTCTTTGATGTTGAACGTTGAGGTGCACTCAGTTGGTACGACTTCAAGTGACCAGTCTTCTTTTTGGAACAAAAGTTATGGCGCAATTCTTTTAATAGAGGATTACGAAGGAAGTATATTGGTACTCTATAACGATTTTAACGCCTTTTATCATACGGCAAACGACAGGCTTTTTGCTTTTAATAGCTTGTACTATAAAGCAATGTCGAAATTAAGCGTTGGTACTTTTGCCGAGTTGGCAGAAATTGTTACTACATCAGAAAATAATGATGAGGTTGTGGAAACAGCTTTTCTTCTCTCGCAAAACTATCCTAATCCATTCAATCCTTCTACGAAGATTGTGTTTACTCTTCCGCACTCCGGTTATGTCAGGCTCACACTATTTAATATACTCGGTGATGAAATTGAAGTGTTCATTGACGGGCACATGCAAGCCGGATCCCATCATTATAACTTTAACGCAAAAGATGTTTCCAGCGGCGTGTATTTTTATCAACTACTGTATGAAAGTAAGGCTTACCAAAGAAAAATGATTGTGGCGAAATAATTCATTTACGACTTAAAATTTCGATTTTATTCCGGACAACAATCCTGATTGATTTTTAAACCAGAATCAACGTTTATTCAATAAATTCAAGGTAATTTGATTTCCTACCTAATAATTGTGTATTTTTGCATCTAAAATTTTTAGTAATGAAGGGAATATCTCAAATGAATTTTAAAACCAGGACTCATACGTGTGGCGAATTAAGAGAATCGGACATAGATAGCTATGTAGTATTGAATGGATGGGTTGATACACGTAGAGATTTGGGAGGAGTAATCTTTATTGATTTACGAGATCGTTATGGAAAAACGCAAATTGTGTTTGAACCATCTTATAATATTGAATCGCATGAAATTGGCAAATCCCTTCGCACAGAATTTGTTGTTTCAATAGAAGGAAAGGTCCGGAAAAGACCGGAAGGCACTGAAAATTTGGATTTGAGCACTGGCGCCATTGATGTAATGGTTGATAAATTAATTATTCTTAATGAGGCAGAAACCGTTCCTTTTATGATTGAAGATGATGTGGAAGCCAATGAGGATCTGAGATTGAAATACAGATACCTTGATTTGAGACGTCCGAAAATGCAAGCCAATATGTTGTTACGTCATAAAATGTACAAAGCAACAAGGAATTATCTTGATCAGAAAGATTTTGTTGAGATCGAAACCCCAATACTAATGAAAAGCACTCCTGAAGGCGCCAGAGATTTTCTTGTTCCCAGCAGAATGCATAAGGGCAAATTTTACGCTTTGCCACAATCACCTCAAACATACAAGCAATTGTTAATGGTCTCCGGTTATGATAGATATTTCCAAATTGTTAAATGTTTCAGAGACGAGGACTTGCGTGCTGACAGGCAATTGGAATTCACGCAGATAGATATTGAAATGTCTTTTATTGATCAGGAAAATATTTTTGAGTTAGTCGAAGGGCTGATGAAAAAGTTATTAAATGACATTAAAGGTTATGAGTTAACTTCGCCAATCAAAAGGTTAACCTTTGATGATGCTATGGAAAATTATGGAAGCGATAAACCTGATTTAAGATTCGGGCTTGAAATGACAACATTAAATGATGTCTTTGCTAATTCGGAGTTTCGGGTATTTAAAGATGCAGTTACTACTGACGGCAATATCATCACAAGTCTGCTTGCTAAAGGTTGCGGCGACTATACAAGAAATCAGTTGGACGTTTTAACTGATTATGTGAAAAAACTTGGTGCTGGAGGTTTAATATGGATGCGCGTTCAGGAAGATTCGATTGAGGCGCCTATTGCTAAGTTCTTAACGGAAGAAGAAAAAACAGCGCTCAGAAATAAATTGAATGCAGAAACTGGTGATTTGATTTTTATTATTTCCGGCTCTAAGAATAAATCCCTTGGTTACATGGGCGCGTTAAGACTAGAAATGGCAAGAAGATTAGAGCTAATTAAGAAAGACGCCGAACCGGCACTGTTGTGGGTTACTGACTTTCCACTTTTTGAATGGGATGAAGACACAAAAAGATTTTACGCAATGCACCACCCTTTCACTTCTCCAAGAGTTGAAGATGTTGAATTTCTAAATAGTGACCCAGGCAAAGTTAAAGCACGTGCTTACGATTTAGTATTAAACGGAAACGAAATTGCCGGCGGCAGTATAAGAATTCACGACTCTAAACTGCAGTCAAATATGTTTAAGGCTTTAGGCATATCAGATGAAGAAGCCTCGGAAAAATTTGGATTCCTCATGAATGCATTTAAATATGGCGCACCACCTCATGGTGGAATCGCATTTGGTTTCGACAGAATGGCAATGCTTTTTGCCGGTGAAGATTCTATTAGAGAAGTTATAGCTTTTCCAAAAACCTCAAGTGGTTTCTCCCTGATGGACGAATCCCCATCATTAGTGGATGATACTCAACTAAAAGAGCTGCATATAAAAGTAAGATAAAGTATAAATGGCTTGTATTTGAAAGTATACGATGTTGTTACGTGTAATTATTACCGGCAAGTGGAAACACTTACCGGTTTTTTTATGTATATTTTACAAATACATTTGATTTATCCAATATTTACTATTAGATTAAGCCATTATTCAAAAAGTGCGTGTCGATTAAATAGTTGGCCCTATATTTGTAATATTTCTTATGTTGAGTCGGAAATAATTACCGATCATTAAATATGAGAAAGCAACATGGGTCAGCAGCAACTTTTATTGATAATCTTGGGTGTCATCATAGTTGGGCTGGCAATTTTTACTGGAATTAACTTATTTACAGCAAACGCCATAGAAACAAAGCGGAATAACCTGATAAATGAGTGTGTCAATCTTGCTTCAATGGCTCAGCAACACTACCGAAGACCAGCTGAACTTGGCGGTGGTGGAAGAACTTTTGACAGATGGGTTGTTCCGGTTCAATTAAGGGTTACAGCAAGTGGCAGATACACCAGTGCTGTAGAGAGCCAGAAAATTATTATAACTGCGGTTGGTAATGAAGTGGTTACTGGTTCTGATTCTGTGGAAGTTCAATTTACAATATTACCCGATGAATATGCAACAAGAGTAATTCACTAAATACAGTTACTTGTTAACTAAACAACATACTTAATCATTATTTGTTAGGAGATCATTATGGGTCAGCAACAACTTCTTCTCATCGTTTTAGGCGTTATCATTGTTGGTATCGCAGTTGTAGTTGGTATTAACGTTTTTACAGCAAGCAGTGTTCAAGCTAATTCAGACGCTCTTATTGCTGATTGTACAAATTTAGCCGCAATGGCTCAACAGCACTACAGAAAACCAGCTGCTCTTGGTGGTGGTGGAAACACATTTGATGGTAGTGGAACACCTGCTGGAACAGCATGGACTGTACCTGCTAATTTATTACAAACAGGAAACATGAGTGCAGCAGTTGCCCCAACAGTTGGAGCTCAAACTGTAACTTTGGTAGCGACAGGAACTGAAGATAATGCCGCAGGTACTGGTAAGATTACTGTTACAATGGTATTCGGTCCTAATGCTATCACATCAACGACTCCGGCTCTTTAATTCTTTTGAATAAAATTTCAAATTCCAAGCTGACAATCTGAATTAATCAGATTGTCAGCTTTTTTTTGACAACATGGCTCCACTGGCTTCAGGCAGCAGCAATTACTTAGTGGGAACGTTGACCAATAAAATATTTGAAAAGTTATTTTACAAACACATGTAAATGTGTTACTTATCACCTCTCAAAATTTTTGTCTTAATCTTAAAGCAATAATTGCTTTTTTTTCCTTTTTTTTTTATTAAATTTATCTAAGTGTATGGTCAAAATAGGTTTATCAACTTTTTATACAAATAATTAGCATAGGTCATCTAATAAAATGGTTGAATTAAGATTCAATGCTCTTAAGGCAAACGGACAGCCAATTGGCGGTACTTTAACCGCTCCTAGTTTAAAGGAGGCCAAGCATAAAATCAACCAGCTGGCCCAAAAGCATAAGCTAAATATTAAGTCCATTGAAAAAAAAGGAGCTTACCTTTATAAAGTTCGTAAAGGGCAAGATAAACCCATACTTGGTGAGCAGCGTGCATTTTCTAAAGAAGAGGTATCTGTTGCGTTAAAGAAAATGGGTTATACGGTAATATCAGTTAATAAAAAGCTGCTTGATTTTACCATGAAACCACCTGCGCAGGATATCCTTGCCTTTGTAAAAATCAGCGCCGAACTGATGGAACAAAAATTGCCCTTTAGTGAAATCCTTACTTTACTGATGAACGATATTGAGAACAAAACTTTAAAGGAAACTCTTAAGCAGATTAATAATGATTTAAAAAAGGGCGGGGATAGCGAGCAGGTATTTCTCCGATACCAGGGAGTATTTGGTAAGTTTACAGCTTACATGCTGGGGTTGGCTGCCAAAAGTGGAAATATGGCAGAGATTTACAAAGCAACTGCTAAATTCCTTGAAAGAAAGCAGGAGTTTAGAAAAAGTTTAAGAAGTGCTCTAATTACCCCGTTTGTTACTCTGTTTATATTATTTTTGGCCGTTCTGTTTTATGTTGGCTATATCTTTCCGGAAACCGCAAAACTCTTTGTTAAATTCGGTATAGATTTGCCCCCAATGACAAAGGCAACTCTTCAGTTTAGTGATTTTTTAATGGATAATATGTTCATGGTAACTTTAGTTATTATCGTTCCGCCAATATTATTATGGCGTTATGCTCAAACAAAAAAGGGCAGGTTTGTTATTGATAAATATATGTTCAAAATACCTGTAATGGGTTCACTCATTCATAAAACAACTATAGAAGTTTTTTGCAGGGTATTCTATACTCTTTATAGTGGCTCTGCTGAAAGTATTGAACCGATTAAAATTGCGGCGGAAGCTTCTGATAACACTTATTTTGAGCATCAGATAAAAAACGTTGCAATTCCTTTGATGATAAAAAAAGGTGTTGGTATTACAGAATCTTTCGAGGCAAGTGGCGTATTCACTGATACAGCTTTATCAAGATTTCATTCAGGGGAAGAAACTGGTACTATTAAGAACACAGCTAAACAATTAGCAGATTATTACGAAAGTGAAACTGTATTCAGACTAAAAAACATTATTGAGTTAATACAAGTTGTTATAGCAATGGTTATTATGATAGTAATGATCGGTTTAACATTAGTGTCAGCAGAAACAGCTACAATTAGTCCCAAAAACCCTGCTGTAGGGTAGAGTGTTGAAATAAATGTGGAAAAGTTAAAATGTTAGATACTCAACTGGAAATGACAGACAAAATTGGATACCTTCTTCTTAAGAAAGGTATTATTGATACTAGTATTCTTGAGAAAGCTCTAAAAATTAAGCAGGCTGATCAGGGAAAATTAAAACGGAATCTTGCTCAAATATTGGTTGAAGAATTTGAGTTTGATCATGATACTATATTCAGGGAAGTAGCAGTTTTATACGCTTTTAAAGAACTGAATATTCATCCTGACGAGCTTGGCGATGATAGATTGAATGAAATTAAAAATTTAATTAAAAAAAATGGTGACTCTGTTAAGAAGTTATTACTGGATCATCGCGTGATTCCATTTCAATTTGACAGCAGAGTTAGAGATAAATTAATTTTAGCCGCGGTTGATCCCACAGACAGAGCTCTTGCAAAAATTGCTTACAGTCTTAACGTAAAAAAATTCGAAATAAATTATCTGCGTAAAAGAGACTACGATAAATTGATTGGCAAGATTCTTTCAACAGAGAATGAATTTTTAAAGATGATGGAAGAATCTCCGGAAGAAATGTCTGCCGAGATTGAAGAACAATCAATTAACGAAGAAGATCTTGATGCTGAAATAAGCAAGAGCGCATTAATTAATCTTGCTGAAGCAGCACTGATTGAAGGAGTAAGAAAAAACGCGAGTGATATACATGTTTTTCCGAAACCTGGTAACAGAACAGAAATTCATTTTAGAATTGATGGCAAGTTACAATTATGGCATGCTCAGGAAGCTACACTGCCTGAAGCTGTAGTCGCCGTGTTTAAAGATAGATCCAAGGGGATGGATAGATTTGAAAGAGAAAGAGCACAGGATGGTTTTGCGCAAAGAGAGATTGACGGACATATTATTCGTTATAGAGTTTCTGTATTGCCTCTTGTCGGTACCGAGTTAAAAAACAAGTTTGAATCTATCGTAATAAGAATTTTGGATGACCGAAAAGTTATTAAAGACCTTAGTAAGCTGGGTCTTACTGGGTATTCGGCAGCAGCGTTTGAAAAATCAATTAGACAACCCCAGGGTATGATTATTATGACCGGGCCAACCGGTAGTGGTAAAAGTACAACTCTTATTGCCGCGCTTTACCAGGTTATCACAACAGAAAAGAATATTCTTACTGTCGAAGACCCGGTTGAGTATGTAATTGAAGGCGCCAGACAGTTGAAGATCGGTCATCGTATGAATTTTGAACAAGCTATTAGAGCCATTCTTCGTCATGACCCTGACATTGTTCTTGTTGGTGAGATGCGTGATAAGGAAACTGCTGAGACTGCTATTAAACTAGCTAATACCGGTCACCTGACTTTTTCAACTCTTCACACAAACGATGCACCAAGTGCTGTTGCCCGTTTATATAAAATGGGAGTTGAACCGTTCCTTATTGCTTATGCCATAAACATTATTGTTGCCCAGAGGCTTATTCGCAAATTATGTGATAATTGTAAAAAGAAAATTGTTGAATTAAATCCTGTAATTATGAAAGCAGCTAATCTAAATATTGATGAATGGAAGCAATTTACAATTTTTGAGGCTGTTGGTTGTGATAAGTGCCACGGCTCCGGATATAAAGGTAGAATGGCCATACATGAAGCGTTATATTTCACAAAAGAAATTCGACAGATTATTGTTAACTCCGGCTCAGATGTTGATGAATCAGCGATTAGAGAACAGGCAAGAAAAGATGGTACTTATAATTTAAGAGAGTCCGGTTTGGAAAAAGTTAAGTTAGGGCTCACATCAATTGAAGAAGTATTGGCTGGAACATCGGATGAGTAGTAGTGTGATATAAGTAATTGCTTTTAGAATAAAGATTTGCTAAATAACCTTTTGAATAATTACTACAACCAATGAGTAATATTCTATGATCGATAAAGCTAAATCCATATTATCTGCATTTGCATCGCAAATTCCTCAAACAGTTTTTGGCCCTGAAAGAGTAGCCTACATTGCTGAAAATATTGGAAAAATAAGTGATGAAGATAAGTTAATATTACTCAAGTTGGCTAATCATATTTTATCCAAAATGCTTGACTCCCAAGCCTCGGATATTGAATTAGGCGGACATGCTACAAACGAGTATGTTTGGTTGAGAATTTTTGGAGCTAAAAATCCAGTACATGAATTACCCAAGTTGACAACCGATGAATCATGTTTGTTGATCATGAGTTTGCTTAATCAAAATCAATTGAAGCATCTTCTCGTAAGCAGGAACCTTGATTTTAGTTACTCTTTCCGATATGAAAAAGAAAATAAAGATGTAAGATTTAGAGCGGATACTTATTATGATCTGGATACTTTAGCACTGAATATGCGTTCGATCTCGGCTGAAACCCGACCAATTGAATCTTTTGGTTTTCATCCTTTTGCTGTTAAGTCAATGAGTCATACATTTATAAAATTTGGTTTGTCTTTAATAACCGGAATAACAGGTTCCGGTAAATCAACTACTCTTGATTCAATTATTGATAACCATAATAAAACTGATAACGCCCATATTGTTATTGTAGCAGCGCCAATTGAATATGTTCATAAATCGAATAAGTGTTTAATTCGTCATAGAGAAGTTGGCAGAGATGTGTTATCTTTTAAAGAGGGAGTAATCCAGGCATTGCGCCAGGATCCCGATATCATTGTAATTGGTGAGATGAGAGATCCTGAAACAATTTTAGCCGCTCTTGAGGTTACCGATACCGGTCACAAAGTTTTTTCAACTTTACATACATCATCAGCTGTTGAATCGATTGACAGAATTATTGCAGAAGTGCATGCCAATGAACAAGAGAGAGTTAGAAACAGACTGGCAGATGTTTTGACATCCGTTGTTTCTCAAAAACTTGTTCCTAGTCTTGATGGCAAAAGAGCATTGGCAAAAGAAGTACTTATAGTTACACCTAGTGTTAAAGCTGCTATCAAGAATGACAACACAAGTGAAATTTACATGATGATTAATCAAGGAGCTCCGCAAGGAATGATAACACTGGAACAGGATTTGATCAGATTATTTAGGGAGCGGAAAATTTCGAAAGAAATGGCAGTATCGTATGCAAATAATAAAACTCGTATCGTTCAAATGCTAAAGGCAATATAGTATGAGGCCTGTAGTCTGTGTTTATTGTGAGGGAAGCGATACCAAGCTTGCCGTACTATCGAAGGAAAAGAATGAGATAATCGTTCACCGGACGGTTAGTGCCGGGACTTCGGCAGTTACTTCTTCTAATGATTCAGGAATGTCAGATTTTGGCAATGATGATTTTGGTGATGATATTTCCTTAGATAATATGAGTAGTTCAGATTCTGGCTCAAGTAATTCAGCAAGTATTGCTGTAATATCTTCCGGGTTATCAGAACTGCAATTGAACAAAGCTGATTTTATTCCGGTTCTAACCGAGCCGGTTTTGAGTTATCATCTCTATGAAGGCGAAAAAAACGAAGACAAATCAAAACTTATAGAATCTGTTGTTGCAGATATAAGAAACACAAAAAACATCTTCCTTGAACCAAGTTGTATTGATATTACTGAACTAAATGATAAATCCCTTCTTAGCGTGTTTGTTGAAAATGATATCCCTTGTGTGGATTTTATTGGCTCACTCGCTAGCTATAGAGGCAGAAGACATTTTAAAATACCCACACTTAAATCAGCAGAGTTATCTCTTGCTCATTATGTTTCAAAATCCACAAAATTTTTCCCTGAAGATTATTCCCTGATAATTTATATAGGGAAAGAATACAGTAAGCTGATTTTTCTTGAGGGGCAAAAATTAAAACATCTTGGTGCGACTCTTGACATAGGCACAAAAAATCTGCACACGTATGATGTCTACTTCTCAAAAATTCTCCTCGAAATGGAAAATGGCGGAATTCCTAAACTTGACAATATCATTCTATGCGGAGAAGATCGGTCTGAGAATTTAATTTTATCTTTTTATGGTACTTTCCCGGAAGCCAATGTTAGTGAATTAAAATTTGACGAACTTAATCTCACAAATTTAGACGAAGAAGCAAAAAGAAATTTATCAGAGTATTCAATCCCTATAGCTGCGGCAATTGAATATTTTGATGAACTGGATAAAACGTATTCAGGTATTCACATTTTACCAAAGTATATTAAAGAATCTCAGAAGACTTTTCAATTTGGATGGCATAGTTATGCAATGCTGCCGCTTATTTTCTTAGTTACTTTTTTCTTCACCTTTAGAGCTCTGGGAAATGTTGAAAAAATAAATGAACTTGATATGCAGATTCAGGATTTAACTCTAAAGCAACAACAAAACCAGGCGATTGTTGGAGAGATTGAACCATTGACACTAAAAATAAATAGTTTTGATGCTACACAGGCAATCCTCGATTCGGCAACTGTTGGAACAGAAGTATGGGGCAACATGATTACAAATGTGTCTGATTTTGTTGAACGTAGAAGAAATTTTTGGATGACAAAAGTTGAGGGAATTGAAGACAATAAAGTTCTGGTAACCGGATACTCATTGTCGAGGAGTGTATTAACAGAGTTTGCAACAACAAATAATTCTACATTACTGAAAAATGTTTTGTATGATCCGTTAAGAGACAGAAATGCATTTTCATATAATCTTAATTTCAAAATCAAATAATAATCAAGAACTTGATTAATGAGCGGAAAAGTTAAAAATACTATCATCCTTTTCATAATTCTACTAATTATTGGTATTGGTGGGGCTGTTTACACTTACGTGTTGCAGAAGGGAAAAATTGATGAAAGGGAAAAGAAAATTGAAGATCTGATGATGTATCAGATGGATACTGAAGCTCTGATTGAGCAATTGACGGTATTGAAAAAGAGAGTTGTTGAACTGGATTCAATTTTGGCATTGCGTAAATATAATATTCCGCAAAATTTATCTCAGTCAAGTTTTTATGATTTTGTTAATAAAGTTACTTTTTCTTTCTCTCCCAATTCCTTTGTTAACATTGAGTATGACCGGTTGGACAACTTAACTGACTTCAGTTATTATGTTTTTCGACTTAGCGGGACAGCAGAATTTAACGATATTTATAAATTGATTTATGCTATAGAACAGAGTAAAGAATTAAAAAAAATAATTGATGCGTCAATGAACAATTTTGTTAAAGTAGATGATGATAGAACACCTCATTATCTGGTTACATTTAATCTAACTGCGGCAATTTATTTTTCAGTTCATGATAGATTTGCATCGGCGGAATTTGTAGAAAACAGACTTATTCCAAATCCGGTTTACGATATTTTCTATCCATTAATCAGGAATGAAATTCCACCTAATACTGATAATTTACTGGACGTTCAGGATGCATCACTTTTGGCACTTATACCCGATGGCGCTTTTTTGGCTGACCCTGAGGGCAATACTTTTCTTTTGTGGGAAGGCGATAGAGTATACCTGGGTTATTTGACAGAAATTGATTACGAAAAAAATTCAGTAGAATTCATATTGAATAAAGGCGGAATTATTGAAAAAATATCACTCACACTTGAAAATTCAACGGAAAAATAAAATGAAATCATTATTTATACCACTGTTTTTACTTGCTCTCTCAATAACAATGTTGGGGCAAAGGGATTTGGAAAAACGACTTAGCGGATATGTCAATCCTGATGAGTTGGTCTCCCTGTCTGTAAGCATTCCTTTTGACCAGGCGATTGAGGTTCTAAGCAAAGTGAGCGAGAAATTAACTGGAAAGAAAATTGTTTCACTTACCGGAAAGACTGACCCCGTTGGGATTGAAATTGATAATCTCCCATATAAAAGAGCCTTAAATATTATTGTTCAATACAACAGTTTGTTATCTGAAGAAAAAGACAACGTAATTATTGTTAAAAGGCCAACGGATAAGACTTCTGATTTGTCGGAAGAAATTTATGCGTCCGTTGATGAAAGGGAAGTTAAGATTACCGCTGTCTTTTTTGAGGCAAATGTTATTGATATGCGGGAGCGGGGTATTAACTGGCAGTTTGTACTCTCTGCTGCTGGAATTACTCTTGGTGGTGATATGACTACTTTTGGAGTTGCTTCATCGCAAGATGGTTCCGGGTTGTTAAGTTTTAAAGATCAGACTGCTTCAACGACTACCAGCACTTCTACACAGACTCAGGCAAAAGCACCTGATTTTCAGGTTGGAACCCAAACACATTTTGAGATGGGCAAGTTTGTTGGTGATGCTCTTGGTATTTTTAAGTTTTTTGAATCTGAAAATCTTGGTGAAATTATTTCCAAACCATCAATTTCTGTCAGAAATAAAACTCAGGGCCGGATTCAGATTGGTTCAGATATATCAATTAAACAAAGAGATTTTGCAGGAAATATTATTGAACAATTTCAACCAACAGGTACAATTGTTGAAGTTACTCCATTTTTGTATACAGAGGATAATATTGATTACGTTTTGCTTAAGCTTAACCTGGAGCGTAGTTCGGCCACTGTGAACGCTTTAACTACAGAGATTGCAAAAACAATGGCAAATACTGATGTGTTGTTGCTAAACGGAGAGGAGACTGTTATTGGTGGATTATATATTAATGATGAAACCAGCTCCAGAAGAGGAATTCCTATTCTTAAGGATTTACCGTGGTGGTTCTTTGGGCTAAGATATCTTTTTGGGTATGATCAGCAAACAGTTACGAAGAAAGAAGTTATCATTCTTATAAAAGCAGAAATATTACCAACTTTAAAAGAACGCGTTGATTTCAAAAGAAATAATAATTTGATAAAAGAACAGTATATGAAAGATGAAGAAGATGCAAAACGTTATAAAGTGAAGAAATCAGAAGAAGAGAATAATGCTGAAAATCTTGAAGAAATGGATTAGACTGTTATGGAATCAATACTAGTTGTCGATGACGACATAAATCTTTGTACTGTATTATGCGAAGAATTAAATGAAATTGGATACGTTACGAATTATGTAACAAATGCCGATGAAGCCATACAATGTATCTCGGGGGAGCAAAAGTATGATTTGATACTACTCGATCTTAAAATGCCGGATAAGGACGGATTCTATGTGTTGAATGCTATTAATGAAAATAAAATCAACATTAAAGTTATTGTTCTTACTGCCTACGCCGATGTAAAAAGTGCGATAGATTCCGCCCGCTTAGGGGCCGCTGATTTTATCAGTAAACCTTACGACCTTGATGAATTATTAATATCTGTTCGACGAGTATTGCAGCAAGATGAAGATTAATCTAAGATTACTCTTAATCACTTTTAGCATTATAGTTGTAATATCTGTTACTTCTACCCTCGTTTTTTTCTCAGTTACCAACACAATACTTCAATCGAAATTATCAAACAGTTTTCTAAAGTCTTCTTACGATTTTGTTCTTGCTTTCCAAACAGAAATAGGAAATATTAATAAGGAATACGCAGAACTGAGCGTTAACGAGAGTGAATTTAGTATAATTGATATTGATACAACTAACCTCGATTTTATTTTTATTGTTGATGAAAGTTACCAAATTGAAAGAAATTCGATGAGATTCAGCAGTAACTCCTTATTAAATTTTTCATCCTTTCAGCTGGGTAAATTTGTAGAAAATAACCCGAATCTCATTCTTTTCTATTCACAAGAAAATAACAAGCAGGTATACTACGGGAAAATAATAAATGAAAAATTTTTGAATCAAATGGCTGAAAAATCCCGTGTAGAAATTATGCTGCTTGTTAACGATACTCCTTATGAGTATTCAAACTCAACATTAACGAATCAGCAGCTGCCATCCCTAGTCCAAATTTCCAAATCATTAAAAGACCAGCCGGATTTTTCTGTTTATAGCGAGGAGTTACTTTCGACGGTATTTTTCGCAACTATTTATTCGTTCAATTCTGCCTATCTATCACAAAATGAGATAAAATTTTTATTACATACAACAAGCATCGAAGCATTTGAGGTTAGAGACCAAATGGGTGTTATTATGCTTGTTTTGATAGTAACCGGTGTCGCTCTCTCGCTTATATTTGTCTTATTGTTTACTACAAAGTTGCGCAAGCAAATATCGTATTTAAGTGAAGCTGCCGAACATGCCAGTAAAGGAGATTTTAACAGAAAAGTATCAATAGTTTCCAAAGATGAATTAGGACTCTTGGCCAAGGCATTTAATAAAATGCTATCTGAGTTGCGGCAAAAAGAAAAGAGAGAGAAGGAATACGCTGAGTTTTTAACATTATTGAATCAGAACCCTACGCTTAATGAAATTGCCGAAGAATCTTTGAAAGTTATTTTGAAAGAGCTGGGCATGAATTATGGGGCTTTTTTCACTCTCACTTCAGATAAAACAGAAATGGTAAGTGCCCTTGGCTACAATGACAAAACAAGAATGCATATATCTAACGAATCCGAAATAAAGTCCGCAATTTCTGAAGGCAAAATTATTGAAATCGATTTATCGAAAGAGAAAATTAAAATCAATACGGGTTTGGAAATTGTTGAGATTAAATATGCATTAGTAGTTCCAATAACATATCATCGAAAAGTAATTGCGGTTATAGAAATAGCTTCTAATTCGTCTCCCCAAATGTCACCTGTTGATTATATAAATTTAATACATGATCAACTGGCGGTGGGAATAGCTAATGCGGATACCTACAGCAAGTTAGAGATATCGGTTGAAGAATTAAAAAAATTAAATGTGCAATACCTTAAACAGAACGAAAGAATAACAGATAAGAATGAGCAATTAGTGAAATTGCACACAGAAATAAAACAAAAAGCCGAAGAGCTTGAGAAAGAAAAAAATAAAGCTGAAGAGATGACGGTTTTAAAATCACAGTTCCTGGCCAGTGTTTCGCATGAATTAAGAACGCCATTAAATTCAATAATAGGATTAACAGAACTAATTCTTAAAGATGAGTTGCATGATGGAAACACAAAAAAAAGATTGAACGTAGTGTTTCGCAACGGCAAAAAACTATTGAGTTTGATTAATAATATTTTGGATTATCTTAAAATTGAATCCGGCAAAACAAATATTAAAAAGGATAGTTTTCTTCTTTCCGCTTTATTGCGTGAAATTGAACAATTTTTTGAGCCATTAGTTAAGGATAAAGACTTAACCTTTATTATTGATTACAAACCAGTAAGTGATTTGCTTTTGATTTCTGACCGAAGGAAACTTGAACAAATATTAATTAATCTTATTGGAAACGCAGTTAAGTTTACTAGTAAAGGGCAAGTCACGTTGTCCATTCGTTTACTTGGTGAATCTGAGTTGAAAATGACTGTCAGGGATACTGGTATTGGAATTAAGGAAGAGGACTTAGCCATAATATTTGATGAGTTCAGGCAGGCAGATGGTGGAATTAGCAGGCGATATGAAGGGACCGGACTTGGTCTTACTATTTCTTCAAATTATGCCAGATTATTAGGCGGCGAGCTTTATGCAGATAGTGAATATGGGAAAGGCTCCGACTTCCACCTATTATTGAAGAATACCCCTATAGAAGAAATTGAGTTTTATGAGCACACTAAATTTACCAAGTTTACTGAAACTGCTGATAAAAAAAATCTTTCCCCAGACGTAATTCTAGTTGTAGAAAATCCTGACACTGAAAAAATGTTAAAAGATTATCTGGAGCTTAACAATTTTTGTGTTAGTGTTATAAAAAATGAAAATGAATTGTTTGCTCAATTTTGGAATTCAATAAAATTGATTGTTATTGATCAAAACATATCGCTTGCAAATAACTGGCAACTCCTGTGCCGGCTTAAAAAATCGGAGACTTTTGCTAAAGTACCAGTAACAATGGTTTGTATTAACGAGTCATTAAAACTTGGATATGGGTTTGCAGTTTATGACTATTTTATGAACGAAATGGATGATAAATTATTAGAAAGAATTATCAAAGAATATGCTGCATTATTCACTAAGAAAACCCCATCACTTTTTTATCTGTCTGATCATCCGGAGATAACTGAAGAAAGTATCAATGAATATAAAGTGAAATCGGTTAGCTTTGATGAATATCATTTGTCAGATATTAGTGCAGATGCTGACCTTATTGTAATAAATTCCACTAGTAATTCCAGCAAGGTAATTAAAATAATAGATGAGATTAAGCACTTTCCAAAAACAAAAAACATTCCCATATTGTGTAGACTTATTGAATTTACTGGCGAAATACAGAGTCAATGGGCTAATGAATTAAATGAAGTAATGATATCAAAAGCTCATCATCCATTAGATGTTCTTAAGGTACTGAGAGATAGATTAACTGTTTATTTTGATGACGGAATAACTGAGGCTAATATTGATGTGCCAGCGGAGGTAGCGGTACCCGGGAAGTATATTCAGGTGATAGATCGCAGAATAATGATTGTTGATGATGACCCGGATGCACTTTACACTATTGGAGAGATATTATCAGAAATAAACGTCGAATATATTACTGCATCAAATGGTGTTGAATGTCTTTCTAAATTGAACAATATGCGTCCGAGTATTATATTAATGGATATTATGATGCCACAAATGAATGGTTTTGAAACAATTGGAAGAATAAAGTCCATAAAAGAACTCTCTCAAATTCCTATTATTGCGCTTACTGCTTATGCAATGCTTGAAAACAAAGATATTATTGAAAAACATGGGTTTGTTGATCTGATAACAAAACCAGTGAACAGTGAAGAGCTTCACCAAAAAATTAAAAACTATATTGGTGCTTAATTATGAATCGTATTTTAGTAATTGATGATATGCCGGATAATGTTTTTATTCTACAAGATAGACTTGAAAGAGAAGGTTATGAAATATTAACTGCATATGATGGCATTGCAGGTTTAGAAAAAGCAAAGTTGGAATTACCGGATTTAATACTCCTGGATATAATGATGCCAGGTATGTCTGGCTTGGAAGTTTGTGAAAAGTTAGTAAATGATGATGAGACTAAACTAATTCCGATTATACTGGTTACAGCTCTTGTTGAAGTAAAGGACCTGGAAATTGGATTAAAGGTAGGAGCGTTTGACTATATAAAGAAACCTTTTAATAAAGTAGAATTAATTGCAAGAGTTAGATCGGCTCTTAGATTTAGCGAAAGCAATAAAGTGATGCTGGAGATGGAAAAGATTAGAACCTTTGCTGCGACAGTTATTACAGCAAACCATGAGATTAAGCAACCACTAACACTCATTAACCTTAGTTTGGCTGCCATTAAACGGGAACTTGGTAAAGATCCGATTTCGAAGGAGGCCATTAATAAAAAAATTCAATTTATAGAAACAGCAGGGAAGAACATTGTAGATGTACTTGATAAGTTAAGTTCTATTAGGCGTCCCGAATTTACAAACTACGTAAACAATATGAGTATGATTGACCTGGATTCTGACAAATAATCAGCTGGTTACCTTATTAACAAGATGCAGCAAATCATCAAATTTATATGGTTTTCTTAGGGCAACATTAATCTTATATTCACTTTCAAGTTCGTGAAGGTTTTCCCCGGTAGACCCGGTTGCCAGTATTATAGGAATTTTAAGTCCTAAATTATGCAGCTCCAATATACATTCCAGCCCATCCATGTTCGGCATTTTTTTATCAATAATTAAAGCATCAAAGTACGGAAAATTCTTAACTGCTTCTATTACCTCTAATCCATCTTTAACTGCGCTTACCTGAAGTCCATGAGATTCAAATAGGTCTTTCAGTAATTCTCTTAATGTATCTTCATCTTCAGCGATAAGAATTTTTTTGGGCTCATCAATAATAATGGATTTACTCTGTTCAAGCACAGGCAAGGAAATCTCAAATGTTGTCCCTGTACCCTTTATACTCTCAACTTTTATTTTACCATTATGTTTTTCGATAATTGATTTCACATTATTCAATCCAATTCCAGACACTAAATCCTTATCGCGTGTAGAAAATGAAGGATTGAATATTTTATCAAGATGTGTTTCATCAATTCCGTGTCCGGTATCAATTATTCTGACAAATAACATTCTTTGTGCTTTATAAGAAGAGTCGTCGGCATCAACAGGCAAGCATTGTGTCGCAGCCAGTTTTATTTCTCCATTACCTAAAATTGCTTCTTTAGAATTTATCAACAAGTTATATATAGAGCGGTATAAATCAGTATAGTTCCCTAAGATTTTTGGCAAACCATACTGGATTTCGGTTGTAAGTTTAATTCTGTCTGGAAGGAACAATTTGAATGATACAGATATTTCTTCCAGTAAGGAATTCATATCAATCTGACTTTTAAAGGTGTTAGTTTCTGTGCTTTTCTTTAATACAGAAGAAATGATATCAAGTGCTCTGTTGGAGCTGTTTTCAATAATTCCCAATAGTTTTGCTTTAGAAATCACTTGATTTTCGGAATGTTTTAAAAGATCAATGCTATTAATAATATTAGTAAATATGTTATTCAAATCATGTGCAATAGCTCGTATTGTTAACCTTGATGGTTCTCCCGCTGGCTTTTCGTGGGCATTCTCAAGCGTAATCAGAAAACCTTCAAGTTCTTCCTCCAGGACGATTGGAGAAAGCTTAATGATCATTTTTAGTTTTTCTGAAAAATAATTTTGTGTGATTTTCGTGATAGAAGGTTTAATATCCAGCAGTTCTGGAATGGAATCGTTTGCTGTTACGGTATTGAACAAATCATCAAATAATTTGTTCTTATAAACAATTGTTAGTTCTTTATTAGTTATAAGCAAGGGTCCATTATAAATTTTTATCAGTTGAGAGATTAACTCTTTGTTCTGGTTTAGTTTATTTTCAGTGTTGTTGGTAATCATGATTTCAGGTTGTATTTCTTTATTTTGGAATATAGTGTTTTTTGACTGATGCCCAGGGATCTTGCCGAATACTCACGATTCCAATCGAATTGTTCAAGAGTATTCTTTATTAAAAATAATTCATACTCTTCAATTGTACCTAACTGTGGCAAAGAGGGAGTCGCCGAAACATCCTTCTTAACAAAATCAGGGAGTGCCAAATCACCTACCTGAATGGAGTCTGAATCGGAAAAGATGAGAGATCTTTCAATTATGTGCTCCAACTCTCTTACATTTCCGGGGAAACTATAATTTTTTAATGCCATTTTAGTCTCAGGTGAAAGTACTTTTGCAGAATTGTATGGAAGTTTTTTCTCCATAAAATATTTGGTTAGTAGTAAGATATCATCTTCTCTCTCTCTGAGCGGAGGTATTGTGAGGGTTATTACATTAAGTCTAAAAAGAAGGTCGTGTCTAAAATTACCAATCTCAGCCTCTTCCATTAGATTTTTATTTGTAGCGCCAATAACCTTCACGTTCGATCTCAAGTTAGACACACCGCCAATTCTTCTAAACTCACCTTTTTCAAGGAATCTTAGTAATTTCGGTTGTAACGAAAGACTTAGCTCGCCAATTTCATCTAAAAACAGGGTGCCACCATCGGCAATTTCAACAAGTCCTTGTTTTTTTGTCTTAGCGTCAGTGAATGCGCCTTTCTCATACCCGAATAATTCACTTTCAATTAACTGGTCAGGCAGTGATGCGCAATTGATAGCAACGAATGGTTTGTTGTTTCTTTCGGAATTATTATGAATAAATTCTGCAAATAATTCTTTACCTGTTCCTGTCTCTCCTTGTAAAAGAATGTTAGAAAACGATTTGGCGGCTCTCTCCGAAAGATTTATCACGTTCTTTATAGCTTTGCTTTCTCCAACTATTTTACCAGGAGTTGACTGACTGACTTTGGAAGATAGAATCTGATTTGTTACAAGAAGGTTTTTGTGTTCTAGAGCTCGTTTTATTGTTATTCGGAGGTGCCCGAATTCATAGGGTTTGGGAATAAAATCATAAGCTCCTTGTTGAATGCAATTAATTGCCGTTCTTATCTCGGATCTTGCCGTAAGTATGATGACCTGAGTGAAAGGATGTTCTTCTTTCGCATATTTTAATACCTCTTCACCAGAAACTTCTCGCATTTCCAGATCAAGCAAAAGGAGATCGTAATTTTCATTTTTAAGACCATTGATGGCATCTTTGCCATCATAAACAATATCAACCCGGTACCCGTCAGTTACCAACTCCTCTTTAAGAAGGTAACAAAGTGCCTCGTCATCATCGGCAATAAGTATTCGTGAGTCTTCGGGATTCATTTATTCTTAGTTGATTTTTCAAAATATAACGAAATTTACAGATAAAACCATTATAGAGCTTTGTTCTGAATCAATTATAGTAAATTAATGTTACTCTTATTATTCCTGTTTGATATGATTTTTTTTACATGAGTAGTTATTAGTTATTTTATTCGAACGTGAAAGAAATTAAAAAAAAAACCTGAAATACTTGCGATAAATTATAATTACTCTTAAATTTGGAGTCTAATTATTTGGGCGCGTAGCTCAGTGGTAGAGCATCTCCCTTTTAAGGAGAGGGTCCCTGGTTCGAGACCAGGCGCGCTCACGAAAACCGATCAGCAATGATCGGTTTTTTTGTTTTAAATAGTTTACAATTCAATCTCATCACTCTTTTAAACCTTTTAACAATTTTCCGTGTCAAACTACAGCTGAATTAAATCAGAAGTTTTTACAATCTGTTTTCCGAGACACAAATAAGTCAAGCTGGATCATTATATTCTATTTATGACATAATTGTGTTATAAATAATATCTGACTCGTCTTTTGAATTTGTCGTCTAATTTGGTAGTGACCTCTTGCCATTTTGTTAACCGCAATTGCTGCGCTGACTAAAGGACAAACATTAATAATGGTTTGAGAGTCTTCAGCGAATAAGCTTGCGAGACGATACATCTTAAAGTTATTGGAGAATAAGGAGACTTTCATGAAAAAAATAATTTGGCTTATGATTTCTATAGTAATAATTACTACTGCTTGTGTGGAATACGAAACAAAAAGTATCCGAAAAGAGAGCGAAGTAGTAATTGACGGGAAGATTGATGATTGGGAAGGCAAGTTGGAGTACTTTGATGAAGAGGGTTTTGCAATAGGGTTTCAGAATGATGAAGAATTTCTCTATATCTGTCTGTCTGCTACTGATCGCAAAAAAGTAGGAAGGCTATTGTCCACGGGAATTACCATTATGTTTGATCCTGAAGAGGGCACTAAGAAAGCCATTGGAATTCGTTATCCTGTCCGTCAGGGACAAAACCAGAGAGATTTGATGGATACCATGGGTATGCAGGAAGACAGAGCCCCACGCGCTGAGCGAATGAAACTTTTGTTGAATGATCAGAATGAATTCTTACTGGTAAACCAGGAAGATTTTCCCTTGGGTTCATATCCAATTGACGGCAGTAGGGGATTTAAAGTAAAGCTTGGACTGGAAAATGATTACTTAGCATACGAATTGAGGATACCTCTTATACCTTTTATGGAGTTTGAACATTTTGTGCATCCCAACGATGATGGAAAACTTCTCATAAGTATAAATAGTGTTGAAATGGAGAAGCCAGAGCAAAGAAAAAATCCCGGAGGCAGTGGTGAGCGGTTCGGCGGTATGGAAGGTGGACGTTCCGGTGGCGCGAGAGGAGGAAGAGCAGGTGGAATGAGCAGAGGTAAACCAGGCGGCATGGATAGATCTTCAATTGAACCTATAAGTTTTGAAATTAGCCTTGAACTTGCAAAGTAGTTAGAAAGAATACGCTATAAAATTTATAATACTTTTATAGTTATTACGAGGGTTTGTTTTTTGAAGCTTGTTTGTTGATAAAGGACAATAATCGCTCCTCATTAAATTCACCATAGGCGAAAAGTTGATTATTTACAAATAAGGCGGGAACAACCAGCATATTTTTACCCGTATACTTTGAGATATTGGCTACAGATATTTTTATATTCTTTTTTTCAGAGAGTAAATTAATTAATTGAAACTCAACTCGATGACATGTTTCACAGTTCCTGGCTACAAACAGTTTTATTTCCATGATCTTTTTATATGCAATTTAACTTATGCTGTAAAGATAATATGTCGTGTCTGCGACATCAGGGAATTAGCCAATCAATTTTTTAATTTCCTCTTCTTTCTGAATTATCAGTTTCCTTCTATCAAAATTGATTATTCCTTGTTCTCGTAAATCTGTAAGAATGGCGTTAACTGTCTGTCGTGAACACGCAGTTAGCTCTGCAATATCCTGATGTGTGAGGAATGGTTTTAAAAATATTTCATCACCAATTCTTTTCCCTTGCTCGACTGCTAAATTGTATACAAACGAGCTAACTCTTTGTGGCGCATCTTTAAAAACCAATTCTTCAATTCTTTCACTGTATTTGCGCAACCTTAAACCAATAAGCTTGGTAATTTTGAAATTCAATTCTGGTAATTTTTCAACAAATTTTTTGAAATCATCTTTACTTATGGCACAAATTAAACATTCGTCCAAGGCATAAGCATAATCTGTTCTGTCCTTTTCATCCAACACTGCCATCTCACCAAATACTTCTCCGGGGTTAATCAGGGCAATTATCATTTCTTTACCCTCAGGAGAAGAACGGGTCAACTTTACTCTTCCTTTCTTCAGGAAAAAAATTGATGATGAAGGTTCATTAGCAAAATAAATTGGTTGTGATTTCGAGAATTCCTGCATTGAAGTCATCTTCTCTAATTCCATCAATTTTGGTTTCTCAAGAGTAGTAAACATATTAAAATTCTCGAGGTACCAAAGTTTTGTTTCTGCAGCCATTTTTTTCTCGAATTATTATTTGTTTTGTCTAAACAGCGATATCATAAATTCTGTTCAATTCAAAAGACTGGTTTTAAGCTAAAACTAACTTTCCAAACTGTCAAGAAGTTTGCAATTAATTAATAGTTTGGGAATCATATAATTAAATAAGTTTAAGTGTCTTGCAAACTACAGACTTCCTTACATGAGCCGGTTATATTTTTAAAAATGTAGACTGATGAAAAATGCATAAATAATCATTCTGTTCATCACCTTTACAGGAGCAACTTATTCTCGGGTATGTTACACAGCTGGAACACCCTTGCTCGGATCTCTGGATATGGCTACTAATCAGATAGGTACATTAAGACTTGAATTAACATACCAAGACAATTATTTAACAGATGTTTCTGCAGGTCATCGTTGCTTGATGAAAACTAGCGTGAAAGATCAACACATGGTTTGTGTTAAGCAAATATGAATTAATTGTCTGGTTCAGTATCCATAATTTCAAAATAGCAATCACAAATTTAAATTAGCATTGATATGAACAATATCAATGCTATTTAAACAAAATCCGACAAGTCTCAACATAAACAATATCAAATATCTTTCGATAGTATAATTGGGACGAAAATATGTTTTATGGGAAAGTTTGTTTACCTAAATTAATGCCTCACAAAATCAATTTTTTCATTTATTTCTGAAGAAAATGTTTCAAGTTGAAGAAAATAGTATCAGTTTAAGCAAAGAAGAGTTACTCGAAGAAATTGAGCGACTTAAGAAAAGGAATGCTGAGCTCGAAAAATTAGACGCCAAGCATTTTCATACCGACATCAAACTTAATCGAATCCGAAATTTGTTACGTGTTTTAATTGGTTCGACAAAGGGACTAATAGTTTTTAAGGACAGTAATCTAACTTACAAAATTGTTAATGATGCATTTTGCAATTTTTTGGAAGTGACTGAAAAAGATATTGTGGGTAAAACGGACTATGATCTTTTCCCCAAAAACGAAGCTGAAATAAATCGTGAAGGCGATTTGCTGGTTATTAAAACCAAAAAACCGTTAATTCAAAATAAATTGATTACAGGAAACGGAAATAGAGAATTTTTAAAAATTGTTAAAAATCCTGTTTACAATGAGAAGGGAGAATTTGAAGGCATACTGGTTTCTGGATACGACGTAACTGATGCTTTTGAAGACAAATCGATTAAGCTTAATGAGAGTATAAAGTCAATCTTAAACAATTCCAACGGTGTTGCAGCGCTTCATAGTACTAACGGGACTTTAATTAAGGCCGATGCTCTTGGTGAAGATGCTCTAAAAATCAGCACTGATAACGCACTTGATGAATTAAGGAAAAGATACGATAATCAGGATGGTCTTAAATCTTCCATTCTCAACGATACACAAGAGCTTGGCGAAGTTTATGCCGAAAGGGTTATTCCACTTTATCCTGACAAAGAGGTAAGTGTTGAAATTTATACAAGGCTTGTCGATTATAAAGACTCACCTGCTGTTTTTAGCATGATACAAGATATATCAGAGAGAAAACAAGCGGAAAAACTTCTTAAAAAGAAAGTAGAAGAACAGGCTATTATCCTTGATAATATTGAAATGCAAGTCTGGTTTTTAATAAACGCCAGTACTTATGGAATTATTAACAAGGCACATGCAGAGTATTGGAATAAAGCTAAGGATGAAATTGAATACAAAGGTTATTTTGAAATATTTGATAAAGAGACTGCTGAGCGAATGATTCAGAGTAATCTAAAAATATTTGAAAGTAAAAAACAGGTAAGAACTCAGGAATGGTATCCGGATTCAAAAGGCGAAAGAAGATTGCTGAATCTTGTAAAAACGCCTAATCTTGATATGAATGGTAACGTAGAAACAATTCTTTGCACAGCTGAGGATATTACTGAGACCTATATAGCCGAAGAGGAAATTAAGAAATACATTGAGGAACTACACGAAACAAAAGATATAATGGAAGAAAAAGCCTTTGAACTTGTGCAGCTAAACTTGAAACTGGAAGATTCGGAAGAGGCTCTTAGTAAACTGAATGCAAGTAAGGATAAGTTTTTCTCAATTATTGCGCATGATTTAAAAAGTCCATTTACAGCACTACTTGGCTACACAGATATTCTGGTTCAGGATTTTGATGAACTAACCAACGAAGAAATTCAAGAATTTATTGGTTCCCTTCATGAAACCTCAAGAAGTGTATTTCAACTATTGGAAGGTTTATTGAATTGGTCTCGTGTTCAAACTGGCAGGATGCCATACGAGCCGGAAAACTTTGATGTGTTTGAACTTTGCCTTCTTGTTGTAAAGTTATTTTCACGAAATGCCGAACGAAAAAATATCAAGCTGGTTAATTGTATTCCAGAATCCACCATTGTCTTCGCCGATAAAGAAATGGTGAATGGCGTTATTAGAAATCTTGTTTCAAATGCTATTAAATTTACACCTGCTGAGGGCAGTATCACTATCGAGACTGCTGAAGTTGGAGAGTTCTTAGAAGTAAAGGTTTGCGATACTGGTGTTGGTATATCCCAAGCGGATATAGAAAAGCTTTTCAAGATTGATGTACATCATACTACAAAAGGTACTGAGAATGAAATGGGTACCGGTGTCGGTTTAATATTGTGTAAAGAGCTTGTTGAGAAAAATGGCGGCAGTATTTGGGTAACCAGCGAAGCAAACGTTGGCACCAATTTTATCTTTACTCTTCCAAAGGCAAAGTAAGTAACCAATTTAATCTTATGCTTTGTACTGCCTGATTACTTTTTTATATTAGTCCATTCCATTAAGACAATATCTCGTTGATAATGATTAATAAGTTTTCTCTTATTTTTATGCTCATATTTCTCGTGGGATTAAACGCTCAGAAAAGATATGGTGAATTTTCTTTACTGCGGGTTAAAGCCCTTTATAATGTAAATGAAAACAGAAATGAGTTTCATGAGTACTGGAAAGTAAACGAATCCTTTGGAGTTGCTCTCGAATTCCCCTTCTATCTTGGTATTTTAGAAACAGGATTATCTTACTCCACTTTTTTACCGCTCTCAATAAATCAACCAGAATTCTCTTCCATAAACTATTATTTGTTATGGGGAGAGAGGTTTGAAGTAACTAACTGGATGCATATAAAAATTGATGGGGGTCCAGGATTATTTGAAATGGATTTTGAGGATGAGGATCTAAATACAGATAGAAATTTACTTAAGGAACGAGAATTATCCCTGACGGCTAATATCAGTTTATCATTAGTTTTTAGTGATTATATCTCGCTAGAAACAGGTTATACATTTTTACGAATACTCACAGCCAAGCCAATTGAATTAGGTTATATTTCTACCGGAATTGTTGTTACATTAAAGAGCCCCGAATGGTTAAGAGACATATTAAAATAGGTTTCCTGATTCTATCCTCTTTATACCCAATGTATTCAAATGATAATGGCGGGGCAAACAGAGTGATTACGAATGTGGAAATCTGTAACTCTGGAATAACAAATTTGTCTGATTTGTTTTACTTGATTGACGAATGGACAACTTCCTCCATAGATGGCTATCGCAACTATGCCTCTGCAAGTGGCTGGAATACCTTTAATAATCAGGATTGGATGATCCTCCTAAATGGCTCAGAAATGGATGTGAAATTCATGGAATATCAGCATATAAACCTTTTGCCGATTTCCGTAAATGATATTGACAAAATTGAGATAATAAATTCACCCATGGAACTGAATGGTGTTTATATAAAACGGGGTGCAATTAATATAATAACAAAGAGGTCAGATAAGCCTTTATCCGTAAGTTTTATGGCTGGAACTGGAAATGAAACCGGTGATCCTGGCCCATACAAATATACTGGTGACCAATCCCCTAATGTTGACCAAGTTGGACCAGATTACGCTTTTGGAGCTTCAGGCAAGTTGGGTAATTTATCATATTTGTTTTCTGGCAAATATCATATTCACACTTCTACTGACCCTAAAACTGAATTTAGAAATTCGAGTTATCCATGGGCTCTAAAACAGAGCCGACAATTTTCTTACTACTCAGAAATTACATACAAGGACGAGCATCAAAAACACAGTATATCATTCGGAAAATCCAAAATTGGAAAACTTGGATTGTTTTCTGACATAGGTGCTGATCTATTCTTTCTTGGCGCTTTAGGTAAGGAGTTCCATTCTGATACTGAATTCAATTCTTTCCTGTTATGTGGGAATATCGCTCTTTCTGATAATGTGGAATTCGGATATAATACAAGCCTCTCTAGTAAAAGCATTAATCCAATTTCAGAAGATATGTATCAGTTAGATTTTGTTCAGGATAGCTTTCATGGCGGCATATTTCTAAATTATATGACGGGGAATATTGTTTCATCAGCTGGATACTCGTTTAAAAGAAAAGAATATTATTCTTCTCAATTACCGGGTAGCTTTGCTATAAACAAAAATAAGTTTTACCTGGAATCTTCGTATCAATTTACAAATGGCTTTAAGGGTGGTATGACCCTGGATCTACAAAATAGTGATTCCACATACGCTTTAAGTATGGATCTCTCCTTAACGTATGATTTTGATAACTCAAACAGATTTGTTTTGTCTGTTGGTAAAACTGAAGTAACTGATGATGAAAGGAACGACACTTTTTATCTTAATGAAATAGGGATAAACGCATATTCAGATTTTGATTTGCATGATAATATTTATGAAAACATAGTAAAAGATAAATTACAATATGCAGAACTGCATTGGACGAATTATGGTGAAACCTATAATCTAAAAAGCACAATCAGTTATAAATCTTTTTCTAATTACCCCATTGTTAAGTTTCTTTATAACTACTCAGAAGAAATTTACCTGGAGGAATATGAAAGACTCCTTTCAGGTGGAAGTTCCTTTATGTTCAGCACACGATTTAACAAAGACTTTTCTATTATTAACATAAATGCATTCTATGCCTTTACTAGCTCGTTTGACGAGCATAATTTAATGTGGAATGAAATTGTATCAATCCCGAATCACAACCTCAGTGTTACTACAACCATAAATTTCGCCAGTTCATTTGTCTTTTGGGCTAAGCTAAAGTATCAGTCAGAAACAGAATGGAAGAATACACTTTTGGGAGCAACGGAATTAAAAGATGTTTATAGCACCTATTTCGATAATCTTATGCTTCTGGATTGTGGAATCCGCAAATCTCTATTAGACGGGAAAATCAGTTTCAATCTGATTGTTAAAAACATATTTTCTGATTACCACGTAACTCATCCATTTGGTTCAGTCTACAATACTTCCATTTATGTTAAGCTTGAATTAAATTTGTGATGGTTTTTACAATTCCAACATGAAATGCTATTTAGCAAATGTTTCGAGTAATTGCTTAGCAGTTTTATTTTTATTCATATTGTAGGATTGATTAAAGTTAACAACTGCCTTTGCTGTATCTCCAATTGCAAGATAAGACTTACCTAATGTAGTGAACAAATAAGGGTCGGTCTTCCTGTTCAACGCTTCTGTAAGATATTGAATTGATTCATCAAATCTTTTTAGAAAAAAACTATTAATTCCAATGCTTGCTAGAACATCAGTATAATTTTGATGATCCTTACTCTTTGGAAAATTTAAGAATGCTTTGTGGGAGGCAATTGAATTTTCGTAGTTGTGCTTATCAGACTGATATAATGCATGTTCAAGTAGTCGATCCAGGTATAAATCAATTATATACTTCGTATGTATATCAAAGGCAACATTTTCGTAGCTGTGAGTGAAAGAATGATAAAGGGAGTCATTATCATTCTCATCATTCTTAATCAGTTTTTCAACAATACCGTGGGGAATCAATTTATATTCTGTGCTGTTCACTGGTTTTTGCAGATGGGAGCTAAAATAAATAGGTGCTTCTCTATAACTATTGATTAATATGCTCAATAATTGATGTTTGTCATATTTTGTATAGTTCTTGCCCTTAAATGATTCTGGATAGTGCAAATTAACCCAGTCAGCCGACACAAAAGCAGGGGGGATTATGTAAATGTCCTCTCTATGTTTTTCAACGTATTTTAAATAATATGGAATATTTACAGCTTCATCCCACTGTGGGATTAAAACAGAGTTTGGCTCTAGAGATGAAATAAGACTCTTACCAAGATCTTCACCAAAGTAGTAATTGCTTTTATCATTAGCCGAGTAATTACTAAGAAGGAGAAGCATAGGAAGAGAAATTAGAAAAGCATATAAACTCCATCTTACAAATGCTGAAGTTGTTTTTTGTAATATTAAATCCTGAAAATTGGAAAGTCCAAGTGCAATAAATATTGAGAGAATGTAAAAAGATGGTAAAAAATATGCGTCAAGATCACCGTATATTCTAACAAAAGATTTTGAATTATAAATTACATTTGTAATCAGTATAAAGAAGCTTAAGAGAATAAATTTTGTGTGTTTAGGCTTTCGGAAAAAGACACTTGCAATAAATAAAATGGTTATCGAAAACTCACTGAAGAATAATTGATTAATAAACCAGGAGAAATTGTTAAAGATACTTTCACCACTACCTTCAGCACTATTCATTATTATCCCGGGTGCAAGATTATTATATAAATTTTCAAGCCCTTCGGGGTTATTAAAATCCATTGGAGGATCTAAAATCGATCGGAAATGAAGATATGCATAAATTGAAATTCCTAAGATCCCAATTAAGAGGCTAATAAAAAATATCCGTGGTTTTATTATTCTATAATTCGTAAGGAAAATGAAGAAAAGAATTACTGCTGCGGCAATAACGCCATTTAAATTTTGCAATAATCCCAATGCTATAATGTACATAAGTAAGTAGAGGTGTTTCAGTTCTTTAGTGTTCTCATAAAAGACATAAGTATATAGTGATAACGAAATAAAAAATATGTTCAGTGTATATACTTCTGAGATGGTCGATCTGGACCAAAGTGTAAATGAAAAAGCAAAAATAAGTGACGAAACAAAGGATATAAATTTTGTTAATTGAATTTTTCGAAGAAGATTAAAAGTGACTGCGACCGAAAGTGATGAGAACAATCCGGAAAGTGCATTCATAACAAAAACTGGTTTAAGGAAGAAAAAAATCATTATGAATAGTCGGCCCAGCATTGTATATAAAGGGTATCCGGGTCGGTGGTTAATCCCCAATGTAAATGAATTTGTAACAAATTCGCCTGAATCACCCAGGTAAATTGAGGGACATGATGTAAAAAGATATACGGCAAAAGTTATAATAAATAGAGAAAACGCAAGAAGTTTATCGTCTACAAGGAAAATCCTGATCTTTTTATTTTCAAGTATCATAATTAAGTATCTATTTGAGGGAATCTACTGCAAATTAATAAACTTACCGAGAATATCTTAATCAATTATTTTTGGAATTAGTTCTATAGAAGGCAATTTTTTTTGCAAGATGAGAACGAGATGGATTTATCTGAATTGCTATTTTCCACAGACTAAGAGCCGATTCAATTTCCTGTTTACTTTCAAATATATTTCCTAAATATTCGTATGCTCGCCAATCGTTCTTGTTTAGCTCAATCGCTTTCTTAAAATCTGTAGTAGCGTTATCGGAATCACCTTTCTTCATGGCGGCGGCTCCTCTTATAAAATAGGCATCCCCAAGATTTAGCTTGTCCAATGGGTAATTTATTTCCAAACAAGCATTCATACATGAAATAGCTAGGTCATAATTATTTGATTGTTCGTATTTGTAAGCATTTTTTATTAGCGGAATAAGATATTTTTCGTAAACGATCAAACTTGCTCTTGCATCTAAGAGAGTGTTGTTTGTAACAGAGGCCATTCTTAAATCGGATAACATTTCCCCATCAATGTCATCTCCTGTGTGTTCAGATTTCAGTCTCCAAATAAAACCGTAAGGTTCCAGGCGATTTTCATCAATGCTTATTGGTGTTTTTTTAGACCTGAATGTAAAAAAAAATTCTCTTTGGGATTTTAGTTCATCAATTACAAATTCTATAAAGGCATCTTCGAAAGGAATGACTCCGGCAGTAAGATTTAATTTGGATAAGTACTTCTGAACAAAGCTCTTATTCTTAAGAGTGGGAACTGAGATGACAGTCAGATCCTCTCTTTCGTGTTTAATGTTCTGATAATAGAAGGGAATAAAAGCATCATCATCGGCTGTACAAAATACAATCGAATTAGTGGGTAGATTTGCAAACGTGTCTATCCACAAAGCTTCAGCAATAACATTATTACTTTTATCATTCATTTTGAAATTGTTTGCGAAAATCCCAATTGGTATTAAAAGAAGTAAAATTGCTCCGACCGAAACAACCAGCTTTTGATATTTTGTCTTGGTAACTGCTGATATTTTTTGCCAAATCAGATCAATGCCTAATCCAATTAGTAGTGACCAAAAGAAATATGCTACAATATATTGTGCATCCAGATCGCTATGGAGCATTAAAGGAGAACGCACTGCGTATGTAACAATTAGAGAAATAGTGATAATAAAGTAGGCTCTGATTTTTATATTAACTTTTGAATTAAATAATCCAATCAGTGCAAATACTCCGAAAACCCAAAATTCCTTAAGAAAAGTATTCTCAATAAACCAGGTTAGATTAACTGCGCTATTAGTTCCTATTTTACTGGTACTATGTCCTATTAGATCAATGGAAACGCGGGGAGTTAGAAATCTATATAATTCAGAAAATGTTTCAGAAAGAGCAAAAAAAGATGGAGGATTGGTTTGAGACCTGGCTATTATATAATAATAAATTGAAAAGCCGAGAATGAAAAAGGTAATCCCCAAAAACAATGCCTTGGGATGAAAAATAAATTTTGGGTTAGCTAAAATAAGAAATAGTAAAACAGGGAAAAAAGCAATCACCGAAAGAATATGCTGGCTTAATAGCAACCCAGCCAAATAAAAAATGAGAAAGATAAGTCTATTATCTTTTTTTATAAAATATTGAAGCATAATCAAAGAAATTAGAGCAACCGAGAAAGTGGCGATAGTATAGATTTCCGCAATGGTTGATCGTGACCAAAGCGTAAGTGATACTCCAAAGATTAGTGCTGAAGTTATGGCGATTATTTTTTTGATATTTAGTTGTGACAATATTAAGTAAAGAACAACACCGGTTAAAGAGGAGAATAGCGCGGACGTGTAATTTATTATAATTGTATAGTTAAGGAATTTCAGAAAGGTAATCAGAACTCTGTTCAAAAGGCTATAAAAGGGAAAACCGGGGGGATGTGATATCCCTAAGAGTGAGATATTAGCAATAAATTCGCTGCTGTCGCCTATATATATTGTGGGACATAATGTAAGAATATAAATGGTTTGAAGAACGCCAAAAATCAGGAGCGGATATTTAAGCTGATTATTTTTCATTCGATGCAAGGTAATTAAATAATAACAAAGTTACTCCTAAAAGGCTTCCCAGTGTGCATACCAAATAATCCAGAAATAATACAAAGAAAGAGATTAGTCCATTAATAACTCCAAATATCTTTGTAAAGTATTTGAGGAATTTATAGTTTAATAAAAATAAAACTACAAGAAATATTAGAGGTATTATGAAGTAATTTGGGAAAAACAGAGACATAATAATGAATAAGAAAGTCGGCCATGAAAGTAAAGTTGATAAAATAAACGAGGGGTAAATATTTACAAAACCGGACTTTACGGATTCTGTGACCTGATTAAACTCACCAGCCAGGGTAATAAACCAAAGACTGCGCATAAATTCATTTTTAACAAAACTTTTAAATGTAAACTCCTTCAAATGATCAACTTCTACTTCTTTATTTAGAATGATAATATAACCAGAAGATATTAACCTTTTGCCAAATTCCAGGTCGTCAACTCCATGTTTGGCGTGCAGGTCTGCGTTGAAGCCTCCCAAAGCTTTGAATACATCAGTTTTTATGGCAGAAACAGCGCCAAATATCCAATCAATTTTTTTTTGACTTTGAAGGTAAGAATAACGAATCCAAAGATTTTTATACTTGGTCAATATTCCCTTTTGTTCAGGAAAAGCCGAATAGCAACCAACCACAGCGGTTGTTGAAGAATCGCTGAACTCAAGATGAATTTTTTCAATAGTATCAGGATGAATTTTAATATCACTATCGATGAATAAAACAATATCGCCAATTGCCGCATTGGCGCCCATATTTCTGCAAATATTTGCTCCATTGCTACCAGTGTTATGGAGTATTGTTGTTTCGTAATGGTTTGCTATTTCAAGGGTATTATCGGTAGAGTTATCGTTAACGACGATAATTTCTTTTGGTTTTCTCGTTGAGTTTGAGAATGCATCCAGGCATTTGCCAAGAGTTTTTGCTGCATTAAATGCGGGGATGACGACTGAAATTTCCATTTAATTCCCGAAGATGTGAATTATTTTTTTAAAATTCATGTTGCAAACAGTTAACAAACAGTAAATTAGTAAAAATGATTCTCATTTCTGCCTGTTAACAACAAAGTTTTCTTAATCGCTAACATAATAATTAATCGGGTTATAGTTTGTCTCTTCTTAGTGTCGGAATTCCGGTTTATAACGGAGCCAAATATGTTGGACAGGCAATTGAAAGCGTATTAGCTCAGAGTTATGGAAATATTGAGCTTATAATATCGGATAATTGTTCCAGGGATAACACTTTTGAAATTGTAAATCTTATGTAGACAGGGATTCCTGGATTATTCTCTCGCGTAATGAAAGAAATTTAGCGGCAGCACCGAATTTTATCCGTGTTTTTAGTCTGACTAGAGGCAAGTACTTCAAGTGGCTTGCGCACGACGATTTGATACTTCCGGGTTATATTGAAAAGTGTGTTGAGCTGCTAGAAAAAGAAGACAGTTATGTTCTCTGTCAATCCCGTATAAATATTATTGATCATGAAGGGCATATTTTTAAAAACAATTTCATCCATATTCCAGATGGCGATTCTTCATCAAAGTCAAAAAGATTCAAAAATTATACTCACACTGACCATTTTTGCTATGATGTATTTGGAGTTGTTAGAAAATCAAGCTTGTCCAAGACTAAGTTAATTGAAAGTTACATTGGGTCTGATCGTGTACTTCTTAGTGAATTAGTAATTCTTGGAAAAGTGAAACATTTAGAAGATCCCCTTGCCCGGTTTCGGTCTCATGAAGAGCAATCCATTCGGGCTATAACCTGTGTTTTTTAGCTCTTGGTTCTCTGAGAATATTTCTGTAGCAAAATCACCGGGATTAAATAGGCGTCTAACTTCAAAGGGCTTTTGTGGACCAATGGATAAGGGGATCGGTTCCCCGTCATTTAATGAGTAGGTGAACTCACTAACATTGCCGGTTATATTACCAAGAATATTTATCTGGCGTTGAGGAGAACCATCAACACCAAACAACTGATTTTTACCATACCAAAGTTCTATAGATAGCGGAGTGTTGCTTGACGACGAATTAAAAAACAGCTGTATCGAAGTTATCGATACAGCCGCAACAATGAGAAATATTAAAGGCGTTCTTAATTTCACTAATTTATCACACCCATTTCCTGAAGTAAATAATCTGCACCGCTAAATTTTTGTGCAACCCATAGAATGTATCTGATGTCAACTCCAATGGATCTGCTAAACGAATCATCCCAGGCGTAATCATTTATTGTGGCGCCAAAAGCGCGATCAAAATTCAGACCTATTAATTCTCCATAAGCATTTAAGACAGGACTGCCGGAATTGCCGCCTGTTGTATCCATGTTGTAAAGAATACCCACCGGAACACTCTTGACGTTTTCATCATAGAATTGTCCAAAGTCCTTCTTTTCATATAGATCCCTTATCTTAGATGGTATATCGTAATCTTCTAGTCCGAGTGAATTTTTTTCTATTATACCGGCCAGGCTTGTTTGGGAAGAATGGTAGACAGCATCTGCCGGGGAGTAACCTTTAACGTATCCGTAGGTTAATCGAAGGGTGCTGTTTGCGTCCGGCACAAAAGAATCTTTATTGCGAATCCTTTTAATATCAATCAGTTGTGATAGAAGAGCATTCAGAGTTCCGTCTATTCTATCTACTTCCTCATTAATAATTGTCCTTTGCGCGTTTAATTCTTTTGCAAAATAAAATAATGGGCTGTTTAATTCGTCCAACTCCTCAGGTGTTTTTATTAAGATATCTTTTACTTTTTCCGGATTCAGCAAATCTTTATCCATTAAATTCAACACATATTCGTCAACTGAGATATTGCCAATTTCTTCAACGGCATCGATTCTTGAATTATCCGCAAAAAGTCTTGCGTCACTTATCATCTTAGTAAGTACACGCCTCTCAAGTTCAGTATTTACATTATCAACGGAGCTAATTATACTTTCTCTTTCCTTGCTCAGGTTATCTTCTTTGTACTCGGGCTTGCGTTTACTTTCATCTAACTGAATTTGCTGGGAATATTGAAGTATGTCATCCGATAGTTTAACAAATTTAGATTGCCAGAAAATTTGTCCGAGCCATAGATCTCTCGTTGCTACGTTGTGTAAATCAGTATATGCCGAGTTTAATTTTTCGAATAATCCATTATATTTTTCTGCAAGTTCCGCGTCGGATTCAATAAATTTCTGTAATTCTTGCTCTTCCGCCAATTTGGTCTTAACGAGGTTGAGTTTATTAAAGCCTCTTAATTGCCCTCTGTATTTCTTCTCTGTATTGGCCAGACTTTTTGCCCGGCTTGCAAGTTCCAGGGCAACAGATTCATTGTCTTTTCCAAGTTCTTTGATTTGATTAATTATCCAGGCATACAGTTTGGAGATGTAGGGTAGCACATAATTCTCTCTGTATTCGTAGTATTTTGCCGGTCTGTTTCTGAACGTAGTTCCAGGGTATCCCAGAACAAAAAGAAAGTCCCCTTCATTAACTCCCTTTGGGTTAATTTTAAGGTGTTTTTTAGGAGTGTAGGGAATATTATCAAGGGAATATTCTGCTGCGCTGCCATCAGGAGCAACATATGCGCGCATAAATGTAAAATCGCCCGTGTGGCGTGGCCATACCCAGTTATCCGTTTCTCCGCCAAAATTACCAATCGATATCGGCGGTACATAGACCAACCTGACATCGTGGATTACTCTGTACCTAAATAATATATAGGTTTTGCCAATAAACATTTCCGATACGGTTGCTTCGATGTTGTTTGCTTCATCACTGGCTTCTTTACCAATAGCCAGCATTGTTTTTTTTATTAGTCTAACTTTCTCGGCCGGATCCTCAACTCCTTCGATACTGGCAAGAACCATTTCAGATACATCTTCGTATGATTCCGTTATTTTACAATAATTGCCAGTGGCGGGAATTTCATCAGAATATGTTTTTGCTAGAAAGCCGTTTTTAAGATAATTGTTTTCGATTGTGCTAGCATCGCTAACATAACCAAATCCGCAATGATGATTAGTTAAGATTAACCCGTTTTCTGATACAAATGATCCGGTACAGCCCCTAATTTTAACAAGGGCATCAGTAATGCTAACGCCATTTGGATTGTAGATCTCTTCCGGATTGATTTTTAATCCGGCTTCCATAAGGTCTAAATTTGAAATTTCACTCATCGGATACATTCCCTTTGCAGGCAAAGTAGATATCCATCCAATGGTAGTAATTGTAACTGTTATCAGGAGTGCTGACAACAATACTATCTTGTTCATTTTCATTGTAATCCCCGAATTCTTATTCAATATTGAGTAAGTGCTAATATAAGATATTTATGACTTGAGTGAAAGAATTGGGGGTGAGGTAACTATATCGGGAGTTCGATTGAGAAAATTGTTTTTGATTCAATATTTGATTTGAAAGAGACTTTTCCATTTAGATATTGTTCAACTAATAATTTAACACTATAAGTCCCAATGCCCCTACCTAATCCATTTTTTGTGGAAAACGATCTTTGGAATAACTGATTTTGCACACGCTCATCCATTACATTACTGTTGAATACATCAAAAACAATACTAGTGGATTTTAGTCTTGTAGAAATTTTTACGGTCTCATTTTTCCTTGTTGCTTCAAGAGCGTTCTTTGCCAAATTGCTAAGGGAACGAATAAGCAGAATTGGATCCACTTTAAACTCGATATCTGGTGTCAGGTATTCTACCAGAAAATTTTTATCCTGGGATAATTCTGCTCTGGAATACATTTCATAAACGGTTTTTATAATACTATTTGAGTATGTGTAAATAGGATTTACTTCAAGGTTACCCTTTTCTGCGTATACAAGGTCACGCTGGGCTTGTATTTCTTCAATTAATTGTTTCGATGAATCCAGTATTGCTTCTTCAATTTCTCTCTTCTCGTCTCTATTTTCAATCATAGGTAAAATTGTAGCCAGTCCATGAATCGCGCCGCCGGTATTTAGAATATCATGAAAAAACATTTTTTCCAGAACTTCAAGTCGTTTTTGTTTCGAAATATCCTGAACCACAAACATGGTATATTCTTCGTTTTGAATATTAATGCTATCGGTATGAACAAGATAATCGAGAGATATGTTTTTGCCATTGTCATCAGCAATAATTCTGCACTCTTCAGATGCAAAGGATAAAGATTTATTTGACTTCATTATTGCACTTGCAGCACCGCAGTCTTTGCAAAATTTCGTGGTTCCACATCCGTTTGGATATTCATCCTTTCTAATACATCCGAGTGCTTCCCCGACTTTTAATCCCAGAACCTCATTGAGCTTTTTCCCCTTAAAACTATCTAATGCCGAACTGTTTGCTTCAACAATTTGTCTCTGCTTGTTTAATATAAGAACGAAGAAAGGGAAATTGTTGATAATTTTGCAAAGCACATCTTGCGATCTTATTTGTTTTTGTTGTTCAAATATCTCACTCATGGAAGCTTTTTGCGGATCATCGAAATATGTTTTTAGTTCGTCTTGAAACATTTCGCCAACACACTTAAATTATAAATTTTCTAACAACTATTTAACTTCTGATTTACAAAAATAATTCATTTTGTAAATGAAAACATTGTGAATAGAATTCACATTTTTTGACTAATATATTATCGAATTTTTTCATAATCCATTGAGGGCTGTATTTAGCCATAATAGCATAAAAGCCGGATGATTGGTATATATTTTCTTATTTTTGAACGGTTAAACTTTTTAGGAGAGTTACATGGCGGGTGCTGTTATTGATTCAATAATAAATGAAAAATCTGTTCAGTTCGATAAGAAAAAAAAGAATACTGCAATTATTTTAGCAGCGGGGCATGGGAAACGAATTAAATCAAACAACTCTAAAATGCTCCATAAGATCTGGGGAAAACCTACAGCTTTACGTGTAAGTGAAGCTGCTTCAAAAACTTTTAATGACGATTGTAATATAATAGTGGTCGTAGGAGTTAAGGCGGATTCAGTAATTGACTGTTTTGAAGGAAAATTACCAGTGAGTTTTGCTCATCAGGCTGAACAAAATGGAACGGGGCATGCGGTACAGATGGGCTTGAAAAATATTACTGACGATAGTTATGATGGAAATGTATATGTCCTGGCCGGTGATATGGGGCTAATTGATTCCGAAACTATATTGGATTTCAAGTCATCCTTCGAAAATTCAGATAATGATATGATGGTTTTAACAGGGATTTACTCTGGTGACCCTATGGAAAATGCTTATGGGCGGATAATTCGTGTGCCGGAAGAAGATTGTAATGGTAATTCCACAGCAAGGGAAAAGGGAAATGTAATCGGTATTTTGGAGTATAAGGACATTCTGAAACTTGATGAAAATGAAGATTATATTGCAGACTATGGTACTAAAAAATATTCATTTAGCAGATCAAATTTAATAGCTAATAATGAATTTAACTCGGGTGTTTTTGTTTTTAAGTACCAATACTTGAAAAAATTAATTGCTCTTATTAAAGACAATAATGTGCAAAAAGAAGTTTACCTGACCGATTTAATATCTCTTTTCAATAAAGAAGGATTAAAAGTTGGTGCAGTTAGTCCAAAAGAAGATTATGTAATTATGGGGTTCAATAATAAATCAGTTCTTTATGAAATGAATAATATAGCCCGAAAATTAATTTATAATAAATTGAAGGACATTATTACAATTGAGGACCCTGACGATTTCTTTATCTCAGATGAATTGGTTAACGACTTTTTGAGTAGAGACTCTGAGGGAGAAATTTTGGATATTACTCTTGGTCGGGGGTCTCAAATTGGTTCTGGAGTTAAACTTGGTAGTAACATACATATTGGAAAAGATGTGGAAATTGAGGGAGAAGTAGCAATTGGGGACAATGTAGTTATTGGTAATTTCTCTGTCATCAAGGGTAAAAAGGTAATTGCTGATGGTACAGAAATACCTCCATTCTCAGTAGTATGAATGACTCGCCAGGTGCAGGATATTTAAACGCAGAAAAGCGATATTACTTACACAGTAATATCGCTTCATACTTTTCACAAAAGTTATTTTATGCTTCCAGCGAATTTACAAATCTTGTCAAAGAAGATTTTCTTCTCGCACCAGTATTTTTATGCATTCTTCCTTTGCTAACAGTCTTGTCAATAAAAGAAACAGCTTCAACTAATGCTTTTTCAGCCACTTCTTTCTTCTCAGCAGAATGAACTTTTTTAATCAATGTTTTAATTTTTGACAGGGTTGCACTGTTTCTTTGTCTTCTTTTCTCTGAAGACCTAATTCTTTTTTTGGCAGACTTATGTTGCGCCATTCTTTATCCTAAATATTTTATTCGAAAGACACTAAATATAGGCGTATTATGGTAATAAATCAATATTTAGTTGTGGAATTTAAACAATTATCGGCTGATTAGTATTAATAAAATTATATTGCTATTTTTGCGAGTTAATTAGAATAAGTTATCCTTTTTGAAGGGAATACGTGCTTAAAATAAATGAATTGTTTTATTCGATACAAGGTGAAGGAAGTTATTCCGGTTTGCCATGTGTATTTGTAAGACTAACGTATTGTAATCTTAGGTGTACTTATTGCGATACAGAATATGCTTTTTTCCAAGGAAAAGACACTTCCCTTGACGAAATAATAAGTGAAGTGGGCTCCTATAACTGTAAACTTGTCGAGGTAACTGGTGGCGAGCCGCTTATGCAAAAACAAACTCCGGAATTGATGAGAAGGCTTTGCGATGCCGGATTTGAAGTTTTACTGGAGACGGGAGGGAGTCTTTCAATTGAAACCGTTGACAAGCGTGTAAAAATAATAATGGATTATAAATGCCCCTCGAGCGGGATGGAAAAACGTAATCTTTATGAAAATGTTTTACACTTAAAGAAAACAGACGAAGCAAAATTTGTTATTGGTACCAGGGAAGATTACGAGTGGGCAAAAAAAATAATTGAGACATATAGATTATTCAATAAATGTGAAATTCTTTTTTCAACCGTTTTTGGAGAATTGCACCCTAGAGTGCTATCTGAGTGGATTTTAGATGACAGAATAAACGTAAGGATGCAGCTCCAGATACATAAATATATTTGGGATCCTGATAAAAGAGGTGTATGATGAAAATTGCAAAAGAATTTAGATGGGAAATGGGACATAGACTTACTTTCCATAAAGGCAAGTGTAAATCCTTGCATGGTCACTCCTATAAAATGATGGTAGAGTTTTCAGGTATGCCGGATGAAAATGGTATGGTACTCGACTACTACGATGTTAAAAATATTATTGGGCCCATTGTGGATAAGCTTGATCATTCTTTTATGGTATACGAAAAGGATACGGAAGTTATTGATGCTTTGAATAAACTTAATAGCCAAATAGTTGTGACTCCATTCGAATCAACCGCTGAAAATATGTGTAGATATTTTCTTGATGAAATAAAGAAAACTGATTTGCCAGATAACATTTATGGTGTCAAGGTTAAGGTTTTTGAGACAGAAAATACTTACGCGCAGGATAAAATAGAATTGCAAAAGAAGGGCAGCTAAACTGCCCCTTTTTGCTCTTTAATAATGTTTAATATCTCAGGTAAAATTTCACCGGACTTTCCCCTAAGAGAATAATCAACCGAACCAGAAATTTCAGTACCATCCAAATTTATTTCTACTACATAAGCGCCACCCTGTTTTGCTGATATAGGAATATATGCCGCAGGGTACACAACAGCTGATGTTCCTACTACGAAGGTAATATCACTATTCATAGCAAGTTGTTCTGATTTCTCAAAAACACCGGCGGGGAGCATTTCACCAAACCAAACTACATCTGGTCTTATAAGTCCGTTGCACTTAGTACAACGTGGTACCTTCTCTGAACCTAAAAGATCTTCTTTGTTATAGAAAGTTTTGCAGTCCACGCAAAAATTTCTCTCAATGTTGCCATGCAACTCGTAAATAGAACTGCTGCCGGCTCTACCGTGCAAATTATCAACGTTCTGAGTGACAACATCTACTTTTTCAAAATACTTTTCAAATTCAACAATAGTGTAGTGCCCGAGGTTCGGTTTTGTTTCATTAATTATTTCTCTTCGGTATTGGTACCATTCCCAAACCATATCAGGGTTTTTCATGAAAGCATTAAAATTCGCTAACTCTTCGGGCTTAAGTTTATTCCACAATCCATCTTTCCCGCGAAAAGTAGCAATTCCACTTTCCGCAGAAATTCCAGCTCCCGTAAAAAATAAAATATTCTTAGCTGTTTTTAATCTTTCAAAAAAGTCTTTTCTAAATTCCAACCGCTTTCCTGATCTATTGTTTTTGATCTCTTTGAAATTTATTGGACTGGGGCTTTTTCTTCAGTGTATTTTAACCATTCCTGTGTTCTATGAAAGAAGAGAACATAGCCCCTAACCTGCAGCTTACCATTTTCAATCCATAATTTACAATCGTAAACCTTGCCTTTTTTCGGATCCAATATTTCTCCGTCTTCGTATTCATTATCCTCATTTTTTTCTAATGCTGTAACGATTTCCATCCCCAGAATTTTTTTGTTATATCTTGCGTCATCTTCATCACACTTGTCACAAACAGGATCAGGATCCTCACCCTCTTTACGGAAAAGTTTAATAATCTTGCCATAATATTTGCCATCATTCTTTTGGTATATCTCTACAACTGATTTCTCTTTTCCAGTTTCGTCATCGATCGTCTTCCATTTTCCAATAATTGATTCATTGTCTTGTCCGTGCGAAACAACATTTAAGGACAATGTGAAAAACAGTATCATTAGCGACTTAAACAATGTTGATGATTTCATTAGACCCTCTTTTAATTAATCGAATAATGTAGTTTTATTCTCTTCTTCCTCTGTAGCCGGAATATAAAGTGATGTTCCTGCAAGATGTAAGAATTTTGTCCATTTATTACCACTGCCTTTTTCATTTAAAATAGCAAGCTTGTAGGCGTTTGATTTAGCGCTTAATTCATCAGCATGATAAAGTATTATTGCCTCAAGTGTCTTAGGTTCAACTGGAGAAGCATATTCTAGTTTCCCCTGATGGCTGAGTACCAGATGAATTACCTGTGTTTTCAAATCTTCAGGAAAGCCACTAATTCCATTTGCTGTCTTTTCAATTAAGTTTGCCGCAATCACAATATGCCCAAGTAGTCTCCCTTTGTCAGTATAGTCAAAGGAGTCTTCATAGCTCAATTCTTCTGTCTTGCCAAAATCATGGAGGATTGCACCAGTAATAAGTATATCTTTGTTAACTTCCGGATGAAATTCACTGATAAGATCGCAGATTCTGATGATCTCCAGTGTATGCTCAAGCAAACCATGAATATAAGAATGATGCCACGATTTTCCGGCAGGAACGCGAATATATTTTTCAAAACTTGTTCCGGAAAGAATTGTATCAACAAGTTTCTTCAGATAGGTGTTTTTAATTTCACTTATTCTATCATTCAATTCCGCAATCATAGTATCAAGATCTCGTGAGGATTTTGGCATGAAATCTTCAGGGTGTATATTGTCGCTTACATCAGTAATTCTAATCTTATCTATTATCAATTGAGTCTGCCCAAGATATTCATCAACTTTTGCGCTCACTTTTATTAATGACCCTGCTTTTAGTGAGGGCAGAACATCACCAAATCCGTCCCACATTTTAGCCGAAAGTATGGCTGAACCATCTTGTAACTCGAGATTTAAATATGTTTTTCCTGTTTTGGTGGCTTTTTGCTCTACCTTCGAAACAAGGCAATAATGAAGTGCTTTCTCTCCGGGTTTCAAATCCTTAAAATCTTTTTGATCTTTCATATCCAACGACGCTATTTAAAATTGTTTTTTTATTCTGAAGTTGCCTTAACAGTTATACTTTCTTGACAACACTATTTGCTGGTAATTTTACAATAACCGATCTATTGAGCATGTCAATAGAAACAACAAGGTTTCTTTCATTGTTAGCCTCAAGAACGACAATCCCTTCCACATCGCAGAAAGATCCGGAAGTGATTTTTACTCTTGTTCCAGTCATTATTCTATCGATAACAGATACTTCCGGATCCCTATCAAGTAACCTTTGCAGGTTTTCAATTTGCCAATCAGGAATTACAGCTGGTTTGCCCTCAAAAATAATAGTTCTAACAATTGACATCTGTTCAAGGGCGGTTAATCTTTCTTTTTCCGTGGCATGAACAAATATATATCCGGGCAATAACGGTACGGTTATTTTTTTCTTTCGGTCGCTCCACTGACGAATGGTTTTGTAGGTGGGAAGATAATTCTCAATATCTTCAGCCTTTAATTGCTCCTCGGCTTTAAATTCCGCACGTGGTTTCGTATAAAGAGCAAACCAGTTCTTCCTAACTTCGGTCATATATTATTCTAGTAATGTTTTAAACTATTTAATGTTTTTTGCGATACGGCGTACAAGGTCTTTGTAATCAATTGGTTTGTGTAATAAATCCACAATACCAAGTTGTTCATATTTTATTTTAATTTCACTATTGAAGATAGCGGATATTACGATAACAGGGATAAATGTATCTCTGTTTCGTATAGCTTCAATAAATTGAATTCCGTTCATTAATGGCATGTCGTGGTCTGTAACAATTACGGTCGGAACAATATCATTTAATATTTTCATGGCACTATAGCCATTTTCAGAAAGTATCACGGTATAGTGGGGGAGGAGTTCATTAAATTTTTTCTCGTAAAGATACCTGGTATCCTTATCGTCCTCTATTATTAATATAATATTCTTGGCTTCATTTAATACAACATGAAATTCACTTCCCTCACCCTCCTGGGAGTAAAACCAGATTTTCCCTTCATGCTTATCAATAATTTCTTTTACAAGCGTGAGACCTAAACCGGTTCCTTTTTCGCCGTTTACGCCCTCGCGAACATATTTCTCATCAATTTTGAATAGTTTGGAATGCTCACGTTCCGGAATGCCAGTGCCATGATCCTTGAAAATCAACTCACATTTGCCCTCAGAAAAGGCATTTGAACTTATTTCAATAACAGAATCATTGGGCGAGAATTTGACGGCGTTGCTCACAAGGTTTCGGATAGCGATATCAATGTAACGTTCGTCAGCAACAATAAAGAGGTTCTCGTCAATTTCTGTATTTACATCTATATCTTTGCGAACTATTTCACCAGTAAGAGAGGAGACACAATTTGACACAACAGTTCTAAGGTTTAATCTTACAGGGTCAATTTTTACCCTGCCTGTTTGGAGTCTGGACCAATCAAGTAAATTATTAATCATTTGCAGCTGGGTTTTTGATGCTTCATAAATATAGCCGAGGTATTCATTTTGCTCCTCAACCGAAACAGAATCTTCATTAATTAATATTTCAGTAAATCCAAGAAGTGTTGTGAAGGGTGATCTTAGGTCGTGGGAGATAATGGAGATGAATTTATCCTTCTCTGTATGAAGTCGCTTAAGTTTCGAAACTTCTTCTTCCAGTAAAGATTCTTTTTCCTTTAGATCACTTATATCAACAGCTATTTTGTTCAGCTTAATGATTTTCCCGGAATCATCACGGGCTACTTTTATTTTTTCTTTAAGCCATACAATATTGTTTGATTTTGTTCTAATCCGATAAATAATTCGCGCGAAATTATTTGTGGGATTATTTTCCAGTTCTGCCAGTTTTAATTTTACATTATCTCTGTCATCTTCTAAAACAAGAGAAATAATTCTTCCCGGCATTTCTTCAATTTCCGCAGAAGTATACCCGGTTATAGAGTAGAGGGACTCGGAGTATTGTACAACATCTCCGGAAGGATGCCGGTAGGTTACTGACCAAAGAAAGTCATCCAGACTTTCTTGAAGATCCTTAATATTATTAGATTTTTCAGTGTCCAGATTCATTCCGAAGATGGGTTAATGTATTAAATGAAAATAAAAAAAAAAAAGAAAGAAAGCTATGTTTAGAATATACTTGCGCTTTAGAACTTGTAAACATTAATTAGTGTTAAGGCTTTCATAATTATTAAAAAATATAGGAAATTTTATGAAGTTTGTTCAAAGTCTTGTTTTTATTCTTTTATGTAGTTCTTTGTTCGCTCAGCAAAATATGGGTACAATTAGCGGTAAAGTAGTTGATAAATTTACACAAGAGGCTATACCTGGGGCAAACATAATAGTAATTGATAATGATAGAGGAGCAGCAACCGATGCAGAGGGTAACTTCACAATAGATAAACTACCTGCTAAAAACTATCAGATAAGGATTAGCTCGGTTGGTTACGAGTCAGTAATAAAAACTGATATTTATGTTTCCACCGGACGCCCAGTCCAATTGTTCATAGAGTTGAATGAAGCAGTGATTGAACTAGACGGAGTTACAGTCAGTGCTGATTATTTTGAAATGAATCCTACTGAAATGAACAGCCTTGCCAGTTTTTCTTATGAGGAGTTAAGGCGCGCTCCAGGTGGACTTGAAGATGTTGTCAGGGCTCTTTCAATACTTCCCGGTGTGGCGCGTGTAAGTGCCGGGCGAAATGATTTGGTGGTCAGAGGCGGGGCGCCAACGGAAAATTTATTTTTAGTTGATGGTTTTGTAATCCCCAACATAAACCACTTTGGTACTCAGGGAGCAACTGGCGGGCCTTTAAGTTATATAAATCTTGACTATGTTAATAACACTACATTTTCCACAGGTGGATTCTCGGCACTTTACGGAGATAAGCTTTCTTCCGTTTTAGCAATTGATCTTAGGGAGGGCAGAAGTGATAGAATTGGTGGAAAAGCCACTATTTCTGCCAGCCAGTTTGGTCTTAATTTAGAGGGTCCTTTGTCCGGTAAGGGCAACTTTCTCTTTTCTGCAAGAAGAAGTTATCTGGACTTCATCTTTAATGCGGCCGGATTTAATTTTGTGCCGGAATACTGGGATGTTTTAGGTAAAGCGGTTTATGAGATTGATAATCAGAATAAGCTTTCTTTTCTTTTTGTAAGCGCCTTTGATAATGTGAAATTTAACAACAACAACGAAGAAGACTTGTACGATAATTCCAGAATTCTGGCAAATGATCAGATTCAATATTTATTAGGATTATCCTACAGGCATCTGTTCGAAAATGGTTTCTACAAAGTAAGTCTGAGCAGAAATTTTGTTGATTACGATGCATCTCAAAGAGACACCCTTCTGAATCCTGTTTTTCTAAACTTATCCAGTGAAATTGAAAATGAATTAAAGGCGGATATTGTTTTAAAGCTTTCTTCTTCATCTGAATTGAATGTGGGAGCCGCTGCTAAATTAATTGAATTTGACGCTAATTTGAAATTTCCATTTTTCAAAACATCATTTGGTGAAACTCTATCTATTAACTCATTAGTTGCAAGTGAGACTTATCAGAAGTATGGCGGCTATCTTCAATTTAGTGACGTTATTTTTCAAAGATTAAGGTATAGTCTGGGCGCAAGAGCCGATTATTTTAGCGGAATTGAGAAGAAGTTTTATTTAAGTCCCCGCTTATCAGCATCCTATATGCTTTCCGAAATTACAAGCCTGAACATGAGCGGAGGAATTTATTATCAATTCCCTTCGTACCTGTGGCTGAGTACGTTTGACTCCAATAAGAAGTTGGAAGCAGTTAATGTAAACCAGATTGTTGTTGGCATTGAACATTATTTACGGGACGATATAAGGGTAAAACTGGAAGGGTATTACAAAGATTATCGAAACTATCCAACCAGTCAATTAAGAAATTATTTGGTACTTGCAAATACCGGTGTAGGCTTTGCCGGAGCCGATGACAACTATTCCGCTTTTGGTTTGGAACCGCTCACTAACGATGGAACTGGAAATGTAAAAGGCTTTGAATTATCCCTGCAAAAGAAGGCGGCAAAGGTACCACACTATGCTCTATTTAGCCTAACCTATAGTGAGGCTAAATTTACAGCAATTGATGGCATTGAACGAGCAGGGGCGTATGACCAAACCTGGATACTCAATCTTACGGGTGGCTATATCTTTAATCAAAAATGGGAGACTTCATTAAAGTTCAGACTAGCAACGGGCAATCCTTACACGCCTTATAATAATGATGGCTCACAAAGTGTTAGTAATTATAATTCCACTAGATTCGATCCATTACACAGCCTGGATATTAGAGTTGATAGAAAATGGAATTTTGAAGATTGGAATCTTATAGCATACATTGATATCCAAAATATTTATAACAACAAAAATTCCAATAGTATAAAATATAATTACAGGGAAAACAAGATCGAGAGTGGATCAAGTCTTGGAATATTTCCAACAATTGGTATTAGTGCAGAGTTTTAAATAGAACCTACTAAGTTGACGACTTAGTAGGTATGTCTAATTCTTCCATTTTACGATAGAGCGAGGAAAGGCCAATGTTTAAAGCATTAGCCGCCTCGTCTTTGTTGTAGTCAAATTTTTCTATCACTTTTAAAATGTGTTCTTTTTCAAAATCTTTTATGGCTTCTTTTAACGAATCGGGGAAAGTATAGTTTTTCACGTTTCCTTTTACATAGTCAGAAAGATCATTAATCGTTATTATATCACTATGGGCAAATATAATAGCTCTCTCAATAATATTTTCCAACTCTCTTACTCCACCACGCCATTCATGGCTCATCAAAGCTTTCATAGCATCATTATCAATTCCAATAATATTCTTGCTCATCTCTTTGCAATATTTTTCAATAAAATGATTAGCAAGTAAAGGAATGTCATCGCAGCGTTCGCTTAGGGAAGGAAGTTTTATTTCAACAACATTTAACCTGTAGTAAAGATCTTCCCTGAAAAGTCCGTTCTGAGCTTTTTCAAATAAATCCTGATTTGTGGCGGCTAAAATTCGCACATCAATTTTTATAGGTTTTGTTCCACCCACGGGAAGAAATTGTTTTTCTTCAAGAGCCCGGAGGAGCTTAACCTGCAAATTAAGTGGAAGGTCACCAATTTCATCAAGAAAAAGTGTTCCTCCCTCTGCAACCTTAAACAAACCCTGTTTGTCGTCTGTAGCGCCCGTGAAGGATCCTTTTTTGTGTCCGAACAACTCGCTTTCAATTAGGTTCTCCGAAATAGCGCCGCAATTAATGGGGAGAAAAATTCCATCCTTTCGTTTGCTATGATAATGAATTGCTTTTGCAGCAAGTTCTTTTCCAGTGCCGCTTTTGCCCATTATCAAAACATTGCTGTTTGTTGGAGCAACTTTACCAATTAATTCGAAGACCTTTTTCATAGAGGTGCTTTTACCAATTAGGTTTTCAAAACCACCCTCGGAAGAAAGCCGGGTTCTTAGAAGTTTATTTTCCATGGATATATTTTTGAATTCGAGCAGTCTGTTTATCCTAAAAATTACTTCATCAAATTCAACAGGTTTAAGCAAATAGTCAAAGGCGCCTTGTCTCAGAGCATCAATGGCAGTTTCAACTGAGGCATATGCCGTCATTATCATAAAAAAAGATGAAGGGGATATTTCAGATACTTTTTTGAGCAGAGCAATACCATCCATATTGGGCATCTTTATATCGGAGATGATTACGTCAAAGTCATCTGCTTTTATTTTTTCAAGCGCGACTAAACCATCTGAGGCAGTTTCAGTATCAAACCCTTCGTCAATAAGAATCAATTTTAAAGAATCACGAATTGCCTTCTCGTCGTCAACAATTAATACTTTACCTTTCATAAGAACCCTTTATTCAATTTCATTTTCAATTGGCAGTTTAATAACAAAAGTACTCCCCTCATCAATTTTACTTTTAACTTTTATTTCTCCCATAGACCGCCTAACAATTCCGTAGCTGACGGACAGGCCAAGCCCCGTTCCTTTTCCAACTTCTTTTGTCGTATAGAAAGGATCAAAAATCCTATCAATAACGTCCTGGGTCATCCCACAACCATCATCTGTAATTTCAAAATAAACATTATGTTCATCAAAGTAAGATTTTACAAATATGCTGCCCTTACCTTTAATCGCGTCAAGAGCGTTAATCATAATATTAACGAAAACCTGTAGTAGCTGATCCGGGACAATTTTAATCATCGGTAAATCATCAACCAGGTCATTTCTGAACTTTACATCCTTAACACGCTTATCATACTTAACAATTCCAATTGCAGTTTTAATAACATCAGTTAATTCAGTTAACGATTTTTCCTGCGAAGGTGGACGTGAGAAATCGACAAGCTCCCGGACTATTTTTGAAATCCTGTCAATGTTTTCTTTAATATCTGCAAGTTGTTCATAAAAGAAATCATCTTTGGCTTTCCTTTGTAGCACCTGTACCAATGAGGAGATAGACGCGAGTGGATTCCCGATCTCGTGCGCTATGCCAGCCGCTAACTGACCTATAACGGCTAGTTTTTCAGATTGGTCAACCTGTTGCTGAAGCGCCTTTACTTCAGTAAAGTCTTTTATAATAACGCTTCGTCCACGGTAATTACCTTCAGTACTTCTTAGTTTTGTAACACTCAATTTAACAGAAACGAGATTGTCAGTTTTGGTCATCCTTTCTGTTTCAACAATTTTTATAAAACCTGTTTCTTTTACTTCCCTAATAATTCTTTCAAGTTCATTGCTGTATTTTGTTTCAGGGGGGAGTAAAAGGGTCGCAGGTTGACCAATTACTTCTTTCTCTGTATAACCAAATATTTTTTCTGCGCCGCTATTCCAGGCAATGAACTTCTCATTTTCATCGATAACCATAATGGCAGAATCTGAAGAGTGTATTATATTGGTCAGGTACTGCTGGTTTAGCTCAAGTTTCGAGGCAAGACGGTCACGGTCGCTGGCAAGTTCTTTCATCTGAGCTTCCTGATGAAGCATTCCGTACCGGGCATAGACCTGCTCGATTATTTCATCAAGAAAACCGAGAATTATTACCATATCAAGATCATTGTCGCCTTTGGTTTCCACTACAGCCAGTATTGCATATCTTGCCTGGCTGAAAATCTGACTTATTTCCAGGAGATTAAGGTTTGCTTGCGAAAAGAGATTATAAATATCAATCAGGTATTCATCTGCCGAATAATAATCTGAAGTTTCAATAACCTCTATAAAAGTGTTTAGGGAATTTCCAACAAGGGACTCTATCTGATCAATTGATAATTTGCCTGAAAGATTGCCCGCAATTTTATCAGTCCAATTTTGCAGTATTTCACTTCGATAATTTTTTAGTAGTACTAAGATTAATTTTTTCATATTCTTTTCTAAAATAATTTATTTCACGTCACACATTATACTGAGTCCAATAAAATTGTCAGTGGACGAAAATTAATGCATATTAATTGTATAAATAGTATGTTCTCAAAAATAGGCAAAGTGTCCATTTATTGAAAGCGGCTTAATCCATTCTCGGAACATACAGGACAAAAAACTGTTAAAAGATAAGATTTAATAAAAGGTGAGTTATGAAAAAGATATTTGTATTTGTTGTTGTATTAGCCCTGGCTCCTGCTCTATTTGCATTGAACCAAATTAATGATGCAAAAGTAACAAAAGTAAAGGTATTCCTTCGGGGAGCCGAAATAACACATTCTGCAAGCATTGATTATAATTTGGGGCAGAATGAAATAATATTGAAGGGGTTGTCTACAAATCCTGATATGAATAGTTTGCGAATAACGGGTGAAGGCGATTTCATAATTATGGAATCTAAGAAGCAAACTGACTATTTGGGTGACAGAAGTCATACGGGCAGGATTAAGGTTTTGGAAGACTCTCTTAAATTACTACGTTATGAGAATGAATCTCTTAATGCTGATATAACCGTTGCACAGGTTCAAATGGAATTGATTATGGTGAACAACAAATTGGGTACGAACACAAAAGCACCGAGTGTTTTGGAATTACAAAAGATGCAGTCATACTTTGCCAGTGAACTAACTTCGTTGAATGGTAAAGTTCTTGAGTTAAGGAGATCAATTTCGAAGCGAGAAGAAATAATTGAAAAAATAAAAAATCAACTTGATGATTTGCAAGGTCTACAAACAATTCCTCTCTCTGAGCTTGTTTTGAAAATAATCGGCAAGTCCAAAGGTAAAGGGCGAATTGAGATTACATACTTTACGCAGAATGCCGGATGGAATGCAGCTTATGATTTAAGGGTGAAAGATATTAATTCATCAATAAATTTAACTCAGAAGGGAAGAGTTTGGCAAAATACAGGACTTGATTGGAATAACCTTTCAATAGTTTTATCGACTGGTAATCCATCACTTGGAAGTAGTATTCCCGACCTGTATCCGTGGTATCTCGATTTTATGGAAGAACGCACGGATATATACGGGATGAAAAAAATGCAGCGTGGCGGGGCAAATGAAATGGTTGCGATGTCTTTGGCTAAACCCGCAATGGAGGCCGATGATGCCTCAGATTATATTGAGGTTCAAGAGGGACAAATAAGCAAGGAGTTTGTTTCTGAATTGAAGTATGATATTCCATCGGATGGCAAACCACATTTTGTTCAACTTCAGGAATACGAAATACCAGCTACGTACAAATATTTTGCAGCACCTAAAATATCAAATAGCGTCTTTCTAGCGGCACATCTTGATAGTTGGAGTGAGACAGTTCTTCTGCCCGGTAAAATCAATATCTTTTTTGAAAATACTTACGTAGGAAATACTCAACTGAATCTTAATCAAACAAAGGATATTAAAATTGCTTTAGGTCGAGATGAGGAAATAGCAATTAACAGAGAACAGGTAAAGGATTTTACAGAAGACAAATTTTTAAGTAAAGATGTTGAACGGAAATATGTTTTTAAAATTGATATAAGAAACAATAAAAAATCTACTATCGAGCTAAAACTGGAAGATCAAATTCCCGTTTCTCAACATGAGGATATTGAGATAGAAATCCTTGATTTATCAGGTGGTCAGTTAGATAAAGATACTGGAAAGATAACCTGGCAGTTAAATGTTAAGCCAAACCAATCACTTGAAAAGGCGTTTTCGTTTTCTGTAAGGTACCCTGGCGATAAAGAAATAATGGGATTGTAAGCTTTAATGCCATGGTGGTAAACAATGCCGCCATGGCTCAAGTATTCAAGAATACTTTTTCTTGAAAGGAATCCATTTTCATCCCCCGGATATTTAACTGATTATAATTCTATAATCTGATTTGCGATTGAAATAAGATAAGGATTATGCTCAATAAACAGAATTGTGTGTCCCATATCTGCCAACCGGTTAAAGACATTTATCAAAGCATCAATGTCTTTGTAATGTAACCCTGAGGTCGGTTCATCCAACAGGAAGAGGTTCTTCTGACTAATTGCTTCAAGCAGGCTTTTAGATAGTTTTAATCTCTGCGACTCGCCCCCCGATAGCGAGGATATGCTTTGACCAAGCCTCAAATGCCCGACTCCTATTTCGTTAAGTTGATTGAGTATAAGTAACAAGGGTTTTGTTAATTTTTTGTCAAGTTGGCCGGCGAACTCAATTGTCTCAGATACTGTCAGATTTAATACCTCTCCAATTGTGTAACTATGCAGTTTAATTTTGGATACGTTGTTGTTGTAACGTGACCCGTTGCATTCGTCACAAGTATTCCAGACATCATCCATAAAATCCATGCTGATTTTAATTTCCCCAATTCCATTGCAGAGAGGGCATTTACCATCCTTGCTGTTATATGAAAAGGCGCTCTTTTTTATACCTGCTTCTACTGCCGATTTGCAGGAAGCAAAAATACTTTGCAAGATATCCAATAGACCCATATATGATGAGAGAGTGCTGCTTCGAGTACCGGATAAGGATTTATGGTCAACTGATATTATTTGGTCGAACTTTACATTATTGTAAAAGCCAGTGCAATTAACCGGATGATTATTTGACAGAGTTGGTGCAAGAACATGATGAACGAGGGTTGATTTGCCCGATCCGGAGATACCGGTCAGAGCAATAATTCCTCCGGCAATAAAATCAAAATCACTATTAACCAGATTGTGTTTGGATACTCCCCGCAGACCAAAAGATTTATCAATAGTGTTTCGTGGTATAGCTTTAGGTAAATTATAGTCACCAAGGTAAATTGGAGTAATTGCCTTGGAATTTTTTATGAATTCGGAATAGTTCCCTTCGGCAACAATTGTTCCCCCTTCGCTGCCAGATCCGGGACCCACCTCAATTATTTTGTCAGCTGTTTTTATAACCTCTTTCTCATGTTCGACAATTACAATGGTATTTCCCTTTTCTTTAAGCTTCCGTATAATTTTGAGTAACTGCTCAATGTTTTTCTGATGCAGTCCTATTGTTGGTTCATCAAGGACGTATGTCATGCCTGTTAAACCGCCGGATAGTTGCTGCGCCAGACGAAGTCTTTGTCCCTCGCCTCCTGATAGTGTTGAGGATCTTCTGTTCAGGTTTAGGTGCCCGAGTCCCAATTCGATAAGGCTTTCGAGTGGCGGCTTAATGCTATTGTAGATAAACTCTACTATTCCAAAATGTAATTCGCTTTTTAATGTTGCTTCAAACCAACTTATTGTATCACGAATACTTAGTAAAGAGAGTTCGAAAATATTCTTTCCTTCAATTTTTATCTTTAGGGCTTCCTCACTTACTCTTGCTCCATTGCATCTTTCACATTCAACTTCATGCATCATTGAAGTTATTTCTTCAAGGTTTTTATTATGCAGTCTTCGGTGATATTCCTCGTCGATATGATTACAAAATCCTTTCCACGGGGCAGCTATTACTTTTGAGCCAGTTGAGGTCTTAGTTCTAAATTCCCAGACTGTCTCCCATCTTTTATCTCCGGTTCCATTGAAAATAATTTCCAGTTCATCATCGGAAAAATCATTAAAAGATTTCGACAAACTAAATTTATTTCCCTTGGCGGCTTCACGTAAAACTGCAACAAATTGGCTGTGAGGATTGCCATAGTATCTTATTGTGGCATTATGATCCAGAGCTCCCTCGTCTATTGACATTGACCAGTCTTTAACTAATTTCATGGGGTCGGCAGTAAGTTTGTAACCTAACCCAGAGCAGTGTTTACAGGCACCGGATTCATGGTTAAATGAAAAGGAACTGGCTGTTAGATTTACACCACTTTTTATTGCAACACGTGAAAACATGAAGCGATACTTTTCGTTTATGCCCATCATTGTCCCAACAGTTGACCGTGGGGAGGTTGGCAGGTTCTTTCGGTTAATCGCTATTGAGGGAGTGAGATTTTCAAATGAGTCAGCTTTAGCATTGTTGGATTGTTTTATAAAACTTCTTGCATAGGTTGAAAGATTTTCTGTGAATCGTGATTGAGCCTCTGCATATAAGGTGTCGAAGGCAATTGAAGATTTCCCACTCCCTGATAATCCCGTCAAAACGGTTATTTCATTCATGGGGAATTCCACAGATACATTCTTCAGGTTGTTCGTAGTGGCATTTGTAATTTTAAGATAATTGCTTTGTCGAGGCTCGTTAAAATTTATGACTCCTTGTTCAAGTATGGATTGAGAAGTAATGGAATCCTTCGAGTTTATAAAATCATTCCAGGGACCCTCAAATAAAAGTTGGCCGCCTTTCTTTCCGCTGCCGGGTCCAAGATCAATTATCCAGTCGGATGCTTTTATTAGTTGTTCCTGATGTTCGATGTATACAATTGTGTTTCCCTTATCAGCAAGCTCGCGTAATGCTTTAATAAGGAGTTTCGTATCCATGTAATGTAAACCTGTTGTTGGCTCCTCAAGGATGAACCATGTATTCGCTGGTGTTTTCTTCACCAAAGAGGTAGCAAGCTTTATCCTTTGAGCTTCGCCGCCGGATAGTGTAGTTGATGATTGACCAAGTTTTAAATAACCGAGTCCCAGTGACATCAGTGTAGTAAGGTATTTTAAAATTTTAGGCTCTTTTTCAAAAAGCACTGCTGCCTGGTTAATGCTTAAGTCATACACACCAGATATAGAATGGTTTCTATATTCAACTTTCAGGGTCTCATCATTAAATCGATTTCCGTTACATTTATCGCAGGTAACATCAATATTGCCCATGTAATGCATACCAATTTGAATTTTACCGCCGCCCTCGCATTCTTCGCAGCGTCCTCCTTTGTTATTGAAAGAGAATCGTCCTTTGCCGAAACCAAGTTCTTTTGAGAGAGGCAGGCTGGCAAACAAATCGCGTATATGATCCGCAAGTCCCGTATAGGTTGCCGGATTGCTGCGCGGTGTTCTGCCAATTGGTGATTGATCAACTCTTATTACGTTTTTCAGGGTTGGCAGCAAACAACCCGAAACAAGACTGGCTTTACCGGCGCCTGAAACACCCGTAATTACATTGAGCGCACCAATCTTAAAGTTAACATCAAAGCCCTTTAGATTGTTAACGGAACAGTTTTGCACCAGATGGTTTTCAGTTGAGGTTTTGTACTGAACAGGTTCATCTTCTTTTAAAAGCACTCTTTGTGTAGCTGTAAATTCAATATCCTTCTCAGGATTTATAAAATCCCTAAATGGCCCGTTAAATAATAGTTCTCCACCTTTAATCCCTGCCTGTGGACCGACTTCAATAACCCAGTCAGCATTCCTTATGGTTTCAAGGTCGTGTTCAATTATAATCACAGTATTTCTATTATTGACCAACTCTCGCATAAGAGCAATCATATATTTATTGTCACGTGGATGAAGCCCAATAGAAGGTTCGTCAAACACGTAAAGAACATTTGATAGTTGAGCGGACAACTGGTTTACTAATCGGATGCGTTGTATTTCCCCACGGGTGAGCGTTCCGGCACCACGTGATAATTGCAAATGACCAACACCTAGGTTACATAAATGACTAAGCTGTTTACAGATCTGACCTGTAATTTTAATCTCTGCTTCATCTTTACTGTTAAAGCCCTCAAAAAAAATGAGGAGTTCAGTTAATTCAAAATTTGTCAGAGAGTCAATTGTTTTGCCTCTGTAAATTACCGAGAGGGCGCTATTGTTAAGTCTTTTCCCCTCGCAGGAACTGCATGTTACAGACTCAACAAATCGTAAAATGTTTCTGTTTCTGTCCCGTCTAAGAATGTCTTCCATTATCGGAAGCATGCCTTTGTAGTATCCTTCTTCCCTGGGTTTGGCTTTTAAGGCCGTCCATTTTAATCGTGATTCCAGGCTATGTTTTCCATAAAGGACTTTTATTCTGTCGCTACCGTTCAGTATAATATCTTGCTGTTCATCTGTCAGTTGATTCCAGGGAATATCAACGTTAAACCCATGCTCCTGGCATACAGTGTTGAGTACGTCAATAGTTACCTGCGAATACATAATATATCCGTTGGGAAGAGTGGGTACGAGCGCACCCTCGCGCAATGTTTTGCTGGGGTCGGCTATCAGCTTTCCAGTAGAAATTTTTTCTTCGAGACCCAATCCGGAACAAGCCGGGCAAGCACCAAGAGGATTGTTAAATGAAAACAAACTTCTTGAAAGCTTAATACCGGAATCTGCCTTTCCGAAACGGGCAAAGAGTAATCGAAGATAGTCGTAAATTTCTGAAAGAGTACCAACTGTCGATTTTGTTGAACCGCCTGAAGTTCTTTGACCGATTGTAATAACAGGATACAACCCGGTTATTGATCCAACATCAGGTTTTGAAATTTTACCGGAAAACTGACGGGCAAAAGAGGGGATAGATTCCAAATATTGCCGGCGTCCTTCATTTGCAATAATGTCAATAGCCAGGGAAGATTTACCGGATCCGGAGACACCGGTTACAGCGATCAGTTTATGATGGGGAATCTCCAGAGAAAAATCTTTAAGATTATTTTCCCTAGCGTTCGTAATAATTATTCTTTCATTGGGGTTTATCATCCCAGTTTCATTCAGTTTGAGCATAGCAAAAATTAGCTAATTATGGTGAGATATAAAACTTTCAAGTGAAGTGTAAGAGATTATCTGCCGGCGCATTTAATGCAATGGCTGGCATAGGGGATACTTTTAAGTCTGTTAAAAGCTATTTCTTCCTTACATCTGAAGCAAAAACCATACTCAGCATGATCGATTTTAGTAAGCGCAAAATTCATCCTGTCAAGAAGGGTTTTCTTATCTCTAAGTGCCGCCTCAGAAATTGCCTGGTTATTTATAGCATCCATTCGTGAAACTCTTCCGTAGGCGCTGTCAGGAGAAATTGGTTTAATAGTGCTCTCCAGCAGTTCAATCTCTTTTTCTAACTCAGCAATTTGAAGAGCGACAAGTTTTTTAAGTGTATTCTTTTCTTCAGATATCATAAATATTTTATAAAGAGGGGCTTCCTTCACTAATAATGATAAGGGTTTATCACTCCATTTCTTTTTCAAGCTTCTCAGCTAATGCGGCATATTTAGTATGTAAACCATTTTCGAGTTCTTTGTTATATTCTTCTTCGAAGGCTTTTTCAATATCACTAATGGTTTCATCAGACAGATCATTAATCGCGTCTGGAAAAACTTCATTGTCTTCCCGTTTGATATGAAATCTTAGAAGAACAACATAATTTTTAGCGTTGGCTGAGATATTTTTGTTTCTGGTTTTGTCGCCTGCAATAACTTCTTCTGTAGCCATCTTCATTCCACGAATAAAATGGCGACCCATGTTGTGCTCAGTGTACATCGTTTTTAAGGGGTCTTCATCCTTTGAGTAGCCGGAAGAGAGCATTATACCGAAGAATATGTTTTCTTCTTTGCTGTGATGGCATCCGTCAGCGTATTCCTGTATAAACTCAGCGGCTTCAAGAAAGAACTCCGTCCGAACATCTTCTCCGGCTTCAATTTTATTTGCGGCTTTTTCCAAAGATTTGAGTGCTTTTTCAATTACTCGATGTTCGTCCATCATTATTTCTACTGCTTTCATTCATACTCCTATTAATGTTTTTTACCAAATCTTTTTGCATTAAAATTCAAAAGGGGATATTAAAACTTCATGGTCCGTTTTAAGGATAAAGAAATTTAATGAAATTAATTTACAGAAGTAAGCTTATTTGTTTTATCATAGCTAATGAGCAGGTAAATAGATGAAGCCTTTAAAAGTTAAATGTCATTCCAACACCGTAAGTACCACCTGAAATATAGGGAGAAAGATTAAGATTTTTTTGAATTGAGCTGTTTTTATTCTGATCCAGATGAAGACTAACAATCTTATTCCCAATTACTGTACCCAGAACTGCGCCCAGAACAGTATCAGAAAACCAATGTCTATCTGCATAAATCCGCTGATACGCTGTTAACCCAGCCATTGAGTAAAGCAGAATTGATGCATAGGTATTATCGATACGGTCTGAAAGTACAGTCGCAATTGTAAATGCAGTTGATGTGTGCCCGGAAGGGAAGGAATCGGCACCGTCTTCACCGTTAAACTCCAACACCTCAAAATCGTAGTTGCCTTCCTGGTAACCCGGACGCATTCTTCTAAAAGTCATCTTCATAGCTTGAGTTACGATACCGTTGAAGAGAATGGCTTCGACCAGGATTTGTCCTGTCTCACGCAGGTATTTATCGCCAATCAGATGTCCGCCAAGGTAAAGTGCGCCTCCGAGCAAGGTGCCATATTGAGGATTGCCCAGTCGCTCTCCAAAGATGGTTATATTGTCCATGGTCAGACTCCTCGTCTTGGCTACTTCTCTTTGTAAAGAATAGTCCAGAGAAGAAGAGAGGGCGGTAGCACCCAATAAAAAAGCAGAAATGAAATAATCCTCAGCTGTAAAATTCAAAGGACTCTTAAAAAAGTCTACACCAACATTATAAAAGGTTGTACCATCATTGGAAAGATTATCAAGGAAACTCGTTTTTATGGATTCATTACTAGCATATGAGTTGAACTGGGCAACTGAGGTCGTGCAAAAGAGTGAGAACGCAAAAACCACGGCGGATATGTTTTTCAATTTTACCTCTTAGATGTAATAATGGTACAAATATCTATAAAGCTCCCCTTTTTTTGTCCACCATAAACTACATAAAAGCTACAAAAGGTTCCAAATATTTTTCAAGTAGAAAAAATTGACCTATCCCTAAAATTTGAAAATGGAAATTAATTTTAACCTAACACCCATTTTAACGCCGCCTCAATAGTATAGAATGGACGGGACTGATATTTATAATCCTTTGTCTCCACTAGAGTTGGAATTGCAACATCCTGAACAGATTGAGTTAAAATGGCGATCCTTTGATCCTGAAAAACATCAAGATGTTTAACGTAATACTCAGGTATTTTAACGTAATCACTTAATTTGATATCAAAAGAAGCATTTCTATAGTCCAAAAGAAATCCTTTCTTTTGCGGTGGAATTAGGTTGTTTTCTATCGCAAAATCCCACGAGGAAAAAATATCCTCTAATCGAATAATTCCGTAATAATACTTATATAAAATGCCTGTCGTTGTATCAAATTCATATTTAAACTTTTCGTTCATTTATCACCACATGATATAACATCAAGTCTACAAATAAATGCAAAAAATAGTTCATAATTCTGTTCGCTAAGGCGAACAGAATTATGGAAATATTATTAAAAATTTACTCAACCTTTTAAAACATTACTTTTCAGTTTTTTCTGAAGGCTCAGTTTTTGTAGCGGAAGTCTCTTGGATGTGGCCCAGATAATCAGGCAAATTAAGCCCGGCAAGTTTTGCCACCTCATGAAGCGGGGGAAGGGTTTTTATTAAGTTACTCATAAAATTAGCTGTGGAAGATCCGTTCTCTCCATTGCCACTATCCCAGACAGTGATTTTATCGATCTTAATATTTTTAATGGCTTCGGTTTGCAGTTTTACAATTTCGTCAAGTTTCTCAACCATTAGCAGAGTAGCGGCATCTTTTGTGTTATCTTTGGCAGATTTAACAAGAGCAGCATAACCTTCGGCTTTTGAGTTAAGTACTTTCTGAATACCTTCGGCTTCCGCAGTTCTTACGGAAATTATTGCATCAGCTTTACCACGTGCAATTTTACGGTTTTGCTCAGCCATCGCTTCCGCGTCGATTTCAATTTTTCTCTTTTCAATTTCACGCGGTACAACTTCTGATGCTTCCAGTCTTCTCGTTTCAGCCAGAGCCTTTGATCTTTGAATTTCAGCTTCAGCTACCTGTCTGGCTACTTCACCACGCTGGTTTGCCTCAGCTTCTTTTTCTGCGAGTGTTGCATTGTAATTTGCAATATTTGCCTGAGAAGTGTTTTCACCCTCAACAGCCAGAGCGTTAAACTGGGCAACCTGAATTCTTTTCTCTTTAGAAGCATCTGCTTCGCCGATGGCGCCTTTCTTTTCCTGTTCTGCAACATCAACACGGGCCTGATTAACAGCGGTAGAGGCGGCTTTTTTACCGATACTTTCGATATAACCCGATTCATCAGTAATGTCGGTAATGTTTACGTTGATGAGATATAAACCAATTTTTTCGAGCTCTGTGTCGATGTTTTTTCTGATCGCTTCTAAAAATCTCTCCCTGTCCTGATTGATCTGCTCGATGGTTAACGAGGCAACAGTTAACCTAAGCTGACCAAAAATAATTTCCGCTGCCATCGATTCAATTTGCGGCTGGTTTAAACGTAGTAATCTAACGGCTGCGTTATTCATGCTCTTTTCAGAAGTATCAATTGCAAAAGTAAATGTACTTGGAACATTTATCCTGATGTTTTGCTGGGAAAGAGCCCCTTTAAGAGGAATGTTAATTGTCATGGGTGTTAAATCCAGATAGTGATAATCCTGAATTAAAGGCCATACAAAAGTACCCCCGCCATGCAGACACCTTGCAGATTTACCACCGCCGACTTTACCGAAAATTACAAGTACCTTGTTGGATGGACATCTTCTGTACCTGCTTGCCAAAAACAATATCAAAACAAAGATGAATATGGCTAGTATAACTGTCCCGATAACTACAAAATTTGCTGAATCCGGATTCATATTTTCTCCTATTTTATATTTCTTTTACTGAAACTTTGTCTGTATCAATAACGCTAATAATTTTAACAGTTTTGAATGAATCGATATCCACTTTGTCTTCGGATATGGCTCCCACAATTCTGGTTTCGTCATTAACCGTTAGCTTTACTTTTCCTATCTGCTTTGCGGGAATTTTAAGGTAAACTTCACCTACCGTCCCAACTGATTTATGTATATCAAAATGGGCACCGGGACTGTGTAATTTAAGTGCAAGCTTAAAAAGGTAAGCTGTTAGAAACATGCATAGTGTGCCGATAATAATGGCAATTAAAAATGAAATTGTACCGTTTAATTGAAATTGAATGTATGAGGCTAAGCCAGCCCACCCGAACATCATTATAAAACCGGTAATTGAGTTTAGTGAAACCAGTTTGAATGATATGTCGGAATCATCAACGTGGTGAACATTGCTGTCACCGGTTTCGGAGGCGAGATCACCAGGGTCACTTCCAACATCATCTCCAAAACCCCCGACAATCATCATTACAATGCGCAGGAAGAAAAAGACTGTGCCGAGGATTGCTGTAACCCAAAAAATCATTTCCGTACCGTTCCCGGTTTGTAAGAAATTCATTTGTTTTCTCCTAGTTTATCGCAAATAGTATTCTCTCATTAGGCAGATAAAGTGGTTAGCGGAGCTCATAAAAAAGAAAAAAAATCAACGATACTTTACAAAAGAGACCGCATTTTATTTATGATTTTGATCACTCCCCAAGTGGGATGTAATATAGTAAAATTTATTTAAATGTAAATAATGAAGAAGTTAGAGTGAAAGCAAAACTAACTATTGATATTTGTCGGAGTGAACAGAACAAAGCTCAGTTTTGGCTGACTAAACCCAAGTATTTTGAAAGGTAATAAGGCATTTGCAAATTGCTAGAAACCGATAAAAAAATAATAAGCGGCAACGGACCCAGCCAATAGCGTAGCAAACATTAAACTGAAATCCCGATTACCCTTGTTGCGTTCCCGAAAATAAAGTACAACGCCTATCAGTCCTGTAATTGCACTAACGGCAATAGCCGGGAAAAGGAGTTTGGCTTTTCCAAAAGTAGTGTGGTTCTCAAATTGATAAAGGAGAATCCTAACTATAATGAAGTACGCCAGGGGTATCCATGATGTAAAAATAAATATTTTCCGTATACGCATTTAACTATTCTGTTATTAAGTAAACTGCTAATATTGTGAAATTAAGCATTTTCTCTAATTAAATGTAGTCTATTAGTCTCAACCTGATAAAACATTGGAGCCACCATCACACTTGGATAACGTTGTCTAAGACGTTGTGCTTCTGAAATCACGAAATCAATTTCGTTTCCTATCTCAAAAATTGGTGCAAAATGCATGAAATGTTCTTCTGCCCAGGCTCTGTCCCAGCCGGCCTTATTTACCAGTCCATCTATAAACTGATCCTTGCGTGCATGGAGATTCACCATCCCACAATTGTTGTGGCTGATTAACACTATATGCTGGATATTTCCCACAGCTATGGCGTAAGATACTTTGAACTCACTGTGTCTTAAATTAGCACCGCCGGAACGGATAATGTAAGCGAAGTTTTCCGGAATATGCAGATGTTTTCTATTATCCATACACATACCGATTAGTAGTTGTGCCTCAGTATAGTTCTCTGATTCAATATCAAGATTTAGGTTGTGATACTTAAGAAATAGCTCAATAGGTGTATCTCTGTATTGAGGGAAAATATCTTCTGGGGTGGTTATTTCCACTAAGTTTTTCATTTTTAGCTCCTTCATAAAATAATTAATGGATTCAGGGACAATATGCTTTCTTTATGATATTCCCGATTAGTACATAAGTCTTTGGATAAAAGTTCACCAAACAAAAAGCTGAGAATATAAGCATATCTAAGGACGGTAAGCCATTAGTGAATCAACTCAATTTTCTTAAATGCAGGAATAGGTTTCGGCTTAATATAGGAAATACTTATTATTTATATAATCATTTATTTCGAAAGTAGTGGGATCAACTTTATTTACCACAAGTAATAAACGGTTACTTAAAAGATTGCTTTAAATAAATAAAACTTTACCACTATTGATTGTTCCAGAGGAGATTAATTAGTATTTTTGTTATGGAGTTTTGAATAAGAACAATCGTAAGCGAAAAAATACTTCTTTTTTCCCTCTTCATTCTTCAAACTTGACACATGGCTTAACCAATCTGATTTCATTTGGGCATAATTGTTTATGCACAAAGCTGCACGAATGATTATAGCCGGCAAACTATTTTTGACACAAAATTTATATTGGTATAAATGATAAGTACAAGCAGCATAGCACTGAGATTTGGAAAACGGACATTATTCGAGGATGTGAATCTGAAATTCACACCAGGTAACTGTTACGGAATTATTGGAGCAAACGGATCCGGTAAATCAACATTCATGAAAATCCTCTCTGGCGAGATTGAACAAAGCTCCGGGCAGGTTATAATAACACCGGGCGAGAGACTAACGACATTAAAACAGAATCAATTTGAATATGATGAATTCCAGGTTATAAAAACCGTTATCATGGGGCACCCTAAACTTTACGCTGTAATGCAAGCACGGGATGCCATCTACGCGAAGGAAGATTTTACGGAAGAGGATGGTATTAAAGCCTCGGAGTTGGAAGGTGAATTTGCCGAAATGTTTGGTTGGGAGGCTGAATCAGAAGCCGCGGAATTACTGAGCGGGTTGGGTATTGAAGATGAATATCATGAAAAACTGATGAAGGATTTGACCGGCAACGAGAAAGTGAAAGTTCTTCTGGCTCAGGCCTTGTTCGGTAACCCCGATATACTTCTGCTTGATGAGCCGACAAACCATCTTGATATTATTTCTATCGGGTGGCTTGAAGATTTTCTGGAGAAATTCAAAAATACAGTTATTGTGATTTCGCATGACAGACACTTTCTTAATCAGGTTTGTACTCACATAGCTGATATTGATTATGGCAAAGTTCAAATGTACACCGGTAATTATGACTTTTGGCTGGAGAGCAGTCAGTTGGCTATGAAGCAGGCAAAGGATTCCAATAAAAAGATAGAGGCTAAAAGAGCAGAGCTGCAGGAATTTATTTTCCGCTTTAGCGCGAATGCCTCAAAATCAAAACAGGCTACATCCAGAAAGAAGCAGCTTGAAAACTTAACTCTTGAAGACATTAAACCTTCTTCCCGAAAAATGCCTTACATTTCCTTTAAGTCAGACCGCGAAGCGGGCAACAATCTTCTCGAGATTGAAAACCTGACAAAAAGTAATAGCGAAGGAATATTACTGAACGATTTAACGTTTAGAGTAGAAACCGGGGATAAAATAGCTTTTGTCGGCCCAAATGATGTATTGAAGACAACACTGTTTAATATACTTGCAAGAGAAGATAAAGCGGATAGCGGAGAATTTATCTGGGGCGCAACGACAAAGGTAGCTTATTTTCCCAAAGAAAATGATGATTATTTTAATGTAGATATTAATCTTATCGACTGGCTTCGTCAATACTCAGTTGAAAAAGAGGAAACTTATATACGTGGATTTCTGGGCAGGATGCTTTTTAGTGGTGAAGAATCCTTAAAAAAGGCGAGTGTTCTTTCGGGCGGTGAACGTGTTCGCTGCATGCTTGCAAAAATGATGTTGACAGGTGCAAATGTACTTATACTGGATGGACCTACAAATCACCTTGACCTTGAGGCAATCTCAGCTCTAAACAATGGACTAATTGATTTCCCCGGGACTGTCCTTTTCAGTTCGCATGATCATCAGTTTATGCATACAATTGCAAACAGGATAATAGAAATTATTCCCTCAGGAATTATAGATAAAAAAATGACATTTGATGAATATCTGCAGGATGCTGAAATCAATAAGATTCATATGAATGTTTATCACAAGGCAGCAATTAATTTTTAATTGCTGCTTTATGAAATGTCTTTGCTAGCACTTATTAGTCGATAGGTGTGAAATCTATTTTAACTTCAATCGTTGTTTCTGCTTCTTCAACGCCACCGCCCTGCTGGTACCACCTGCCGGATAAATCCAGAGTAAATGTTCCTTCAGGATCAAGAAGAAATTCTTCAAAACTTCGCGGGTTTTGCATGATTAATGGAAGTACATGTTGTTCATCGCTTTGCACCTGTGGATCACAATCGCATTGGGCTACTCCAAGGTAAGAATCTTCATCAATAGTTTCAGAAACATCTTCAAATTTATTAACGTCTATTCTTTTTCTTCCGTGTACCCGCCCGGTAGTTTTGTACTTTGGATCAGTATGCAGCCTCATGTTACCGGTCATATATAACTTAACGCAGTATTGTGATTTTGTATCTATGCTTTGAATACCCGTACCTTGTCTTAAGTAGGGGAAAACAGTAAAATTCCAGTCATAGCCGTTTGACTCACCTTCGATTGTGCCTTCGTAAAAAAGTTGGAAATCACCAAATTGTTCATCATAAGTTTTGGTTTTAATTGTTGTCTTAACTTTATTTGGTTCACCCAGGTCAGTCCTTGCTGTAATACCCCAGAAGACAGGGTACTGAACACCTGTTTGAAAGATATTTCCCCTGAATTCAGGTTTACTCAGGTTTTCTATACTACCGCAACTGCTCTGCATTTCCATAAAGGAAAAATAAGTGCTTTCCGTCTTTTTCTCCTCTACAGGTTCGCTGAAATTGGGGCTTGCTGTATGAGTTGTGACGGTTGCCTTCATCTTACCAAGGTATTTATCAGGGCGCTCTTTTTTAACCTCAATTTCCGCCTCGCCGTAGGCGCAATATTCTTCGCCGCTAGGCTTAAAATATTTGTGATAGGTTCTGAGTACAGCCTTGCCGGGTGAAATTCCGGACTTGAATTTTACCTTTGCTATTCCCTGATCATTGGTAACTGCTGTGGAATTTAAAAATCTTCCGTTAGTACTTCTGGCAAGTGAAGACCCCCCGAAGGTCCCTCCTTGAAGCAGTACTTCTCTACCTGGAAGAGGTGTTCCGTCACAGTCAACAAGTTTGAATTCAACTTCAATCTCTTCTCCTTTTTTGACTTTACTTTTTTCGGGAGTAACAATGAATTTATCTATATAGATATTTACGTCTCTATTATTTTCCCGTTTTTCCTTTTCGTAATTTCTAAAAGAATACCCATGTTTCCATCCGGAATAAATTTGTCGGCACATATTTCATCGCCATTTAATAAAGAGATATAACATCGCACTAGAGGAGAGGAGGCAACTGAAGGTGTTAAAAAAAAGGATTCCATTATTTATCTCAACGGGAATAATTTGCGCATTTGTTATTATGAACATGATTGTCTCTTTTCGTCGGCAATCGGGTTTTATCATATACAATGTACTCAACAAAATAACCTCAGGGAAGTAAATTTGTTCAGCTTTTAAAAACAACTTCGCCAGATTAATCCCCATCAGCGGGTTTCATAATATTAACTTTTTCCTCTGTTACTCTTAATCTCTCTTGCCCACTTATTTTTTCGCCACGATTTCGATTTTTCAGAAGCGCCACTCCTGTCATTCCTTGATTTTTCAGTAGTACCGCTTTTAATGCTTTTGGGTTTTTCGGAAGCACTGCTCCTCTCGCCCCTTGGTTTTTCAGAAGCGCTGCTTTTCTCACTTCTTGACTTTTCGGTTCTTGATCCACCTTTCGCTTGTCTGGGTTTTCCACTCGATGATCTTGGCTTATTATTGGGCTGCTTATCTTTGTTGCTTGATGGTTTTGGGTTCACAATAGCAGCTGCATCAGAGACATATGGATGATCTTCAATAAGAGGTATGGGAATAGCAATCAGTTTGTTAATATCCTTCAAAAAAGCTCTTTCCTCACCGTCGCAAAAAGAGATTGCAACTCCTCCCAATCCAGCGCGGCCCGTTCGACCGATTCTGTGGACGTAAGTTTCAGGAATATTCGGGATCTCATAATTTATCACATGGGAAAGTTCGTCAATATCAATTCCACGTGCGGCAATATCAGTTGCTACTAAAACTCTGGTTTTCTTTTCCTTAAAATTATTCAAGGCTCTCTGACGAGCGTTCTGAGATTTATTGCCATGAATGGCCTCGGATAAAATATTGGCCTTGTTCAAAACTTTTGCCACAATATCAGCTCCATGTTTGGTGCGTGTAAAAACAAGTGCGGATACAATTGCGGGATCTTTTAAGAGATGAATAAGTAGATTTTTTTTATCGGGTCTTGCAACGTAATAGAGACTCTGCTTAATTGCCTCAACAGTAGGTGATTCAGGAGTGATTTCAATTTTAACGGGGTTCACTAAAATGGTCTTTGCAAGTTTCACAATCTCATCCGGCATGGTAGCGGAGAAGAATAACGATTGTCTTTTAGAAGGTAATTTTGAAATTATTTTTTTTACATCATTTATAAATCCCATATCCAGCATGCGGTCTGCTTCATCAAGTACAAATAATTCAAGGTGATTAAGAATAATATAATTTTGTTCCATCAGATCCAGTAGTCTACCAGGTGTAGCTACAAGAATATCAACACCTGCTTTTAGTCGATCAGTTTGGAGTCTCTGTTTAACACCACCAAAGACAACAACATTCTTTAGTCCTGTATGCTTACCGTAGGCGGTAAAACTATCACCAATTTGAACGGCAAGTTCCCGGGTCGGTGTAAGTATCAGTGATCGAATTGTCCGTCTTCTGGGAGCACCTTCCTTTTTGTTGGAAAGTATCTGCAGGATAGGAAGTGCAAACGCAGCAGTTTTGCCTGTTCCTGTTTGAGCACAACCAAGTAAATCCTTCCCCGAAAGTATAATTGGAATGGCGCGATTCTGAATTGGGGTTGGTCTTATATAGCCTTCTTCGGCTAACGATTTTTGTAATGTTTGAATGAGATTTATTTTCTTGAATGACATCTATTGAATTTTCCTTTTAAATCTGACTTAGATAAATTTATTCTGTTCTGGATCAGTTGCGGAATGAATGAAAATCTTATAAAGAATTGCAGACAAAGGTAAGAGACTGAAGCATTACAAATAAGTACAATTCAAAACTAGCGTAATTATATCTTATATCAAAAGGGATAAGTTACTAATTGGTGATATTCAATATTGAATCCAACAAGTGATTTTCAAGGAAAAGGACTAAACCATATGACGATATTTCTTACTTTACATTTTACAAGCCGAATGAAAATTGATGAGCCTTCCATTCTTAGAACTAACTAATACTCAATATTGTTGGTATTTGTTGTGACATTAAACTCACCTTTACAGTAGCAAAATTTAATTATCTCTATGAGCTGTTTTTAAGAAAAAAGTGAAAGAATTTTATGAATAATACTTGTCTCCTTTTATATTATAGCTTCTCCCTTTTGCTATTGGGAAACGGTTTTTTGATTAATGGGCAATCTGAAAGTGAGACTGGATCTATCTTAGAAAATGAATTTATCTTTCAACACTATTCAACTGAGGATGGATTATCACAAAACTCAACTTATACAATTTTGCAGGATAGAAAAGGTTTTCTTTGGTTCGGCACCCAGGGCGGTGTAAACCGGTATAACAGTTACGAATTTAAGATCTTCAGCAATAATCCCTTTGATACAACCAGCCTAAGGCACAGTTATGTTAATAAATTGTATGAAGATACAAAAGGGCGAATATGGGTCTGTACTGAGGGAGGACTCTCACTATTTAATCCGCTAACAGAAGCATTTATTAATTTCACTCATGATGATTCAAATCCGCAAAGTGTGGATGATAACTTTGTCTGGACAATTTTTGAAGACAGTAAAGAGACTTTGTGGGTTGGCACAAAAAAGGGATTAAGCAGGTTTGATCCTGATAAAAGAATATTCGAGGTTATTAGTTTTACTTCTCTGGGAAATGAAAGAATTCACTCCCCAAATGTGACGGCAATATTTGAAGATAATGAAGGTAATCTTTGGATAACCAGCCGCGGCAGGGGTTTATATAAAATTAAAAGGATTGACAGTGGTCCAATAACACAGGTTAACCTTCAAGTTGAATTTTACTCTCCGGGAAATGGAGATGTACGCGCAATTGTTCAGGAGACAAACGGTGACTTATATGCAGGAACTTTTGGAAGGGGATTGTTTAAGTATGACGAGAATAAAAGAGAATTTATTGCTGTTTCCAGGGAGCCGTTAAAAACTTTGGATATAAACCCGGGTTTTATAAAAACCTTATTCTATGACATATCCATGCCCGATTTTCTTTGGCTGGGAACAGAGGAAGACGGAGTTATAATCTACAATACAAAAACAGGTAAATATTTAAAAATAGATAATAATCCTGATTCACCTAATGCCTTTCGAGGCAGTATGGTTTACTCGATTTATAAAGATCGTTCGAATCTTATCTGGATTGGCACAAACGAAGGGATCAACCTGCTCAATTTGAGAGTTAATAAATTTGAGCATGTTCAAAAGGAAAAAAATAATGATTTCGGACTAAGCCACAACGCAATTGGTACTATGATAGAAGACCGTGATGGAATAATGTGGATTGGCACAGACGGCGGCGGATTAAATAAATACAACAGATCATCAAATAAGTTCACACACTTTCTTCACAATAAAAATGATCCTTCTTCCATTTCAAGTAACCGTGCAATGATTGTTTTCGAAGATCATACAGGCACAATTTGGGTGGGAACTTACGGTGGCGGTCTAAACAAATTTATTCGTGAAACAGGTAGTTTTGAAAGTTATATTCATAGTCAGACTGATTCCACGAGTATTGGAAGCGATTATATAACCTCTATTGTAGAAGATAAGGATAATTATTTGTGGATCGGAACAACAACGGCTGGAATCAACAGGTTTAATCCCAAGACAAAAAAAATCAGGTCTTTTCTGAACAATCCGAGAGATTCACTTAGTATAAGCGATAATCACGTGTGGATACTATTTCTCGACAAAAACAACAGACTTTGGGCCGGGACCAAGAATGGCGGTTTGAATGAAATGGTTGAGAGGGAAAAAGGTTTGTTCAGGCGTTATGTGCATCAGGAGAAGATACCCACCAGTTTAATTGATAATACAGTATTTGCTCTTTATGAAGACAATCATTCCGGTTTTTGGGTTGGAACGAATGGGGGTCTTTCAAAACTGGACAGGATGAGCGGAGAGTTTAACAACTTCAACGGGGCAGCAGGACCTCTCCACCCCGGAGCTGTCGGAATATTGGAAGATGACCAAAATCGGTTATGGCTCTTAAGCGGAAACGCTATTACACGGTTTGACCCCGTGACAAATGACATTAAAATCTATGATAATGAAAATGGTATGATGATAAACGATTTGCGCATCTGGTCCTGTTTCAAAAATAATAGGGGAGAAATGTTTTTCGGCGGCGCTAATGGGTTTACTGTTTTTCACCCGGATAGTCTTAAAGACAATTCTTTTATTCCGCCGGTTGTCATTGATAATTTTGAAAGATTTAATACGGAGGACCATTTTGATAAAGCGATAATTGAAAAAGGCATAGCCTATCGGGATAAGATAAAACTCTCCTATAAAGACAATCTTTTTTCCTTTTCATTTGCAGTATTAAACTATATAAATCCAGACAAGAATCAATATGCTTATAAACTCGAAGGCTTTAATAGTGATTGGATAAATCTTGGTTCACAGAAAAAAGTGACTTTCGTTAATATTGATCCCGGCACATATACGTTAAGAGTAAAAGGATCTAATGATGACGGTTTGTGGAATGAAGAAGGGACTGCTCTCGAAATGATAATTTCTCCCCCCTTTTGGATTACATGGTGGTTCAGGAGCGGTATATTTTTAGTCATTGTTTTTGCTGTTGTTCTTTTTATGCGTAATAAGTTAAAGTCCGCTGACAGACATCACAAAGAACAGGAAGCTTTTGCCCGTCAATTAATTGAAACTGAAGAACTTGAGCGCCAGCGAATAGCTAATGAGCTGCATGACAGTCTTGGACAAAATTTATTGGTAATAAAGAATAGTTTACTTGTTAAACAGGGGCTAGCCCAACTTGAGGGGAAAAGTTTATTGGAAACTTCAGAACTTGTTTCTCAAACAATTCAGGAGGTGCGTACTATATCACATAATCTACGCCCTCATTTGCTGGATCAACTGGGACTCACAAAAACAATTAAATCGTTGGCAAAACAATTGAATGAATTGTCCGGTATTAATATTATTACAGAAGTAGACGACTTAAATAACGCTTTGGAAACCAAAGCAGAAATCAATCTTTTTAGAATTATTCAGGAAACATTCAATAATATTATAAAACATTCCGGAGCATCCAAGGCAGTAATAAAAATCAAACGTTTTCCGGAGTTTTTAACTGTTTTAATTGAAGACAATGGAAAGGGTATGAATATATCTGAAATTAAAAAACGTGAAGATTATGGAGAAGGATTCGGTCTTTATGGTATGGAAAAACGCGCACATGTTTTTAACTGGATATATGAAATTGACTCCAAGCGACATGTTGGCACAAAAATTAAGCTGACGATTCCACTAAAAAGGAGTTCCTGAAATGGAGAAAATTAAAGTTGTTATTGCAGATGACCATCCTATGTTTCGTGGAGGTGTTCGCCAGGCATTAGAAACAGATGGCAACATAAATGTTATAGGTGAAGCATCCAATGGGAAAGAAGCTTTGGAAATTATTCTTGAACAAAAACCCCATGTTGCTGTTCTTGATATTAATATGCCATTTTTAACGGGACTTCAGGTAGCAAAAGAGCTAAGAGAAAAAGACAATAAGGTAGAAATTGTTCTTCTTACTATGTTCGATGATGAGGATATATTAAACGAAGCTATGGATCTGGGAGTAAAGGCTTATATATTAAAAGAAAGCGCTGCCCTGGATATTGTTAATGCCGTAAATATGGTGCATGCTGGACGTAATTACATCAGCCCAGCCTTAACCTTAAAACTAATGGAAAAGAAAAAAAATCAAAATGAATTTATTAACGGCTACAAGGATCTTTCCATAAAAGAAATTAAAGTGCTTAAGCTTATAGCTGAATCAAAATCAACGAAAGAAATTGCCGAAGATCTTTTTTTGAGTCCCAAAACAGTGGAAAATTATCGTTACAGAATATCAGAAAAACTTAATTTAAGAGGATCCTACAGTCTTTTAAAATTTGCCCTCGAAAACAAAGAATTATTTTAACACCCCTTAATAGAGTGGTTCCACTCTATCTTTCTCTAAAAAATAATCACACCTTGTGTCTGACATTAATAAAATCATACACTTGGTCCTAAATGAAATTAATGATAGTAGATGACAGCGCAGAAATGAGAAAGTCTATACGTTCAATAGTTACCAATACGAGAGATACCGTATTTGAATGTGAAAACGGCAGTCAGGTTTTGCCAATTTATGTCAAAGAACATCCTGATTATGTTTTGATGGACATTAATATGCCTGTAATGAATGGGATTGAAGCTACAAGAAATCTGATAGCTAAATTTCCTGAGGCGAGAGTACTTATCATCTCTAATTACAATGACGATGAATTTCGTAAGGAAGCTGAGGAATCGGGCGCTATAAAATATTTTGTTAAGGATAATTTAATAGACATAAAAACCTATTTGCTCAAAGATTGGGTCATAAACTGATCAAAGATATTTTAGAAATTCAGATTACAAAATAAATTTGTTTTATAATAAATAGGAGTTACACAATGTATAATATAGTACAAAATCTAAAGCTAGGGATATCAAAGGTATTGAACTCATTTACTTTTATGTTCTTATTTTCAGTAATGATTTTTGGAGCTAATTCTGTTTCGGCTCAAGGTAGTTCTGTTGATTTAAGTGCCCCAGGTGATTATATAAATTTGGGAACTGCACTTACAAATGCTACTAATTTTACAACAAGCTCTGTTTTTACAATGGAGACTTGGGTTAAAATTAACACAGTGGCTGGTTATAACACTATTTTTGCAAACAGACCTTCCGGTGGTAGTGAACGAGGTTATGCCTTTTTCTTATATGATGGGAAGCCATATTTTGAATCTTATGCATCAGGCAGCATTGCCCCAACAGCCATAGATGCAAATGTTTGGACACATGTAGCTCTTGTATTTAACTATGGAACTTGTAGTTTTTATATAAACGGTGAATTTGTTCATTCTTCTTCAGGTGTTAATGTTTATCCCCGTTCTTCGACATCTGCATTGCTTGGTACTCTTACTAATGGCTGGGCTGGATTTAACGGCAGTTTAGATGAATTTAGAATCTGGAATGTCGCACGTACTCAAGAGGAAATTGCAGCAGATATGAGCCACAATACATTGTGTAACGATAATGGACTCCTTGCGTATTTCCCGTTTGATGAAAACTCAGGTACTGCGGTTTCAAGTACCATTGGCGGCTATGTTGGTGAACTATTATCAGGAGCAGCTTGGTCGAATGGTGTATCTGTTTCACCTTGCCCTCCACCAGCACCGCTCCAAACTCTTACAATTCTCGGCGGTAACGGACAACCAGGTGATATTGATCCTTACATTGAAGCTTCTCGTGATAACGGTGCAACTTGGCAGCCTGCTTTTTTAACAGGATGGCATCCATGGAATTTTGTAGATGGTACCAATAGCTGGATTAATTTTGATCCAAGTCCTTTTGTTGGTTTATATGAAGAAACAGATTATAGGATTAGATTTTATATTCCAGAAGAATTTTCAGATCCAAAAATGACCTTTACAATTAAAGCCGATAACTACGCATGGCTTTCTATAAATGGCAGAGTGTTAGATTATATTACAGGTCAGGCATCAAATGCGCCTGATTTATCAATTGATCAAGATCTTGTTCCTGGCTTAAATGAAATTACTGTAAGATTAAAAGATGAAGGCGGCTGGGTAGGATTAAATTACAGAATAGACATTACAATGTATTCTAATGAAGCCCCAACATTTGAACCCTCACGATTTGTAAATACGGCCCCTGTTGCAAATGCCGGACAAGATCAAACAATTGATTGCGCTCCATTGGCTGGTAGTGAAGTTACTTTAGACGGCAGCGGTTCTTCTGATGAAGATGGTGACGTTTTATCCTATAGTTGGAGTAACGGAGCAACAACAGCAGCTCAAACAGTAACACTTGCACCAGGCACACATACACTTATCTTAATAGTAAATGACGGCAAAGGTGGAACAGCTTCTGATGAAGTTACGGTAACAATCAATGCAGATGCAACTGCTCCAGTACCAGATGCTGAAGCTTTAGCAGATGTAACAGGTGAGTGTGGTGCGGTTGTAACAGAAGTTCCAACAGCAACAGACGAGTGTGAGGGACCTATTGTAGGAACAACAAGTGATCCATTAGAATATACTTCACAGGGTGCATTTGTAGTTACCTGGACGTTTACAGACTCCAATGGCAATTTTTCTGAACAAACACAAAATGTAGTGGTTGATGACGTTACTGAGCCAACTATCGAGTCAACTGAACAAGCGCTCACTTTATGGTCTCCAAACCATAAATATGAGACCGTAAGTCTAAGCGACTTTGGAGTATCTGTAACTGATAACTGTGCAGATGTTTCAGTTTCTTCAATTTTGATTACAAAAGTGACAAGTGATGAACCTGAAGATGCTAATAGCAATGGCGACGGTAATACGAAAAATGATATTGTGATTGCAGATGATTTCCAATCTGTAGATTTAAGGAAAGAAAGAGAAGGAACCGGGAACGGTCGCGTCTACACCATTTACGTATCCGTCAGCGATGGTAACGGAAACATTGGAAGCGCATCCTTCCAGGTTGGTGTTCCGCATGATAAAAAAGATACAGCTATTGATGATGGAGCTGTATATGAAGTGCTTGGTGGAACCGTTATTCCAGCAGTTGCACCTTTGACTAATGACATGGTAAATGTTGGCGGAGGATCATCTGAAACAGATTTTTCTCTCCAGAAAAATTCTGATAATGAAGCTTTACCGGAAGGATTCGAGCTAAGTCAGAACTATCCGAATCCATTTAATCCAACAACATCCATTAGGTTCGCACTACCAGAATCAGGTTACTACTCCTTAAGTGTTTATAATACACTTGGTCAGGAAGTAGCAAATCTGATTGATGGTCAGTTATCGGCAGGGAGCCATACAGTCAACTTTGACGCTTCAAATCTATCATCAGGTATTTATATTTATAGCATAAGAGGTGCTAATGTAAATATTTCCAAGAAAATGAACTTAATGAAGTAGAGTGAAGTAGTGAATAAAAGGTTTAGCCCCGGATATTCGGGGCTTTGCTTTTTAATAAACAAGAAAACTTCTAATAGATTTTTTATCAATAAATTTACTTTATCATGTTTTCCGGCATGTGAACGGCAATAACTTTACCTCGTGCAGTAACCACACCTTCTGCAGAAAGAGTAATTTCAGAAACTACTTTCTTTCCTTTCAATTCCGTTATTCTACCTCTAATCTCAAGTTCTACACCAAGAGGCGTTGGTTTCAAATAATCAACCTGGAGAGAGGCAGTAACAAACCGGAAGGGAGGCAGAGAACCAAGTTCACGGTTTTCAAATTTATAGGCAGCCAAGGCGGCTGATCCTGTTCCATGGCAGTCAATCAACGAGGCTATCAAACCGCCATATACATAGCCCGGAATGGCTGTGTGATACTCTCTTGGAGTAAAGTATGTAACAGTTTCTTCGCCGTCCCATTTTGTTTTTATCTGATGACCATGTTCATTTAGTTTACCACAGCCATAGCAATGTGCTACGTCATCCGGATAGAAATCCTGTACACTTTTTGATTCCATTTTAAATTCCATTCCTAAGATTATTAGTAATTAAGCGAGCGAAAATAATGAAATTAAATCATTACTCTGAATTTATAATCCTATTCCAATATGTAAACCAATTGTATAATGATTATCTTCGCTTGACACGCCATATCCAACTACTGGCCCAATTCCAATTTCACCTACCTCAAATTCATAGGTAAGTTCTATGTGAGTTACAAATTGACTTTCATTGCTTCCTTCATGTTCGGTTATTAAAACACCAGGTGAGACATCAAAGACAAAATGCCATATCGGATTAATTGAAATTGTTCCTACTACGCTATAGTGTGTGTGCTCTGAAAAGATATGCTCGTAACCCAGGCCTAAAGCTATCCTTTCCCAAATATTCTCATCACCCAGTTTTCTGAGCAAATGAATATGGGCACTTAATGGAGTTTCATTCTCTTCCACAAGATGATTAAGACCAAATGAAAACCCCAGCTCATAATCACTATCGTGATGATGGTGAGTATCAGAATCTTGTGCTAAAAGAATATTTGACAGCGATAATGCAAAAACAAAAAGTAAAACTGTAAATTTGGAAGTCATCAGAAGATCCTATTTGATTGTTACTTTTAGCTGTAAGATGCTTATAAAGCGGAGAGGTTTCACGCTTACAAGTTCGATTCTGCTGTTGAATTTTGATTCACTTGTTAAAAGAAACGCAGCCGCTTCTCAAATATAATATCACTCAACATCAGAGGGAAAAAGTTTTGCGAATTGAGCCTTTATTTGATTTAGAAGTTCAAAGGGATTTCCCGATTTGAAATAAATCTTTTCATCCTCTCCCAAGTCCATCTCAATCATGCAACCATATTCCATTTCAAATTCATCCGAAACCAATTCATAAAGTTCCGGTGGATATTTTATTGGTGCCCTGTTATCGCCGTATCGCCACTCAATTTTTGCTAAAAACGATTCAACATAATTCATTACATCCATTTTTGCCTTTTCCCAGTCCTGATCAGTGTACAAATATTGTGTGTTCTCACTCTCTTCAAAAACTTCTTTTTCCCCAATAATTTCTTTCTCTCCGTTTACAATAATCGAAATGTGATGCGGGTATTCATAGGCGGGGTTGTCCGGTTCGTATGTAAATTCAGTTTCAATATAAGTGGTGTAATGATAATCAATTTGCAGCTGATCACCTGGTAACACATTAGTCTTAATCTCGTTCAATTTATAGCTTACATAACCGAAATGGCCACTACCGCCGCTTTGTTCACCAAGCTTTTCATCTCTTTCAATTTTTGACTTTACTATTGCTTCAATTTCTTCTTCTGTAATCATATTTCACCTCAAAGATAATCTCTCCCCGGGAGGGGGAAATAACTTTTTCTAATGACATAAATCACTTTCGAAAGAACATAGGATAGTATTCCAACACCAAGCATTAACAGCCAGTGAATCCAGTCATTAATGTTTGTAATGAGTTGGATGAGTGAATAAATAACCCATGCAAGTGAAAGCAGAGTCAACGTTTTGTTAATTAAATATAAAATCCATTTAAGTGTATAACTCATGGTAACTCCAATCGTGATTCACTTATATTCTGGATATAGAAAAACCGACCTGAACCCATCACATCATAATGGATAAATGTGAATTCATTATATTTCAATTTAGAGCTGTCTATATCAATGGAATCAGTAAAACTTTTAATATCATCCGGAGAATTTTCTGTAATAATGAATGTAAGCAACTTACCAATTTCGGCTAGCATTAATTCCTCGCGAGAAGCACGATACTCTTTTTCGTTAGCACCAAGAATTATATTCCCCTCTTCCCATTTGCCTGGATTTAATTCCGCTTCTTTTTGGTAATTATGAAATAAATTTAATAACTCTCCAAGGTTTTGCAGCAGCGGCGCAGGAAGACGGACATATTCGTCATGGATGTCGGGCATATAATCTATCACACTATCGGGGGTGAGCTTCGGTTGATAATCACCGAACATTGTCTCCAATAAAGGTAGGGCAGCCTCATCATTACTAATCAACAACCAGTTTTTTAAAAGTCTTTCATACTTATCATAAAGGAAATTAACATAACTGTTGGCGGCATTAAATAACGCTCTCATTTTATTCGCTGCTGCAGTAAAAATTTCTTCTCTTTTAATTGGATTACTATCAGCCTCCGATAAAGCCTGAAAAAATAATTCAAGAAGATCCTCTTCGACAGAAAAATAGTATGTATCGTAGTAAGGATCAGATGGTTTAAACCAATTACTGTTCTTTTGTCCATATTCAGGGATTTGCTGAAGATATATCATGCGGTCCTTTGATACATTTTCCCATTCAGTGTGTTCAGGCCTACGGCTACCGGGCAGAGCTGTCTGAAGTTTGATGTGGTTTGGAAATACCTCGTAAGAAATTAGTTGAACCCCTTCCGGTATATTGAGGTATTCAAGCTCTTCGGGGTTTTGATTTTCAGTAATATTAATAAGCTTTTTGAAAGCAGCATCAAAATCAACCGCCTGTTGGTAGTTAATTTCATTATCTCTCGGAAATATTCCGGAAGAATATATTATGGTAAAATCAGTTACAGTGAGAATATTATTCAGGACTAATGGGGAAATGCCGAAACCATCCGAATTATTTATAGAAAAACTTTGCCAGGGAATAAGAGTGTAGGTGACAAGCGGAAATACATCTTTTTCTGATTTCACATTTATTTCGATCACGCCCGGTTGATTATCATAGAAGTTAAATTCACCAGGTTCGGGGTCACTGTTTATTTCAATTACTAATTGATTTGAAAATATAACCCGATTAGACAATTGCACAGCTTCAGCTAGTAGTCTTGTCCACTTTTTATAATTTACATCCTCCATCTCAATTCTGTTCTCCTTTAGATCTATTTTATAAACATTTCTATCCCTTTCAACGGTTGCAATACCCTCTGCATAATCTGATACAATTTTATCATACTGGATTGGAACAACAACTTCACCTGCATTATTAATAAATCCCCATTTACCGCCTGCCCAAGATGAGTGCTCTCCATCGGCTTCCAAAATACAACCAATGCAAACTGCGGCGTGTCCTTTGCTGAAGGGGAGAGCCGCATCATAAATTGGCTGAATAACTATTTCACCCTTATAGTTAGCATAACCCATTTTGTTATTGTCTGTAATTCTGAATAACCCTTCAGAGATATAATCTGGCCCGTTATCATAGGTGAAAATTGTAAATAGTTTATGATTGTTTTCGTCGTAAGCGACAAAACCATCTCCATCAATGTATTCGGTTGTGAAATATTCTGTGCTATCGGATGGTATTTTAGATGAAGGTGAAATCTCTTTACACTCCATGGTTATAACCATGAAGATAAAATAAACCAGGAAATATGAAAACACTTTTCTCATAAGATTCTCTTTTTCTTACTGAGGCGACAAAATGTTTTTTGAACAATAAAAATTTCTATTTTCTTTTCAGATAAATTCCACTGGTGTAGCCTTCAAATTCAATTTTGCATTTTATGTCCTTTTTACAAAAGGGACATGCAAGGGGGAGTTCGTAATTTGTTGTGGAAAACTTATCATGAATAAGTCGGATTGTTTCATAACAGTACGGACACTTTTCCTCCGCGAAGCCTACGTCGCTTGGGAGATTAATATTTTTATCGATTAATATCCAGTTTTCCTTGGGGCTGGCCAGATCGGCAAATTCCTGCATGTTTTCGTACGATTCAATAAGACGGTCAATTTCCGAGTTTAATTCTTCTGCTGTCATTTTAAACTCCTTTAGACTAATTAGGTTTGTTCTGATATCCCTTTATACTTTTCTATCATTTTCTCTTTATGTGTTCCTTTGAAACTGTCTATCTGAAAAAGAACTCCTTCAAGTTTACCGTTTACAAGAGGTATTCTTTTGCTGGTTTTAAGTCCAATATGTTTTCTAAGTCCGGGATCTCCGCTATAGATAAATGCTGATGTTCCATTACATTTTTGCTTAATAAAATCGCCGAATTCCTTAAATAAAATTTGTGCTTCTTCCTTTTCACCAATTCTTATTCCGTAGGGCGGGTTAGTTATAATTACCCCATTCTCAAAGTTTTCAATCTCCTGAAACGAACGTGTAAATAACTCAATATTTCCCGAGTGGGGAAGTCGGTCAAGATTCTCTCTGGCAACCTCAATAGCTCTAATTGATTTGTCACTTCCAAATATCAGTCCTTTTGGTAATGGTCTTATTTCCTTGTCGGCAGCTTCCTTTACTTTTTTCCATAGCTCTTTGTCAAAATCGGGCAAATTAAAAAAACCAAAATTTGTGCGAAGGTATTGAGCAGGTATTTTACAGTAATGCATTAATGCCTCGCATAATATGGTGCCGGAACCGCACATGAAATCACCAAGCGGCACATCTCCATTCCAGTAACTTAGATTGACCATGGCAGCGGCAAGCGTCTCCTGCATGGGCGCTTCACCCGCCAGCAGGCGGTAGCCTCGCTTATGAAGCGATTCGCCCGATACATCAAGACTAACAACGGCCTGATCCCTATCAATATGAAGATTGAAACGAACATCGGGGCTCTTTGTTTCAACGTTAGGACGCTTACCTTTTTTTGCTGTAAAATAATCGGCAATGGAATCCTTAAGACAAAGAGCGGCATATTTTGAATGAGTAATTTTACTGTTTGATACCGAGGCTGTAATTGCAAAAGTATCCTTGAGTGATAAAAAATCATCCCAGGAAAATTTAAAGGCCGTTCTTCGCAATGCATCTGTATCCTTAGCGTAAAATGAGGTGAGAGGCGCAAGCACTCTGGTAATTAATCGTGAGGTGTAAATTATCTTGTACAGGTCGGCTTTTTCAGCATTAAAATATATTCCCCGGTAAACAGGGCGGGTGTTCGTTGCGCCAAGGGCAATTAATTCCTGCTCACACATTTCTTCCATTTGTCCGGTAACCTGGGCAAAAAACAAATTCTCTTTTTGATACTCAAACATAATTCACGATTTCACTTATTTTATTTTACCGATACAGTAATAATAAGAATTAAAAAAGAATTCTTTCTTGCTTATTTGGGTAATTAATTCGTGAGGTTAGAGAAAATGCCTCCGACTAAAACATACTAAATTAGGCAATAAAATATTTTGCAATAGTAGTTCATGAGGATTACTATTTGGAACAGAAGCTAAAGAGTAAAACCGGAGGTGTGAGAATTATTTATTCTTTAATGATGTCGTATATGGCAAACTTTTCCCCTTTTTCAAGAGCCCAGGCGGCGTCACCAAAATCAAAGTGCCAGTACTCTTTTATATCAACGACAAAATCTTCATTCTCAAAGAGATCGATTAATAATTTTCTGTTCTTTTTCGCTTTGGATGATATATGAGGATGGTAAGGATAGCATTTATCATTTAGTTCAATTTTATATCCATCATTCGTTCCAAAATCCATAATGCAATTATTTTTAAGATCATATATTAATGCATCAACAGCGCCACCGGTAGCATGCAATGATTTTTCCGGCGGAGCAATAAAGTAGGAAACAATTTCTATGATTTCTTCGAATGATTTACCCGGATGTTCTTTTTGTAAAGACTCGACTTTATCTTCCCAAAGTAGACGCTGATGTTCAAATGATCTCCAGGCGGAACGGATAATCAGTTTCTTGTTTTCGCTATCTAAAAGTCTGCTTATTCGTCCAATCTTTTCATAAACAGCTTCTCTTACCATATATTTGTAGTCTTTTTTGATGGATGGTTCGAACACCAGATTAAAATTAGATTTTTTCAAACTGATTAGGAGGCTGGTATTCTCTTTAATTTGGATGGTTGGAAGATGTTGTTGATATCTACGGTATTTTTGTTCAACAAATTCGCAATATTCTTGAGCTTCCATACATCTACCTCTACTTTTTTTGTAACATAAGGAGATATCATAGCCGAGAGCAAAGCTCCGTAATTCAGAACAAACTCCAATTCATCTCCAACTTTCAATTTTATTTTTTTTGCATCAACTATTATATGGTCACTGCTGGAGCCAAGGATTTTGATGTCGAGTCTTGGTGTCAGACCGGAAACAAGAACATCCTGTTCTCCAAGACCGAGGATAACTCTTTTCATTTTACTACGACCATGAGACGCAGGTACATTTCCAGATGCATTCTGCGAAACCTTGCCGTATGGAAGTGACGGCTTTATTTTTGCTTCAATGACTTCCGCAACCAGTGTGAAGGCATCTGTGAATAATTCTGGAATTGGTTTGCCGTTGAGAGTTTCATGTCCAAGGAAGATCGATTCGCCTAAGCGCAGATTATTTATTTTACCTACGTTCTTAGTGGACATGAACCAGTTATAGTTCGCAGAGTTTCCTCCGGAAACTAAGGATAATGTAATTCCGAATTTTTCTTCAATACGCTTGGCAAGTGAGGAGAAGTAAGTCATTTTTTCTTCATCTGGGGCAATCCCCCCAAAACATGCCAAATTTGTTCCTATACCCACTAGTTCAATACCCGGCAATTTTAGTACCTGCTTTATGGTATTATCCAGAAAAATTGGCATGAGTCCCTCTCTCAAATCGCCGAGTTCAACCATTAATAATACTCTATGAATTGTATTTTGCTTAAGGGCAAACTTTGAGAGTTTTTTGATTACTGCCAGTTCTGAGTTTAAGCTGATATCAGCGTACTTCACCACTGATTCTGCCTGGCTGAGGATAGGAGTTCTGAGAAGCAGGAATTCAGCTTGTATACCTGCTTCACGCATCCTTTTTATATTTGTTATGCGCGAATCGGCAAGAACACTTATTCCACTTTTTACTAAGGCATGAGCAATAGTTGGGTCTCCGCAAACAACCTTAGTAACACCAATAATATCAATGCCTTTTGAGCCAAATAACCTCTTCAATACTTTTACATTATGGGCAATTTTTTTGAGATTTATCTCTATTCTTGGGGTTGACATAACAAAGTTGCCTGTTTTTGCAGTTCCGGAAAAATCTTGAATAGCTCAACAACAAGTTTGTTACATCCATTTTTCAGAACATCTGTTGTAGGCAGATCATATTTGTATTCATACTCAACAATAGTGCTTTCTACTTCATCGTCTGTCATATCTTCATGGTTTAGAGTAATAGCAATGACTTTTGATTTTGAGAATATTTCCAACAGCTCAATCTCACTTTCAAGAGTGGGCATTGGTATATTTGGGTAATCACAGCGGTTTTTCCTTTGTGGCGGATGCTGAAGAATTATTGCCTTGGGCATGGCTCCTCTTATAATCGCGCTTGAGGAGGTAAAAGCCGGATGACTTAGAGCGCCTTGTCCTTCGACGACTATTATATCAGGGTTATCATTCTCACAAGCGTTTAGAATTGCATTCTCAACTTCTCCGGTGGCAAAGCCCGAGGTTAAAACATCCAGCGCTGCACCATACTTTGCTCCTTGAATCAATCCGGTTTGACCCGTAGCAATAAATGCCGGATTTAAGCCTTCTTTTTTTAAGGCATCTACAAGATTTACCGCGGTTGTTCGTTTACCAACAGCGCAATCTGTTCCAAGAACAGTTATAATGGGAATTTTAACTTCAAAAATTTTCCCTGTGAATATATGCAAGTCTTTTCTCTTAGGCGGCTTTCTTATATCAATAATCCTGACTCCATATTCACTTGCCTTTTGAACGAATTCATCATCTTCGGTGAAAAATTCAGGAAGACCATTTACAATGTTCATTCCCTTTTTCATAGCATTAATTATTATGCCTCTCTGTTCGTTGTCGAGATAAGAAGCGAGAGGGGCAATACCATAGATAAAGTATTCAGGAATTAATCCCAGGGTTTCAATAGCATAGTCGAGACTTCGGAATACAGGAATCCCGTTTTTTATTCCATCAAGGTATTCTCCGGCATCAACACCGGCTTTTTTGCTATCTATGATTCCAAGTATGTTATATTTCGCCGAATGTCGGGCAAGTCCGTTTGCAACTTTACCATCTATTTTACCAAATTCATTTTCACTATATACTAACGCGTTCATGTGTTACCACTTTGATTATTGATTTGTTTTGTATCCATTATCGAATACACTATTTTGTGCAGTATTTACTTATCGGTAAGAGTTGTTAATTCAATTAAAAATGATGGTTTGAAGAAAAGTGTGGTATCCCTAAAATTGGGAGGATTACTTTGATAAACGCACTTTAAATTTTGTTCACAGAAAGGTTTTTGCGTCCGAGCAAAAGTTCAAAAGATTTTTGTGTTGTTGCCATCATCTTGCTAAGCAATATCCAATTTCTCCAATAGTTATTGTTATATCAGCCATTTTTAAGTGATTTTGGATTTAATTCGATAATAAATATTATTTTATAAGATCGGTATGTTGAACATTTAAAGCATTACACATATCCGGGAATATGTTACATATATCACAGGTTTTCCAGATTTTTTATTCGTTTTTGCTTCATTTGCCTGTAATAGGAAGGGGAGAGTCCCGTAACTTTCTTGAATTGATTTGATAAGTGTGCTACGCTGCTGTAGTGTAGTTTGTGTGCAATTTCCGTAAGATTCAGTTCGTCATACAAAAGCAATTCCTTTACTCTTTCTATTTTGTGAATAATAATAAATTGCTGAATGGTGATGCCTTTCACTTCTGAAAAAGTGTTAGCCAGGTAAGTATAATCATAACCCAGCTTTTCGCTGATGTAATCAGAGTCGTTAACTTTTGGCAATTCCTCCGAATAATGAATCATTTCTGTAATAACATTTTTTATCTTCTCAATAAGGATGCTTTTTTTACTGTCCAGCAATTCCAATCCCGACTTGAGAAGATTTTTCTTAAGCTGCTTGCGCTGCTCTTTGGTTATATCTTCCAAAACTTCAACCATGCCCAGATCAACAATTACGTAATGGAGTCCAAGTTTTTTAAGCTCTTCCTTTACCATCATTTTGCAGCGTAAGCTTACCATATATTTAATGTATAATTTCATATTCTATGCTAAAAACAATTAGTCAGGAAAATACCCTGGGTTCATTCAAAAATTCATATCAATGCGTTGTTTTTAAGAACGCAATCACATCTTAGCTATTAAAGAATTCTTTTTCAAGTAAGTAATGCATAATGAGGTTTCTTAATTACCCTAATTCTTCCATAACCAGATGGAACGCTCGAAGGAAACAAGGTAGTGGATTGTAACAATAATACAGAGCATCCAACCGGTTATGAGTGAGCCTAAATCAAATAAGGCCCATGTTGCAAAGGCAAAAATAGCAAGCTCAAGAGCAAGACGAAGAAGCCCCGGGATTGGTATCGGTGCTTTACCTGACCGGCTTGGATCGTGTGGTACTGCAAACACACCCCATAATGTTGCAGCCAAAAGGGGAATACCAAAAGCCAAAGCATAACTGAGAACACCAACGCCCTTAAGCCACCCCCAATAACCCATGGCAATTAAGGCAGCAATTTCCAAAATGAAACGAAGCGCCATATTTATTGAGTGAAAACCCAAGATCATATTTCTGTAGAGTTAATAGTATTTCTTCTTATAAAAACAATATTGTCCTTTTGCCATTCATAATCAAATCCGTTTGATCCGTTATAAAAGCTTCGGCTGCATCCGGGTCTTAGCCGGTCGTGTAACTCAATTATCAAAGCATTTACCTTTCCAATCCATGAATCAGAAGTGCTAAAGACTTCAATCTCGGCTCCTTCAATATCCAGTTTTAGAATATCAATACTAACTAATTGATATTCCTCCATAATCTTGTCAATAGTTATGGCTTGTATCTGCTGGCATACAGGATAGTTATTATCAACAGGGGATTCTTTACTGTCAGTTCTGAATCCACAATTTCCATGTCTTCCCGGGTCAATCAGATTAATTTCTTCGTTTTTATTCCACAGGGCAGCATTAATTGTCCTGATGTTAGTGTAGGGAGACACATTTTTTTTAAGGGCTTCATAATTGCCGTTCTCTGGTTCGATAGCAATAATTTGAGCGTCAGGATACTTATTGGCAAAGTAAATAGAAGTGAGACCAATATTAGCGCCCGTATCAACGATTACTTTTGGTGATTCTTTCAACTGAAAGTCATACTCCAGATCCACAAAAACCTGGTCAGACACAACTATATCTGAGGTCAAACACCTCAAATAAAACGGAAATTTTATTCCCGGTCTCTTTACTTCAATTATTTCCTCTGAGTTAAAAAGCCGCGCTTTTATGGCTAATGAAGCTCCTTTAATACCAAATCTTGAATAGTAATACCAAATTCCTTCTATTATATTCACTTTCCCTCAAAAATATTTATTATTCTAATTTCACAGTAATTATATTAAACGCCGGCCCCAGTCAATCGGTCAATTTCTTTTTTCAATCTTGCATAGGCGTAATTAAAAAAACTGAATGGTTGTTCATAGTCGGGGATTGAACCAATACCGGTCATTAGGTCTGTTGGCATTTCAACCGGGCGTTTTTCAATGACAAGAACATTGGTGTAATAATGCAGAGAATGAACTGATTTTGTAAAATCTGAAATCTTCAATCTGCCCCTCTGGAATGAATACCAGGCATGTATTTGATCGATAAAATTTTTACTATATTCTATAAAAGAGTGGCGACTTTTATATCCACCTCCCCATTTGAAAGAATATGAAGTGTGTAAATCCTCACAAAGATAAACACCGTTTTTATCCATATGATGAAAAAGCTCCTCATACGTATTAATCTGCTGTTTCATTTTATGTCCGCCATCATCAATAAGAATATCTATTTTAGGAATTCTCTCCCTCAAAGAAGCAAGAAACTTTCTGTCGTCCTGATCACCAATAATAATCTCTATCTGATCTTCTTCCAGTTTCTTACAATCCGGAAAAATGTCAACTCCATATATTTTGGCTTTAGGTCCAAAATAATTTTTCCACATCAGCAGAGAACCACCCTGTGAGACGCCAAATTCTACCACGATTACTTCTTTTCCCCTATAACGGGAAAAATGCCGGTCATAAATTTCAAAATAATTTTGAAATTTATGGATCAGTTTACCGGTATTTTCATTAAAATATTTTTCCAGATCGTTCAAAATCAATATTCCTTTTTTAAAGGTTCTCTTAAATTCTTTATCAGTTGTTTATCTTTCACTTAGTTCACCTAAGTAGAGATACTAAACTAATTTCTTCGATGACTTTATGCCCTCTGCCGGGTTAAATGGCTGAAAAAATTTAGCGCTAAAACCCGCGCGCCATACATGAAATAGAATTAATTTTTTTACAATATTTTTTAACCAATGTGGTGCTTTATCGTTCATTTTGTTGAAGAGCGTTTCGATGCCACTTTGTTTAACCAATTGTCCGGGCAAGTTCTTAACACCACTATCGCTTTTAGAATTCCAGGCGACAACAAAATCACTTTGCTGTGGTGTCGACTCAAAAGGTGTAATTTTGGCTATCCTTTTTGCGAGAACAAGAAGGTAAACTTGTTTGGTGCTGGTCATGGTGACTCTTCCCCCTACAGAAGCTGGATTTTTTACAGAATACCATTTTGCAAGGGGGTTGTCTTCAAAGGCAATGAGACGAACCAATTCGAAACCATTTGCCGGTGTAAAGACACTGTAATACAGCTCCGGAGAAAATTGATAAAAGCCGTGTCCCATAAAATTATTGGCAGGAGATATTCCAAGATAATACCCCCCAACTTCTACCATTTTCATGCAGTTTTTCAAAGCCATCGGAAAATTAAAAACGTGTTCCAAACTGCCAGAATCACAAACAACCGAGTATTGTTCATTGAACTGATCAGGGATATCAAGGTTCATATCGTGTACGTGCGAGCTTCCCTCGTAATCAGAAAAGTCAAATGAGTCCACCTTTTTAGCCCCGATGGACTGGAAAAATCTTTCTGCATATGGGCCGCAAGAATAAATTTCTCTGATGATTTTTTCTGTAAAAGAAAATCCAAATTGGGTAAAACTTCGCTTGAGGTCAGAAGGTCTTAGCCCCAGGTTTTGTCTGCCTATCATGGCAGTTCTCGTAAAATCAGATCCCTGGTTTTGGGAGTATAATAAAAACTTAATGCCATTTATATCGAGTCCCAATCCCATGCTCCTTAACAAGTTGATAATTTGCATGTTCCCGAGCTCAATAACTCTATCTACTCCAAATCTATAGCATAATCATTCTTTGCAGCAGCCTGGAAAGGATTCTGAAAAACATTCTGAACAGCAATAAATAAACCATACTTTATGGAAAATAATTCAATTTATTGCCTGTCTTCCCCCCCAAGCGGTACTTCTGCTATTCCATATTTTTCAAAATTTCTTCTATTGACTCGCGCTCGGCACCCTCCGGCTCCAGTTCCATATACTTTCTGAAATGAAACTTCACCTTCTCGTCATCATCGGAATGAGAGTATAAAAGATGACCAAGATTAAGGTGAGCAATCGGGTCCTTTTCATCCAACTCAACCAGCTTTTGGTAATATGCCAGGGCATCATCAATCTCTCCCTTGAATGCCGAGATAGTTGCCAGACAATGAAGGATATTGGTTTTTGTCTCGACTTTTTTAAGCATTTCAATCAGATAATTTTCTATCTCTTCAACATCATCAACGGCGTCATTGCTAAAATCAAGGTTGAAAGATTCGATTAGTGCATCCGAGGCATTTTGATAGTCACCTTTTTCGTCCAAAAGCTGGGCCTTATTGTAGAACAAGGCGGAATCTTCAGGAGTAACGGATTCAAGTTCGGTTAATATTTCCAACTGCTTATCAACGTCCTCATTCTTTTCAGCTGCTTCAAGTTTTTCATGGAGACTGTTTTTAAGATCCTCAATTTCGATCATAATGCCTTCGGCTTCATCCATATCTTCCATGGGAAGAACAATTGAATAAGGTGAATTGAAAGAACTAAAACGAACCAGCTTAGTTGAATTAATTGAATAATTTATCCCGGTATCATCCAGTAGATGTGCCAACCGGAGAATGTAAGCTTTTGAAGTTGAGTCGGCAAATGTATCCCAGTGTTTTATTATTTCAATTCCTTCAGGCAGCCAATCTCCGAGTGAGAAAAAATCGATCAGGGATTTCTTTAACATCGTCTCGTCATCGAGGAAGAAAGAACTGAAGCCCGACTTAGGATCGTAATGATGAAGAACAAAGGTCCTGGCGTTCTTTTGGATGGCTAAATGTTCAGCCATATAATTTCTGAAGTAGATTACATCAAGCGGTTCTTTTAAAAGTGAAGTTTTTTCAAAAGCGGAAGCTACATCAACTTTTTCAAATTCATTGAGATTTATATTGTACTCAACAACTTTTAATACATCTTCAAGTTTAATGCCCCTGGTGTTTAACTCTACCTGCACTTTCTCTCTGTAATCCTCATGAAAATTATCTTTCTTTATCGTTAGTATCGATATCAGTTCATCATCACTCATGGCGTCAATTGGTTTAATAATATTCTCTTCCATTTACCTTTGCTCTTTATTGTTAATATTAAATTGTGTTTTAGAAAATTACGGATTTTTTTCAATAGATGGAGAGCACCCCAAAAAGCAATCCAAGGTTATGAAAGAAATTATGATAAAGGAACCTTTACGCTTGCTAGGTGAAGATCCGATTATTTTTGTCAATTCCTATTTAGGGTGTGCTTTTTTGTTATCAGTTGCAGCGAGTGGCTTCTTTAGTAAATCAAAGTATATCCCAGGCAAGACTAAAGCCAACTTTATAAATTCCATTGACGTATTTATTTATATAAACCATTTCCCCTGATGAACTGAAATAGTGGGAATAAGCATATTCTTTATCACTTGTCCAATAATACATTATGTCAATGCCTAGCCAGCATCTAGAATTTAAATCGTATTCCAATACCTTGTTTAGATTTTTTAGAAACCTGAGCATCATGGAATATCAAACTGTTTCGAAGAATTATTTGCCATGCATCGTTTATTTCATACTCTAATAATATACCAAGGGTGAAACGTAGTCCGTCTTCCGAAGCAGGTCCGTTTTTTATCATATACCTGTAACAGATACCACTCTCAATTCCTAAATTAATGGACCATAAGACTAATTTATTTAATCTACTCATTACATCATATTCAAGATAATAACTCAAAAATCCTTCATCGTAGACTAATATATTTGGACCGTGAATAAATTTTAGATTGTATGTTTCACCTGACAACAATGTTGTTGGCCTATAAAATGATAGTGTTGTGCTTTGAGGAATAGTCACTAATTCGAATTGTGAACTATAATTAACAAAGCCAATATTCGATGAATCTGCTTCCTGAGCATAATTTATCGTAAGACAAAAAATTATCGACAATAATATTTTCATTCCTCACCAACTTTAATGGTTAACGTAGTGGTTTTTAAGTTTATCCCGCATTCCACCGCGGCGGATTTTCCCTCAAGTATGGCTGCCTGTCCGCCGGTCCTTTGGGCGGAGTCTGTTTGAAAAGCTGGTTATAATGCGCTTAATAAAACACTTGCAACTATCATAATAATGATATAATATTGATATTATTTAAGGAGCATATAATGCCAATAATTAAGCCAATATCTGATTTAAGAAATAAATCAAACGAAATATCCGAGCTGGCTCATAATTCTAATGAACCTATCTATATCACAAAAAATGGTGAAGGTGATTTAGTGGTGATGTCTATGGCTCATTATTCAAAACTGCAATTAAAACTTGATTTACTTGGAAAACTATCTGTTGCCCAAAACCAGAAGGCCAATGGCGAAAAGGGTCGTACATTAAAGCAAGTTATGAATAACATTAGGAATACCATTGATGCCCAAAGATAAATTCCAAGTTAGACTTCTAAAAATAGCGGAAGAAGATTTTACTGAAATCATATCATTCATTGCAGCTGAAAATCCGAATGCGGCAGAAGCAATCGCAAACAAAATTGAAAAGAACTTAGAAAATTTATCAGAAAATCCATTACTTGGTCGAGTGCCAAGAGATATAGATATCAAAAGTCTTGGCTATCGATATATTATTATTCAAAATTACATTCTATTCTATACCATTGAAGAAAAAACAATTATAGTGCATAGAATTCTTCATGGTGCTAGAAATTACAACTCTCTACTTTAAGCATTATAACGGTGTTGCCCATAAGCCGGAGTTTACACTGAGCATGTCGAAGTGCCCAACACAGCAATGCTTTTCTGACAACGAATTTATATAATTAGTAGCCGCATTAACTTGTCCACAAATGCGGCGACATTACTTAACTTTTACAAACTACATCGAACAAAATGCCGAACAGCTTGCCCCGCAGTTTTTTTGCGGGGAAAAATCTAAACTATAAAAATGGTACTAACCCCAAACCGTTTCACCTGCCCGCCGTCCTTTTGGCGGGGCGGGCGGTTTGATGGGCTAGGCATACATATTTATTCTTCAAAATCTAAGTTCATTGGTTTGTTAGGTAATTCATTATTTTTTATCATATTTGTTACAGGCACATTTTTATCAACCTCTGCTATTTTGATATTATCCATCCATACTTTACCATTGCCGCCTAATAATATGCCAAAGTTTATAGATTTACTATTTTCTGGAACATCCAATACTATCTCATACATCTCCCAATCAGTTGTTCCTTTAATAGATCTATTTTGCATATTGTCAAATCCGAGTTGTTCTCTACCGTTTCCATCTATCCGCATCCACATTCCACTCCAGCCTTGTACATTTTCGGTTTTAAGGAATCCAGTCATTTTTAATCTTTTGTTTAAATATTTCTCTGCACTGATCGTTTGCATTAAATTTCCAAATGTATTTTCCTTTGGAGATATTGATTTTATATATGCACAAGAATTGCCATTTGTGGATACCGAGTTATCAATTCCAATTTCATATTCTGAGATATCATTACCTGAAGGGAACCAACCTTTTGGGATGTTATTTTGCGCATTAATAAATGTAACTGCGACTAATATTATAGATAATGCTCTAATTACATTTTTCATTCGATACTCCAACTTATAGGATGTAAAATAATTTTAAATATGCCTAACGGCGTGGTGTTTAAGCGGATGCCCAAGCGTTTACGCCGCCTTATATTACGTTTTACTGATTATGTTAGTTAATTACTTCCTACATTATAAAAGCAAAACCATGTCGAACTACCAATGTAACGACCGGCTGAAGCATTCCGCTTGCAACACTGGTTAGGTGTATATTATTCGAGATTCATACTTTTACCGCGATAAATTACTTCGCCATCATATTTCACTGAGAAATACCAGGGACCTATACTTTTAAATTCATCGTTTATATAGATAAATTTATATACAATAGAATCGTTCTCTTTTTTTGCTTGAATATCTTTTGACCAAAACCCATCATAATTCCCCCTAACATTAGGAGAAACGTTTGTTACATGATCCAGTTCTTTAAATAAATTCGCCAAAGCCAAAATATTATTGAATTGATTACAATTTAATAAAAGCCAGTTGTCAATGGTGGATTCTGAGTAGCTCAATATTTCAAGAGAATAATTTTGCAATAAACTATCCACCAACTGATTTCCCACAGGCGTAATATCATACATCCATTTTTCCAGCCAGGAAGGAGTCGAATCTAGTATGACAATAAATTCATGAAAAACAGGTTCAGGTGCAGAATGAATAAAATATCGATCAAATATGGAATCTCTTTCAGCCGAAGCAGTATTGTATATGTGAATTAGCCCATTATAAAAATCCTTAAAAAGGCTGTCAGGAATCTCAATAATATTGTTATTTGCCGGATCTTCGCTTAAAAAACTTTCTAGAGCTAATCTATATCCGTCTTCGATAAAAACATTTTTAAGACTATCACTTAATAGTGTATCGTCTGCAGGTGACATTACAGATGGTTGTTCGATCTCGGTATCAATTACAGATTCCGAACAATTTGCGAACAAGCACACGATTAATAATATTATAGAATAATTTTTCATACACCTAACGTAGTTGCTGATGAGCCGCCGCCCATAGCAGGAATGCTTAACTGACAACGATTATTTATAATTAGTAGCCGGCCTTAATTTTCAAAACAAGGGCGGTACCCTAATTAACTTTTACAAACTACATAGAACAAAATATTTTACGATAAATGCCAACCCTAAAAAAAAACTCAAATGCCAAATCGCATCGGCGGTCGGTCTTGAGCAGCGGGTTATACTTATTTTAACAAAATCATTTTCTTGCATGCGAAATAGTCATCAGTCTGTAACGAATAAAAATATACACCGCTTGGTAAATAGTCTGCCGTAATAGTAAATTCATGTTTGCCAGCAGAGTAATAATTTGCAGCTAACAACTTTATCTGTTCACCTATACTATTATATAAAATGATCTTTATTTCTGATGTTTGTGGAATCGAAAAACTTATTATTGTTGATGGATTAAATGGATTTGGATAATTTTGATATAGATCATAATTTGTTGGTAAAGATTCATTACTAATAATAGAGGTTATAGCTGAGTCAATTAATGAGTGGGAATGCCATCCATCTGCTGTATAAAGTAAGCTAGTACCACTTATTCCGTAAGCAATATTACTCGTAATAAAACTGAACGAGTCAAGTTCAACATCCAAAGTATCCCATGTTTGAGCTGCATCAGTTGTCCTGTAAGTTTTAAAACCAGTTGTCAACCAGATACTGTCTTTGTTCATAATATATTCGTCTCTAATGCCCCATTTGAAATTTTGTCTATTCCCATACCCGTCCCAATTAATACCACCATCGCTTGTGCTATATAACTTACCTTCTGCTACTACGATGGGATACCATGCGGTAAGAATATAATTAAGATTATTTAGCATTTTCCCTCCTGAGGGAGAAATTGCCCCTGTATAAAAATAAATAGGAAGCCCAACCCAACTACTCCCGGCATTTTCAGTTTTGTAGATTGTAAAGCCATCAATAGCTATTCCCATAGAATCATTCATGAATGAAAAATCAATAACACCTGAATAGAAATTTGTGTCGAGAGTTGCCCGCTCCCAGGTTTGACCACTGTTTTGGGTTTTGTAAATAACTGATTCATATCCAGTTTGATCGGAACCTTGCCCACCAATAAAACCATAATCATTGTTTATAAAATAAAGTGAATATAAGTGTTCATTTTCAAATGAACTGTTTTTCAACCAGATCCTTCCGCCATCTACTGTATTATAAACACAATCTTCACAAAGCAGCCAACCATTTGTCTCAGAAGTAAAAAGAATCTTTCTCAATGGAATTTCAGTAGTAATTATTACCTGATTCCAGTTTTGGGCACCATCTTCTGTAATAGCTATAGCGCCACCTTCCTTAATAATGGCACCAAAAGTTTCGTTTAGAAAAAATATATTATTTCCTCGCAGCTCATTTCTAATTTGTGCTGAAATTGTGGAAGTCACTAATAGGATCAAAATCAAATATATTTTCATATTCACCGTAATAAGTATAACGTAGTTGCTGATAAGCCGCCGCCCATAACAGCAATGACTTACTAACAACGAATATTTATAATGTGTAGCCGCCATTAACTTTCAAAACAATGGCGGCGACCTAACTTGCATTTACAAACTACATAGAACAAAATACTTTGCGAAAAACGTAAATACTAAAACTACTCAAATGCCGCATCGCATCGGCGGTCGGTCTTGAGCAGCTGGTTATAAACCAGCACTGTATTTACTTTTATACACCCAAATTGGATGAGGTCCATGGCATAAACCAGAAATGACAACTATCTCATCAATGTCATCTTTATCAAAGTCATGAACCACGATCCTTGCATCACCAACATTATTATTACGTTCCCAAATCCATTTGTTACCATCATAAATCTTAATTGAAAACTTATTACAGCAATCACAGTGAATACTGCGGTAGTTCTTTTCTATTACCCCTGATTTATTCTTGGAATAACGGACAGTTGTTTTATAATCAAAATTGTCTACAAACAAACTATCCGTATCTTGACAAGAATGGTGTACCATAGTATCACTAACTGAAATAGTAAATTCGGCATTGTCATATATCAATGAAGATAAAAATAATAGATTATCAGTGTTACAATCTAAATCCTGAGGTATTGTTCTAATCAATAATTTTGTATCATGTTTAAGTTCAATTGGTTTGGAAATGTATGGAGGTGGCACCCATTTTAAGACGCACTTATACAAATCATTATCATACTCATTGCTTTTATTAGTGCTTAATTCTAGATCATACCAATCTCCAAAATCTTTTGGCTTGAAACGATCGTAACAAACAAAGAAGTCATCAATATCTTTTGTAAAAAACATAATGGTGCTGTCATTAACTAACTTGAGTTCGGAAAATACCTTAGTGTTCTCATCAAGGTAACTTTTAGAATAATAATTATAGTTTCTATTGATTTCATCTATAGTGGCAATAGAAATAGAGGGAGCAGTTATATAAATATTATAACTGTTGTCATTGTATGAAAGTGGTTCAAATCGCACAGTTTCGTGTTCTACAATTGAAATATCATTTTGAGAGTAAAACAATGCTGTTGTAGAAAAAAATAATATAAATAAAAATGATATTTTCATTTAACTACCTTATGGTTTATAACTATATATTAACCCGACAAGGGTTGTGAATTATTTTTGTCTATTATTGCAAAACGGTTGTCTACATCTGGAAAGAAAGCCGTTTTTTTGTCTGGTATTATCCAAGATTGATTTTCTATATATAGCCAAAAATTTCATGATATCATTCTTTCGGTTTTTCAACAATTCTTGATGTAATTCTTAGTTCTCTGGCTGATCGGTAATCTATTTCCCATAGCTTTAATTCAGGGTTCCAGGTGGCGCCAAAGGTCTTAACTCTTTCTCTAAGCGCATACTCATCGTAACCAACTTTAACTAATACAATTTTATTATGGGGTGGTTCAGACTTAACCCTGACGGTTCCTCTATCCTCAATCAGTTCAACGGTTGTTATTCTTTCTTTACTCTCGGAATTATAGCGGTACCTTACGGCAACAAGCTCCTCGCCATATTTCTTTATATACTTTTTTGTGCCTGGGTCACCGGGCTTTAATTTTCGTTTTACCAGCATAGCAAGTACGCGATAACTGTGATTAAAATGACATGCTTTTTGACAAGGCTTTAGATTAAACAATCTAAGATGTGGCTTAATATAACAAATTTGAATTAAAAAGGAAGAAGTAATTTTAAGTTCACAAGCCTACCTCTCTGAAATTGTTTACAGAGAAGAATAAGAACCCCAAGGATAAGAGTAGTTCAAGAATACACCTCCAGGCTGTCATGTTCGCAGAACCACAATTCATTTCTGTTTTGCAAGATTTACGTCATGACACGGTCAAGACGTCCGGGTTTGTGGTTGCACGGCTGTCATGTTCCATCCTCAGGCTGGTAAACGCAAGGTGACAGTTAGATCGACAATTAATTTTTATTTTGCAGGTTTTACGTCACGACAATACCGCCTTTGTTTGGAGGTGGCATGACAGCCTGGTTATATTATAAACGGAAACTTCCTCTTTCGTTCGTCTCAATTATTTGATTCCGGTTTATCAACTCCCCGGTCTTAAATCTTCAATGATATCTGCAGAAATCCAATTATAAAGAGCAAACAGATATCTGCCATCCCGTGTTACAAAAGAGGTTACTTCAGGAATGTTGTTTAATATTTGTGGCTGCCCCCATTCTCCGGCAGCATCCTTAAAGCTGACATATAATGACCCCCTTCCTGCAACTATATTGCAAAATATTATATATGCCTCATCAGGCGATATAAACGGGCATGTTACGTTGCCAAAATTATTAATTGCTCTAAGCGGTTCCGGATCAGCATAGGCACCATTTACAAAGGTGGAATAGAAAATCCCTCCAAAACCACCATAATACAAGGTTCCGTTATTTGCTACCGAAACCTGCCAGTGAATATCCTGAATTGAATTAACGTTCTGGGGCAAAGGTATTGGTTCTGACCAACCCGTTGAAGTTCTTTCCACATACCAGATATGCTCACGGCTTTGTGTAGCATATCCGATTGGTCTTTTAGAGAGAAAAAATAATTTGGTGTTATCGGGCGAAACTACAGGAACATCATCGTAGTAAGGATCAGTACCTTGCCCACTGAATGAAACTATCTGAGGTGAGGTCCAGCTTCCGTTTTGAAGTTTAGAATATAAAATTGCAGTTCTTGAAGTCCAATATATTTCCTGTCCATCAGGCGAGACAGTTACCTCTGCGTGATTCCAGGAGCCGATTATATCAAGTGCGAAAGGTTGAAGTACTCTGCCGGGAGGTGTCTGTTCAAAATATGCCAAAGGATTAGCTGCTGATAAGGCAGTGAATATAACATTGTTTCCATAACCGGTTCCAACACTGTTGGTAGCGTAGGCGCGAACAGAATAGGTCGTATTATCAGATAGTCCGGTAATTGAAGCTGTGAAATTTCCTGCTCCGCTTCCGTTAGTTGTTATATTATCATTAATTGTTGGGGCTGCATTTGTGCTCCAGCATACACCCCTGGATGTAACAGAAGCCCCGCCATCGGCTGTTATGTTGCCGCCGGTAGTTGCGGATGATGAACTAATACTAGTAACTTCTGTTGTTGTTAACAAAGGAACAGACCTTTGTGTGGGGTCTGTTCCTTTGTCACAGGAAACCATTAATAAAATAATTGCTGATAGAATTAAATTAGTCCGTAATATTTTTGAATGCATTCCCCCTCCATTTATCTTTAATAACACTTAGCAACTATTAATTCTCGATTTATCAGTTACCTGGTCTCATTTCTTCAATAATCTCTGCAGAAGCCCAGAAGTTTTTGCAAAAAACATATCTGCCATCGCGCGTAACAAATGCACTTTCCTGATGTTCCGGAAATTGAGTTATCCTTTGAGGTGTTGACCATTGATTATCGCTTGTCTTAAAACTAATACATGTCTGTACATTCACTCCACCTCCGCTCTCACTGTTAAAAATTATATATGATTCATCAGGTGAGATAAAAGGAGCTATTACACTCCCAAGGTTATTAATTGTAGACATGGGTTCGGGTTCTGTGTATGTTCCGTTAACTAAACGAGAGAAATATATTTGCGCTCTAATTTCAGTAATAATTCCGAAATATAAGTTCCCGGAATTTGAAACCGATACCTGCCAGTGAATTCCTCCTGTCGAGTTAATTACCTCAGGTAATGGCTGCGGTTCCGACCATCCGGTTTCCGTTCTTTCCGAATACCAAAAACTGAATCTGGCGCGTGCAGGTGAGGAATTATAAGGTCTTAACGAAGTGAAGAATAACTTCCTGTTATCGGGAGACACTACCGGGGCGTCATCATACAATTCCCCGGTGCCGTCTCCACTGAACGGAAGACCTTCAGGTGTAGTCCAAGCGCCATTGATTAATTTAGTCATCATTATTCTGTTTCTTGTCGACCAATAAATCTCCTGTCCATCGGGAGATACGGTAACACTATGATACATATCCTCAGGAACAATACCGGGTGCAAAACGAACGAACTCCATACCGGGTGGAGTCTGTCCAAAATACTCAAGGGGATTACTGGTTGATAAGGTGGAAAAGGTAATAACATTCCCGTAACCTGTTCCTGCACTGTTTGTTGCGTATGCGCGGACGTAATATGTTGTGTTGGATGATAATCCAATAATTATGCTTGTAAAACTTCCTGTTCCGGTTCCGTCGGATGTTATATTATCGTTAATGGTTGGATTTGAATTGGTACTCCAGCATACACCCCTTGCCGTAACAGCTGCGCCTCCGACTGAAGTAATGTTTCCGCCGGAAGTTGCTGCCGAATATGAAATGCTGGTGGCTTGGAGTGTTGTTAGAATCGGAATGGATGCTTGTGGAGATGGTTCAGTCCCTTTATCGCATGAAATGATTAATAATAGTGCTGCCGAATAAATTATGGAATAAAATAAAATTGTTTTCATACAGATCTCCTGGTAAACAAACTTCACATTACATGTAAAAATTAGGAACACCTTTAACTAATATTATTGTGTTGAGAAGTAACTTCTCAGCATCGTATATATATTTTCCGTAAGGGAATCAACGGATATTCCCAGTTTATTCTCAAATGACTGATTGAAATTTCCGGAGATTTCTATATCCCTGTACATTTCTTTTAATTCGGCAAAAGTTTTACCTAATCCTTTTTCATCCAGAATAAATTTTACCACAACACCGAACATGTTGTAGTACTCGTTGGCAGACTCATTACCAATGTCTTCAAAATTCAATATCGTTAAAGGGTTATTGTGGTTGGAAATCCAGGAATTTAACTGAGAGACTGAGTTTATTTGTCTTGGATAAGCCGCTGTATAATTACTCATATGTTCGGCTATGCCCTCGGTATACCAGGAGGGTACGGAAGCTCCCACAAAATTTTCTGGTCCTGTAAGTAATAATTCTACCATGTGCATCATTTCATGTTTAAGTCCCATTTCAATCCATCCATAAGATCCATAGGAGGGAAAAAGTATACCGTAATTTCTGGCGCCTCTCCATATTCCGGGTTGATTTGTACTTGTATGAGCATAAATTTTAATTTTTGTCTCACTATTTAATTTATGAATGCCCAACTCTTCACTGCTTGCTAATTCGAATTTATTCATGACCTGAAAAAGGTGCTCTTCCGCAATTTTTGCAAAAATCACTTTGTTGTTATCACTGCCGCCATTACTGAAAATCAGGAAATTATTTGTCTCTAAAATTTTACCGTCGTGTTCCGTAGGTTCAGTAAAATTCCGATAAAAAGTCAATCCTGTAGTCCATTTCGTTTCAAAAATTATATCCGAATTAGCAATTGCATAGACGTCGGCAGTAAGTCCCTCTTCATCTTCAACTACAGCTTTTAGAATCTGATTATCGCCGGTTCCCGTTTTCCATCTGACTTCGGCTATTCCTTCATTGTTTGTTGTGACCCGTGTATTTTCTGCCATACCGCTGCCCGCAATTACTGAAATAATTATTTCTTTGTCAGAAACCGGCATAGAAGTCAAATTCTTAACTGAAAATACTAACGGTTCGGCAAGGTATTCATATGAACTTGCCTTTTGATTGTTACCTGACATGATTTCAATTTGCAACGAACATAATCTTTCTGGTTCAGTAGGACTTTCAGAGCATTTGCCAACAACTAAGGAGATCATTAACAAAAGTATTATCTGAAAGAAATAATGAATAAGAGAATGTTTCACTGAGTTTGACTCCGGATTGTTCTTAAATATTTTTAATTAATTATGATGTGGATTTACCATAACAAATCATTCTGCCGATATATAATTTATCAATCATTATTGAATAGCCGGAAGTTTGTAATTCTGAACCATGCCTAATGCCAGTTCTTAGCCCCAAAGAGGCATTGAATTGTTAAATGGATCTTTTTCTCATAGTAATGTTCGCCCGCACGCAGAACTGAAAGGGATCTTTTTATAGTCTATATGACAATTAATTTAATGGTTTGGGTGAATGAAGAATAGGCATAAATTCGGTATATTTATACAACCATCTAAAAACCGATGAAAATCTGCTAAAAATGTTAAAATGCCAGATCGACTGCTGATGAAAGCCGTATTTACCGAAGGTAATTTTGAGCATTATTGAAAAGAAATGGTAATAAGACTTTGACGGCAGGAAAGAGAAAATTAATTGGTATGAGATAATTAGCCTATGTAAACTTTTCTGTATTCGGCTTTTTGCATAGTAGCTCTCAGGCTGTCATGTTCCATCCTCAGGCTGGTAAACGTAACATGACAGTTAGAACCACAATTTATTCCTTACGCTCTACCTGAAGAAGTATTGTAACCTTTAAAAGACTACCGAACCGGACCAGCAAATAACAGAAATCTAAGTGCCCATTGAGTGACGGCAAATATTAACTAAGGGTGTGATATTTTGACAATCACCATTCTTTAAATGATATTGTTTTGTCTGTAGTGTTCAAAGTAGTTGGAGAGGAATAACCAAGCCTTAAAAAATTATAGGCAGTAAAGATTAAGAAACCCATATATAAAAGTAATTCTCCTACTTCCTGGTCTCTCCAGAGCAAAAAATTTCCAATACATAGTTTTTCTAATCCGATACTTATGAAATAAGCAGAAAAATAATCAAGAAGAGGGTAAAAGAAATAGAAGAAAAACAGAAAAAAGAAATAGGGACTTATAAACCAATCGGGAATAATATAATTTAGAATATGTTGATGTTCAGCTTTTGTTTTTGAGGTGAACATCAATAAAATTAACCATCCAAATCCTCCAAAAGCCCCAACAAACCAGTAGAGTTTATTTAATTGGGGGTGGACAGAATCTAAATTATGCAAAGATATTTCATTTTGAAGGTTGTGGTGATCAAAATACTCAGGGTTGTTAATATTAAATAGCCTTTGTCCCCAACTTATTTCCTCAAGAGAAATAAACAAGAGCCCGAAAGCCAAAAGTCCATACATCACGGCAAGAAAAGCGCTCTTATTGTTTAGAAATCTTTTAGCAATTAACGCAGAAAGCACAGCTGATATAATGCACATAATAACCTGAGCATATTCCATTGCCGAATCCTCACTTATGAGATAAAGATAAGCGCCAGGGATAGTTGTTTTGATAATTAGAAAAATTACCAGCAAAGGAAATGGAAAGAAGAAAATGCTGATTTTCATAAGTCTATTACACCATAATTGTATTTTGATCACAAGTTAACTTCATTCAAGGAGCAATATAGTTTCAATTAGTGATTACTCTGATTTTTTCTTTGTGCTAAAACAACGGAACGCAAAAATAAACTGCCGGAAAAAATTATCGGGGAACGCGGTCTTTAATCCGTATTGATCCACCTTATCTCCTAAAGGTAAATAAGCTGTACCGAACAGCCAGTCCCAGATAGCAAGTTTGGTTGCAAAATTTCTGTTTCTTCCCTTTCCTGTAGTGTGGTGCCACCTGTGCATTTCAGGTCCGTTTATTACATATTGAAGCGGACCGGTAGTGATGTTGATATTCGAATGAATATACATGCCCCATACGGCACTGATAACACCCTTATAGGCAATAACCTCGGGTGGGGAGCCCAGCAGAATAATTGGTAAAAATTCGATTGTTTGATTTATTAAAATTTCGAATGCATGCGAGCGTGAACCTGCCAGCCAGTCAACGTTATCCGGTGAATGGTGCGCTTCGTGCAGGCGCCACAGGTATTTGTTTTTATGCTGCCAGCGGTGCATAAGGTAAATGTAAAGATCGTGTGTTAAGGTGAAGAAAACCAGTTGCAGCCAGATGGGTGTGTCCGCAAATAGCTGCAGCCGGGATAATCCAGTAATTGTGTCGATATAGTAAATTATAAAGGTGAAGATGATAATCCCGAGAATATAACTCTGTGCAATTGTGTAGAGAACGAGATCATTGAAAAATCCTTTTCGTAAAAATTTTTGTTCTTTGTAGGGGAACGCTCTTTCCAATAAGGAAAAAATCAACGCAGTTGATAGAATAATAATGTAGGAATAGAGTTCGGCGTTTGTAAGATTACTTACAAACTCATACAGGTGACCAGACATATTTGTCAGGAATTCCATATTTCAAGTTCTTTCAAATTCTAAAAAAAAGCACTTGTGATAAATCTTTATTGTTCCAGCGTCATGACTCGGTCATGACGCCCGGGTTTTGCTCCTTCAGCGTCACGACGTCCCGGTTCTGTTCTGACCTTCCCGGGCTGTCACATTCTTAACGTGACAGTTAGTTCAACAATTCATTTCTATTTTGCAAGATTTACGTCACGACAGGGGGTCATGACGGCCGAGTTAATCGTTTTTTCAGATTTCAGATCCAAGCATTCATCAGTTGGCGGCATCCAGGCTGTCACGTTCCATCCACAGGCTGGTAAACTTAACGTGACATTTAGTTCAACAATTCATTTTTACTTTGCAAGATTTACGTCACGACATGCCTGCCCGCCTTTGGTGGGATCATGACGTCCGGGTTTTGCTCCTTCAGCGTGACGACCCGGCTTTACTCTAACCTTTCCCGGACTGTCACGTTCCATCCTCAGGCTGGTAAACGCAACGTGACAGTAAGATCGACAATCAATTTTTATTTTGCAGTTTTACGTCACGATATGATGTCCCGTTACATTCTAAACGGAAACTTCTTCTTTTACTCTTCTCAATTTTTTTATAGAGGGGAGCTCACTATCATATACTTTTTTAATACCGTCGCCAAGTGATCTTTCAATGTCACGGATATTAGCAACAAGTCTGAACATACCCTGTATCTCAACAGAAGCTGCCTGATCAGAACCCCACATAGCCCTGTCTACTGTGATATGTCTTTCTACAAAATTTGCTCCCAGCGCTACAGCCGCTAAAGTGGGTGCAAGTCCGGTTTCGTGCCCGGAGTAACCTATGGGGATTTCAGGGTATCGCGCTTTATAGGCGGTGATAACCCTAAGGTTCAGTTCTTCCAGTTTACAGGGATAGGTTGACGTTGACTGCGCCAGCATTACATTTTCTTTGCCTGTTAAGTGAAGCGCGGTGTCTACCTGTTCCATTGTCGACATTCCGCTGGAGAGCATTATCGGTTTTCCGGTTTCTTTTATACGGCTTAACAGTGCATTATCAGTAAGGGAGGCGCTTGATAATTTGTATACAACTGGACTAAACTCTTCCAGAAAATCGACGGCTCCCTCATCCCAAGGTGAAGCGAACCAGTGTATACCCTTTGCTGAACAATATTGATCAATCTCGTGGTAATCCTGTGCTGTAAATTCCATCTTGTGACGATAGTCTATGTAGGTCATTCTGCCCCAGGGAGTATCCCGTTCTATATCCCACTGATCTTTTGGAACACACAATTCAGGAGTACGTTTCTGAAATTTAACAGCATCGCATCCGGCGAACACCGCGCCATCTATTAATTTTTTTGCTATTTCCATGGACCCGTTATGGTTAATTCCAATTTCACCAATAATATAAACCGGTTCACCATCCCCGATAAATCGATTACCTACTTTAACTCTTGCCATTAAATTTCCTTTTAATTATTTCGTTTTCGATTCAATTATAATTTCCGCAAAGTCTCTTAGCGCGCCAAAGCCGCCATTGCTTTCTACAACAATGTCAGCAACTTCTTTAGCAAAGGGCGTTGCATCGTTGGGGCAGGCGGTAAGCCCGGCCAGTTTCATTATTTCAACATCGTTTGTATCGTCGCCAATAAAGGCAATTTCTTCCGGTCTAAGATTAAGTCGTTCCATTATGCTATTAAAAACCTCAACCTTATCCTTAATGCCCATATGCAATTCTTCTATTTTAAGTTTCTCGGCTCTTCTTTTTACAAAGTCGGAATTTTCACCAGTGATAAATCCGGTTTCAACATCGGCAAGTTCTCTCAATCTTTCCACACCCATTCCGTCGCGATGAGAAAACCTTTTCATTTCTTCGCCATCTTTCGTGTAATATACTCCAGTGTCTGTCAGAACTCCGTCACAATCCGAGAGTAACAATTTAATTTTTCGTGCTTTTTCAATCAGTTCCAGACTAATATTGTTAAGATAGTTTACCATGCTGTCCAACCTCCGTCAACTACCAGATTTGCGCCTGTCATATAGGACGAGGCATCACTGGCCAGAAAAATTATTGCGCCCTTGTAATCACCTGGGGCTGCCATTCGTTTTAGGGGAGTTTTAGCAGAATACTTTCCTATAAAATGTTCATCCTGTCCGTTTTCAACGCCACCCGGACTAAGTGTATTTACCCGCACACCCTTATCACCCCAGTACGAGGCAAGATAACGTGTGAACATAATAACTCCGCCCTTGGTAGCAGAATAAGCCGGCGGTTTATAAAACGCCTGTGTACCATCTTCTTTAATATAAAGGGATTGATCCGGAGCAGTAATTCCGTAGGTGGAAGCAATATTAATTATACTCCCTGATTTTTGGTCTGCCATTACCGCACCAAACACCTGTGAGCAGAGGAATACACCGGTGAGATTTACATCAATAGATTTTTGCCACAGTTCAAGTGGGTAGTTCTCGAATTTTGATAATTCCGAAGCCGCCTTTGGATTTTCGAACATATCATTAATAGCGGCATTGTTCACCAGTATATCAATTGTTCCATACTTAGCCAGCACTTCAAATTTTACACGCTCTAGGGATTCCTTTGAGGTAACATCAAGCGCAATTCCAAAGGACTTATCATCAAGAGTTTTAGCAAATTCTTCACAACCCTTTGCGTCAGTATCGGTTACAACAACATTTGCGCCGGCTTCCTTAAGAGCTCTGCAGTGTTCTTTTCCTATTAAACCCAGAGCGCCGGTAACAATTGCTGTTTTATCTTTTAGCGAAAACATTTCCATTACTTTTTATCCATTGGCTTTGTATTAAAATTGCTTGTTTTCCTGAAAGTCGGTTGAACGGGCTCTCCTTTTATTTGTGCGGCAACAGTACCGTTTGCAACTGCTTCTTTAAGAAGAGGCAGTATTTCTCTGTAAGCATTAAGTGTATATTCTACATCTTCATCAGTATGCGAATAACAGATATTATGAAAGCCGCTCCAGAGAATCCCTCGCTTAATTAATTCTTGCTGTACAAATGATTTTGTTAAGAATGGATCGCCGCCTTCTTCGGTAAAGACAACCATTGATCGAAAATTGTAGCCAATAGCTTTAGTATAAATTAAATCCAGTTCAAGGGCAATTTTATTATAGCCATCTTTTAATTTCTTTCCCTGTTTAAAGAGGTGTTCCGAAACATTTTTATCTCTCAACTCTTCAATGGTTGCTTTGGCCGCCGCTAACGAAAGGGCTTCGCCGCCGAATGTTGTGTAGAAGAAGACATCAGTTTCAGATAAGTTAAGAATATCTTTTCGTCCCGTAAGAACCGAAAGGGGCATTCCGTTAGCAACTGCTTTTGAGAAGGTTGCCAAATCAGCTTTAATGCCAAAGTATTCCTGCGCGCCGCCAAGTGCCATTCTGAATCCGGTCCACATTTCATCGAAGATGAGAAGAGTGCCATTTTCTTTACAGGCTTCTGCAACCTGGTGGAGGAAATTATCTTTCGGTTCATTAAACACAACAGGTTCCAGAATAACAGCAGCAACGTCATTATCAAGAGAGTTTTTAAATGACTCGATATCATTGTAATTGAAGGTGTAAGTCATAGCCTGAACTTCTTCGGGAATACCTGCATTAAGCGCCATTGTGCTAACATACCAGTCATGCCAGCCATGATATCCGCAGCAGAGAATTTTCCTTCTGCCGGTATAAGCTCTTGCAAGTCTAACAGCCGCGCTTGTAACGTCAGCGCCGGTCTTGCTGAATTTAACAGCTTCGGCATTTGGAATAACTTCTCTTATCAGTTCAGCAACTTCCACTTCGAGAGGATGCATTAAAGAAAAAGTGATTCCATCTTCCAACTGGGCTTTAATAGCGTTATCCGTTTTTTCGTAGGCGTAACCTAAGGAGAGGGGACCGATACCCATGTTGTAGTCAATATATTCGTTACCATCGGCATCCCAGACTCTGGCGCCCTTACCTTTTACAAGGTATTTTGGTGCAACACCTTTAACATATTGTGTTGGACCCTTTGCAAGTGTCATGGTAACTGATGGAATAAGCCCTTTTGCCCGTTCATAGTATTCATCAGATTTTGTAATTTCAGGAAAATTATCGTTCAGTTTTACCTTGTTCGGCATATTATTTCTCTCTTAACTTTCTTTATTCATCTGTTTTTTAAATTCATCAATGTTCTTTAATTCTTCCAAATGGTTCTCGTACCAGTAGCGTCCCTGGTATTTTTTGTTAATCTCCTCAATCTCAGGTTTTTTATCAAGCAGGTTCAAAATATCGCTTAACTCAAATGCCGGGTTATAATGATACAGTTCCTCGTAAACCCTTTTAATAAATTGATAATCTTCTTCATAGTCAATAGTCCAGCGGTGCGAGGCTGAAAAATTTTGCCCTGTTTCCCACTTAACATTTCCTATGGCAAATTTATCAGGGTTTTCCCAGAAGTGAGGTGTCGTATGTTCCCGCTCATATTCTTTTGTTGCATGTTCCCATGCGATTTTCAGCTTATGAAAGGAAATAATTTCTACATCATTGCCATCAGGGTAGGTGGCAGGATGTAGATTGCTTACAAAGTCGTATTCTCTTATGTTATCGAGGTAGAAGGAAATTACCTTGTCAATAACTTTGGGATCAATCAAAGGACAGTCAGAAGGTATCTTAACCACGGCTTCGGCAAGGTATTTAAGTCCCGCCTGGTAATGCCTGTCGAGCAAATCGGTGGGGTGCCCGCGAAAACAGCTTATATCATTTTTCCTGCATAACTTTTCTATTATGTCATCTTCCGGTTTAGTGGAAGTAGCAACCACAACTCTCCCGGCGAATCTGGAGAGTTGAACCCGCTCCACCATTCGCAGTAATAATGGTTTACCACAGATATCCAGCAAGACTTTTTCGGGCAATCTTGTGGAACCGGTGCGTGCCTGTATTACGGTTACAATGCTTAGCTCAGTCATATAGTGCAAATTTAGTGATTAAATAAACTCTCTGTTTGGGAATTTGTCATTTATCTTGAATGGCAATTACCATCATAACTCAAAAACTTAATCCCTCTTCAAAAAACAAGTACCGCAGATAAGTTAGTTTAGTGAGGTACGAAAAAGTACTTGACAAGTGTAAATTTGTAATATATATTCATAGGTAGAATTACGACTAAAAGCGCCTTGTAAGGTTCTGTCCTTATGAGGTTCTTTCTTTTTAAATAGTATTATTTTTCGTTGTATTCTAGTTTAGTTCGAAGATCTGCCATGTGACCTATGTTTCCTTTAGCCGCTTTTATTAAAAGGTGCGAACAATTTTTCTGACTTGGTGATAAAATTCTTTCAAGTTTGTTTTGTTGTAATAAATATTTTGCAAGACAACTAAAATCGCCATCTCCTGTGACCAAAATTGCTTTTTCATATTTTTGAATGTCTATCATTGCCTGCAGAACCAACTCTGCATCGCAGTTCCCTTTAACTAATCCTGAATTTGTTCTTAATGTTGGTTTAAAAATCAAAACATATCCATAGTCTTGAAGAGATGTATAAAGGTCGCTCATCTCCGGAAGGTAGCCAATAAAATAATAGGCTTTTTTTATACCGTACTTCTCTGCAAGGTATTTGCGAAATTTTTTGAGGTCAATTTTCCAACCCAAACTTTTTATGCCAAGGTTAAGGTTTTGTCCGTCTATAAACGCATAGTTTTCAAGCGGTTTGTACATGCTTGTCCCCAGTAAATATCCTTAGCTAAATATAGGAATTAATCGTAGCCAACTCAACTTTTCACACGATGGTTAAGAGATAGTACTTTATTCCATTATCCCAAGTACTTTTCGTCCCACATTCGCAATGCTTTCTGAGGAAGTACCGCCATTTTGAATAGGCAACAATCGTTTAAGAAAGTCCATATCAAAAGCGGAGTAGACCTGTTTATCAAGAGCCAGCCCGATAAATGCAACGGAAGAGAATTTGGTTATGAGAACATCACAGTTAGCAATCATTGAATCAATATCTTCATTCTGAAATACAAGTGAACCGGGAGCATATTTTTCAATTTCCTTAACAGCACGCTTATAAATTTCATTCGGGTGAAGTTTGAAAATGATCTGTTTATTACCAGCTATTTCTTTTGCAAACTTGATAAATTTCTTTCGGTTCTCGGGTTTAAGTGTCTCCCGCGCATCAGAGGTTGCTACAAGAACGTATCCTTTTTGAGGGAAATTGTTATTGCAGAATGATTTGGCGTTATCGAAGTTCGGAATACCCGTAACAACAATTTTATCTGGATTTACGCCACGTTCAATAAAAAGCTCCTTAAATCCTTCCGAAGCAACGCAAAAATGAGTGTAATAATCAGACAAGCCGGTTGCTGCCGTGTTGCTGGCCCACCGGGGAAATTTTAAATACTTTGTCAGATAGAAAGCAAAATTGATGGGTTCCATCATACCTTCCTGAACCAGTATCATTTTTTTATTTCGGACATTTTTAGGAACGATAAGGTCGGACCCGGTAAAAACGAGGTCGTAATTACGTGACCTGCCCTGATAATCGATATTAAGATTATTCCGGTTTAGATAGCTTTCTGTCTGTTTACGGAAATTGCCGCCAAGTATAGTGAAGTTGGTCATGTTGCGCTGAACGAAAAAATCAAGCCAGTCATCGGTGTAATATGGGGAGAAGTAGCAGTTGCACTCAGGAAAGAATTTGGAGATTTGGTGCATCATTTTTGTTTGATTTAAAGAGCCGCCGATGAAAAGAATATTCATTGATAAAAAATCCTATATGAACGAATTTGCCTCTGCAGCAAATTTGTAGATGTTAAAATAAAATGGAATTCAAAATAGTAAAAAAACTGAACAATGTTGTAAAGGAGAGTTCATAAAGTAGAAAGTTCGTAAAGTTATAAAGTTGCGAGCAGAATGGGCGAGAGAAATCATCTCGCCCTTTTAATTGCAATTATATAATAATGAGTTTCAATCTCTTTTATTTTAACAATAGAACAACCTGCCTCGCTGGAAGGCGGGTTTAGCAATGAAACAATGTTTCCTCAATTCAAAATCCAAAATTAAGATTTCAAAATTATCTATTAATCTTTTTGCCTTTCCGTTTTCCCGTCTGTACGACTCTACGTTTTCACGTGCCTGCATTATTCATAATGTGTCCACATCCGTATTATTTTAACTGTTTTTTCTTTTTCATACACTTGATAGACCAACCGATGCTGGATATTAATTCTCCTGGAAATGGCTCCTGATAAGTCCCCAACTAATTTTTCGTATGGAGGGGAAGCCTGGAAAGGATTTTGTTCGATGACTCTAATTAACTCGATTACTTTATCCTTCAATTCGGTTGAGGAGATTTTTTTTGCATCTTTTTGAGCCTGTTTAGTATAAACAATTTTGTACATTACCAATCGATGCTATCTGAAGTTTCTTCCAGCGGCGTGTTAAGTCCATCACGTATCGACTCTCTCATGCCAGGTATGGAAAGCAAATGTAGTGTTTCACTAATGGCGCGCCAGTCATCTTCCGAAATTAAAACTGCGTTTTTCCTCTTTCCAGTGATTTGAATCGGTTCACTATCTATGTTTGTTTGGTCGATCAATTTATATAAATTCGCCCTGGCGTTTGTAACTGAAATATTTTTCATGAGGTTCTCTTTTTTTGCAAAAGTACGCTATAGCGTACGCAATGTCAAATAAATAAAATTCTCCATTTGGAATTACAATTCAACGTTTGCTATTTTCCGTTTCCCCGCCTGCCTGCCGGAGATTGCCTTTGTATCGTAGGCATGGTTTCCCCGTTTCTTTAATTCTCATTATTGGATTATGTTGTCCGATATTCTCATTTTCGAAAAACTTTTTTCAAAAAAAAGAATGATAATTGGGTCATTCCAGCCATTTTGTTTATATTTCACTGTTTTATTTCAAATAATACCTGAGAGTATTAAAATCATTTTTTGGCACAATAATGGCGTTATTCACTTCAGGAAATTCAATCAAAAAAACTAAAAGAAGAAGCAGTTATGAGTATATTCAGCAAAAGCAAAACATTTAGCGGCGGTGTTCATCCTTCAGAAGAAAAAGAATTGACGGAAGGACTCGCATTTGAAGTTATGCCCAATCCAAAAACTGTAATTCTTCCTATTTCTCAACACATTGGCAAACCTGCAAAACCTATAGTTGCAAAAAAAGATGTTGTTAAAGCAGGTCAGATTGTTGCCGAAGCAGACGGGTTTATTTCATCACCAATATGCAGCTCGGTATCCGGCACTGTAACAAAAATTGCTAAAGAGACAAATGCTTCAGGTTTTCCCAAAGAATCAATAATTATTGAATCTGCGGAGGAAAACGAGTATGAAACATTTAAACCTTTGGATGCAAATTCTGTTACAGCGGAAGAAATAAGGGATAGAGTTAGATTGGCAGGGATAGTTGGACAGGGTGGAGCCGCGTTCCCCACATTTGTAAAACTTACTCCCCCGCAAGGCAAAGAAATCGACACTGTAATTCTTAATGGCTGCGAGTGTGAGCCTTACCTTACAAGGGATTACAGGTTTATGATCGAAAGACCGGAAGAGGTTGTCTCCGGATTAAAACTAATAATGAAAGCTTTGGGTGTTAAAAAGGGCGCAATTGGCGTTGAAGATAACAAACCTGAAGCAGCTAAAAAATTAAATGAAGCAATTGCAGGGCAGGAAGGTTTGTCTGTTGAAGTGCTTCAGACGAAATATCCGCAAGGCGCGGAAAAGATGCTCATTAAAGCTGTTAACGGGCGCGAAGTTCCTCCCGGAAAATTGCCTCTGGATGTTGGCGTTGTAATTCAGAATATCGGTACGGCGGTTGCAATTCATGATGCGGTTATTAAAGGTGAACCACAGGTTATGGCTGCTTTAACAGTCTCGGGCAGAGGGATTAAAAATCCTAAAAACCTCCTTGTTCCAATCGGTACACCAATAGCGGATGTTCTTGAATATTGTGGTGGAGTAAAAGACAATGCTGTAAAAGTTGTAGTTGGCGGACCTATGATGGGCGTTGCTCAATTCGACTTTGCGGCACCAGTTATGAAAGCAACTTCCGGCATATTGGTACTTACAGCAGAAGAGGTAAATGATACTAAAGTTACACCTTGTTTAAAATGTGGTAAGTGTGTTGATGTTTGCCCCTTAGGCTTAGTGCCAACCAAATTGGCACGATATACACAGTTGGAAAAATTTGAAGAAGCTGAAAATCTGAATATTACAGTCTGTATGGAATGTGGTACTTGTACGTATGAATGTCCCGCTAACTTACCGTTAGTCCAGTGGATAAGACTAGGGAAACAAAGAGTTATGCAAATTCAAAGAGAGAGACAGTCTGCTTAAAGCAGTCGGATAAATTCTTAAGTATAGTTTTGAATAATAAGGAAAAGTAAAAATTATGGCGACAGTAACAGCAAATCCAACCTACAGATTGGAACTGGCAAGCTCGCCGCACGTACATTCGAGATGGAATACAAAGCAGGCTATGTGGATGGTAGTGGCAGCATTACTTCCAGCCCTCGTTTCTGCGGTTGTGTTTTTCGGATTCTACCAATTGGTAATAGTATTGGTGAGTGTCGGTTTTTGTGTAGGTACAGAAGCAGCGATAAAAGTTATTCGCAAAAGAGAAGTAAGTATTATGGATGGCAGTGGTGTTATTACCGGTATACTACTAGCTCTTATTTTACCTCCTGATTTTTCATTGTTCTCAACCGCTCTTGGTGCAATTGTAGCAATTGCCATAGGCAAAGAGATTTTTGGAGGATTAGGATATAATATTTTTAACCCGGCGTTAGTTGGGCGCGCATTCTTGCAGGCAGCTTTCCCGGTTCCAATGACAACCTGGTTGGCGCCTAATTTTGCAGTGGATTCAGTTTCAACTCCCACTCCTCTTTCAGGATCGAAATTTGGTGATTTATTAAGTCATTTTTCAGGTGGCGAACTTAAAGCAATGTTCTTTGGTAATACAGGTGGCTGTATTGGCGAAACATCAGGTCTTGCTATCATTCTTGGCGGAGTCTTTTTAATTGTTATTGGAATTGTTAACTGGAGAGTTCCTATTGCAATGACGCTTGGCACCTTATTGTTTGGAGGTGTTTTCTGGTTAATGGATCCCGCAAAATACCCTGATCCTTTGTTTCATGTTTTAGCAGGCGGTTTTTTGTTTGGTGCATTTTTTATGGCAACTGACTGGGTTACTACACCGCTAACAAAAAAGGGTATGTGGATTTTTGGTTTAGGTACGGCGCTTATGATTGTAATGATAAGAAACTTTGGTGGTTTGCCTGAAGGTGTAATGTATTCGATATTATTTATGAACGCGCTGACTCCACTGATCAATAAATTTACCGTACCACGTGTCTTCGGAGGTGCAAAATGAAAGCTGTAATACACATTTTAGCTACTCTAACTCTTATTGGAATAATATCGGGAGGCGCGTTATTCAGCATTAATGACTGGGCGGCTCCTAAAATTAAATACAATGAAATTGAAGAGACAAAGAAAGCTATCTTCAACGTACAGCCCGAGGCAAAAGATTATGCCAGAGTTGAGGCTGAAGGTATAGAGGTTTATGAAGTATACAATGACAGCAATGAGACTATAGGATACTCGCTGGCATATGTTGGTGTTGGTTTTCAGGGAAACATAAGACTTATTGTTGGCTTAAGCGCCGATATTAAAAAAATTACCGCCATGCAGGTATTAGGACATACAGAAACTCCTGGTCTTGGCGATATAATAACAAAGCCAAAATATGCTGATCAGTTTGTCGGATTGGATATCCCGGAATATATCGGCTGGATAAAAGCCGGAACAGCAACTCCTAAAGAGAATGAGATTGAAGCATATTCAGGTGCTACTATTTCACAGAAATCAGTAGTGAATATTTTGAACGCGGGTATTAAACACTTACGCAGCCTGAAAGAGGGAGGTAAGTTATGAAAAAGAAAGTAAGCTTAAGTAAAGAATACATAAAAGGACTTTGGGAGAACAATCCTGTTTTCAAGCAGGTACTTGGAATGTGTCCAACTCTTGCCGTAACGGTTTCAGCTATTAACGGAATCGCCATGGCTCTTGCTACAACATTCGTGCTCGTTTTCTCAAGTTTTATTATTTCCATAATAAGAAAACTTATTCCAACACAGGTTCGTATCGCTTCTTACATTGTGGTCATAGCTACTTTTGTAACTATCGTTGATCTTGTGATGAAAGCGCAATTCTGGGAATTAAGTAAGGCGCTTGGCCCATACATTCCCCTTATAGTTGTTAACTGTATCATTCTTGGCAGACAGGAAGCATTTGCTTCAAAGAATGGTCCTCTAAGATCAGTTCTTGATGCACTAGGAATGGGAACAGGTTTCCTATTAGCCTTATTCGTTCTTGGCAGTATTCGCGAATTACTTGGCAACGGAACAATACTGGGTATTCAAATTATGCCCGACTTCTTCGAAACATGGTTGGTTATGATTCTTCCCGCAGGTGCATTTTTAACCCTGGGATTATTGATGGGATTCAGTAACGCGTTTATGGATAAGAGAAAACGAAACGAACAGCAGGCGATAATCAGGAAACATTTATCGGCTAAACCAACATTGGCAACAAACGAAGCGGAGGTTAACTAATGGAACTCTTTTTGATATTTTTTTCAGCCGCTATTGTAAACAACTTTGTGTTAGCATACTTCCTGGGTATCTGCCCGTTTATAGGAGTATCGAATAAAATCTCCTCAGCGTTCTCAATGGGACTCGCAACTACATTTGTAATGGTAATTACTACTATTGTAACTCATCTGATTTATCATCAAATCCTTGCTCCATTCGGACTTGAATTCTTACAGTATGTGTCATTTATTCTTGTAATTGCCTCACTTGTGCAGTTCGTTGAAATGTTCATTAAAAAAGTTAGTCAGCCATTATACAGAGCACTTGGTATCTTCCTGCCACTTATCACAACCAATTGTGCAATTATGGGTCTGGCTCTCTTTATGATATCGAAAGAATATTCTTTTGTTGAAGGCATTGTCTTCGGTGTTGGCGCTGGTGTTGGTTTTACCCTGGCTATTACCATTATGGCTGGCATCAGAGAAGATCTTGAATTAGCGGATGTACCTAAAGCATTCAAAGGCGCGCCAATTACTTTGTTGGTGGCTGGTATCCTGGCTCTTGCGTTTATGGGTTTCTCAGGAATGATTTAGTAACAAAGTAAATGTTGTTTTTAATATAATGACAGAATTTCAATTTGATACCTTACTCGTAAGTAGTAAGGGGATTTGTGAAATCTTAATAAATGCTTATTTCCCACCTAGGGGATGAAGGCGGAGGTTTACAATGGATGTAACATTATTGATGATAGCGTTAGCTACAATGGGCGGATTGGGTTTTATATTTGCCGGCGGCTTAGCCATAGCAGATAGAAAACTGCGCGTTGAAGAAAATCCACTCATTGGTAAAATAAATGAAATATTACCAAACGCGAACTGCGGTGCTTGTGGCAAAGCTGGTTGTTATGACTTTGCGGTTAGTCTTGTTGATGGCAAAGCAGACCCAAGCGGCTGCCCTGTTGGCGGTGAAGATACAGCTCAGGATGTTGCTATGCTTCTTGGTATTGAAGCCGGTACTGCAAATAAAATGTATCCGCGCATTCTATGCCACGGTGGCAACGCCGATGCTGTTAGGAAAATGGCGGATTACTACGGACCGTTAAGCTGCTCAGCTATGGATCTTGTCTCGGGCGGCGATAAGGCTTGTTATTACGGATGCCTGGGCGGCGGTGACTGTGTTGTTGCCTGTCCTTTTGGCGCCATGATAATGACTGACGATGGACTGCCTACTGTGATAGAAGAACTCTGTACTGGCTGCAGTTTATGCGTAACAGCGTGTCCGCGGGATATTATTGAAATGCATCCGGCAGACAGGAATGTATTCGTTTTCTGTAAGAATCATGATGATCCGAAGACTTCAAAAGCTGTCTGCTCAGTAGCTTGTCTGGGTTGTGGTATTTGTGCCCGTAAATCTGACGGTGGTGTAGAGATGGATAACTTCCTTGGTGTTATTAATTATGACGCGCTTGATGAAAGCAAGATACCATTTGATAAATGTCAGACAGGAGCAATTGGTTATCTGGTTCCACCAGTAAAGCCAGAGACTCCTGAATCCAAAGAAGAAGGTTTACCTAACTAAAGTATAAAGAGCGTAATGATGAATGGCGAACAGATACACGAGGAAGGAATTGTAATAGAAGCTAAAGATGGCAAGGCTAAGGTTGAGCTGCATACAAATGATGCCTGTGAAGAGTGTACCGCAAAGGTATTCTGTAAACCAAAAGATGAAAATGCTAATGTGCTTGAAGTTAGAGACCCCATAGGTGTGAAGCCTGGTGACGAGGTAACTATTAATATTGAGGGAAGCGATATTCTAAGAGCTTCCCTCAAGCTTTATGGTATTCCACTTCTTTTGGTAGTAGCGGGTATAATCCTTGGCTCAGAAGTTTTTAAGGATGATATACTTGGTATTATCATGGGACTGGGCTCTGCGACATTATATTACTTTGGGTTGTACTTCGTTTGGAAGAGATCGGAGGAACAGGTTATGCCAACCATTATATCAGTGAAATTAAATTAACAAGGTTTTTATAAACGGTTAAAACCGTTGTGAATTTTCTGTTCTCATATAGCCCCGGGATTAATCCCGGGGCTATGTAGTTTTAAAGAAAACATAAAACCATTTTAAAGGTTTCCCCCACAAAACCATTGACAATTTAGAATAATTAAGCTAAAATGAATGTAATTGTTTTAGACTTAAATTCCTTCCTACATGATGTTTGGGGTTGTAATGAAAACCGAGAAGCTTTTCTATCAATTTATGTCTGCCGTGCTAGTGATTTTTTCTTTGCAGGTGAATGCTCAATCCAAGTGGTATGTTAATAATTTAATAGGTTCCGATGATTATGATGGACTTTCTGAGACATTGGCAGCGCCAACATCTGGTCCAAAGAAGACTATTGCAAACACAATCTTTGAAGCAAACAGTCAGGACACTATCATAATAGTAAATACAGGAATCGATTATGGATCTACCACTTCGGAGCCTGATACAATAATTATTACGAAGGATTTGGTTTTTGAATCTTCCGGTGGCGTAATTTCTATCTCATCTAATCTGGAAATTAATTTCAGTGATTCGCTTAATAGTAGTGAAGACATTGTAGAAATAAACTCTCCGTTTAATCTTCAGGGTAACCTTACCATTTATAACAGCCTTCAGCTAAATGAATCATTTAATCTACTTGGGAATTTAACAATTGGATCAAATCCATCCCTTCCAGATACGGATAGAAAATTATGCTTTAATTCACCTTTGGTTTTCATTGGAGATGATAATCAGGTAATTTCTGTCCCTCAAGAAGGGGCGTATATAGGAAGTTTTGAAATTAACAAACCGAACGGAAATGTTATTCTGGAAGGCGGCAACCTTGATTTGAGTGAAAGTTATGACTCAACTTTTAACAATGTTGTAATATTTACAAAAGGGTTGTTTATAACGGGGAATAATAAGCTCATTCTTAAAGCGCCAGCTGGAACGGATGAGTTGGGATTTGTTCATCAACCAGCAGTGGGTGATGTTTCACATGTTGTTGGTACGGTTGGAATTGAACCGAAACTTGATCCGATAAAAGAAAATAGTAAAACATCTTGGCCAGTAGGCAGTGTAGAGTTTTATAGACCTTTCTCAATGTTGATTTTAAATACCTCTGTAACAAATTTGGGAGAGGTTATTCTTGCCACTCACATTGATGAAAAACCATCCGATGCTAACGGATTACCGATTGAATCTGAAGGAGGATCCTATACTTATTTTCCAGACTTTCATTGGTTGATAGTAACAGAGAACAATAACCCACTCTCGAGTCTTATGTATGACTTGGAATTTGCTGCTGAAGGATTCACTGATTTCGCTAATGTGGATGAAGTTATTGGCATTTTTCAATTCGTACCATATTCCGGTGAAAGGATATGGTTCCAGATGAATGGTGATTATGAAAATACAATTACAGATAATTTACCCTTGATAAAATGCATGTACACAAGGGGTGTTTTTCAACGAGTGCCTACAATAGTAACTTTTGGTCTTCCAACTAAACTATATACTACCGGAACTCTTCCAGATTTAGGCTTTAGCTGCGAAAAAGTGTTGATTGATATTGATGGACTTTTTGGAGGGAATGAGGGGGAATTAAAATATTATTGTACTTCTTCTGACACTGACATTGTTTATGTATCTGGGGGAGAATTCTCTGAGACAACATTTGAAATTGAAGGCTTAAGTGATGGAAATGCAGAAATATCAATTACTGCCTTAGATGTAAACGGTGATTTTCTGAAAACATCGTTTAAGGTTTTTGTTGACTATTGTGATGGTTACTATGATGCTATTGAATCACAGCTGGGAATACCTGTTAATTACGAACTGACTCAGAATTACCCCAATCCTTTCAATCCAACAACAACCATTCGTTTTGGTTTGCCGGAAGCGTCAAGAGTATCATTAAAAATTTATAACACTTTGGGTGAAGAGGTGAGTTCTGTCGTTGAAAACATGGATTTACAGGCAGGCTATCACGCATATAATTTTGATGCAGGCAACCTTACATCAGGAGTGTATTTTTATAAAATTGAAGCCAATGATTTTTATGAGGTCAGGAAGATGATTCTAATCAAGTAATATGAATTGTTTATTTTATCTCCCGACCGTCCTTATCAAACTTAATCTGAGAAATAATCCTTCCCATTTTATATTCCGCGCGGCGTTTTACATATCCATTATCAAAGTAGTTGAAATAAGTGCCGTCCAGCAAATTCGAATCGTAAAAACAAAAATCTGATAATTGACCATTTGGATAATACCATTTTACCAAACCATGCTTATTCCCGTTTTTAAAATTTTCTTCGTACCACGGCTGCCCCGATTCATAATAGAAAGTTGCCAGCCCGTGAAGCTCGCCATCACTATAGAATTTTTCTGATTCTAGTTTACCCGAATGATAATATGTTTTTGCAATCCCTTCCAGCTGTCCGTAAATGTATTTTTGCTCAGCCTTAAGCTGTCCGTCTTCGTAATATAATTTTTCCGATCCGTTTTTCGTGCCATGAGAATAAGTTGTTATAGTTCCTAAAATACCATTTGCATGATAGTATTTACACGTTCCATTGAGGTTGTCAGAATCATATACAAGAGTTTCTTTTTTGTATCCATCATTATAGTAGTACTCGTTGATTCCATTTTTTCTGCCTTCCTTAAAACTCTGTTCAGACTTTGTAACACCGGTATCATGATATTCTGTGAAACTCTCCTCGGTTTTTTCATAATTACCAACAACATCATAACGAACTCGCTTAATTATTTGTCCGTTTTGGTAGGTATCTGCTACCTGAATTGAACCGTCGGAATAATAAATGTAAGAGTATCCATCGAGCTCATTGTTTTTATAATTTGCCTCAAGCGCCACTGCGCCAAAGTCGTAGTAAACATAACTAATGCCTTCCAGCTTATCGTCAATATAATTACGCTCAACTTCAAGAGCGCCACTTTCATAAAAGATTTTGGATTTACCATTCAGCATGTCGTTTCGGTAACTCCAGATCGCAAGTACAGCACCGCTTTTGTAATAGGTTTTCGTAAAGCCGGTTTGCACATTATTCACGAATACCGGTTCAGCCCATAATTCACCAGATTCATAAAACCATTTGGACATCCCTTCAAGTTTCCCATCTTCATAATTCCAAATCATGCTAAGTGTGCCATCAAAAAAATACCATCGGGATTCACCTTGTTCCAATCCATTTCTGAATTGCCACTCTTTCCATAATTGTCCATCGTCAAAGTATTCCTTATAAATGCCATCTTTAACGCCGTTTTTATAATAGCCTTCGGATTTGATTTTGCCGTTTGGGTGATATTCTTTAATAATTTCAGATTTACTTTGCGCTAAACTAAAAGAAAAAAGAAAAATGAAACTGATTGCAAGAAAGTGTAAGCGTGATATATTCATACTTGAGTAATGTCGCATTTTAAGAGTTAATAAAAATATTTACATGAAGCTGATTATTCCTTACATTAAACTAAGAAATTAGCCACGGAATATAAATGTTTACTTCTGATGTAAAGATTAAGTTTCACGATTGTGATCCTGCAGGTATTTTATTTTATGCTAATATATTCAAGTTGTCACACGATATCTACCAGGAATTGTTGGAAAGTATAAAAGATCGAAATTTTTTTGACGATGAATCTATAGCCCTGCCGATAATAAAGGCTACTGCAGAATATTTTTCTCCTATGAAAAGCGGTGACGTTCTTTCTACAAACATTATAGTCTCTCAACTAAATGACAGTTCTTTTGAACTTACGAATTTATTCTATGACAGAATAAAGAAGCTGCATGCTGAGGTAAAAACCGTTCATGTTGCAGTAGACAAAAGTGATTTTAAGAAAACTGCTCTTCCAATGGAATTGGTTGAACTTTTGAGGGCTAACCGGGTCTGACGATTTTCATGAGACTTACAATGTCAATTTTTCCCATCTCATTTTTAGGCAACTCAAAAAGAATATTTATACGTTTTGGGCACTTATAAGTTGGCAGATTTTCCTTAAGGTAAGCATTTACAGGTTCCAGATCTATTCGGGCACTTGCCTTAAAAACTATTACAGCTGCGGGCACTTCCCCCCATTTAGCATCATTATCGGCAAAGACAAATGACTCGGCTATATCCGGGTGCTGGTTGATTACATTTTCAACTTCCAGAGCGCTGATGTTTTCACCACCAGAAATAATTGTTCTTTTCGACCTGCCTGTTATATATAAAAAACCATCCTCATTCAGATAACCAACATCACCTGAATAGTATAAACCATTTTGAGTTAGTGGGAAGGATTCATTACCGTTAATAGACCCCTTGGCAAGGCTGGCGGATCTGACCACAATTTCACCAGAAATACCATCACTCTTTTCAGCAATGGTAATCACAACATTGTTAAAGGGTTTACCGGCAGATTCAATTTCTTTTTGGTTATCCGAGCAATCAATGGATGTGACCATGGAAGAAGTCTCGGTTGCGCCGTAAACCTTAACGACAGGCCAATTAAGGGCAATAGCCTTGTTAATGAGTTCAGTATCAATTGGTCCGCCGCCCAAAAATACTTTTCTAAACGATGAAGGGGATTTCACATTTTCATCGACAAGTTTTTTAAATTGAGTGGAAACAAAGGACGCATAGGTTATCTTTTGTTCATTAATACAACTCTCAATTGATGCAATATCGGTTTTCCCCGGTATATAAATCGAACAACCCGAAAGAATAGATCTTACAAAGATTTGAAATCCCCCTATATGATATAAAGGCAAACTTGCTAACCAAATATCATCCTGAGAATGATTGTATCTTTCATTCATATTTTTGAAACTGTTAAAAAGATTATCAAAAGAGAAAACAATACCCTTTGGTTTAGAAGTTGAACCTGAGGTGAAAAGTATCAGGGCATCATTCATAGAAGAAAAATTTCTTTGCTTTTCACCTGGCTCAGAAATTTCGGGGAAGTCAAAATAAATACGGGTAATATCTGGAGATATTCTATTAACAACATCTTTCAGTTCAGATTGCACAGCAATCTTCATAATACCGACATCGGAAAGTACTTCGTTGATTTGATCGAGACTCCACAGCAGGTTTATTATTACAGGAATGTTGTTGTTTTGCCATAAAGCCAAAGAGGCTAAAATAATTTCCAGTTTGCTGCCTGAAATAACAGCAACTTTTTCCTGCCTGCTAACACCCATATTTTGAAAATGGTGGGCTAAAGAGTTTACCTTTCGTCCAATTTCTTCAAAGGAAAACAGAGAGTTTTCAGTTCTGATAAAGGGGGCATCAGCAACATGTTTAATTTGCCACTCTAGCCAACTCTCTTTTATATCGGTAGGAATCATGACAGTTCTCTGCAATATTTATCAAAAGTGAAATTTATCTTTCCATTTACAAGGGGAAAGATATCCTTAAATTTATCATCTATGAATAAATCTGCTGTTGAAAGGATATGAGTAAGATCAGGATTAGTAAATGACTCAGAAAGTATTTTAGGACTGTCGTTGAGTATGGAGTACTCAATTTCTTCAAAGGTTTCGCTTCCAAATTCCGGCAGTGGAGCGGCTTCACCCTGAGTGAATGTTCCATCCTCAAGTTCAAGGTTAATAATTAGGATGTTTCTTTCGTTTAGTTGACTTTTGGAAGTCAGGATTGGTGAATTGAATTTGTAATATTGTCTGGAATATGTTATTCCACTTATCTTCATATCAATATACCAATTGCAAATAAAACACCATAAATTGCAGATAATTTTGCAGTAAGTTCCAGTGTTTTGTTTAGTGCCTCACCCTGTAAAGTGTAAATCATTTTTATCAATTTGATTGAAAGCGGGAGTGTTAGAATTGGTAAAAACACAAATACACTTTGCTTAAAAGTAAAAAATACCACGACCAGCACAAGGTATGAAAGTATCATAAAGATTAGATACTGAATTTGGGTAAACCGTCTGCCAAGTTTAACGGCAAGTGTTTGTTTTCCTGAAGTGCGGTCTTCTTCTATATCTCTGAAATTATTGATGACCAGAATGTTGGTTATTAAAGCGCCCACAGGTATAGATGCCCAAAGGACAAAACCTGTAACCTGTAATGACTGCACATAATAAGTACCAACTGTACCGATCAATCCAAAAAATATAAAAACAAAAATATCGCCAAGTCCGTTGTAGGCAAGTGGGTATGGTCCGGCGGTGTAGCCAATTCCGGCAATAATAGAGAGAATACCTATGAGAAGTAAAACCCATCCTGCAGTGTAGACAAGATAAAGACCTATAACAAAAGTGAGAGTGAATATAAGAATGATTCCAACCTTCATCTCTTTTACTGAAATCAACCCGGACGCAAGCACTCTGGTCGGTCCAACTCTTTGATCTGTATCCTTACCCGAGAGAAAATCAAATAAATCATTAACCCAATTGGTCCCTATCTGGATAAGAACAGCGCAAAGTAATGCAACAGTTGAAGCTGCAGGTTGGAACATGCCGTCGTTATAAGCGATGGCCGACCCAACCAACACGGGTACAAAAGCAGCCAGCAGTGTTTTTGGCCTGCTAGCCATTACCCAGCTTTCAAGCTTATTTATATTTTCTACAGAACTATTAATCATCGTTTAAGGTACTCTTGGAAATTTTTTAAAATCGGGTTTTCGTTTTTCAACATAAGCATTTTTTCCTTCCTGCGCTTCCTCACTCATGTAATAAAGTAAGGTTGCATTTCCAGCTAATTCCTGTATTCCGGCTTGTCCGTCAAGTTCAGCGTTAAACGCAGATTTAAGTAATCTTATGGCAAGTGGACTATGCTCCAAAATTTCCTTTGCCCATTGAACGCCTTCATCCTCAAGTTTTTCAACCGGTACCACTTTATTTACCAAACCCATTGCAAGGGCTTCTTTGGCATCATACTGCCGGCATAAGTACCATATCTCACGGGCTTTTTTCTGACCGACCAAACGAGCAAGATAACTGGCTCCAAATCCACCATCAAAACTGCCAACCTTAGGCCCTGTTTGACCAAATATTGCGTTGTCGGCTGCAATGGTAAGATCGCATACAACATGAAGAACATGACCGCCGCCGATAGAGTATCCCGCAACAAGTGCAATGACTGGTTTAGGCATACTGCGAATTAATTTTTGCACGTCTAAAATATTCAACCGTGCAACACCATCTTTTCCCACATACCCCATGTCACCGCGTATTTTCTGGTCACCACCTGAACAGAAAGCATACTTGCCATCTTTGGAAGGACCTTCACCGGTTAAAAGAACAACACCAATTTCAGGATCTTCTCGCGCATCAGCAAAGGCTTCATGCATTTCTAAAACTGTTTCGGGCCTGAAGGCGTTTCTTACTTCGGGTCTGTTAATGCTTATTTTTGCAATTCCATCCATCTTTTCATATTTAATATCTTCGTAATCTTTAAACTTTAGCCAGTTATTAGTCATCATTTTCTCTATTTATAGTGAATAACATACTTACTTAATAAAAGTTCTCAAGAAAGAACCTACTAAGATAAAAAAATCTTGAGGCTTTTCTAAATGAGTATTATGTCCGGACTTAGAAATAATTTGGTGAGTGGCATTTGGAAGTTGTTTTAGCATTTGTCTGTTGATTTCTGTGAACTTCAAATCAAGTTCGCCCGTGATTAACAATGTTGGCTTTTTGATGCTTTTTAATTCGGGCCAATGGTTCTTCATTTTTCCTGTTCCAAACCCACGAAGTGAGTTAGCAAGACCCACAGGATTATTTTTTTTTCGTTCATTAATTAACAGTGTTAATTGCTCTGCCGGAAGATTTTTGAAAGTATCAAACAAGGGAATGCTGAACCAGTAATCTATAAATTTTGAAGTGCCAGATTCTGTTAATTTGTCTGCCAGTTTTTCATCACTAAAAATTCTTTCTGCCCGCAGCAACTGCTCTTCAATTCCGGCGGTTGAGCTCTCAAGAATTAAACTTTTAATACTTTCAGGGTAGGCGAGGGCATAACAAAAAGCGAGTCTTCCACCCATAGAATAACCTACAAAAGATGATTTGGTCACACCAATTTGAGTAAGAATGTAATGCAGTTGTTCAACAAGAGAATCCTCAGTGTAATATTCCGGGTTATCAGGCGAACTACTTTGCCCATGACCCAGTATGTCGATTGCTATCGGAGCATATTGATCGGCAAGTTTGGCTTTAAGAGAATCCCAGTCATTTAACGCACCGGTGAATCCATGGAGAAAAACCAGAGGTGTTTTCCCCTTTTCAATGTCATCCGGATTGTAGGAAATATTTAGGTTGAGGTTATTATATTCAATCAACATTTATTGTTTTCTCAATTTCTTTGAGAGTTATGGACGCATATTGTTTTCTCAATTTGGCTGATTGAAGTGAATCCGTTTCGATTTCAAGTACATTAAGTCCTCTGGAGCTTATCGACTTGAGAAGGTGTTTTATTAGTTGATCCGAGGATTTAACATGGGTGTGTTCACCACCAAAGCCTTTAACAAAAGGTTCGAAGTCAAGATTTGTAGGAGTAATAAAGTTCTTTTTGAATAATTTTCCATAGTTACTAATAGGTAGATTTTCAAAAATTCCACCACCGTTATTGTTAATTAACAAAATGGTTAAGGGGATGGAATACTTGTATGATGCCAATAATCCATTTAGATCATGGTAAAAGGCCAGATCACCGATGATTAGAACTGTCGGGAATTTCGAACGAGCTGCAATACCCAGAGCCGTCGAAGTAATTCCGTCAATTCCACTGGCACCACGATTTGTATATATATTCAAATTATTATTAATGTCGGGAGAAAATGTATCTAAATCTCTAACAGGCATGCTGTTAGAAAAAAAGACATTGGTTTTACTGGGAAGTTGGGACAAGGCTTTGTTGATGATTTTCCCTTCAAAAGAAAAATCACAGCTTCGAAGGAAGTCAGACTTTACCTCATTTAAAAGGATTTCAGCACGCAACAATTTCCTTGTTGAATTAACTATTTCCTTTTTTAGAGCCACTTTACTAATTACAGCCTCACAAAAATCCACTGTTTTCATTGATACAATTTTACGATACGACTTTGATGGATCTTTAATGTCGCCAAATTCATTAACCAATATTTTATTGCAATTAATCCGTTGGTAAAATTTAAGTAATGAATTAGAGACAGGCGCATCCCCGAATTGGATAATCAAATCAGGGTTGACCATATCAGCAAAGTTATCAGATCTAAGAATGGTTGTGGCATTCTTACATAGGAGCGAATTGGTCTGCGAACTGAATCGTAAACCGCTAGTTGCATCATCTATAATAGGGAAATTAAGTCTTGTAGAAAGTTTCAGAACGGAGGCAATGGTTTTTTTATCAGCATTTTTTTCGTTAAAAATAATTAGCCCTTTTTTTGATTTCTCAATCTCAGAGAACAGCTTTCTGCTTAAAGAGCCTGAAGCTGTTGCCTGGATAGATATTACATTCAGGGAAACAATTTTTTCAAAATCTTCTTTGGAAATAGTGTCAGTAAAGCTATCCGATTCAAATGGTTTTCTGAAAGGCAGGTTTATATGAACTGGCCCGCGATCTTTAGTAACAGCAATTTTTAAGGCCTTTTTTATGAGCGTTAATAGTTTTTTAACTTTCTCGTAACGAACAGAGGGCAAATCAGATTCAAAATAATACCGAATGTGATTTGCGAAAATATTTTTTTGATTAATTGTCTGATTAGCTCCACAGTCTTGCAATTCAGGTGGACGATCTGCGGTGCAAATAATAAGCGGAATACGTTGCTGGTATGCTTCAACAATTGCCGGGTATAATTCTGCTACAGCCGTACCAGAGGTGGTAATTACTGCAACGGGCTCATTCGAAGCCTTCGAAAGGCCGAGAGCAAAAAATCCGGCGGATCTTTCATCAACAAGATTGTAAGTTTTTATTTTTTTTTGAGATTCAATGCCAAAAATAAGCGGAGTACTTCGTGAGCCTGGGCAAACAACAACATTATTAACGCCTAGCCTTGATAATTGTCTGAATAGCATTTCAGACCAAACAATATTTTTATTAACCTTTTTTTGCATTTTGGAAGAGAGATAAAATAGGTTTTAATTTCAATTCACTTTCTTTATACTCAGCCTCAGGATCAGAACCTTGAACAATTCCACAACCGGCAAAGGCATAAAGTCTGTCATTTTTAAGGAGACCGGATCTTAGGGCAACAATAAACTCCCCTTCATTATCAAAATTAAACCAGCCAACAATTCCGGCATAAAGACCACGTCTATGGCTTTCCGCATGAGTGATAAAGGATAGTGCTTTATTCCAAGGCACACCGCATATGGCTGGTGTTGGATGAATTTCTTTCAATAATGAAAAAACAGATTTCTCATCCTTCAGTTTTGCTCTGATTGGTGTCCAAAGATGTTGGATGTTGGGAAGCTTTCTGATTTGTGGATATAAATCATATTGAATGTTTTCGGTAAAGCTTTCAAATGATTTTGCAATAAAGTCCACAACAGCTTTTTGTTCATTAATGTTCTTTTGGCTTTCAAGTAGAGTATTTGCTAAAGCTATGTCTTGTTCTTCAGTTACGCCCCGCGAAATAGAGCCAGCGAGAGCATCTGCTTCAACCCACCCTTTAGAAAAACTTGCTAAGCGCTCCGGGCTGGACCCAAAAAAAATCGATTCGTTTTGTCTGAATGCGAATGTATGGCAGGCAGGATAATTTTCAGCAAGTGATTTTATTAAATCAGATAATTCCGGAGAACTGGTTAGATCATATTCAACACGACGAGATAAAACTATTTTTTCAGCATCATTATTCTGGATGATTTCAAGGGCACTTTTTATGTTTTTCTCCCAAGCTGTATAGTCTTCTGAATTTTCACCATTTTTAAGTAATGGGCTGGTACTGCCATTACGTTTATTCGCTTTCGCATATTGATAAAATGTTTCAGTCGCATTTTCGAACTGTGAAATAATATCACTTGTCGGAGCGTTATAATAAAAGTTAAAGAGTAGATATGTATCACTTTCGTATTTATAGAAGATAGTGTTAGGTATAAACCATTCTGAATCATTAAAGTCAGTCCATACGTCATCAGCAAGCTTATTATCAGGGTGGAATTTTATACCTCCCAGAAAGAGTGGAAATATAATTCCAGAAAAATCATCCCAATTTGAGACAAAATCCACCGCAATTTTTAATATTTCGCTTTCTGAAGTCAGGATACGTTCTTTACCAGAATGTTTAACAGAAATAATCTTGTCCCATCCAATCAATCTATAATTTGAAACAGGTTTTTCAATAAGAAAATAAGAGGTTTCCGAATGTTGTAGTGAACTGATAAGATTATAGTAGTCTGCATCCTCAACTTTTTGCGCATAACTTGCTATGCCATTAGGAGTTGATTTCTTTTTTATGTCGTTAACAAACGAAATGAATCGATCTGTCATTTTCAATAAATGTCGAGAGTTATTAAAAAATAAATATAAGTATAAAATCGGATAAAAAAGATTCAAATTTTATTTTTAGAAGCAGACTTAAAAATTTACCACAATATTAGAGGCAAACAAGAACTACGTATAAGTACTGTAAATAACCTAAATTTGAATAAATTTACGTTGGCTCATCTAAATTCATAAAAACAGCTATTTTAACGTATTTTGGGATTATTTTGATGAATTGAATTCAAATATTATGATATAAACAGGCGGAGTATCAAGTTAAATTTGCAATTGTAGGCGAATAAAATTGTTAATTAGTGAACTTGTAGGCTTTGATTGTTTGTTGTTATTTTTGAAGTAAGAAAAAAAATATTAAAATTATCTTTGATTTATGTAAATAAATGGCGTTTATTTGCTTGTTGTCTTGTTTATACAAATTTTAAGAACTAGTTCTGACAATTAACAAGATACTGTGTGCTTTAGTCTTCTTATCCGGAAAATAAAAAATACTTTAGTAGACTTAAATATTTAGTTCATTCATAACTTAGTTAAAAAATTTAGTGCAAATTAGCTATTTACTATTTACTATTTGGTAGTTTTGTTGTTATATTGTAAAGGAAATAATTGTCCTACGTACTTATACGTAGTGACGTGAACTTTTTCACAACATGAGGTGACCATGCAAGACCAAAAATCCCAATTAGCTTTGGATCTCTGGAGCAAATTGACAAAAGCACACGACACGGTGCGCAAGTCGCACGTAAAACAAATGTCTCAACACAAACTGACTGCTCCTCAGTTTCATGTGTTGGAAGTATTGAAAGCAGCCGGACCAATGCCGCTAAAACGAATTAGTGAAGAACTAATGGTAACCGGTGCAAATATTACCTGTGTAGTTGATAATCTCGAAAAAGAAGATTTAGTAAAAAGAGTTCCTTCTAAAGAAGATAGAAGAATAATAAATGCTGAGCTCACTGATAAGGGCCGCGAAAAAATGACGGTAATTTTCCCTCAATATGTAACAAATATGATGGAAACTGCCAGTACATTAAGCGAAGATGAGCAGAGAGAACTTTCCAGACTACTTACAAAATTGCACTAATTTTCCAGTTCCAGAACGAGAGCTGCCCATTCTTGATGAGATTTTTGTTTTATGATTTTAAATCCAATATTGCGGTAGCTCTCAGTTATATCTTCTATATCTACTACTAATAGTCCGGACAATATCAACTTTCCACTTCTCTTCAATTTGGTTTTTATGTCAGAACCAATACTAAGTAAAATATGTCTGTTAATATTCGCTATAATTAAATCGAATTGATCTTCTTTCAAATCACTTATTTCACCCAGAGTGATACTTGTGCATTCTCCCACGTTGTTCGCAGCAATATTTTCTTTGCCGTTCTCAAAACACCATTCGTCATTATCGACAAGAAATACTTTTCCCGCACCCAATTTTGCGGCGCATATACCCAATACCCCAGTCCCGGATCCCAAATCTAACACTTTTGCTTCTCCATTATAATCGGAATCCAGTAATTCAAGAACCAGACGGGTGGTTTCGTGCTCTCCTGTACCAAACGACATTTTGGGGTCGATGTGTAAAATAATTTGATTATCCTTAGCCATATATTCTTTAAAGGAAGGTTTTATTACAATCCTATCTGTTACTTCAATTACTCGTAGATTTTTCTCCCATTCCTCGTTCCAGTTTTGACTTTCTACCACACGTTTACTAACGGTAATTGATTCGGCAAGATTATTTTTTATTAATCCGGATAAACATTCCGAAATCTCGGACTCAGTCAGAGGGTTTGATTCTTCTGTGAAAACGAGGAGAAAGTTGTCTAATTCATTAATCCCAATAATTGGTAGCTCCCAGAGCAAACCGCTTAGTAAATCAGTATTGAAAGGTATAGAGGTAACGGTAAATTCATTATAGTTTTTCATTTGTTTTCCTGTTAAAGTTCATCGTAAAGTATTCGGCATATTTTGTCCTGGAGCGTTCGGGCAATCCTGGCGGAAGCAACATAGTTTTGCATCATTATAGTAAAAAGAATGTCATCTCCGCTTGAGGATTTAAGTGTGCCAGTAAGACAACTTACCCCGCTTATGGTTCCTGTTTTTCCTTTTAGGTTATTATAGCAGCCATTCTTCTTAAGGCGGTCTTTAAGTGTACCGTCAATACCGGCAATAGGCAGGGTATTAATTAATCTGTAATAAATATCAGGATAATGGTAATAGGTGTATCTTAGAACCTCGCTCAGCAACTCAGCTGTTATCAAATTGTAAAACGATAAACCAGAGCCGTCAGCAATTTTGTATGTTTTGGGATTAAGACCAACTTTTGTAATTAGACTGTCCAACGAAATCATTCCGTCTTTTGCCGAAACACGTTTCTCATTTCTTTTTTTTGCTAAGGCTCTTAATACCATTTCTGCATTTAAATTATCACTTTCTTTATTCATGTAAAAAAGCACTGTATCCAAAGGCTGACTAAAAATAAGCAGGGGAGTAGCACCAGAATCGGGAACCTCAAGGGTATCGATGATTCCGCTGAAGTTTATTCCCGTAGAATCGAGATACTCACTGAACACCTGCAGGAAAAAGTTCTGTGGAGCAAATATATTTCTATAAACCGTATCGGATTTTGCTTTTCTTGAAAGCGTTCCGCTAACAAGCAACTCGTTAGATCTGTTAAGCCAATCTCTCGTCACATGAAAGTCGGAGGTGTCTTCGGCTATTGTAGTAGAAGTGTTGAGTATATTAAAGAATTTTGATTGGGGTGTAACGGAAACCTCAACCGGGCTGCCAATTTCTCCAGGGGAGTAATGTATTTCAGAAACAGATTTATTAAGTATTAGTGGGCTTAAGTAAGGAGTAAAAGCGTAAGGATCATCATCCCACATCCATCCATTACCCCAGAAAAGACTATCGCACATTGAAACATCACCATACAAATTTCCAGTAATTTTTTTTATTCCAGAATCGCTAATCTTAGTTGCAAGCAAAGAAAGGCTTTCAAGATCGAATTCAGGGTCACCCCCTCCAACCACAAATAAATCTCCATAGAGAACGGAGTTTATAATTTTGCCTGTATAATATATTTTTGTGTCAAATGTGTAGGCTTCGTCTAAATAATAAAGGGCGGTTAAGGAAGTCAAAATTTTTAAGGTAGAGGCTGGTCTTAAAAGTAATCCGGCATTTTTACTATAGATAAGTTTATTTTCAGAAAGGTTATAAATCTCAAGCGCCGTTGAGGTGGAGGTAAAAAACTTATTTGAAAGCACACCTTCCAATTTTGTTACAACATTGGAAGAAGTTCCCTGCGAAAAAATCAATGAGGAAAATGTCAAAAATATTATCAGAGCATTTTTTAATTTCATTTTCTATCCACTCTGTTAAAAATATGCCCGCTCTCTAAAATCCACTCCCACTTCTTCTGTAACAAATCTTTTGGCTTTTTCTGAATCTACCTCGTTCAGTCCTACGATTGACATGACTACTTTTGTATATTTTTTTGCCTTCCTAGTGAAGTCTATCATTTCTCCATGCATTTGAGGGTCAACTCTCATTAATTTTGCGTATTGATCAGGGTCAACAGAATTTAAACTGATTGAAACAGTATCTATTAATCCTTTCAACTCAGGAGTAATATCCCTTTTATTTATATGATTACCGTGTCCATCCGTATTGATTCTGGTTTGTCCGCCTTTATCTTTTATGTATTTAGCTACCTCTTTAACAACGTCAAATCTGATTGTTGGTTCACCATAACCACAAAAAACAATTTCCTTGTACTTTGTAGGATCGCCAATTTCATCAATATAAACCTGAGCCTCAGGTTCTTCTGATCTTTTCATTTTTAAATTATATCCCTTTATCATCGCTTCGCCTTTTCTGTCGCAGAAGACACAATCAGCATTACACCTGTTGGTTACATTTATGTAAAGCGAATCCCCAATTTGATACGTGAAATTTAACATGACTTATTCCCCGACACCAAATAGTTTTTTAACATTATATGTTGTTCTTCGTGCAATCTCTTCTGTTGAAAGATTATGGATCTCAGCTATCTTTTCTGCAATAATTGGAATGTACGCTGGTTCGTTCCGCTGACCTCTGTATGGTTTTGGTGTCATAAATGGAGCGTCGGTTTCTAAAAGAAGGTTGTCAACATTCAAACTCTCAAGCACTTTTCTAACATTATCTGCCTTAGTGTGTGTAACATTACCAGTGAAAGAAATAAAATGACCAAGTTCAATTAACTCATGTGCGTCATCAATATTACCAGCAAAGCAGTGAAATTGTGCTTTTAACCCGGAGTCTTTGAATTTTCTGATTATGTTCATTGTGTCTTCATCAGCTTCACGGTTATGAACAATTATCGGCAGGTCATTATTCAATGCTAATTTAATCTGTTCTTCAAAAGCGTGCAATTGCTTTTCCCTTGGGGAGAAATCGTAATAATAGTCCAGCCCAATTTCACCAATCGCAACCACCTTTTTGTGTTTAGCTAACTCGTCAAGGTGAACCAGTAAATCGTCCTTCCATTCCTGTGTGTCATGAGGATGGACTCCCACGGTTGCATAAATGCACTCATACTTTTCAGCAAGGGCAATTGCCTGTGTGGCAGTGGCTAAATCTGTTGCAGGTACAATAATGTATTTAACGCCGGCTACTTTAGCCCTATCAATTACATCGTTAAGTTCCCCATTAAAGTTGGGTAAAAACAAATGAGCATGTGTATCAATAAACATAAGGTCAGCTATTTTTTTTTGAATGATTACAAATTTAGTGAATTTAAATGGAATGAAAAATTTATGACGCCATTAATAACTTGGCAGTGCTTGGTTTTTGCCAGGAGGCTGTGGCGGCGGATTAGTGAAGTCGCAGGTAATGTTTATGTTATCCAAAGAAGCGTTAGCCGGAAGAGTTAAGGTTGACGGAGACTGATCAGGATTGTTCGAGTAAATGCCTACAACAACCCAATCGGAACGAACCAGTGATAGGGCAGGACTAAAAGATTGTGCGACTGCAAGATATGCATAATCTCCTGCCTCTAGTCCTGCTTCAAGAAAATTATCGGATGTATTATAATCATAAGTTGTTGAATTGGCTGGAATTTCCGAGCCGATATAACGGATATTTAATATAGTAAAATCATCAGCTGAATTTAATGGTTCCTTGAACATGACAATGTGAGTGCGTTGTACGCCCTCCGGCCATTCTCCAATAAAACTTATGGTGCCCTCAAATCCCAGATCAATTGCCTCTGGTCTGGGTGCAATGCCCTCATCGCACCCTGAGACTAAGAAAACTATTAGTGATAACAGAAAAAAAAGTTGAGTAAGGTTATTTGATTTCACCAATGACCCATCCTTCCTCATTAATTGATTTGCATGATTCAAGAACAGCATTCACATCATTTTTATCAACGATAGCAATTAACCCTATACCAAGATTAAACACTTTTCTCATTTCATCATCGCTAATATCGCCAGTTTCCTGAATGATCTCAAAAATTGGTAAAATTTCCCAGGAATTCCAGTTCATTTCAATTTTATTTCCGGCCGGTACAACACGATTTGTATTGCCAATTATTCCACCACCTGTTATGTGGGAGAATGCATGAATACTATGTTTTGTTTTCAGCTCATTAATTAACGGAAGGTATGATTTGTGAATTTTTAAAAGCTCTTCGCCAAGTGTTCCTTCGAGACGATCATGTTTATCATTAACATTATACTTTGAAAAAAGTGCGTTTCTCGCCAGCGAGTATCCGTTTGTATGTAAACCTGTAGAAGCAAAGCCAATTAATACATCACCACTCTTTACCAGCGACCCGTTAATAATTCTTTCTTTTTCAACAACACCAACAATAGTGCCGGATAAATCATAGTCGTTCTCTGCGTAAAGCCCCGGCATTTCGGCAGTTTCCCCACCAATAAGCGCAATATTGTTTTCCTTACAGGCAATCGCGAATCCCTCAATAATATCCGCAGCTTTTTCTGTGAAAAGTTTTCCAAATGCCATGTAATCCATAAAATATAAGGGATCAGCACCGCAAACAGCAATATCATTAATACAGTGATTAACCAGGTCCTGCCCAACAGTTTTATGTTTATCCATCATTATGGCAACTTTAAGTTTTGTTCCAACACCATCAACACTCGAGACCAAAACCGGCTTTTTGTATTTTTCCGTATCAAACTCGTAAAATGCCCCAAAATGCCCAATACCGGCTAATACGTTTTTATTGAAGGTGCCCTTAACAAGCTCCTTAATTTTATCTACAGTCTCTTCGCCTGCTTTTATATCCACGCCTGATGCTTTGTAACTAGATTCCAAGTTTTCCTCATAATTTGTATTACCCAAAAATACAGCTATAGCTGTTAAAGTGAAACTCTTTATGAGGCATTTTTGTAGAAAGTGGGGAAAAACTGTATGAACCTGTTTATTGTATGATACATCTTATTAAAGGAAAAAAAGTTATTTTTTCGATATATTTGCAGGTTCAGTAATTACTTTTTAAAAAGAACTGGTTATGGAAGATTATATATTATCAGACAGAGAAAAGTCAATCCTACGGTCGGTGATACATCAATTTATTTTAACTGCTAATCCTGTTGGGTCAAGGAATATAGCAAAAAAAAATGATTTGGGATTATCGCCTGCGACTATAAGGAACATTATGGCTGATTTGGAGGATTCCGGGTTTTTGAATCATCCGCATACTTCAGCCGGTCGTCTTCCAACTGACAGAGGATATAGATTCTATGTGGATTCACTAATGGATCCTCCGGTGATTGAAGAAACGAAAAAAGATTTTATTACAGCGGAGATGAATAGTTTTTATTCGGAAACCGACGATTTGTTGAAATTAACCGCCTCACTTTTGAGTGAATTAACAAGTCAGTTGGCGTGTGTTACTTTTCCTAAGTTTGAAAACTCTATACTGACAAGTATTCAACTTGTACAGCTTTCGTCAACAAGGTTACTTGTTGTTGTAAGCATTAAATCAGGACTGGTTAAGACAATCACGCTTGAAGTTGATACTGAAATATCTTCTGAGAATATTATTGCCGTTCAAAAATTTCTGAACGAAAAGCTTAGTGGATTAACATTTACTGAGATTAGGAAAACTTTAAAAGAGAGAATTCAGGATATTCCAAAAGAAAATTACAGACCGATAGTCAGGGTTTTCCTTGAATCGGTAGATAAAATATTTCAGGACTCGCACATTCAGGATAAATCTTACCTGACTGGCGCCAAGAACATTCTTAGTCAACCGGAGTTTGGAGGACAGGACAAATTTAAGGGAATTATCGAGCTGATAGAAGACAAGGATATTATTATTCATATAATGGATAAGGTGAAATCATCGGGTAATAATGTTTCTATAATTATTGGTGAAGAAACTATGGAATCCAAGTTCTCTGATTTTAGCATGATAACCAAAGAGTATCAGGTTGGCGGTGCAACAGGTACAGTTGGCATTATGGGACCTAAAAGAATGGAGTATTCACGAATGATAGCAACTGTTGTTTATATTGCCGAGCAGCTATCGCTGGGTTTTAAAAAAATAAGTTTGTAAACGTTACATAAAATAAATGTTAAAAAGGTAGATATGAAAGCAAAGAAAAAAAATGAAGAAGAAGTTGAAGACACCAAGGTAAAAATCGAAAACCTTAAGGGAACAGAATCAACCGATGAAGAAATTCCTGCCGAACAAGGCGCTGAAGATATAGTAGCAAAGCTTGAAAAAGAAAAACAGGAACTACACGATCAACTGCTAAGGAAAATGGCAGAGTTTGAAAACTACAAAAGAAGAACTGAGAATGATTACGCTAATGTTTTTAAGTATGCTGCTGAACCATTTATGATTGAGATGCTGCCGGTATATAATGATTTAGAACGTTCGCTTAGCCATATTAATGATGAGAATAAAGACTCATTAATCCAGGGCTTAAAGATGGTTTTCAATAAGTTCGGTAAAATTCTTGAAAATAACGGTGTTCAGAAGATTGATGCCAAGGGGAAGGAATTCGATTTTAATTATCATGAAGCTTTGATGAAACAAGAATCGGCTGATGTACCACCAGATACTGTTTTAGAAGTATTTGAGAATGGTTACCTTTACAAGGATAAAGTAATAAAGCATGCAAAAGTAATTGTAAGCAGTTCACCCGTAGTTGCTGATGAGAGTAAAGAGGTGCAAGCTGAGGATACAAAAATAGAGGAAGCAAAAAGCTAGGACTAAATATGGCAAAACGAGATTATTATGAAATACTAGGGATTAGTAAAAATGCCTCAGATGACGAGATAAAAAAAGCCTACAGAAAGCTGGCGATGCAGTATCATCCTGATAAAAATCCAGATGACAAATCGGCCGAAGATAAATTTAAAGAAGGCGCTGAAGCCTACGAAGTGTTAAAAGATCCCCAAAAACGAGCTAAGTATGATAAGTTCGGACACTCCGGACTTAAGGGCGGGCAGGATTTTCATGGCTTTAATGATGTTAATGATATCTTCAGCAATTTCTCTGATATTTTTGGTGGTGCTTTTGGCGGCGGTGGTTCCATTTTTGACGATTTTTTTGGTGGACAGGGTGGTGGCGCACAAAGATCACGTAGAAGATCCGGAACAGGTACTCCGGGTAGTGATTTAAAAGTTGTCTTAAAGCTAACACTGGAAGAAATTGCAGCCGGCACGGTAAAGAAGCTGAAGATCAAGAAAAATGTAAAGTGCAGTACTTGTAACGGGTCGGGAGCAAAAGATTCCAATTCGTACACTACCTGTTCTGTTTGTAATGGTTCCGGGGAGGTCAGGCAAGTATCCCGATCACTTTTTGGACAATTTGTTAATATCGCTCCATGTAACAATTGCAGCGGCTCCGGTAAAATTATTTCCGATAGATGCAAAACATGTAAGGGCGAGGGCAGGAAAGAAGATGAAGCAACAATCCGCATTAATGTTCCTGCTGGTGTAACGGGCAATAGTTACATGACTCTGCGCGGCGAAGGTAATGCCGGAAAACAAGGCGGGCAGGCTGGAGATATTATTGTTGTATTTGAAGAACTTGCTCATGAATACTTTATTCGCGAAGGCGATGATCTTGTATACGATCTTGATCTCAGTATCCCGGAAGCCATTTTAGGAACCGAGATAGAAGTACCGACACTTACGGGAAGAGCAAAATTAAAAATTGAACCTGGCACGCAGTCGGGCAAATTATTAAAAATGAGAGACAAAGGTATTCAGCATTTGAATCAGCATGGAGCTGGAGACCAATTGGTTAGGATTAATCTAAAAATTCCAAAATTTGTTAATGCCAAGGAACGCGAATTATTAAAAGAACTGGCAACTCAGCCTAATATAAAGGTATCCTAGAGGTTTTTAAGTGTCATTGATTGAGAATTATTATAAAATTTTTATCAGACATAAGTAAAAAGCTAGGTTTCACTGAAGTAGAATTCAGGGTAATTTTTTTTCTACTTTTAATGCTGTTTATTGGCATTTTAGCAAACTATCTGAAAGAAAAGGGGAATTCTTTCGAAATAGTTAGTTTTGATTACTCAGAACAGGATAGTTTATTTGCTTTTTCGGTCAGCCAAACCGAAAAAATGATTGAGAAAAATGTTGATTCTGAACAAGAACTTTTAGATTTTAGGACTGATAAAATCGAGTCAGGATCCCAAAAAGCACCTGATTTGGCAGAGTTAAGAGTAAATCTAAATTCTGCTGAAATTAATGAGTTAGTGCAGTTACCAGGTATTGGAGAAAAGACTGCTCTGCAAATTATAAATTATCGGATTTCCATTGCAAAATTCAAAAGCATTAAAGACATAATGCTTGTTAAAGGCATTGGAGAAAGAAAATTTGAAAAAATTAGGAAGTATATTTTTGTTGAATAATAAAATCTATTTTAATACCCGGAGGTATAATGCAAAGAAAGACTGAACCATGGTATATCCATGCAGTGCTTATGGTTATAATAGCTATTTTAACTTACATCCTTATTCGCGTTGCTATTATTGACCCTAGTGAAGTTGTTGCTAATGAAAAGAGATGGAAAACGGAATCACGTTTGAGAATGTCAAACCTTAAACAAGCGCAGATGCTATTTGAAGATAGACATAAGCAGTTTACTGACAATTTAGAAGAATTGGTTAGCTTCCTGAAAACAGACTCAAAAGTTGCAGAGTTGATTGAGGGTTGGGATAGTGTAAGAAATGCATCGACTAATCCTTTTGATACACTGTTAATGAGTAGGGATTTATCTTTCGATTCATTATTTACTTCGCCAAAATCATTAGCTCGTTATATCATGAGTGTTGACACTTCAATTCAGATTGATACCGTGATTAACAGAAGAGGTACTATTGTATCAATTGACACTTTAACTGAAATTGGCAAATTATATGAAATTATATGCCCCGATGGTTATGGTAAAATAGGCGATACTAAAAACCAAGCCTTGAAAAATTCATCCACCTGGGAATAAGCTAATTCATGGCATTATTTGAAAATCATGCTGGATTGAATTTAACAGCAGATAAATTGCAGTTGGTTGAAGTTATACATAAAGAAAATAGTTTTTTTTTGGAGAATGTTGATGAAGTAAAGCTTGATGGTTTTGACGAAGGCACTGAAGTTGCTGAAATCATCAACATTCTCCAGAATTCATTTCAAAAAATCATTTCCAGAAAACCACTTCTAAGCAGGAATGTCTCATTCTCTTTGGGTCACGAGTTTTTTAAAATTGCCCAAATTCCATATGAATCTACCCTGCTAAAACTGGATCTGCTCGATTATTTAAAATATGAGTTTGATGTACTGTTCCCTGCGTGTAGAAGAGACGATTACATTTTACGCCACTTTGAGGTAAATCGGGAAGGAATTATTAATAATAATACAGTGATTCTTGTAGCAGTAAAGCGTAAGATGGTCCAAATTATCCATCAATTTTGCCGGAACAATAACCTCATTTTAAAAAACATTGATAATGTGCACATTGCTTCAAACTCTTTCATTCTGTTAGATAATATTGGTTCCCGCAAAGAAATATATTGCAGTATACTTGTTGACGGGGATTATTTATCAATAATTGGACTGGATGAAAAACACCCAATGTACTTCCGTGTGCGAAAGATAAAAGACCATGATAACATGACGGCTCAAATGGTTGAAGAACTGGATCACTTGATTCAGGTTGGTGTTTCAACCCGCTCAATTTCTAAATGCTATGTTGGCGGAGATTTAGCTGATGACAAGTTCATGAAAATGTTCAGAGACAATTTTGATATAAATCTTATCAGGTATAATCCTTTGGATAAAACGAGAGTATCACCGCATTTATTTGAGAGCGATCTGTTTAAGGAGAATTATCATTGTTTTACAGCTGCCTCCGGTATGGCATTGAGAATGATATAATGCGGATAATATCAGGTTACAACAGAGGGCGTATTCTAAAAACTCCCAGCACAAAATTTACCCGGCCAACCACCGATAAAGCCAAAGGGGTGATTTTTAACTATCTGAACAATCTTATCGATTTTGATGAAATTTCGGTATGCGACATATATGCTGGGTCTGGTGCACTAGGTTTAGAAGCTCTTAGCCGTGGTGCGGCAACTGTGCATTTTGTCGAAAAAAATTTTCCTGTTATTACTGTCTTGAAGGAGAATATCAAAACGGTTGGTGAGGAGGAATGTACAAGAATCTTCAAAATGGATGCCTTGAAATTTTCAAAAATTGCTGAGCACGATAGCTATGACTTAATAATAGCCGATCCGCCCTTCTTTATGGATGATATACATAAAGTAGCAGAGAATTTACTTGAAAGAAATTACCTGAAGAATGAAGGGCGGTTTTTAATTGAAAGATCTGTTCAAACTGAAAAAGAAGACAGAGTTGGTTTCGGTATTGATCCCTTCAAAAAAATAGGCGATAGTCTTCTATACGAATTTGTTAAAACTTAGTTTTAATTCCCCATTCCATCATCAATTCGTCTTCACATTTTCATTAGGTTAATAATATTGCTATTTTAATTCACTAATAAATTTCAAATTCATATTGGAACTGATAAGAATGAAGAGAGTAATATATCCGGGAACATTTGACCCTGTAACAAACGGACATATTGACATCATCAAACGGGCCGTTGATTTATTTGATGAATTAGTAGTAACCGTTGCTAAAAATCCAACTAAGAACTGTCTTTTTTCTACGGAAGATAGACTAACTATGTTGAAAGAAAGTCTAAAGGATTATCCCAAAGTAAGCATAGATTCACACGATGGACTTGTGGTTGAACATGCAAAAGAAGTCGGCGCTATGGGTATTATTAGGGGCTTAAGAGCTATAAGTGATTTTGAATATGAATTTCAGATGGCTCTCATGAACAGGAAATTAGATGAAGATATCAGAACTATTTTTTTGATGCCGCACGAAAGGTATACATACTTAAATTCAACTATTGTTAGAAATCTCGCCCAATTCAAGGGGGATGTGTCAGACTTTGTCCCGCCAATTGTAGCTAAAAAATTAAAAGAAAAGTATGGCTAAAAAAAAAGCCCCAATTTTAGGGGCTTTTTTGATTCTACATTTCTTTTTCTGCTGTAAGCCCTTTTTCTTTAACAAAAACACCACTTAAAAGGTGTTCGTTGTTTATATATACAACACCGTCTTCATCATGTGGTTCTCCGTAAACTGAGTGAATGGATTTTAATCCACCAAGATATTTTCTCGCATCACATAAATAAACCAAATCACCTACATTTGCCTTCATTAAAGACATCTGATTTTTGCTAAAGTTAACAATATCGTCTTCACCCTCTTTTATCTTCCATCTTACTTTAACTAATACCCCTTCTTCATCATTTACTTTGCTGCCTTTGAAAAACTCTTTTGCCTGTCCAATAGTCCATACAGTAAGTCCATCAAGGTTTGTCTTTTCGTCATATTTAACAAAATATGTTACGGTAAGAGCCACAGCAATAAGCATTACTACTGATAAAAGGAGAGAAACAAACACTGTAGGGATGTTAAGTGCAATCACAATAAAACTTACAACCGCTATCATTATCAGTACAATAAATATATTTCTATGATTTCCATTTAACTTTATTTTCGTAATAATATCTTTTTGGAATTGGGTTGTAAAAGCCACCAAAACACCTACACCAGTGCACACGACCAGATTATAAAGCGCTCTTATGTAACTATATGGATGAGAGGGATTCATCTCAATACCATGATCAAATGGCGAAATTAATACTCCGGGATTAGCTGCCCCAAGCATCATTAAACTTACTCCAACAATAAAAGTTGACATAACTGCCGCAGGAGTAAACTTTCGCCAAAAAATACCCATAAAAATTGCCACCACTAAAGGTGGTGTTAGAGTTGAATGAAAATACCCGTGGGCTTCATACACGGTTGGGAATCTATCAAGGGCAAGTACCGCCAATACACCCAGAATTGTTATGGCAACAGAGGACCATCTTGCAGCGTTCAATTCATTTTTATCAGTTTCTCTTGCCGTAATTTCTTTTTTCTTCATGAATTCTTTAACAGGTCTATAAACATCATTAATGTAAATAGCCGCTGTTGCATTTATAAGAGTATCCACAGTAGACATGAGTGCCGCGGTTAAGGCTGCCATTATGAATCCAAAAACACCGGGTTGAGATACTATATTTGCAACAACAACAAAAATCTGATCAGGCGAAGTGTTTGGAGGAACAACATCCGGGTGAGCTATAGAGATAGCCTTACCTATCCATCCGGCATTTCCAACCACGATTGCTGAGAGTGGCAGCATGGCAATAATATTAAATGTTGCAGCTTTTCTCCCCTCATTAACGCTTTTTGTTGCCATAAAGCGCATAATAAGTCCCATGTTCATAAATAAGAAACCGATTGAACCGGCAACTCCATCCTGCCAAAATATTCCTACAAAATTAAAACTCGATGGTTCATTGTAATGAGCCAGAGGCAATTTCCATTCAACAGGCAGCAAATTCCAAAAGACTTCAAAGCCTCCCAGATAATCCAAACCCAAAATGAATAACATAAATCCCGCGAACAGAAGAATAAATCCCTGCAGCAAATCAGTAAAGATAACTGCAGTTTGACCACCGAAGGTAATGTAAACACCGGTAATAATGGCAATTACAGTAACAATCCCCATAAGAGTCACATCAAAGTTGATTCCGAGGAATGCAAATGACTCTGGTAATAGTGGCTGTGCAGCCTTACCCAGGGTTAGAAATCCAATACCGATATAACCAATCATATAGAAAAGAAGTAGAATGGTCGCAAGGAATCTCGCAGATGGACTAAAACGTTTTTCAAAATACTCAGGAATGGATCTTATCTTTGTATACACAATGATTGGCAGCCAACCGAAGAGAAAAAATGGCACGAAAAACCAATCATTAATGTATGTCATGGTAGATGAAATACCATGTTCAAATCCTTTTGCCGAATATTTTATAAAACTATGACTTCCAACACCAGTAGCAACAATGGAAAAAGCTATAAGCCACCAGGCAAATCTCCTGCCGCCAAAGAAGAAGTCTTTCGTGTTTCTGTTATATCGACCGAAATAGCTTCCAAATAGCATAATTACAACAAAGTACACTATCATTACTATCCAATCAGTCGATGTTCCAATATTATGAAAAGTTTCCATAGCCTACCAATATAATGCTGCGATGATTAAAAATGCATGTAAACAAACAAAGAAGAAAAATCCAAATATTAAAATCCGCCACCAAAAAAGATGTCTTTTCTTTTTTAGGTCTATTGCTCCACTCTTCTTGATAATAAACATACCAAATAAAAAGAACAGCCCGCCAACTCCATATAAATATAGAAAGGGAAGCCAAGTTTGCTCAAAGGAAGGCATAATGTCCTGTTAGAATTGTTATAGTATTCAACGGTCTTCAAATTAAAGAAGCATGGAATCATTTGCAAATAAAATCTGTAATTCCCCGTTTATTAAGCTTTTTCATCAGGGTTTGATACTAATAGATCGGATTATTCATCAAAAAATTGTCATGTTTTCGTTCTAATGGTTAAAAACCAATTAAAGGCAAAAAACAAAAAAGCATGAATCCTTTTTAGACGAACAACATCTTAACAGACAATAAGTAAGTAGTTTTACGCCATATCTCTACTTTCCTTACATCCCTAGTAAAGCCGGAAGATAATCTTTCGGCTTTTTTTATTGTATGGTTTAGTACCCTTAGTCAATATTAATAAGGGCAAAATGATTGCTTTTAACTAATTGTGTCTCTAAATTTGACTTCTGAATGTTTTTAAATACCTAAAATGGAGGAATAGTATATAATGGGAATGATGGGTAAGATGCGGAGTCTCGCTCCTTGGTTCATCCTCACTGTTGGTGGATTATTTGTTTTGTTCATGGTTTTGTCAGATTCAAACCTGGCAAGCTTTGTTGGACAACAACGAAATATTATCGGATCAATTAATGGATTTGATGTAACATATCAGGAGTTTTCAAAAACTCTTGAGAATGCAAAATCGATTCAGCAACAGCAAGGACGTGAAATTGAAGAATCTCAAATGGCAATTTTTAGAGATCAGGTTTGGGACGCAGTTGTTTCGCAAAAACTGCTTGCAGACAAAATTGAAGAATTTGGGATAACCGTAACCGATGAAGAAGTACAGGACGTATTGTTGGGGCCAAATCCTCCGGCAGATTTAAGACAGAGTTTTATTGACTCCACAGGTAATTTCAATCGTGAAATGTATGAGACTGCTCTTTTCGATCCAAGAAACAAAGAAATTCTCCTCCAGTTAGAAGATCGTGTTCGCCAGGAAAAAATGCAGACTAAATTACAGAATTTACTTTTTGCTTCTATTACAGTAACTGATGAAGAAGTAAAGCGTAACTTTCTTGAGCAAAATGTGAAGATGAGCGCTGAATATGCTTTCATAAACAACAACTCTATTTCTGATACTACAATTGAAGTGAGCGAATCTGATATAAAGAGCTATTACAATAACCATAAGAAAGATTACAAAGAAGAAGCTATGCGGAAGATTAAGTATGTTCTTTTCAAAAGAGAGCCTTCCACTTCTGATAGTGTAGCTATTCTTGCAGATCTGAATTCTATTTTGAAGGATCTGGAAAGTGATACTAGTTCCTTCAAAACATACGTGGAAATTTATTCTGAAGAACCTTATGCACAAGATTCAGTATCTCTTAAAGTTATTCCTGAGGGAGCAAAAGAATTAGTGAGAAATGCTAATATTGGCGAAATAGTTGGTCCGGTATTAACTAAAGAAGGTTGTTTTGTTTACAGAGTGATTGGCAAAACGAAATCAGAAGAACCCTTGGTAAAAGCTTCTCATATTCTTATTAAAGGCGAAAATGATGAAGCGAAAACTAAAGCCGATGATATATACCAACAACTTCAAGGCGGCGCTGATTTTGCAACCCTGGCAGCTCTTTATTCAGAAGATAAAGGCAATGCTCTTAATGGTGGTGATTTAGGATGGTTTGGTAAGGGACAAATGGTTACTGAGTTTAATGATGCCTGCTTTAATGGCAAAGTTGATGTTATTCAAAAACCAGTTAAAACCAGATTTGGTTATCACATTATTAAGGTTACCGGCAAAAACGATCAAAAATATATAGTTGAAAAAATTGTTCGTAAACTGGTTCCTTCTGGTTCAACTATCGACAATTTATATAAAAACGCAGACGACTTTGCTTTTGTAGCTCAGGATAATGGTTTTGAATCAGAGGCTGAATTACTTGGATACGACGTCAGAGAGTCTTACGCTTTTAACGAAGAAACAAAATCGATCCCTGGCTTAGGTCAGAACGAAGCCCTAACCAAATTTGCCTTTGAAAACTCTGTGGGTTCAGTTGGCAATGTATTCAACTTCCCAACCGGTTACGTAGTCGCTGTTGTTTCCGAAGATATTCCTTCAGGATTCAAGCCTCTTGAGGATGTGAGCGGATCAATAAAGAGTATCATCCGCAAAGAAATAAAGTCTAAAAAAATTAAAGAACTTGCGCTTGAAATGAAAAAACTTGTTGATGCTTCTGGCGACTTAAATGATGCGAAAAAATTAGACGCTACAGTACAGGTTGATGCAGCTAATGAATTCGCAGCAACTGGCAGAATACCTGGCGTTGGTCAGGAATTTGCTTTTACAGATTTCGCAATGAATGCTGAGTTGAATAAAGTCTCGGAGCCGATTTTGGGATCCAGAGGCTGCTATTTAATAAAAGTTACCCAAAGAACTCCTTTTGATGAATCAGGGTTTTCAGTTCAAAAGTATACAATTAGAGAAAACTTGTTAAGACAGAAAAAATCAAGATTATATTCTGAGTGGATCGCCAGTGTTAAAGAAGAGGCGGACATTGAAGATTATCGATACAATTTCTGGAGATAGTTTATTAAAGCCGTGATTAAATCACGGCTTTTTTTTTGCCCTTTATCTTTATGTTCAATTCAATATATTTCCTACCGATGTTAAATCTGAATAAACATATTGTTTTCTTTCTGTTTGTATTGCTCATTGTGAGCTTTAGTAATATTTCAGCTCAGTACGAGAACCATTCTTTCTCAATAGCCGGATATTATAACTACACGGTTACCTCAAGTCTATTTTCCAATCCAAGGCATGCAGACGACTGGGTAAGAGGATATTACCAGTCAATCGATTATCTTCCCAGTTATTCTGTTGATATTCGCTATAGAATTTCAGAATCAGTAATTGTGGGTTTAGGTTTAGAATACATGAAAAGTACAACGGTGTTTAACCCTGTTGAAGGAATTGCCCCGGACGGTCCTGTTACTATCGCCGCAGAGGATGGGTATGAACTTTTCCCGCTTGAATTAACGGTGTTTTATTATCTCCCTTTCTCATCCGAAGAATTTAAATTTTTTATGGGTGGCGGTGTTGGTATTTATACTGGTAATATAAACAGGGATGTTAGCGGAGTTGGTGTTTCGACTGTTGAGCGTAAGTATGATGTTGGACTGAACGTGATAGTGGGCGCTGATTATATGGTTTTAGATTACCTGGCAATTCGTGGACAATTGAAATTCAGAGACCCCGACTTTGAGGTAAAAAGTGAGTACAATGAAGCTTCAACAGTTGTTGATGACGAAACTATTCTGATAAGGAATAATTCGTTTTACTCCCGTATTAATGTAGATGGAATTATCTTCACTCTCGGAGCAGCACTCTTTTTTTAGTAACGGGTTTCTAATACAAGATCCCTCTCCTGTTATTTTGTTAGTTTTCCCCTCTTTTGTTTATATTTCGATTAACTATCAACAGTGCAAAGCGATAATGCATTTTAATAAAGTATTCCTTACGGGCTTTATGACAAGCGGCAAGAGCACACTTGGTCCTATCCTGGCAAATGTTCTTGGTTGGAACTTCTATGATCTTGATAAGGTAATTGAAAAGGAAGAAAAAAAAGCCGTTGTTGATATTTTTAAGGAAAGAGGGGAAGAATATTTTCGAAGACGGGAAACCAGCGTATTAGAGCGGCTTGTAACGGAAAATAATATCATAGTTGCTCTTGGTGGTGGCACCATTGCAAACCAGGTGAATCTTGATCTCTTGAAGAATAATGGTAAATTGATATACTTAAAAGTTGCACCTGAAGTTCTATACCAAAGACTGAAACATAAAATTGACAGACCACTTTTTCGTGATCTTGTATTGTCTGAAAATCCGAAAGATGATTTTATTAAACGCATTAATAAACTGTTAAATGAAAGAGAGAAGTACTACTCTCAGGCAGACATAGTAATAGATTGTGATTCCAGAAGGGTCGGGATTACGGTTGATCAACTTGCTCACCAATTAAATAGAATGAAGCATGAAAAAAATTGATGTTACCATACCACAGAAATCCTATCCGTTTTTTATAGGTGAAAACATTCTTCCAAAGCTCCCCGGGCAAATAAAAAAACTGGGGCTTAATAAGAATCTATTTTTAATTATTGACAGAAATGTTCAGAAATTTTATGGTAAGACCCTTGATGAGCTTTTTTCCGATTTTGAAGGTAAGGTTAAAAAACAAGTGATAACAGCTAGTGAAAAGAATAAAACGCACGAGACTCTTACATTGTTATACAACTCTCTGCTGAAAAACGGTTTTGGAAGAGACACAGTCATTGTTGCCATTGGCGGTGGTATTGTTGGTGATATCGCAGGGTTCGTGGCGTCCACATTTTCGCGTGGAGTTCAGTATGTGCAGGTGCCGACAACTCTTTTGGCTGCAGTAGACAGTTCTGTAGGAGGGAAAACCGGAGTGAATTTTGGAGCGACTAAAAATATTGTTGGTGCCTTTTACCAGCCGGATTTTGTTCTCTTCGATACGGATTTTCTCAAAACTTTAGGGGAAAAAGAATTACTCTGTGGCATTGGCGAAATTACAAAATATGCTTTTCTTGCCGGGCAATCTTACTTTAATTATGCTTCTAAAAACATTGATAGAATATTTGATACAGAAAAGAATGTTGTAAGTAGAATTGTTGTTGACTCAATCAGCTATAAAGCCTCGGTAGTATCAAAGGATGAAAAAGAAAGCGGGATACGCAAGGTGTTAAATTTAGGGCACACATTTGCGCATGCTGTTGAAGTTGAGCAGAGCCACAAAATTAAACATGGCGAAGCAGTTATTGTCGGAATTGTCTGTTCACTATTCTTGTCGAACAAATTAATGATAATATCAGATGTTGAGCTTAAAAAACAGCTTGGTTTTTTTAACAGGTTTCTCGGAAGAATCAAAATTAGTAAACCGAATCTGGATGCTCTGTATAAGATAATGTTGCGGGATAAAAAGAACAGGGAAAATATCATCAAATTTGTTTTAATAAAGACTTCAGGTGAAATACTCTTAGATGTTGTAGCAGAGAAAAAAGATGTGTATTTTGCTCTGAAAAACGGGCTGCAATTATTCAGCTAAAATGTGCGTTTCCCCCAATTAAAGAGATTTAATGAAAAAAGTTTTAGTGCTATTTCTTCTATCCTTAGTTCTTGTCGGCTCGGTTTTTGCACAGTTAGCCAGAGAAACCAGAGCAGTCTGGTTAACTACTAACTTTCGCTTAGATTGGCCTCCCAAAACTACTAACCAGCAAATTCAACAAGCCGAATTAAGCAATATTATTAATGATATAAAGAAGAAGAAACTAAACACTCTTTTTTTTCAGGTTAGAAGCAATGGCACTACCATGTTCGAGTCTTCGTTTGAACCCTATTCGCCATACCTTACCGGCAAAACCGGAAAAATGCCTGATTATGATCCCCTGGAAGAAGCGATAAAATTATCCAGGAAACGGGGACTGGAGATTCATGCATGGGTAAATGTAATGAGATGTTTTGCAGGAGAGGAATTATTTATTCTTGAGAATCCTAAGCACTTATTTAATACTCATAGAAACTGGCTTGTTGAACGTAAAGATGATGGAAGAAAAGCATACTGGCTGGATCCGGGTCTGCCGGAAGTTAGAAATTATCTGGTTGAGCTGTTCGCAGAAATTGTTAAAGTGTATGATATTGATGGACTGCATCTTGATTTTATACGCTACCCTGGAAAAGATTTTGCAGACGATTTTTCCTACAATCTTTACGGAGATGGACAATCGAGAGATGACTGGCGGAGAAATAATATTAATTTGTTTATTGAGCAGCTCAACTACCGGATTAAAGAAATCAAGCCATATATTAAGCTTGGCGTAACTCCTATTGGGATATATGAAAATATTCAGGGTGCTCGCGGGTTAGAAGGGTATTCTTCCGTTTTTCAGGATACTCGTAAGTGGTTGAAGACGGGTCTTATTGACTATGCTGTTCCTCAGATTTATTGGAATTTTAAGGACAATCCTAAATTTGATGTCCTTGCCAGAGATTGGCAACTAAACTCCTATGGCCGAAATATGATACTTGGAATTGCTGCATATAAGCCGGAGGTTAAGGCTGAAATTGAAAACATGATTGAATATTCCCGTCACATTGGCGCTCAGGGAATAGCTTTCTTTCGCTATGAGCACATTAAAGACTATACATTCGACTCTTTCGATTATTATTCTTATCCCGCAGAAATGGCGTGGATTGATGCAGTAAAACCAAATCCACCTTTTAATCTATCCTACGTTATTCAGGATTATGACCCATTCACTCTTTCATTGAGTTGGGCTCAGCCAAAATACAATTACAATGATGCAGTTACTGATTACTATGCTCTTTACAGTTTTCCGTTTGACACTGCTGAAACAGATCATAAGTATTTGTACGATGTTGTTAAAGCAACTCGTGATTCATTAATTCTTTCTTTCGGTAAGCCAAAGCGTGTGAACTATCATTTGGCGCTTAAGTCTGTAGATAAATTATGGAATGAAAGCGAAGAAACGTCGAATATTGTGGATATAACTATCCCGGAATTACGCAGATTAATTCAAAACCACTCGGTGTTTAATAAACCGGCGCTCATACGCAGAAATAGCGGTGATGTTAAACTTCTTCTCTTTGCAAATAATAACGAAGAAATTGAGATCCTTGGCAAAAACAAAAACGGACTTGAATCAATTTTGACCCGTGATATATCATTTGGAAAGAATATTTTCAGTCTGCAAAAAAACATTAGCAATTTTGATACTCTAATGATTGTTTACAAGAAATCCGGCAGAGAAGTAGAACTGAAACTATAGTTTAATAGAGATATTTATTGAACCAGTTCTTTCTTAGTCTGTCAACCTCAACTCTATGGTTTTTCAGAAAATGATCCCCACCTTCCAGCATTACTAATCGAAATGGGTTTTTATTCTCAAGTAGTTTGTAAGATAGATCAAGGGAATCATGAGGAAGCACACGATTATCATCAGTTCCATGAATGATTAAAATGGGCGTTTCTTTAGTAATCTTTTCAGCAAAATTTACAATTGATCTGGACTGACATTTTTCATTAAATCCAACAGAGTCTTTTTTGCCCATGATCGATTCGTAAAGAATTTTCATAAAGGTGCTTTCCTCTGCGTTACATCTAAGGTTTGCAATCCCCCCAGTAACAATAGCTGCTTTAAATAGATTTGTTTTGGTTAAGGCAAGATATGTCATCATTCCGCCACGACTCCATCCCTCTATGCCCCATCTTGAAGTATCAGCTTGTGGTACTTCTTCAGCCAGCGGAATCAGATTGAGGATGTCATTCAAGTCACCGCCGCCGAATTCATCAACACCTTCACCGCCGTCATTTCCCCGGTATTGTGGAGCGAAAACAACAAATCCCCAACTGGCAAGCTGAGCGAACATCCCCTGAGCGTTAAATTGATCAATAACGCCAGCCTGACCTATGCCGCCCCTGCACCAAATTACGCATGGGTATTTCTGAGATTTATCATTTGGATATGCCAGGTAGGCTTTTACCTTTAGTCCGTCAGAATTATATGTTATTTTCTCTACAGTTGTTGACTCAATTTCTTCATCTCCCCAACCGCTTTTAATCATTTTGATTTGAGATTCGGTTAAAGTAAGGTTTTCTCTTTTAAGAATTAATTCATTCATGTTTTCTACACAAAAAAAGTTATATATTATTACCCCTAAGATAGTTTTTTGTTGAATAAATATTGAATGAGAAATGAGCAAATCAAAAAAGCAATCAGGCAAACCTGTTTACAGACAAAAATCACTTTCGATGAAGTTAGGAATAGGATTTATAATGATAGCATTCCTGGGCTATATGATCTATTCAAGCTTTATTGCACCTAAACAGAATTCACAAACCGGAAGAACATTGAAACAGTCATCCATAGATTTTCAAAAAGAAGGTGAGTTGACCTTCAGAAATGCTGAAGGTGAATTTATATCTAAAATAGATATTGAATTAGCCGATGATGAAGAGTCCCGTTCTACAGGAATGATGTACAGAGCAAAAATGGATGAAAACCAGGGAATGTTTTTCATATTTCCCTATGAAAATTTTCAATCCTTCTGGATGCGGAATACTATTCTTCCGCTTGATATCATGTTTGTAAACTCCAAACTGGAAATTGTTACAATTCATAAAAATGCAAAGCCGTTTGATGAAAATTCATACCCCTCTACATCAATAGCGCAATATGTAGTGGAGGTAAACGGAGGATACTCAGATAAAGTTGGCATAAAGGAAGGAGATAAAATTGTATGGAGGAAAATGTAGAAAAGGCGATAAATAATTATTGAAAACACCAGGCATTTGGAATTATAACGGCAAAATTATAGTTTTAATACACTAATTGTATTTCATAAGTAATTCCCCCTCCTTATGAGCATACCATATAATATATAAACGAATATGGAGCAAGCATGAGAGCAATATTCACATTTCTGTTATTTACTTGTGTACTAACTGCACAAAACGAAGTCTATTTTTTAAGCGATCCAGCCCCGTCACCAGACGGCAAACAAATTGTTTTTTCCTATGATAGTGATATATGGAGCGTTTCTATTGATGGTGGAACGGCCAGCAGGATTACAGCTATGGAAGGTGATGAGTCACGACCTGTCTACTCACCGGATGGTAAGTGGATAGCGTTTACCTCTACCCAGGCGGGCAATTCAGATATTTATATCGTGCCTGCAAAAGGTGGTAAAATTACACAGTTGACCTTTAATGACGCGACAGACAATATGGAATCATGGTCGTGGGACTCTAAGTCAATTTATTTCACGTCTAATCGCTTTAATGTTATGACAGCTTTCAAAATGGATATTGCCGGCGGTACACCGGTAAGATTATTCAAGGGTTATAAGAACCGTCAGCACAATGTTGTTGAACATCCTAAAACAGGTGAAATATTTTTTAATGAATCTTTTGAAAGTTATGGAAATACCTTTCGTAAAAGATACAAGGGTGATTACAACCCGGATATAAAATCATATAACTTCAGTACCAATGAATATAAAGAATACACATCTTACAATGGTAAGGATATGTGGGCAACCATTGATAAGGCAGGGACCATTTATTTCGCTTCTGATGAAGGCACCGGAGAATACAACCTCTTTACTTTTAAGGGCGATCAAAAAACCAGTTTAACTGAATTTAATTCCTCAATCGGCAGACCGCGTGTAAGCGTTGATGGCAGTGCAATTGTTTTTGAAAAAGATTATCAAATTTACAAATTTGATGTGGTAAGTGGTTCAGCTAAAAAGGTCGGGATTAATGTTTACGAAAATAATCCGCTTGTATTTAGCGACGACTTTTCAACCGCTGGAAAAATATCAAACTTTGATGTCTCGCCCGATGGCAAAAAAATAGCCTTTGTCTCAAGAGGAATACTTTTTGTTTCGGATATGAAAGGGACGTTTATTAAACAAATTGAAACAGAAACCAAAGAACGCGTTATTGAAGTCTTGTGGCTCGAGGATAACGAGACTCTGCTTTATAATAGAACAGTGAAGGGCTGGCTGAATCTATTTACTCAAAAGGTTACCAAAACTGATTCGGAAAAACAACTAACAACAGATAATCAGAATAATCAGGAAATTATTTTTAATAGTGATCGTACTAAAGGGCTTTATTTTTCCGGACGTAATGAGCTTAGGATGATAGATTTAAAGACCTTTAAGAGTAAGACCATTGTTGAAGATGAATTTTGGGCAATTTACAATAAACCTGCTTATTTCTCGCCCGACGATAAATTTGTAGTCTACGTAGCGTACAGAAATTTTGAACATGATATATTTATTTATGATATAGATAAAGAAGAATCTAAACACCTTACCGAGACAGGGGTTACGGAAACTGATCCTTTTTGGTCTCCCGATGGCAAGTATATTTATTTCTCTTCAGACAGATACCGTGCAACTTATCCTTGGGGAACTGATGATGCTGAAATTCACAGAATAGCTCTAAAAAAGTTTGACAAAGAGTACAAGGCAGATGAGTTTGCCAAGCTTTTTAAGGAGGAGAAAAAGGATACTACTAAACCGGTTGTGCAGATTGATTTTGAGGGGTTGAATGACAGATGGGAGACCTTAATTGAATTCCCGGCCAATCAAGAAGGTCCATATGTTGTTCAGAAGGATAATGAAACAATAATTCTATACAGCTCAAATCATGATAACGCCGGGACAGGTTTATGGAAAACTGTTCTTAAGCCTTTCGGTGAGAAGGAAACTAAAAGAATTACTTCTCTTGGCGACGAAGGTTTTCAAATTGTTGGGGCAAAGGATAAACATTACCTTAGAGCAAACAACAAGATTTATGAATTAAATATTGCTCAGAACAAAGCCGATGAAATAGCAGTTTCTTTTAAGTTTACAAAGGATTTGAAAGATGAATTTGAGCAGATGTTTTATGAAGCCTATACAAATCTTACGGAAAACTTCTACGATGGTAATTTTCACGGACTGGATTGGCCTTCTATTAAAACTAAATACAGTAAGTACCTTCCTTATATGAAATCAAGGAAGGATTTACGCACTCTATTTACCGATTTGCTTGGCGAGTTAAATGCATCCCATCTTCGGTTCACGAGTAGTGGGCCGGAAGAAGAAACACACGTTGAGTATACCAGCGCGTATTCAGGAATTGTATTCGACAATGTTCAACCATACCTTGTTGATTATGTTGTTAAAAAATCACCCGCGGATAAAGAGAATATCCATTTACAAAAGGGCGATAAACTGATAAGTGTAAACGGAGTGAGTATTGATTTCAAAAAGAACAGAGAATATTATTTTGCCGGTCCATTTAGAAGCGAAGAAATGATTTTGGGATTTTCCAGAAACGGAGAGTTATTTACTGTAAAAGTCCATCCTTATAGCAGGAATAATTTTCAGGTTGATTTATACGATGAATGGGTAAATGAAAGACAGGCAATTGTTGATGAAAAATCCGACAAGAAGATTGCTTATGTGCATTTGCAATCCATGACGGATCCGGTGCTCCATCAGTTCCTGATTGAAATGAGTAATGAAGCGCATTATCGTGACGGGTTAATAGTTGACCTACGTTACAACTATGGCGGCAATATTCACGACAACATTCTTCAGTTCCTCAGTCAGAAATCTTACACCCAGTGGAAGTACCGTGACGGAGCAATGACTCCGCAGCCGAATTTTAATCCCGGAGATAAGCCTATCGTTCTTCTCATTAACGAACAGTCACTGAGTGATGCTGAGATGACGGCAAATGGTTTTAAGGCACTTAAGCTGGGTACAATTGTAGGCACGGAAACATACCGGTGGCTAATATTTACCTCTGGAAAGACTTTGGTTGATGGTTCGTTCTACAGATTACCTTCCTGGGGCTGTTATACCATTGATGGTAAGAACATCGAGGAAGTTGGAGCATCGCCGGATGTTTATATTAAGAATACGATGCCTGACAGACATACCGGGAAAGATCCTCAATTGGAAAAGGCGATTGAGATAATTCTAAATGAGTTGGGTGAATAGTCAATAGTGAATTGTGAATAGTTTACCCTGAACTGGTCAAAGGGTAGGGGCGGGTCTTAGACCCGCTTTTTTTTGTCATCAATGAAATCAAAGATTGTTGAACTTTCGAGTGCAAAAAAACATTACTTTGTTATTAGTAGGGGGCAAAAAAGAAGAAGTTCAATGTTTGAAAATGATTCAATACCGACACAGTCTAACTGGAAATCCCTCGTAAAAAAATATCAAAATTCATCCAATCGGAAAAGTATCTGGCAGCTTATTGATTCTTATGTGCCATTTTTCGTTATTTGGTATCTGATGTACTTTATGCTGGATGTAAGCTATTGGATAACTTTATTGTTATCTATTCCGGCTGCTGGTTTTACAGTTAGAATCTTTATTATTCAGCACGATTGCGGGCATGGTTCATTTTTCCATTCAAAAACTGCCAATACAGTATGGGGAATAATTGCAAGTGTTTTTACTCTGACGCCTTACCATTATTGGCGTAAGGGGCATTCAATTCATCATGCTAATGCCGGAAAATTAGAACATCGTGGAATTGGTGATATTTATACGCTTACGGTGGATGAATATTTGAATAAATCAAAATGGGGAAGATTTAAATACAGAGTTTACAGAAATCCATTTTTTCTTTTTGTTGTTATCCCAACTCTTCTGTTTGTTGTACTATACAGATTTCCTGTTTCGAGCTCCAAATCGCTAAAAAGGGAAGAATTGAGCATATATTTTACAACACTGCTAATTGCTTTGGTTTTTGCCTTGGTTATTTGGTTTATCGGTTTTCAATCATTTTTAGTGATTCAATTACCAATTACTATTTTGGCATCAACAACCGGCACCTGGTTATTTTATGTGCAGCATCAGTTTCCTGATACTTACTGGGAGCAGAATGGAAATTGGGATTATACACTTGTTGCCCTGCAAGGAAGTTCTTTTTATAAGCTACCTAAAATACTTCAGTGGTTTACCGGCAATATAGGCTATCACCACATTCATCACCTTAGTCCAAGAATTCCGAATTATAATCTTGAGGTATGCCATAAGCAAAATCCTCTTTTCCAGAAAGCAAATACCCTAACGCTCACTACAAGTTTTAGAAGTGTTCTATTAAGCCTTTGGGATGAAAATCAGAAGAAGTTGGTTGGTTTTAAACATCTAAAAAACCCTCATTATAAATCTGCCTGATTTCGTTTTCTGAGTGTATTTCAATTCTGCATAAAAAGCATTCGACAGCATTTCTCATCAATTTTCAAGTAATGCTTAATTGTAAATGAGGTTTAATAAATCTGACTTGTGACGAGCCGTCACATCCAGCCTTAGTCTGAATAAATTCATTTGGAAATGATTAGGAAAAGAGGTAATAATATATCCAACATCATTTTTAGAATTGTGCAAAAATGTTTCGCAGAGCAATTAATATTTACTTTATACCAATTATTGTGTTTCACCTTATCATCCTGCAGGATCTTACTTATAAAGCAACCTCAGAATCAAAGATCTATGCCTATTTTGAAGACTCGGCGATAATCTCCAGTAGAGTTGCTACGACATCTTCTGTTACTTCTCCGGAAAAAACACCAGGCAATGCATCCGGGAATACTACAGCAATAATGGATGTTGTAATTCAACAATCATTGAATCTTCAAATGAAGATTCAAAAGGCAATTGTCATTTCATCAAAAGAAAATACTGTTGAACGAAACAGTCTTGTTTCTCAATATACAGCCGACTTATAGCCAATTCATATTATCCGAATAAACAAAACCACTTTTAAAATAATTTTAATTTTGAGGATAAAATGAAAGCTGTTCTTAATGCCCCGCAAGAAGAATTTAAAGGTTCCACGATGTTCATCGTTTTTACAGCTCTGGTTTTAATCGGGTTTGTAGGAATGATTATATTTGCCTTTACTTTATAAGATAGTCAAGACAGATTATCAAATATTACAGGACGGAGTTAACTCCGTCCTGTAATGTACTTTCATTTCTAAAAATCCTTTTAAGTGTTGAAAGAGGTTCTCCTTAAATCATTCATCAATAATTCACCAAAACTCCTTAATTTTTACTATTATTTGTTCATAAAAACCGCCACTAGTGGGTGTTATTATTGATTCATCCAATTAGTAAATACTAATTATATCTTGGAGTGTGCCCTGATGAAATACGGACTTAAACAATATACTTTGGATCATTTTTTCAACAAGGTTGTTAGTGACTATTCTTCGAATCCAGCGCTTGCGCTTATAAACGAAGTGCCTTTTACTTATGAGGAATTTGGAATAAGAGTGGACAAGTTACGTGAGACTCTTATTAACCTGGGGTATATAAAGGGGGACAAAATAATTATTCTTGGCAGCTCATCTCCCAACTGGGCAATTGCATTTCTTGCAATTACTACGATGGGTGCTGTTGCTGTGCCGATTCTGGAGGGCTTTCCTGAGGCAGATATTGATCATATAACAAAACATTCAGAGGCGGTAGCTATTTTCATTTCTGAGTCATTATACCAAAGTCTTACCCTGCCGGCAATTGAAGAAATGAAATGTGTTTTTAAGCTTGACGATTTATCCCTCCGGATTGAGGATATGCAATCTAATTCTGGTATTTGGAAACAGCTGCATGATTTACCTGAAAAACTTTTTAAGTCTGTTGAAAAAGCTATACGCCCTGCTCCGGGCAAAAATATAGAAGAAGATGATATTGCTGAGATACTATACACGTCGGGGACAACCGGTTATTCCAAAGGAGTAATGCTTACACATAAGAACCTTGTAAGCAATCTTTTCGAAGGACCAGATCTTTTGAAAGTAATTAATGAAGAAAGTGTTGTGCTCTCAATCCTCCCAATGGCTCACGCTTTCGGATCAACCTCGGCATTCCTCTCTATTATTTACAGAGGATCATCAATATACTATCTGGATAAACTTCCGTCGCCAAAAATTTTGCTGGATGCCATGCAGAAAGTTAAACCTACCATTATGGGTGCCGTCCCTTTGGTGTTTGAAAAAATATTTCACAAACAGGTTGTGCCTGCTATTTCTAAAAGTTTTGCCCTTCGTTTGCTTACAAAGAGTAAATTTACAAGAAAGCTGATTTATAAAAAGATAGGTAAAAAAGTAAACAACCTTCTTGGTGGAAACTTAAAGTGTGTAATAATTGGTGGCGCCAGTTTTTCACCTGATGTTGAAGAATTTATGCAGGAGGGGAAAATACCATATTGTTGCGGATATGGTTTAAGTGAATGCTCTCCCCTCGTAACTTTTTCCTCCATGGATAAGCAAAAAACCGGATCACCGGGACATGCTATCACTGATGTTGAAATCAGGATTATGGATCCTGACCCTGATAGTGGTGTTGGCAGAATATGTATAAAAGGACCAAACGTGATGAAGGGCTACTATAAAAATGCCGGGGAGACAAAAAAAGCCTTTACTGAAGATGGATGGTTTATTTCCGGTGACTTGGGTTATCTGGATGAAGATGGATTTTTATTTATTACAGGTCGATCTAAAAATTTAATTGTTGGTCCATCTGGCGAGAATATATATCCCGAGGTTATTGAAGCAAAACTTCTTGAATCAATTCTTGTAGAAGAGACAATTGTATATCTGGCTGACGATGGGCAACTTGTGGCTCGCATACACCCAAACTACGCTTATATTGAAAATCTGAAGAACGAAAAGGATGAAGATGCTATTGCATTAAACATTATTGATCTTCTTAAAGAAATACAGATGGAAACCAACGAAAAGCTTCCTGCTTCTTCAAGAATAAAGCGGGTAATCGAACAGTCTTCCCCCTTTGTTACGACACCAACAAACAAAATAAAGAGAGTGGAGTATGTTCCCGGTTATTTGGAAAATAATAAGAAATAGAATTTGTTATAAACCAGAATGACTCTTCGTGGTTCTATCAGTATAAGTATTTAGCATGGCTGCAAACCAGGAAGGGGGATATTTTAACAACAGACTTATGCAATTCTAATATTGTTTAGGAATAATCCTCTATATCGCATATTCCACAATCAATTTGCTTATATCATAACTATGAATACTTAAATTACGCATTTGGTCTAAACCTAACCAAATGACAATAACCATACCAATTACATTCTCAAAATTTGAACTAAAATTGACAAAAAATCATTATGTAGTATATCGTTTTCCCAATTTTTGATATTGAATTAAAAGAAATGTAGTAAAGTTGAGTTATGAAAAATATTGGATTATTCCCGGAATGAGAAATATCGTAGAATAGTTAGTTTTATACATATATAAAAAAGACTTTTCATGAATACGTATTCTGTGGCTATAACAAAGATTAATAATCACTTCAAAAAGAGCAAATTTCTTATTTGTTTATTTGTCATAGTATGTTTTCCAAGTAAAGTATTTTCGCAGTCTGACAGTCTTGATGTGTACGACTTAGACCTGGCTCAGTTGTCAAAAGTGAAGATAACATCAGCTACTAAAGTTGCTCAGAACATTACCGAATTACCTTCATCAATCATTATTATCACTAAAGAAGAGATCAAAGAAAACGGATATTTTACACTGGAAGAAGCACTATCCACTCTACCCGGGTTTCAGTTCAGAAACATACAGGGATTTAACAGTTATGTCTTCCAACGTGGTATCCCCAATCAAAACAATTTATCATTAGTTCTTATAGATGGAGTACAGGTAAATGAACTCAATTCAGGTGGTTTTTATGCTGGCGGCCAATACAATTTATCAAATCTCGAGCGAATAGAAGTAATATACGGCCCCGCATCGGTAGCTTATGGAACTAATGCATTATCAGGTATTATAAATCTTGTTACAAAAAGTGCACTCAAAGAACAATTCAAAGTTAATTCACGGCTAGGATCATTTAACACTTATTCAGGAGATATTAATTATTGCTACACAAATGAGGAAAAATCTTTTGGAGTACTCTTTTCGGGTATGTATAAGACTACAACTAAAGCTGATTTGAAAGGGATTGCCGGCGATAATAACTGGACAGATAAGATGGATAATTTTGAAAACGATTATTCTTTTGATTTAAAAATACAGAACGGGGATTTTTTATTTGGAGCAAACTATCTATATAAAAAAGCCTCCAGAGCTACTTCCACAAAATCAATTGGTACTGTTTTTAGAGACTTTGGTACTTCGTGGAACGTTCAATTTTTGAATACATATTTAAAATTCGAAAAAAAGTTTTCTAATAAGTTCTCTCTTTCTTCAATTCTGTATAACCGCAATGCAACAGTTCTTAATAATACGATTTACTTTGTGGTCGACACAGCCCAAATTGGTTATTACAGACCAAATAATTTAACAGGGTTTGAGAATGTTTTGAACTACAATATGAATGACATGATATCAATTGCCGGTGGTTTAACATTCGAGTATGAAAGGTTGTCTAAAAAAAACACAACTTCCTATAGCGATTCTCCCTATCAAAAACCCCCGACTCCTGAAAAAACAGAAATGCTAAACAATTACTTAGCAAGCATATTTATCGAGCCTCACATAAAGCTGCAAAAAAAACTACATCTTTCAGGCGGTGCAAGGTTGGATTACAGCAGTATTTACGATCTGGTATTAACACCACGTATGGGCGTTAGCTACTACAAAGGGAACTACATTCTGCATCTTTCTTACTCAGAAGCTTTTAGAGCACCCAAGCCCTGGGATTATACCGACGGATTGGGAAATGAGTCCTTAATACCAGAAAAAATGAAATCTTTGGAAGCTTCAGTTACACTATCTATACCTGATCTGTTTCAGGTTGATTTGACAGGGTATTTGAATAATCTTAAAAATGCTTTTGTTAAAGAAACCATTCTTAATGGATACAGGTGGGTAAATAGTGGCGAAGTAAACACAGAAGGAGTTGAGATATCAGTCAAACACAAATCTAAGAATTGGAAATCATCATTAAATTACACTTTTAACCAAAGCTACGATGAATTCCATCAATTTGTATCAGAGATAAGCAAACATTCTGTAAATGCAGGTATGACCTATTATTTAAGTAAAAATCTATCGGTAAATCTTAGAACAAATTATATCGGAAAAAGAAAGAATCCAAAACTAATAGCTGCTACTAACAGTAATTTTATTGATCCCTGCTTAGTATTTCATGGAGCAATATCACTATTGGACTATGAGGGGTTTGATATACAATTATCTGCAAAAAATATATTTGACGTTGAGTACTATCACACTTCAAACAGAGAGCCCGATAGATATCGCCAATCCCAGCGTACTATTCTGCTCTCCGTAGGCTATGCGTTTACTTATTAGAGATAAGAAAAGAGAACAATTTATCTGAATTGTAAATTGTGAGAAGATGATTATGAAAAGAACAAATCGATTTATTCGCTTATCTGTGTTTGGTTGTTTTTTGTTTATTTCCAGCCATAGCGCACAGAACATACAACGCCACGAGGTGATTTCAGCCTATATCTACAATTTTGCAAAAAATGTCCAATGGCAAAATGAAGAGTCTCTAAAGGAATTTCATTTCCGCATAATTGGCGAAGATAAAAATCTTCTTGAAGAGATGACTTCTCTTTCCAAAATGAAGACTTTGAGGAATAAAACAATCAGGGTATCATCATCGAGCGAATTTAGAGAAAATGATAAAGTGCAGCTGATATATGTTACAAAAAATGCTGAAACGAAACTGGTTGATATTTTTGACAAAATTGAAGGCAAAAACATACTGTTAGTGAGCGACAACTTTCAAGACAGAAAACTGATAATGATTAATTTTGTCGAATCCTCCAATGGTACTATTTCGTTTGAAATAAACAAGGCCAATATCATAAACCAGCATCTTCAAATTATGCAGGATATGATTCTTCTTGGAGGGACTGAAGTAGATGTTGCAGCTTTATACCGGGAAGGTCAACAAAGTTTACGAGCCCTCCAAAAACATACTGAAAATCTTGAAAAAAACCTGAATCAGCTTAAAAACAGTATTGCTAAAATGACCAAAGAAATTGGGATTCAAAAAGATAGTCTTGATATACAATCTCAAAAAGTAAAAGAGCAACAAAATATTTTGAGTGCTCAGGGTTTACTCTTAGAAGAGAGAGGAAAAGACCTCGAAACCCAGATTCTTCAAATTCAAGAACAGCAAAATATTCTTGAGACACAAGCAAACAGGTTGGAAATTCAAAAAAGAGACCTTGGGGAAGGTGAAAAGATACTTGAAGATCTGAATAATCAAATATTGTCGCAGGCAAAGATTCTGGAGGAAAAAGGGGAAACGATTCAAGAACAGAAAAACATTATGTATTTGCTTGGAATCATTGTCTTTCTTGTAATAGTACTAGTGTTTTCGGTTTATATAGGTTACAAAAGCAAACAAAGGTTAAACCGAGATTTAGAAATAAAAGTCAAAGAACGCACTAACCAATTACACTCATCCAATGATCAGCTAATGTTAGAGCTTATTGAACGAAAGCGCGTGGAAAAAGAACTAAAAAATAGTGAAGTTCTTTACCGCTATATGTTTGAACAAAATCCCGTACCAATGTTGGTTTACGAGTTAGGAAGTTTGGAAATGCTTGCAGTAAACGATGCATTTGTATCACATTATGGTTATAGCGAACAAGAGGCATTATCTCTGCACCTTACGGATCTTTATCCTGAAGATGAAAAGAAAGCTGTAGCAGAGCTTAGCGATAAAATAAAGGGGCATGCTTACGCTGGTGAATGGCATCATCAAAAAAAGGATGGCTCTCTAATATCTATTGAAGCTCACTCACACAAGTTTTCTTATGAGGAGAGAGATTCTCGAATTGCGGTTATAACTGATATTACTGAGCGAAAAAAAGCAGAAGAAAAACTTAGGCAAAGTGAAGAGCAATTCAGACTGATATCGGAAAATGTGGCTGATATGATTGTTGTCCTCGATCTTGAGGGAAAAAGGGTTTATAGTAATCCATCATATGAGCCGATACTTGGTGAAAAAGATTTGTTACTTGGAACAGATTCGTTTGAGGCTATATTTCCTGAAGATAGAGAGCGAATGAAAGATCTGTTTCTAGAAACTGTGAAAACAGGAGTTGGGCAGCGTGATGAATATAGACTAGTCGCTAAAGATGGAGGAATTCACTTTATTGAATCACAGGGAAGTGTAATTCGGGATGTAAATGGAGATATTAATAGTGTAGTTGTTGTATCTCGTGACATTACTAACCGAAAAAAAACAGAAGAAGAACTACAGAAGTACCGCGAGAACCTTGAAGATATGGTAAAGGAACGAACAACTGAGTTACAAAAAAGTAATAATGAACTGATACTTGCCCAAAAAGCGATTGAGGGATTTAACAAAGAATTATTAAAAGAAATTGAGGTAAGAAAGCTTACTGAAGTGGCTCTTTCCGAAAGTGAACAACGACTTGAAAATATATTAAATTATGCGCCCATTCTTGTTTATATAAATGATCTTGAAGGACGATACATTTTTATAAATAAAGAATTTGAAAAAGTCATGGATTTACCTTTTGAAGAAGTAGTTAATAAAACAGATCGGGAATTATTTCCAAAAGAAAGAGCTGAAAGAAATATTTCTCAGAACAACAAAGTTATTACAAGTCGTAAAGCACACGTTTTTGAAAATGCCTCTCTTAAAAAAGATGGTACACATTATTATTTCGATATTCTTTTCCCAATATTCGATTTATCCGATAATATGACAGCTACATGCGGCTGGTCAGTTGATATTACTGAACGAAAGAGAAATGAAGAAGTATTAAAGGAAGCAAAAGAAAAAGCAGAATCGGCAGATCGGCTAAAGTCTGCTTTCCTTGCAACGATGTCACACGAGCTCCGAACTCCGCTAAATTCAATTATTGGGTTTACAGGAATTTTAATGAAAGGTATTGCAGGACCTTTAAACGACGAACAGCTTAAACAGTTGGGTATGGCAAAAGGAAGCGCAAAACATTTACTTGATCTTATTAACGATGTACTTGATATTTCTAAAATTGAGGCTGGTCAACTCGTTGTTTCGCCAAGACCTTTTAATTTCGCAAATATGCTTAAAAAGGTTATTGAAAGCATTCAACCACTTGCCGACAAGAAAAATCTAAAATTGAAATGGAATATTTCCGAAAATGTGAAAGAAATCACAAGTGATGAAAGAAGAGTTGAGCAAATTGTTATTAATCTGCTTAATAACTCTATTAAATTCACAGATAGGGGACATGTAGAAATAAACTGCGAAATGATAAATAAAAAAATTGTAACAAAAGTAATTGATACCGGAATTGGGATTAATAAAGAAGATATGAACAAACTTTTCAAACCTTTTAGTCAAATTGATACCGGACTTACGCGTAATCATGAAGGTACTGGGCTTGGTCTATCGATCAGTCAAAAACTGGTAGAGAAATTGGGAGGAACAATTACGGTAGAAAGCGAGGTTGGAACAGGCAGCATATTTACGGTAACATTACCTATATAGAATAATATTTATTAAAACTTTCAAAATTATAGGAGACAGGTATGAAAACAAAAGTCCTTATTATAGAGGACAATGAACAAAACATGTATATGCTCTCATATCTGCTCGAAAGTGAAAACTATGAAGTGATTCAGGCTTATAGCGGACCTGAAGGGATTGATATGGCCAAGAATATTAAACCGGATATTATACTTCTAGATATTCAATTGCCCGAAATGGATGGTTATGCCGTTGCGCAAAAATTGAGAGAAGCAGAAAAGTTAAAAGAGATACCAATCATAGCAGTCACATCATACGCTATGCCTGGTGATAAGGACAAAGCAATCGAATCCGGTGCGACAGGTTATATCGAGAAACCCATTAATCCTGATACGTTTATTTCTGAAATGAAATCATTTCTTCCAACAGAATTAAGTTAAGGGTAAATATTTACATGAAAATACTAATCGTTGATGATAAAGTGGAAAATTCCTACTTGTTGGAAACTCTTTTAAGAGGAAGCGGGTACGAAACAATTACGGCCAATAACGGATCGGAGGCATTAAGCCTGGCTTTGGAAAATCCACCGGATTTGATTATTTCCGACATACTTATGCCCGTTATGGATGGCTTTGCTTTTTGTATTGAATGTAAAAAGGATAAATCTTTAAGAGCTGTGCCTTTCGTTTTTTACACTGCAACATACACCAGTATTAAAGATGAAGAATTTGCTCTTAGTCTGGGAGCAGATAAATTTATACTGAAACCCCAGGATCCTGATATCTTCATCAAATTGATCGAAGATGTCTTTAAAACAATTAAATCCGAAAAAGGTAAGACAAAATTCATTCAAAATTTGTCGCAAGATGTCGTATTAAAAGAGTACAATTCGACTCTAATTCGAAAACTTGAAGACAAAATGAGATTAGCCGAAGAGACTGCCCAAAAGTTGCGAAGAGCAAATGAAGAACTGTTAAAGGCTAAAGAGGAAGCAGAAAAATCAGATAGATTAAAAACAGAATTTCTAACTCAGATGTCTCATGAAATTAGAACTCCAATGAACGTTATTGCCAATTTTGCAAATGTGATTAAAGCTGAGGTGGAAGAGGGCAGTTATGATGAACTGCCTTCACTTCTGGATGGCATTGAACTATCAACAACTAGGATAATACGCACAATAGAATTAATACTGAACATGTCCGAAATTCAGATAGGAACTTATAAACCCATTTGGAAGGATTTTGATCTGGTTAATGATATACTTTTAGACCTGCAAAGAGAATTTTCTACCTATGCCCAAAAAAAGGGTTTGGAGTTAAATTTTATCTATAAAAAAGAACACGCTCAAATTAATGGGGATCAATACAGTATTTGTCAAATCCTGAATAACATTCTGGATAATTCTCTTAAATACACAGAGAATGGGAAGATAGATGTTATTATTTCAGAAGATCAGAATGATAAGGCAAGTATAACAATAGAGGATACAGGCATTGGGATGTCGGAGGAATTCTTGAATAATTTATTTGAGCCATTTATGCAGGAAGAACGGGGATATTCGAGAAGTTTCGAGGGAAATGGGCTGGGGCTTGCCTTGGTGAAAAAATATTGCGACTTGAACAGCATAATAATAAATGTAAAATCGAAAAAAGGAAGAGGAAGTAAGGTGACACTTACTTTTAATTAATTAGAATTCCGAATCACTTTCTATTGTTTAAATTACAAGACATAAAACCCAAGAGATCTTTCTTTCTATGGAATAAAAATTATTAACTAAAAAGTCGGTGCGTATCAGTATTGGATTCTCAGCACATATAAATTTCTCAAATTAAGGCATTTATACTATCCGAATGCTAATGTGTAACAGAGGTAAACAGTGGAAATACTAATTGTTGATGATAAACCGGAAAATTTGTACTTACTTGAATCACTGCTGAAGGGGAGCGGGTTTGAAACAATCTCTGCAAAAAACGGGGCGGAAGCCTTAGGTCTTGCAAAAAAATACCTACCCGACATAATAATTTCTGATATACTTATGCCGGTAATGGATGGATACACTTTTTGCAGTGAATGCAAAAAGGATGAACAACTAAAAAGCATTCCGTTTATTTTTTATACGGCCACTTATACTAACCCTAAGGATGAAGAATTTGCATTAAATCTTGGGGCAAATAAATTTATCCTTAAGCCTCAAGAGCCTGATGTTTTTATTGATCTTATTAAAAGTTGTATTGCAAAGAAAAGCCGGAATAGTAGTCATTTGGATTCATCCCCGGAATTATCGGAAAACGTAATTCTTAAACAGTACAATGAAACGCTTATTCGTAAGTTAGAAGACAAAATGTTACAAACGGCCGAAAACGAAAAGAAATTAAAAAATTACGTTAAAGAACTGGAAGAAAATTTGGCTGAAAAGCTGAAGATCGAAAAAGCTCTCATGGAAAGTGAAGAACAAAATAGACTTATTCTTGAAAATAGTATGGATGCTATACTTTTTGCAACGCAGGATGGAACAATATTGTCTGCTAATAAAGCCGCTTGTGAGATGTTTCAAATGAGTGAAGATGAGCTTTGTCGGTTAGAAAGAAATGGTTTGGTTGATTTGAATGATCCGAGGTATCCTGTATTCCTCATCCGTAAAGAACAAAGCAACAAAGTACGTAGTGAGCTAACTTTTATTAGAAAAGATATGTCAAAATTTGAAGCGGAAATATCCTCTTCTAATTTTGTTGATAACAATGGAAGACCCAGAACTTCCTTCATAATAAAAGATATAACAGAACGCAAAGAAGCGGAAGAAGCACTATTATTTGTTCAAAACTTAGTAGATGCGCTGCTTCTAAATACACCGGATAATATTTATTTTAAGGATTTAGAAAGTCGTTTTATTAGGGTAAGTAAGGCACAAGCAGACTATTTCAATTTACCCAATCCGGCTGCTGCTATAGGGAAAACCGATTTCGATTTTTTTTCAGCTGAACACGCGCAAAATGCTTTCAATGATGAACAAAATCTTATTAAAACCGGAATACCAATAATAAATAAAGAAGAAAAAGAAATATGGAAAGATGGTTCTGAAAGCTGGGTTTCCACTACCAAGCAATTACTTACAGATAGTGATGGAGAGATTTTCGGGACTTTTGGTATTTCAAGAGATATCACTGAACGTAAATTAGCCGAAAATCGAATAAAATTATTAGCTCATTCCATAAAGAGCATAAGTGAATGCATCTCAATTACTGATGAAAAAGACATCATTATTTTTGTGAATGAAGCCTTCCTAAAAACATATGGTTACACAGAAAAGGAATTAATAGGAAAACATATAAGCATTGTGCAACCTAAGGGTGCCAAATCAATTAAAAATGTTGAGAACATTCTTCCAGGAACCTTACAAGGAGGATGGAAGGGAGAAGTAATCAACCGAAGAAAGGACGGGACTGAATTTCCAATATATTTATCAACCTCTGTTATCCAGGATGAGAATAATGAACCAATTGCTCTAATAGGTGTGGCAACGGACATAACAGAAAAAAGAGAAAGTGAAGACAAATTAAGGAAATTATCCGAAGCTGTTGAACAAAGTCCGGTTAGTATTTTTATCACTAATCAAAATGGGATTATTGAATATGCTAACCCGAAATTTTCCAAAATTACCGGATACACATATGAGGAAGCAGTTGGTAAAAATCCAAGAATCTTTAGTTCCGGTCAGACTCCGGAAGCAAAATACGAGGAACTTTGGGATACAATACTTGCCGGTAAAACATGGATAGGTGAACTTCTTAATAAGAAGAAAAATGGCGAGCTCTATTGGAAAAGTGCCAGTATTTCTCCAATAATAAATGACGAGGGTGATATTACCCATTTTATATCGGTTTCTGAAGATATTACTGAAAAGAAAAAAATGTTGAAAAATGTAATTTCAGCTAAAGAGAAGGCTGAACAATCTGACAAATTTAAGACTGAATTTCTTGCCCAGATATCTCATGAAATTCGATCTCCAATGAGTGCAATTTTAAGCTTTGCTAATCTGGCTGAAGATGAATTGAAAAATAAACTTACTCCAGAATTATCGGAATATTTCCTTGGAATAAATATGGCCGGTAAAAGACTCATGAGAAGTATTGATTTAATAATTAATGCCTCAGAGATGCATCTTGGTACTTACAAACCTTTGATGAAAAATATCGAATTAATAGATACAATACTGACCCCTCTTTTTAATGAATATTACCCGAATGCAAAAAACAAAGGACTTGAATTTTCATTTTCAACCGAGTTACAAAAAGCTGATATTTTTGGGGATCAATACAGCCTCACTCAAATATTTGCTAATCTTTTTGATAATGCAATAAATTATACTGAAAAGGGTAAAATAGTGGTTGGACTACGTAGAATTGATTATGAAAACATTGAAGTGTCGGTAAGCGATACTGGAATTGGGATGTCAGAAGAGTTCCTGGAAAATATTTTTCAACTGTTTAAACAAGAGCAACAGGGTTACTCCAGACAATTTGACGGGAATGGTTTAGGTTTGTCACTGGTTAAGTATTTTTGTGATTTAAATGGTGCGAAAATTTGTGTTACGTCAGAAAAAGATATGGGAACTATTTTTGTTATAAATTTCTCTTCTCTCTCTCCTGAGAATTTATGATTATTTCTTATTTCCAAAACACGAATTGTGTTTGTTATTATACCTCTTAAAATATTTAGACCACACAGCCAAATCATTCCGGCAGGCACCTATTGCGTCCGGGTCAGCAAAGTCTGCAAATTTGCAAGAATAATCGCAATAATCCGGATACTTAGTTTCTGGTAATTTCACTTCTTTTTTCACTGCCACGAATAATTTCCGCTAATTTTCGTTCTCTTCAAGGTACCCTTCCCGTAAATACAAAAACAAAGGAAGTCCGGATGAAACACCAATGAGGATAGTAGCAACTATCGGCATCCACAAGTACTTTATTGTTTCTCTGGTCATATCAGAAATTATAAAGAGGAGGAGAACAACCGCCGAAATCAAAACATCCCAGGCAAAGAAAGTGCTCATATGATTGGTAAATAATCGTGTCATCATCAAATAAAAATCAATTCCATTCTCTGAGATAAAAAGTATGAAATGATAATATGGAATAACTGTCCCGACGATGAATAATGCCAGATATGTGTGGCGCATATTCATATTAACCTCCAATTTATTGTGAGTTTAATAGATGGGTAAATAATAGCAAACTTTGTTATTTTTGACAATTGAAATAATAACCAGGGAGTTCATTTGAACAGAAAAGATTTTATTACTGAACAGCTTGAAGAAAGCTCAGACATGAAAATAAAAATGATAACCGAATGCGATATATCCATCAGTGAAGCGGCTGATTTACTCATCGATTGCGTAAAGGCCGGAAATAAAATATTACTTTGCGGGAATGGCGGCAGTGCTGCAGATAGCCAGCACCTTGCAACAGAATTTATGATACGTCTTAGTCACGACCTTGACAGGCCTGCCATTGCAGCTATTGCTCTGACTACCGATAGTTCCAATCTTACTGCCGGCGGAAACGACATAGGTTTTGATAACGTGCTTGCGCGTAACGTGGAGGGACTTGGCAGTGAAGGCGATGTCCTTATTGCAATATCAACCAGCGGCAACTCCAGAAACATAATAAAAGCAGTTGAAAAAGCGCATGAAAAGAAAATGCAGGTTATTGGGTTTTTAGGCGGCGACGGCGGACAACTAATGCCGTTGGTTCAAGTGCCCATTATAATTCCCTCAGATAACACACAACGAATCCAAGAGGGGCATATTACAGTTGGGCATATATTGTGTGAATTGACAGAAAGAGAGATTTACGGATAAATTTTATAGCCCACGTTATAATCGTGGGCTATAAAATCATAAGTGTTTTACAACCAGCAATTCTAGTTTTTCAATTCCCGTGTTATTCCATTCCCGCTCAAGGTTAGGTTTAATTTCCAGCATATCACCGGCAGCAATTTCTCTCATCTCTCCGGTAAGAGTAACTTCAGCACTACCTGCAATAACATAAAATGTAACAGGAACATCCAAAGAATGTGAGGGAATTATCTTCCCCGGATCTATTGAAAGTCTTACATACTCGCAATTGTTAATGACACCTGCTTTTTTGCCAACGGCTCCTTCAATTTCAAATATTACTTCCGCCTCAGAAGCTCTGTGAATCATGCTATCTCCGTAATTGATTCAAATATTACTATCAAAATTTAGTCTGTTCCTTTTGCCCAATCAAGGGCCGGTAATACCCACTCGTCATACGGCTGGAATAGCAGTCCGTGACCATTACCCATGTGAGTAATTATCTCTTTAAATTCTAGCAACGATTCATTCTGAAGTTTTTCCAGGAATGGTTTTGAACTACCTGCTATTTTGTCGCTTTCATCTACTATATACAATATTCTACCCGAAAGAATAAAGTTATTCTCAATAAAAATGTCCACAATTCTTTTGTTAAATATTGCCAACAGCACATAATTTATTTTTTTGTTCCTAAGCTCATTTGAGATTAACATTGTGATAAAAGCGCCTCGGGATGCACCTATAACTGTTATATTCTCAGGTTCAACACCACTGGACATCAGCGAATCAATTTGTGCGGAAACTTTTTTCGCGTATTCAAATCTGTCAGTATTAGGCTGGCGAACTTCGCCCAGGACTATACTCCCTGATTCGGCAAGTCTCCCAATTATTTTGTCATACTCATAATAACCATATTCTTCGCTATGCGGATGCCTGCCTGATAACTCAACAATATGTCCATGCAGATAGAATATATATTTGGCAGATGGGTCAATTTTTTGGGGGAGAGAAGTATAGATGTTTTGTCCAAAATTAGCGTTGTTGAATAAAATGAAAAACAAGACCAAAATAGGTTTATTCATGATTTCTCTCACTGTTTTCTTCTACTAATAGGGCGGTAACTTTCTCACCAATTACTCGTGCCCGGTGCTTGTGCTCCGCGCCGTTCGGAATAAAAACTCCATCACCTTTGTGATAAGTAAGAGTCTCATTTCCATACTCTATTTCAAATGTCCCCTCTAAAATGATTCCATAATGCCCCTTTTCGCACCAGTGCGGTGGCATTTCTTTTGAATATTCAACAAGTCGTAATTTCTTCCCATCTTGTACATAGCTTTTATCTTTAACTCCTACAAACGGATGGCTCCATTCAAGGTCATCAAACTTAATTTTGTAACTCATCATGTTTGTCCCGTTTCACATTAATGTTGAGCAGCAAATTAGAAAAAACTTAATAGACTTCAAACATCCCTGGTCTGAAGAACGATTAATGTTAAGAAATCGTTAAGAAAAGCAAATGTAATTGAATTGTAACATTGAAAAAGTACTTTTGGGTGTAAAAATAATTGTGCTGACTGACTTTTCTGTTAACTGCACATTAACAGATTGGGCATTGAGAGAAACCTTCAATATAATGTATTATAAAGAAGACCTCTTTCAAGGAAGCAGCTTTTTTATTAAACAAATTTATAGTATAAAATGCAAAAAAAAGGAGAGAGAATGAAATCGCTATTTACAGGAATTGTTATAACTTTTCTATTAATTTCTACCATATCACTGGCACAAGAAAAATCCAAAGAAAAAATAAGCGGTGTAGCTTATTTTGATTTTACTCATAATACTGCAGATAACCTGGTGATAAACAACGAATTTGAATTTGAAAGAGTTTATTTCGCATACGAAAATCAGATAGCAGATAATCTAAAATATAAATTCCAGGTTGATGTTGGTCGTTCAGACGATGACTCACGTTTACAGGTGTATTTGAAGAATGCCAAAGTTGACTGGAAAAACTCTTTTGGTACAATCATTATTGGTTTGCAGGGAATGAATGTATTCAATATTCAGGAAGCAACCTGGGGACATCGGTTTCTTGAAAAATCCGCCATGGATAAAAACAAATTTGCCAGTTCAGCTGACCTTGCTATTGGTTATTCAAATTCATTCTCAGATAATCTGCACATGAGCGTACTCGTTTCTAATGGCGAAGGCTACAAAAAGCCGGAAGGCGATAAGTACAAAAAAATATCGGCTCAGGTTGCCTATGGTCAGACAAAACTTTCCAGCAAAGATGGATTTAATCTTGGTGGTGTATTCACATACGAACCGTTCGACAACGAAGGCGTTACTGAAGCAAAAACAGTACTTGGCGCTTTTGCAGGATATGCTGGTAGCGGTTTAAGAACCGGTGTTGAATTTGATACCTTCACAACAGGCGGTACCGACTTAACAAAACAAATCATTTCACTCTATGCTAATTACGAATTAAATGATCTGCTGCAGGCTTTTGCCCGTGCGGATATTTATGACCCTAACACAGATGCCAGCGATGACGGAAATAACTACCTGATGGGCGGTATTATCTGGAGCCCGGTAAAGGGATTAAAAATAGCGCCTAACGTTAGATACACATCTTTTCAGGAAGACGCTAAAGATGAAGTTACTATGTTCAAAGTAAATTTCGAATTCAAATTTTAATAAACATAATTAAGTAGGAGAATCAATGAAAAGTTATAAGCCAATAGTAATGTTTGCGATCGCACTTTTACTAACTGCAGCTTTAAGCGCGCAGACAGTTAAGGTTGATCCCAAAATACCTAAATATGAAAAGAAAACCGGAATTAAAGGGAACCTCAATTCAATAGGTTCCGATACAATCCTTAATATGATGACTCTCTGGGGAGAAGCTTTTAAAGGATATTACCCTGAAGTTAAAATCCAGATTGAAGGTAAGGGTTCTTCAACTGCACCTCCTGCGCTGATAGAAGGAACGGCTCAGTTAGGTCCAATGTCGAGAAAAATGAAAGATAAAGAAATCGACGCATTTGAAGAAAAATATGGTTTCAAACCAACAACCCTTAAAATCGCTCTTGATGCTCTTGCGGTTTATGTTAACAAGGATAATCCACTTAAAGGGTTAAGCTTTTTAGAAGTAGACGCAATTTTTTCGAAGACGAGGAAACAAGGCTCAAGGGATGACATAAGCACCTGGGATAAAGTAGGCTTAAAAGGTGAGTGGTCAAATCGCCCGATCAGTATTTACGGACGTAACTCTGCTTCAGGTACTTACGGATATTTCAAAGACGAAGTACTGAAAAAAGGTGATTACAAGGATAATGTGAAAGAACAGCCGGGTTCGGCTTCAGTTGTGCAGGGTATTTCGGAAGATAAGTTTGCAATTGGATACAGTGGAATCGGTTATAAAACCTCAGGTGTAAAAGCTCTTCCTTTGTCTGAGAAAAATGGCGGGGAGTTTTTTGAAGCTAACAGTACTAACGTAAATAACGGTAAATATCCTCTTTCCAGATACTTGTATATTAGTATTGCAAAGAATCCTTCTAAACCTCTCGATCCATTGGTAAAGGAATTTTTACGTTTTGTTTTTAGTTATGAAGGACAGCAGGTTGTGGTAAAAGATGGTTATTTGCCTTTGTCTCTTGAAGTTGTGCAAAAAGAACTTGCAAAACTTAATTAGGAAATACGTTACATTTGAATTTTTATCTGGCTGGGGAAAATTTCCCAGTCAGATTTTTTTATTAACTAAGAAGAAATATTGTGAATTCACCAGACAGTTCTAAATACCATAAAAAGATAAAGCGAAGCAATGATATAGCCAAAATCATAATAACTGTTGGTGGATATGGTGTTATAGCCAGCATTGTCCTTATCCTGATGTTTTTGTTGTACGAGTCACTCCCTTTAATTATATCGCCTTCAGTTGATGAGAAAGATTTGGGCATTGCGGATTCCAAAGCAAATGATATAATCGCTACCGGGCTTGACAGATATACGGAGGTTGGATATTTTCTAAAAGCGAAGGGACAAATAGTATTTTTTTACCTTGCTGATAATAGCACAGCTTACAAAGACAGTATAAGCTTAGAGGAAAGTGAAAGCATTATTTCTTTTGAAAAAGGGACCTTGGGAAAAGACATTTTTGCGGTCGGAACAAATAAAGGCAGAATAATTACTGCCGAAGCAAAAATGAGTCCGGAATATCATAGAAATAGTAGAACTATCAAGTGCTCATTCAAAACTAATGAAATATACACTGTAGAAAATCTTGAAGAAAATACAGGTGAAGAGATATCCAGTCTCGATTTCACAGAAAATGAAGATGGATTCAATTACTGGGGATGGGTAAATCAAAAGGGTGAATTAAAACTCAGGATTTACGATTCTGATGAGGAAGAATATTATTCCCATAATATAACTTCAATGCTGGGTGATGTAAATATCTCCTCAATAAAATTTTCTAGTTCAGGCGAATTATTGATGGTCGGAACCGACAAAGGGGACATGTTCTGGTTTGATCTGTCTGATCCGGAAGATGTTCTGCTTAAAGATAACTGGAGGTTTTCCAATTCCAAAATCACAAAACTTGAATTCCTGATTGGTGATAATAGTCTATTAATTGGTCAGCAGGATGGAAGCTTGACTCATTGGTTCCCGGTCCGGAAAAAAGATGGCGATTTTAAGTTTACAAGAATTAATGATTTTGAGAAGCAGAACTCAAAAATAACCAGTATACAGGCATCTCCAAGGAACAGAAGCTTTTTCACCATTAATGAGGATGGTGAAATTTATCTGGGATATTCAACAACAAAAAGCATCCAGCTAAAGTTAGACCATACTGAAAATAAAATTATAAGTGCAACATATTCTCCCAAGGCTGATGGGCTGATTGTGATTGATACCAGGTCAGAAATGATTTATTACAGTATCGACAACGATCACCCGGAAACAAATCTTAATACTCTCTTTGGTAAAGTCTGGTACGAAGGTTATGAAAATCCGGCATTTGTCTGGCAAACAACTGGCGGCTCTGATGAATTTGAATCAAAATTCAGTTTGATACCTTTAATCTTTGGTACCTTAAAAGGTACATTTTATGCCATGATTTTTTCAATCCCTCTTGCATTGCTAACTGCAATTTATGTTTCACAGTTTGCTCCTAAAAAATGGGCCAGAATTATTAAACCAACAATTGAAATAATGGCCGCACTTCCAAGTGTTGTTATCGGATTTCTGGCCGGGCTATATTTCTCGCCACTGTTCGAGAAACATCTAATAACGGCATTTGCCCTTTTAATCCTCATTCCAATTGTATTCTTAATGAGTATTTATGTCTGGAAGCTTATTCCTGAGAACAGGAGATTAAGATTCCCTCAAGGGGCTCATCTGGTTTTTATTATACCGTTTTTAGCAGCGTCATTTATCACAGCCATATCATTCGCACCATATTTTGAAGACCTTTTATTCAACGGTAATTTGAATCAGTGGCTTTATAATACATTGGCAATAAATTACGATCAGCGTAATAGTTTTGTTGTAGGCTTCGCTCTTGGTTTTGCAGTTATCCCAATTATTTTCACGATCTCCGAAGATGCCTTAAGTAACGTGCCAAAATCATTAACTTCCGCCTCGCTTGCCCTTGGGGCCTCTCAATGGCAAGCTGTTATGAAAATAGTTCTCCCCGCTGCAGCTGGTGGCATTTTTGCGGCAATCATGCTTGGATTGGGCAGGGCTATTGGTGAAACAATGATTGTTTTAATGGCAACAGGTAATACGCCAATAATGGATTTAAGTCCTTTCAACGGTTTTCGTGCCATGAGTGCTGCCATTGCAGTTGAAATTCCTGAAGCCCCTGTAGATGGCACATTATATAGGGTGCTGTTTCTAACAGCTCTGATGCTGTTCATTTTCACTTTTGTAATCAATAGTTTTGCTGCCTGGATTGGTGACAAGCTAAGGAAAAAATATGCGAGATTTTAGATGAAAAAAGGCAACGAAGATTTCATTAAGAAGGGCGATCCCTATATCTTGCTTACTTCCATGGGATTGGTTTTTACGCTAACCATGGTATTTGTTTTGCTGGGAATTATACTTGTAAATGGTCTTGGAATTTTTTGGCCGAGCGATCTGTATGAAGTGAAGCTTTCAGATAACCGGGTACTGATTGGTGAAAAATGGGCGACTGATCTAAAAAAATCACAAGGTGAAGCGGATATAACCCGTTCACAACTCAAAATTGGAAACCGGGATATTTATGGATTTGATTTCGCATGGTTTCAAGACAAGGAAGTTGAGAGTATTGTCGCTAATCCCGAACTGGTTTTAATTGAAAGATATGAATATGGTAATTTTTACGGCTACATAGAATCTCTTCATACCGAGTCGAATATATATGATAAATCTTCGGAGAATTTTGTTGACAAAATTTTAGTAACTCTTTCAATGGTTGATGATCTTAAAGAAGAGTTTGTTGACAAGAGAAAAGAACATACGGATTTACTTTCACCTCTTAATGAAATACGAAGAGGATCATCTCTCCTTAAAATGAATGAAGAATATCTTTCCTCTGACGAGAAAGAGTTATTGAGCGAATATGAGCAACAGGAAAAAGATTTTTTGGAGAGTAACAACCACGATATAGTAATTATTGAAAATGAAATTAGTGATCTTGATAAGAGAATAAATGAATTTTTCATTACTGTGCGAACCGGTGATGGAATAGAAAAAGAGATCCATCTAAAAGATATTGTAAGGTTTCATCAACCGAACATAATGAACGTTTTCAGTAAGACAATTCATTATCTGGCTAAGGTATGGGAATTTGTTTATGATGGACCCCGTGAGTCGAACACGGAAGGCGGAGTATTCCCAGCGATATTTGGCACTGTAATGATGGTCATTCTCATGTCAATTCTGGTTGTACCGTTCGGTGTACTTACTGCACTCTATTTAAATGAATATGCCAAACAGGGTCCGATAATCAGGATGATACGTTTGTCGGTCAATAATCTGGCAGGAGTTCCTTCAATTGTATATGGAATTTTTGGATTGGGGTTTTTCGTATATATGATTGGGGGTTCCATAGATTCGCTGTTTTTTGCCGATAAATTGCCTGAGCCGACTTTAGGTACAGGCGGAATATTATGGGCATCAGTAACCTTGGCTTTATTAACTCTTCCTGTAGTTGTGGTTGCCACAGAGGAAGGAATTCTTGCCGTGCCTAAGGCTAATAAAGAAGGAGCGCTGGCGCTTGGCGCAACAAAGTGGCAAATGATAAAAGACATAGTACTACCTAATGCAATGCCCGGCATATTAACTGGTTTAATTCTCGCTATAAGTCGTGGAGCCGGAGAAGTTGCCCCTCTTATGATTACAGGAGTTGTTAAACTTGCACCGGCAATGCCTTTTGATATGGAGTTTCCATTCCTGCATCTTGACAGGAAGTTTATGCATCTGGGATTTCATATTTATGATGTTGGATTTCAATCGCCCAACGTGGAAGCGGCAATGCCAATGGTTTATTCTACCGCACTGCTATTGATAGTAATCGTTGTCTTATTAAATATATTTTCTATTTACTTAAGAAATCAATTAAAGAAAAAATATAAAACGTCTTCGTTCTAAAGAATTGGAAAAAATTAATGAGTGATAAAATGGTTGTTGATATTGGGAAAGCTCTCACATCAGAGAAGATAAACAGCATAAATGAAGAGAAGATTATAATTGCAACAGAAAACCTTAATTTTTATTATGTTGCTGATAAACCAGCACTAATAGATGTTAATATTGCGATACCAGAGAAGAAAGTTACTGCTTTCATTGGTCCATCTGGCTGCGGAAAATCAACCTTGTTAAGGTGCTTTAACAGGATGAATGATTTGATACCTGACATTAAAGTTCATGGGAAGATATTAATAGATGGGGATGACATTCATTCGAATAATATCAGGCTCGAAGATCTCAGAAAAAAAGTGGGGATGGTATTTCAAAGATCAAATCCGTTTCCCATGAGCATATATGAGAATGTGGCGTTTGGTCCAAAAGTAAACGGGGAAAACAGCAAGTCTGAACTTGACGCGGTAGTAGAATCTTCACTGGTTCAGGCAGATTTGTGGCGGGAGGTTAAAGACCGTTTGAATGATTCAGCCCTGGATCTCTCCGGTGGTCAGCAGCAGCGATTATGCATAGCAAGAGCACTTGCCAATAAACCGGACATTATATTAATGGACGAACCGGCTTCTGCACTTGATCCGATTTCCACAGGTAAGATTGAAGAAACTATCGAGGAATTACGAGGTAATTATACAGTCGTAATTGTTACTCATAACATGCAGCAGGCGGCTAGAGTATCGGACTACACCGCTTTTATGATGGTGGGGGAACTTGTTGAGTTTAATGATACTCGATCCTTATTTACTAATCCCAATAAAAAACTAACTGAAGAATACATTACTGGCAGGTTTGGTTAGAGTTTTATTATTTTTTACAATAGGTTTATAAACTAATAGAGTTTGAAATGAATAATAAGTTTGCAGCGCAACTTGAGGATGTAAAAAAAGATTTAATCTTCCTGGCTAACCAGGTTGAGGATGCTTTATACCGCGCTCTTAAGGCACTCGAAAAGCAGGATAAAGAAGAAGCTAAAGAAATTGTTGCTGCTGATATAAATATTAACATGGCAGAAGTTGCCATTGAAAAAAAAATATTTTCATTGCTCGCTTTGCAACAGCCTGTTGCTATTGATCTAAGGTTTATTGTAGCGGCGTTAAGAATGAATAATGACCTGGAAAGAATTGGTGATCACGCGAAAAATATTGCGAAAGTTGCCCGAAAATTATCGGGCGAACCTTTCCTTGAGGCTATTGAGGACGTTCCACAGTTTGGGCGTGACTGCAGGACTATTTTCAGAGACGCTGTTCAGGCTTTCATAAATCTTAATACCGACCAGGCAGCTGAAATTAGAGAACGTGACGAATTAATTGATAAAGAGATGAAAAGAATCACCAAGAAAATAATTTCCAACATTAAGGATAGCCCGGCTAAGATTGAACAAGGGATGGAGCTAATTAATGTGGTTAAACATCTGGAAAGAATTGCGGACCTGGCAGTAAATCTTGGAGAAGATGTAATATTTATGAAGGATGCTAAAATTATCAGATATGGGCTTGGTAATAAAGAAGAATGACAACAAAAATATATATTGTTGAAGATGACCCGGATATTGCTGAGCTAATACAATTCAATCTTGAAAAAGAAGGATTCGAAACCTTGATTGAGAATAATGGCAAAAAAGCATATGAACTGATTATTGAGAATCCGCCGGATCTTCTTCTGCTGGATATTGGTCTTCCGGGATTATCCGGCATTGAAATTTGCAAGTATTTAAGAGAGCAGGCGATAACCCGTGATCTTCCTATAATAATGTTAACAGCTCGCACGCAGGAGACAGATAAAGTTGTTGGACTTAATATTGGCGCTGATGATTATATCACGAAACCCTGTTCTGTGAACGAGGTTGTTGCAAGGGTAAACGCACTCCTCCGGCGTTCAAAACCCTCCAAGACGGATGTTTTTAGAAGTGGCAAACTTGAAATTAATTTTAATCTCCGAACCGTAGAATGCGATAATAATGAAATCGAAGTTACTCCAACAGAATTTAATATATTGTCGGCTCTGATAAATGCAAAAGGCAGAGTGTTGAGCAGACAGGATCTGATGGATATTGTATGGGGTGCTGATTACTATGGTGACACCAGGACGGTGGATGTTAACATCAAGCGCCTTCGGGATAAACTATCTGACTGCTCAAAGGCGATCCATACAGTTAAAGGCGTAGGCTACAGAATAATTCTAAACTAACTAGTAAGTTTTTATGAAAAAATTATCTCGTAATTCGGTCCTCATAACGTATTTAGTTGTGATAATAACCTTGATAGGTCTGGATATTGTTATTTGGGAAAAGACTAAATATTTTTTGATTGATGAAATTAAAGAAGAACTGAGTCTGAATGTTAATCTCGCCCGTAAAATTATTAGCCCCGAATCATTTTTTGAAAAGAACAAAGAAGAACTCAAAATTTTTTCTAATAGTATTCGTAAAGCGACTGGTTTACGAACAACAATTATTTCAAAAGATGGCGAAGTTTTAGCCGATTCTGAAATTGATATTTCTGAACTGCCAAATGTAGAAAACCATATTAACAGGGAGGAGGTTCAAAGCTCTCTTGAAACCGGCAATGGTTTTTCACGCAGACACAGCGCTACAATTAATACAGACTTGCTATACTATTGTGAAAACTACTATAAAGATAATAGAGTTGTCGGGTTTATTCGCTTTGCCATGTTTGCAACGAAACTCGACACCAAAATGGATTTTTTGAGTAAGCTTATTTTACTGATAGACGTGAGCATATTCGTATTAATGAGTTTATTTCTCTTTTTTTACAGTAAGTATTTACAGAACAGAATAAATGCGTTTATTCAAGATTTGGAATCAGTTAAAGAAAAGGAAGTTTTTACTGAGATTGATCCGCAAAAATATTTCGAGTTCGACTTAATTGCCGGGAATATTAACTCAATTGGTAATTACTATCAAAAAAAATATTGTGACATTAAAACAGATAACATTGAGCTTCACAGGATTTTTAACGCTATGAAGGAAGGGATTGCGGCCTTTGATAAAGACGGCAAAATACTTTTCCATAACACTGCATTTAAAAGAGTTCTCAATATCACAGGGGAAATAAAGCAATTAATACCTTTTTATGATCTTATCCATTTCCCGCCTATTATCAATGACATTAATGATTTTCTGAATAATAAAAGCCCTTTAAGTAACCGCACAAAATATCCCGGTCAGGTTTATATTGATTATATAATAACACCGCTGCTTTTGGATTCTAATGAATATCACGGGTTTATAATATCAATTGAAGATGTTACAAGTCTTCACAATCTGGAAGTAATGAGAAAAGATTTTGTTGCTAATATCAGTCATGAATTTAAAACTCCTCTTACTTCAATAAAAGGGTACACGGAGACGCTATTATCAGGAACAGTTGATGATAAGGTCACGCAGGATAAATTCCTGAACAAAATTCTTAATCAGTCAAATCATCTTGGAAATATTTTCGCGGATCTTTTATTGCTTTCCAGAATCGAAAACAGGGAGAGTCTCGAACTTGAGAGAATTGATCCCGCTCCACATATTGAAAACCTCACCAAAAATTTTCATCAGGAAGCAGAAGCTAAGAACATTACACTCATTTTTCAGCATAAACTAGAAAAAGACTTTACGATAAAGGTCGATTCGCAGTTGTTTGACATCATGGTTTCAAATCTCATAATCAACGCGATTAAATATTCCCAGAATGATGGCGTGGTTGAAATTATTCTTTCGGAAGTTGACGACCAATTAAATATTGTTGTTGTTGATAGTGGTATTGGAATTCCTGAAAAAGAACAAACCAGAGTTTTTGAACGTTTCTATAGAACCGAAATATCAAGGGAGCTTAATCCACAGGGGAGTGGTCTGGGACTCTCAATTGTAAAAAACATCGTAGAATTGTTCAAGGGAAGTATGCAAGTGAAAAGTAAAAAGAAAGAAGGAAGCAAATTTACTATATCTTTACCTAAAGCCGATTAGTAAGATGATTAGTAAATTATGACGTTCCTTTCAATTGAGAAATTTAAAATCCCATTAATTTTCTAAACTGATTTATGTGGTGTTTAAGGTGTTTAAAATAATCTTCAATAAAGTATTCCAGGGTCACAGAAACATCCTTATGTACTGTATTGAAAGCAATCATGTCACAGTTATGTTTTATTCTTTCTATTGAAAGCATCTCTTTAGGAATGTGTTCAAGAGCATGAATTAATAATAGGTTGTAGTCCCGCCAAAGAGAGAGCAGTAGCTGCCAGTCGGCGTTCTGATAATTGTGCACCTTTACCCATTCATCCTGATCGTATCCCTCAAAAATTAATTCCCGGGTAAATTGCGCTCTGATAAAACGCTGGTGATTATTAGAAGCTGAATCAATGAGATGCCCGATAATTTCTTTTGGCGACCAGCCCTTATCTGGTTTCATTCTTACAAGCTCTTCATCAAGTTTGGAAAATATCTTATAAATTTCACTAATAAACTCTTTTCTGCTATTTAAGAAGTCTTGCATTTTATAGCCTCTCACTTATAAATTCCCAGGTCTTGTCCAACAACAACTTTGCCATCATAAAATTCACTAATCTCGTTTAACAAATCTTCGTCCGTCGCTCCCCAATAAAGAGTATGATACAATACTACCAAACCAGGCTTTGCCTTTTTAGCAATTTCACCTAGCTCATAGGTTGAAGTGTGATTTAGCGCGTGATATTTTTTCCAGAACTCACTTTTAGTATCGTAACCTTTTTTATAATAAACTTCATGGATGAGAATGTCAGCGCCCTTGGCGTATTCAATTAATTTGTCACTTGGGCGTGCGTCACCGGAGATAACAATTACTTTATCAGGCGTTGTAAATCTGAATCCAAATGCATTAGGCCAGGTGCCGTGCTCAACATTGAACGCTTCCACTTTAACAAAATTGTCGCTATAGATTACACCCTCTGCTATTTCATGCGCATTTACTCTCCAGCCCTGATTATTGGCCGGCTGAATACCATAAAGCCTGTAACGAATATCCTCTTTGTATGCCTCAAGGATGTGATAGGTCATTTCCTGTATTCCCTCAGGGCCATAAACCTCCAAAGGCTCATCTCTCCCCTCGACCCATGGTGTTAATATTAGATCCGGATATCCTGTCGTATGATCAGAATGCAGGTGTGTAAGGAAAGCGCGTTTAATATTTTTGGTCCAAAGAGCCTCTATTTCGCCTCCATATCTTGGGGAAAGACTGGCGGCTTGTCTAACGAGTCCCGGTCCAAAATCAACTATGTAAGAATTATTACCGACAACTATTGCAAGGGAACATCCTGAGTGGTTTGGGTCTGGATTTGGGGTTCCTGTTCCTAAAAGCACCACCATTGTTTCAGCCCCTTCGTTCTGTGCATTCATGAAGTGGGAAGCATATAATAAAAACATCACGGATATAAGAATATATTTATTCATCTCTCTCTCGGATACTGAGATAAAATTGATAGAAAAATTAACTTCTTAATATAAAGCCTTTTTTTTAAAATATGGAATGCCATAATAAATGAAGGATCGGGGAATATTGCTATTCCCCCTGAAAAGACTAATTTAGGTTGAATTTCAATCCAATTCCGCCATTAACAGGAATGGGAGTGCCATCACCGAAAATAACATCTACACGAAACTCAATAGGTATTTCAAATGTTTTTGATACGACAATATTATAACCAAGTGCGGCAGGTATGCCGATTGTAGTTCCGGATTCATTAGAGAAAATATGTGCTGAAGCTCCTGTTAAAAAGTAGAATTGCTTGTTAAAGTTGAATTTAATGATTCCGCCTACCTGGTAAGTCCATATTTCGCCCCAGTACCAGTAAGGACTCCTATTGGGATCAGAGTCTTTTTCTTCCCACCAGTAAAGACGATTTGCTCCGGCTTCAATTCCATAGGAAATATTTTGACTGTTGTTGAATATTAACTGTCCCACCAAATGAATATTATAATTATTCCAATCACTTAAACCATCGCCTGAAGCATCAACTTCCGGAATATCCATTGCTGTAGGAACATCAACCACTGTGTAGCCAAAACTCCCCATAAACACAAATGCCATATCGCTTTTGTTTTGGGAATAAATTCCGGTGGTAAGAAGAATGGCTGTTGCTAGTAGAAATACTTTTTTCATTCTTACTCCTTTTTATTGTGAGATCTATTTTATTAAGAAAAACTCTCTCAAAAAAAACAGGAAGGTTAAGAAGGAATACTAAATCCAGTATCAAAAAAAATTAGTTCTTAGGAGAAACAGAAGAATTAAATCTGTAATTATACTCAGTAACTGCTTTAGGATAATTTTCCCTCTCCCAATAGTGTTTTTTACTTCTTCTATACATTATTTCGTTGTCGCTCAAATTGTAATAGTTATAAAGCACTCTTCCTGCAACATCAGGTATGGGGTCGTCCCAGGTAACGTCAAGGTGATACCACGCGCCATCGATGAAAACGAGATTCCAGGTGTGTTTCATTTCAGGACTGTCAATTATCAGGGATTTAATGCCAGTCTTTTCCAATAGTTTATACGCCAGAAGCGTGTAACCATGACAAACAGCCTTATTGTTAGTGAGAGCATCGTATGCGCTGCCGTACTGCTGGGAATCATCATAAGCTATATTCAAAACAAGGTAATCATGAATCGCTCGTTCTTTTTCGTGAATATTCATTCCGGGTTTAATAATGATCTTGAGAATTAAATCAGTTTGTTGATTGATATATTGCTCCTGCTCGTAATTTGCATAGTACTTAATATCATACCGAATCAATTTGGATTTATTAAATGCAGTGTTTTGGTAGGTCATTGAACGAATACTATTTTTGAGGTATTCATCTTTTGCCCCTGCAAGGTTAATGGATTTCATGGGATCCACCATTTCATTACTCACATTACCCAGAAAATGAACTACAAAATTCATATCTCTTACAGCCAGGTGCATAGAAACTATTGAATCCAGCTCACTTTGATTAAACGCGTAGATCTTTTCCTTGTTAGCAGAAAAATATCCAACACTAAACTCAAAATTAACATAAGTTTCAAAAGAAGTAATATCGCAGCCGAAGGAAGAAACTAAAATCTGTCTGGTTACATTTTCAGCCAACTTGTTACCTGCGTAAAACATTTCCGTTGCCAGCGATTGATCATTGCCCCTTGAAGTTATTCTAATTCCTGCAGAAAAAATAGCAGTTTGCTTCTGGAGTTTTTGGGAAATAAACTCAGCCAGTTCTTTTTTTGTATTGAAAACATTTTGTGCAGTTTCAAGGTAGCTAACCTTAAAGTCCACTTTGGCCCTGTTTGATGAATATTGCACCGAATATTCCATGGATGCTAAAAACACACCTCTCAACTCCGCCGTTTGCAGCACACTGTTAACGGTATTGTCAAGATCTTTTACAAATGTTTTTGCCTCATCGAAATACCTTACTGAAAATTCTGTATGATAATTGATGAAATGATTAAGTAAATCGTCTTTAAAATCATTGTATTGTGCAAAGCATTGGCATGCCAGCAAGGAAATTGCAATAGCTGCAAACCGAAAATTTCTGTGTCTGTTATGTTGTTTAAATTGATTCATTAATGCTATGTGTTTTTGATAAATTCATGACTGAAGGGAAATGATGAAAACAGAAGTCGAAGTCACAAACCAGTATAACCTCAGAGATACTTTTGTATCCACGTATTAACTATTTCTCTGAAGGGTTCTTTGTGTGGTTGACCTTTGTCAACATCCACATTAATTGCTGTTGCATCTCCTTCTTTCATAAATTTTGTAAAACCTTCCCGGTTAGCCCAATAATATATTCCCCAATTTAAAAAACTCCATTCGGGGTCATAATTATTCACCTCGTAGTCAATATAGTAAAGCCTGTCATTATCAATTACGAAATTAGAAGGGAAGTAATCAATATTGATTTTATGAGATTCCAGTTTTTTAGAGATCTCAAATAACTGCTTAATAATAATTTCATTTTCACTATCCTGGATAATCCAATCCGAACCTGTTTTGCCATGAACGTAATTTTTTATTAAATAGTTTTCTTCAATATTTGAGTAAAGTAGCTCCGGAACAGGGGCACCCAACCGCTCTAAGAGTTCATAGGCGTTTGTTTCAAGAATAACCTTGTTCTTGTTAAAAGAGTAGTATGGAGCTGATTCGTTGTGCATAACTTTTAGAACCACTTCCTTATTGTTATGAATCGCCTTAAATGAGAACCCGGATTTCCCTTTTCCCAATTCGCTAACGATCTCAATTTCTCCAAGACCGGTCTCTACTTTTTCGCCATTGATGAAACTTTGTCTCAAACTTTCTCCAGATATAAAAAAGGATCATTTGCAATGATTCTGCAACTGATCCTGAATTTACAAAAAATAAATCTTATTTGGCTGCAATTTTAATTAGCAAATTGTGTCTTATGAAGTTCTTCCATTGAAGCCAGCATTTTTTCAATTTTTGCCAGTTGTTCTTTTGGGTAAGAATCCTCCGCCTTCAACTCAAGTGCTTTTTCATAATGTTCTTTAGCGTTTTTGTATTCCATCTTGCTCAAACAAGAATCGCCCTTTTTTATTAAATCATTAAAGGATACTTCTGTGTCAGTATTAAGTTCTTTAAAGGAGATGTCATATGTAGTTTGCTCAACCATATGTTTGCGGAATTCCAGAGGATAACCAACGCGTTTGGGCTTTGCATACTCATCTTTAACCACGCCGTCAATATATTTCATCATCATGAAACCAAAGAAATCCTTCCAGGTATTATAGGTGTTATTGCCAGCCTCGATGGAATATTTGGTTAAATAATCAACAGCTTCCCCCTTTGATTTTTTTAGTAAAGAAAGAGCCGTTTCTTCAATAGTCTTTAGCTGCTGCAAATAACCACCCTCAATTTCATTCTGCTTTCTTTGAAGGTCATCGATTGCAAGTGAATACCGCGGATAGATAAAATTGGAGACAGAATTAAACACCCAGAAAGCCGATTCCCATGTAAACTTGCCCAGGGATCCAAGACCTCTTCGATAATTTTGTGGTATTTCTGTCATGGAACAATACATTGGGGTGTAAACGGTCATGTATGTATCATCCATGCCAAACCAAATTATACCTCCAACTTCATCGGGCAATTGTGATCTTAACTGAGAGACGAATGAGAAACCTGTTTGATAAGTAGAAATCGGGCGCTCACTAAAATATTTTTCATCACCACCAATATCCCAGGTTAGGGGGCTGCATCTGTAAGGTGATCCGTAAGGACCGGCGGCAGCGCCTTTTGTCATGTCCATTTCAGTCCCCTCAAAATGGTCGCGCATTAGATGCATAACATCCTGAACTGACAACTTTTCATCTGGTTTAATCCACAATGGCATCCTTTCTAATGAGTTTCCGCGAATGTATTCGAGGTATTTGTCCATGTCTTTATTTACACGACGAAATAGTGACCATACGCGCGCGTCACAATACCGTACATTTCCAAAGTCGAGAGGGTTATATGCCTGAGCAAAATCGAAATCATCATCGCTGCCTGAGTAATATCCTTTCTCGCGGGCGAATGAAATTACATCTTCACTATAAAGACAATTTTCAGGATCATTTTTAGGGAAAGTCTGGATTCGTGCATAGTTAGCATGACCGGAAACGTATCCGTCAGGAATACGTCTGGCAACCCAAACTGCGCCTTTTATATCCGGACCTTTGCCAATCAATTCTAAGATCCAGGCTTCGTTCTTATCGGCAATTGAAAACGATTCTCCTGAACTGTAATAGCCGTGTTCTGCAACAAGGCCAGTCATTATTTTTATGGCATCTTTGGCAGATCTCGCTCTTTGCAGGGCGATATAGATAAGACTGCCATAGTCCATGATTGCGTCTTCGTTTATTAACTCTTCACGTCCAACAAATGTTGTTTCTCCAATTGAAACCTGATTTTCATTTATGTTGCCAACTACATTATAAGTTACTTCAGCCTCAGGTATTTTACCTAAGAGTTTGCCTGTGTCCCACTCGTAGATTTCAAGCATTGTCCCTTTTGGATAAACCGCGGCTTTCCAATGATAAAGTTCGCCATACATTTGATAGGAGTCAGCAGAGTAGGTTATCATTACAGAACCATCCTTACTGGCGCCCTTTGTTACAATAAAATTTGTGCAGGCGTTGTTGATGTTATTTAGCATTAAGCCAACGAACAAGAGTACTACAATCCAGAATTTACGTATCATATTTCTTCCTTATTTTTATTTCCCCGATAAACAGTTACTTAAATTATGAAAAGGAGCTCTCTCAAACAAGCCGCAACTGCCTCTGAATATGGATGTAAATGTTGCAACAGCCAATTGATACTAAATAAGTATTACGTTAACAGGGTAAAAAAAAATATGGATTAACACAATTCCAAATGCTACGTGATTATTCCGGATCCTCTTGTCCATCCGAATTTTCTCAAAAGAATGATTTATGTGTTTTGAAATTTCGGTATTGTTTTGTAATTTCTTTCAATCCAAGTCCTCTGTTTTCCCCACTCTTCTACTCTGAATTTTGTGAGAAATATTCACATAAATTCTCTTGTTTAGTATAAACTACTAAGCAATGAGTTTGCATTCTAAAAGGAGTTGCCGATTTATTAATTTCGGGGAGAATTATTATGCTCGATGTGCTAATCAAATTAAAACAATTACTAAAACCACTTTTGATTTTTATCCTGGCTCTCTTTTTCTCAAGTTCATTATATGCCTTTTCATATACCTGGGACTCAATAACAGGAAAATTAACTGTAACGGCAGGCCCTGCTGGTGAGTCAATTGTTATATGTTTATGTGAATATGGAATGGTCACCATTAATGGTGAGTGGCCAAGAGATAGTTATAATGGCTACATTCCGGCAGTTGATGTAAAGTATTTAGAAGTAAATGGTGGGAATGGTAATGATATTATTAATTTAGAATGTATTACTCCAACATCTTATCCTAACCTGGCAAAGGTTGGATCCGAATTTCACATCAACGTTTCATCAGGTGGTGGTGATAACGAAATTAAAGGAAGCCAACACGGGGACTTCATTATTTGTAACAGTAAGACCACTGCATGGGGGTATAGTGGAGATGATACAATACAAGGAGAACTGGAAGATGATATTGAAATACATGGTGGGGATGGAAATGATATTTTATCGTGTGCTGGAGGGTACTGTAAATTATATGGAGATGAGGGAAATGATAATTTGAGGTTACACGGTGAAGCGTGTAAAAGTATTGCTGAAGGTGGAAATGGTGATGATACCTTAATTAGTGAGTGTGCTTTGACTGAATTATGGGGTGGCAATGGAAACGATGATATCTATTTTAATGATGTTCAGGTAGAAGTCTATGGTGGCGGAGGGGATGACAATTATTATGGTACTTCCGTATTTGGGGGAAGCACTCTAAATAAAATTCATGATCAAGAACCAGTCCTTATTCAAGACACTGATGGAAACGACACTATAAACTTCTCAAATATTGAGGAAGGAATATCTATTGACCTAGATTTACAAAATAGTACTCAAAGTTTATGTATAGAAGGTTTTCAAATTATTCTTGATGGAATATTTGAAAACATTATTGGAAGTGCTTATGATGATATTATTTACATGGATCCGTTTGCGAGCATTTCTAGAATAATTAACGGTGGCGCGAGCGAGAATGGTAACATTCTGAATTTTGACGCAAAAGGAGCAAATGTTACTGATGATGGATCTACATTAACCGTTGAAGGGTTTGAGCCAGTGACATACCAGAATATTGAAAAAGTTAATATTACCAATGCAGCTAATATTGCTCAGACAGTTACCGTAACATTCCCAAATGGCGAAGAATATTTTAGAGCGGGTGAAGATATACAGATACTGTGGGAAAGTCAAAATATAGGCAATCTAAAGATTGAGTATACAACAGACGGAACAAATTATACAACAATTAATGCAAGTCTCGATGCAACCTTAGGGGTTCTCGACTGGATTGTTCCGGATACTCAGTCAAAAACCTGTATGATTAGAATTAGCGATGCGGACGACAGTGTACCAGTGGATATAAGCGATAATAATTTCGAGATAGGTCCTGAACTAAATGCTGAAGACTGTTCTTATGTATGGAATCCTCTGCAGGGAATATTGGATATAAAAATAAATAATCCCAATGGGTTCACAATCGAAATGGAAACCGATGCATTGGGTAATTTTCTTATCAACAACAGTGGATTTGCACATACCGGAGGAGTACCAATTTCTGGGTCAGCGATTATCATTTGTAATGTTGAAGGGGGACCTGGGGATGACACGATTATAGCGGATTTTGCCCTGCCATATATATGCTGTTCGGACTGCCCACCGATAACCATTTCATCTGGAGCAGGTAATGATATAGTTCAAGGGAGTAAGAATTGCAACCAGATTAATGGAGGAGATGGAAATGATCGTCTGAGAGCAGGTACCCTGAGTGATCAATTAAACGGGGGCTCAGGAGATGATACATTCATAATACCGCAAGTTAATAATGGCGCAATTAACAAATCAGCTTCCATAGATAATGAATTCACTTTAGTCATTTCAGATGATTCCGGTACAGACGTACTTGATTTTTCTGAAGCACCATTTGGAGTTACCATTGATTTGGATTTAGAGGACACCGCCCAGGCATTTAATTCAAATGGAGATTTGTTATCATTAACTGGTACGATTGAAGGCTTTGTAGGCTCAGATTTTGATGATAATATATTCGTAAATCCCTTACAGTCTGTTCAAAGAACAATTGATGGAGGTGGGCAAACAACTGAAGATTTGTTGAGCTTTAATGGGCAAGGACTACTTGTTAATGATGACGGGTTGAGTTTAAGTGTGGATGGCTACCTACAGGTAAACTATCAGAACATTGAAAAAGTAAATGTCTCAAATGCGCCAAACTATCTTCCGTTAATAACGGTAACAAGTCCTGATGGAGGAGAAATATGTTCTATTCAATGCACCCACGAGATAACTTGGATAACTTCAGGTATAGTCGGTGAGGTTAAAATAGAATGTTCAAATAACAACGGGACAGAATGGGAAGTAATTGTCAGCAGTACAGCGAACAATGGACGATATTCTTGGCTGGTCCCAAATATAATTTCCAGCCAATGCCTTATTCGCATTAGTGAGGCAAGTGACGGGGATCCTTCGGATGTAAGCAACGGAGTATTTACTATAGCCAACCCTACTGATTTGGAAACCGAGAATATTCCGAGTGATTACATATTACATCAAAATTATCCTAATCCATTCAATCCTGAAACTGAAATTTTATACCAGATACCAATTAGTGGAAAGGTAGTATTAAAAGTATACGATTTACTCGGTAATGAACTGGATATGATTGTAAATGAATATAAAACTACAGGGTTGCATTCCGTGAAATTTGATGCAGGAAATCTTCCCAGCGGCACATATTTTTACCGTATTCAGGTGAATGACTATGTCCAGACTAATAAGATGCAATTGTTGAAATAGTATTCTAATACTAAATTAGTATTTATTTGAAAAGAATTTGAGCAGGATCCCAATATTATTATATTAAAATAAATTTATTGTAAAAATGTTGGGGAGAATATGTATTGCATTTTATTTTACGAATTTGTTGATGGTTACCTTGAAAAAAGAATACCATACCGGCAGGAACATCTTAACCTTGTACATGAGTATATCGAACGAGATCTGTTAAGGCTGGGAGGTGCATTTGCAAATCCCGCTGACAGCGCAGCCTTAGTCTTTTTTGCGGAGGACATGAGTGTAGTCGAATCCTTTGTTAAGGTTGACCCTTATTACACAAACGCCCTTGTGAAAAAATATACGATACGAGAATGGACTGTTGTTGTAGGTAAAGATATGATCGGGGATCAGTTAACAAAAGTCTGATCCCCACAATAAGATTTTATTACCTGGATAAATTAATTTCTCCGTTCTTCACGATATTTACCACTTCATTTTTCAGATATGGCAGTGAAGTTTCCAGGTTAAAATTACCAACAAGATTATAATCCAGTTTGGCATTTCCTGTTAGGAGCTGATAAACGGACTGGCCAACCTGTAAGAAATTTAACTTTATAGGGATCTCAATCTCTGACTGACCATGGCTGTTTAGCTTAATTTTTTGGTTCGAATTGGATTGAACCCATTCCTTACCAGCAATTTTTAATATGTAGTCAAACCCATTAATTCCTACACTAAAGGCATTTGGATTATCACATTTTACTCTCAGCAAGACTTCTGCACCCAGCAGATTGAGATTGTTAAGCTTTAGCTCACCAATGGAGATGGATGGAACCTTAATGATTGGCAAATTACCGGCTGTTGCATAAGGAACTCTAACGTTGCCCAGAACGGGAAGATCAAATATAAAATCTCCGCTTAGTTTATAATCAACACTATCTTTGCTCTTTAATACCTTGTACATCCCTACCAACTCAGTAAAATTAAGTTTCACAGGAATTTGCATGGTGCTTTGACCTCTGGAGGCAATACTTAAACCTTTATCCTGATTCCCGGCAACAAAGGAGTTGTTGCTTATCTCCACGTCATAATTAAAACCAGCAAGGTCAATACCGATGGCGTTCGGATTATCAATTGAAAAGTTGAAAAGCAGATTGACGTCTTCAAAGGAAAGGTTATCAATTTTCATGCTTTGGAATTTTACAATAGGCTCACTTATGCCTGCTGTTTTCATTATTTCCTGAACTGAACAGGATATTAACAAGAGAGTTAATGTTGAAAACAATAAAAATTTTATTTTCATGTTTTTTTCCTTTGGATGAGCTTCGATTTTACAATTAGGATTACTAATACAATCAAAAAACTACGTATTTAGTTTCAAAGGCCAAGTGATTTGTAATACTTCTAAAGAAGAAGTTGGGTGTTCAGAGCAATATATAAAAAAGACCCCTTGGGGAGGGGTCTAAGAATATAAGGAGTTCGTGTTGTGTTTGGAGTTTTCCCTTTCAATATTCGAATATTTTCGTGTGAAAGCTATTACCCATATATGTAGTTCTGATTATTTGCACCAAACTACAAATCCGAATCAAAATGCAATTCTTTTCATCCAAATGGTGTTTATATTTTGTTCTAATTAAGTAAAAAAGAAAATTTATCTGTATTTTCAGTGTTATAAAATTGTAACAGTTTACGGGAGATTCAAATGACAGCAAATATTGAGATGATTAAAAGTGTTTATTCAGGGTACGAAGCAAAAATTAAAGCCGCACGCGAAGTGCTTGGCAGACCAATGACCTACGCTGAAAAAGTTTTATACACTCACTTGTGGGCTCCGCCTGTAATTGGGTTTAAAGGGGGAGCAGATTACGTAGATTTGGCCCCAGACAGAGTTGCCATGCAGGACGCTACCGCACAGATGGCAATGCTCCAGTTTATGCATTCCGGACGTTCGAAGGCAGCGGTTCCTTCCACCATACATTGTGATCACCTTATTCAGGCCCAGGTTGGTGCAACGGCTGATTTGGAGCGGGCAAATAATGACAATAATGAAGTATATGAATTTATGCGTACAGCAGGCGCAAAATACGGCGTTGGATTCTGGAAACCGGGAGCAGGTATTATTCATCAGGTTGTTCTTGAAAATTATGCGTTCCCAGGCGGATTAATGATTGGCTCCGATTCTCATACACCTAACGCTGGCGGACTTGGTATGATTGCCATAGGTGTTGGTGGCGCTGATGTGGTTGATGTAATGGCCGGTATGGCATGGGAATTAAAGTGGCCTAAACTGATTGGTGTTAAATTAACCGGAAAACTTTCCGGCTGGACTTCACCTAAAGATGTGATTCTTAAGGTTGCTGATATCCTTACAGTTAAAGGTGGAACAGGGCATATTGTTGAATACTTTGGCGAGGGAGCTAATTCGATAAGTTGTACAGGCAAAGCGACCATTTGCAATATGGGCGCTGAGATTGGCGCAACAACATCGTTATTTGCCTATGACGAAAAGATGGCGGCCTACCTTAAAATAACCGATCGTTCTGATGTTGCTGAACTTGCAGATAAGTATAAAGAATTATTAAAAGCCGATAGTGAAGTTTTAGAAGATCCCGAAAAATATTTTGATGAGCTGATTGAAATTGATTTGAATTTATTAGAGCCTCATCTTAATGGTCCTTTTACACCGGATAAGGGATGGGCAATTTCTGAATTGAAAGATGCAGTTGAAACAGAAAATTTTCCGGATGAAATAAAAGTAGCCTTAATTGGAAGCTGTACAAATTCCAGTTATGAAGACATTGATCGTGCTGCAAATATTGCCAAACAGGCTCTTTCAAAAGGATTAAAAGCTAAATCCCAATTTTTAATAACTCCCGGCTCAGAGCAGGTAAGAGCAACCATTGAAAGAGATGGTCAGCTTAAAACACTAACCGATTTTGGCGGAGTTGTTATGGCTAATGCTTGCGGACCATGCATTGGTATGTGGAAGCGTATGGACAACGAATCAGGGGAGAGAAACACCATTGTTACCTCGTTCAACCGTAACTTTGCAAAACGGAATGATGGCAACCCGAATACATTGGCTTTTGTCGCGAGTCCTGAAATTACAACTGCACTGGCGATTTCTGGAAGTCTCAGCTTTAACCCTATTACTGATGAGTTGGTAAACAGCGAAGGAGAACTTGTAAAACTGAATGATCCTTTTGGCGATGAACTGCCGGAGAATGGTTTTATTAAGGATAATAATGGACTTATAGAGCCTCCGGCTGATGGTTCAGGTGTTGAAGTGGCAGTAGCCCTGGATAGTAACCGATTACAGTTGCTGGAAAAATTTCAACCATGGGATGGCAAAGACTATACTGATATGCCGGTTCTCTTAAAGGCAAAAGGTAAGTGTACTACTGATCATATTTCAATGGCAGGTCCGTGGCTACGTTTCCGTGGACATCTTGATAATCTTTCTGACAATATGCTTCTGGGCGCCATAAATGCTTATAACGATAAACCGGGTAATGTTAAAAATCAATTAACTGGTGAATATCAGGAGCCGCATCAGGTAGCCCGCGCCTATAAAGAGAATAATATTAATTGGGTTGTTGTTGGTGACGAAAATTATGGCGAAGGATCAAGTCGTGAACATGCTGCAATGGAACCTCGTTTCCTAGGCGGTAAAGCGATTATAACTAAAAGCTTTGCAAGAATTCACGAAACTAACCTGAAAAAACAGGGTATGCTTCCTCTTACATTTAGTGATCCGGGCGATTACAATAAAATTTATGAGGATGATAGATTAAGTCTGATTGATCTAGACAAGCTTGCACCGGGACATCAGGTCAAATGTGTAATAACTCACTCTGATGGTTCAACTGAAGATATTTTACTTAATCAGACCATGAATGAGAATCAAATTGAATGGTTCAAAGCAGGCAGCGCACTAAATTTGATAGCGAGTAGTAGTAAGTAGATTCTTTTGCAAGGGCTGTTTCTAATGAGACAGCCCTTGATTTTAATGCTCTTTGTTAAAAGCCGGGATGTAGTTTTACCAGGGCAGTTTATTCAAATCCACGTTACCGCCTGAAAGAATTAAGCCCACATTTTTACCTGCAAATTTCTCAGGGTTATCCATCACAATTGCCAAAGTTACAGCCGCAGATGGTTCAACCACAATTTTAAGTCGTTCAAATATCAGGTGCATTGCCTTAATGGTTACCTCATCACTGACGGTTATGATTTCATTTACATACTTTTTGATTATTGGAAAGGTCTTATCACCAAGCGAGGTTAACAATCCATCACAAATTGTATTTGGCTTAACTGAAGGGTAGATTTTATCATCCCTGATTGATCTGAAGGCATCATCAGCACCGGCAGGCTCTGCCGCAAAAACCTTTGTTTCCGGTGAAAAATAGTGAGCACTTAAAAGCGTACCACTCAACAATCCGCCGCCGCCCACCGGGGATATAATAATATCAAGCTTATCTGTATCCTCGATTAGCTCCAGGGTTGCTGTTCCCTGGCCGGCAATTATATCGTAATCGTTGTAAGGATGGATAAAAGTAGCTGATGTCTCTGTGACAACTTTATCCAAAAGAGCTTCACGTGCTTCCTGAGTCGGCTCGGATTCATATATCTTCGCGCCATACCCGGCGACTGCATTCTTTTTAATTTGGGGTGCAGTTCTCGGCATCACAATATGCGCCGGGACACCCTTCATTTTAGCGGAAAGGGCAAGTGCCTGGGCAAAATTTCCTGAAGAGTGAGTTGCAACACCTTTTTTAACAGCTTCATCATCCAATTGATTTATCGCGTTTATGGCGCCACGAAATTTGAAGGCCCCGACTTTCTGCATGTTTTCACACTTGAAGAATAATTTACATCCTGCTATTTCATTTATTTGTTCAGAGGATAAAACAGGGGTTCTATGAGCATACTGCTTTACAATTTCATAAGCATTTATTAGATCAGCTTTGTTTGGTTCTCTTAGCATCTTCTACCTTGAATTGAATATTAAAAAGATGTACTAAGTTAAGATGAGAAACTGATTTAATCAATTTTTATAGAGTCATAGAAAAAATCTACATGGTTATAGGCTTTATCAAGAACTTCATCCAGTTTTCCATCTTCATCGGCCGCCATATACTCAATCCGAATCATGTATAACGGGGCGATAAATTCATCTGATAACAATTTGGGATCAACTTCCTTAATAAGTTTATGTCTTGTAAGCTCATCAAAAATCATCCACCACATCGAGCGGGCTTCATTCATGTACTCGTTTAAGGTCATTATTTTTTCACTGCTTTGGCTGTACTGTTCCATTAAAAGTAACCGAATAAATCTTCTTTCATTTTGACTGTTCCAATGGCTAATAAGTTTGTTTGTGAAGTTATTAAGGAATTGATGAGGCTCTTCAAGCTGCTCAACTAAATCATCACTAATAATTGTTGAGCCGACTGCTGTACTTTTAAACTTATTAGCAATCTCTTTAAATATCTCAGTTTTAGAAGTGAAGTAATTATAAATGCCGCTTTCCCTTATTCCAACTTCACGTGCGATATGTCTTACCGAGGTTCCGGCAAAACCATTTTTTGAAAACAGGTCAAGAGATATATCAAGAATTAACTGTCTGGTTGCTTCACCCTTTGCCATATTACCCCCATTTTAATATGCAAGCGTATTGAGTGATTGCAACTAAGCCCGCATCACTCCAAGGTATCCTTTGTATAATCCGCAAAAGTACAAACGTCTTCTTTTTTAGCAGACGTATACTTTAGCCAAATATGTAAAAGAATCAACCAAATAACAGCGACAAAATAAATCACCAAACCTGCCTCGGGTCCAAAAGAGCCGCCAGTCCAAAGGGGATCACCAAGCTGATTGATTTCAAGAAATGATGACTGAGTAAGGTTGCCACTTACAGGAAATCCATACACGCAGCCCTGAAAGAAATTCCATGAGATATGAACACCAATAGAGATAGCAAGTGACTTGGTAATTACAAAAGTGTAGGCGAGCAGGGCTCCGATAATTACAATGTTCCACCATGCGACGAAAGTGGAATTTGGGTTATTTGCATGTCCAAGACCAAAGAGAAACGAGGTAAAAAGAAGAGCGAATATAACAGCAAACATAGGTCCGGTTTTTTTGAAGTTAACACCCTCTGCCAGGTTTTTTAAAAGATAACCACGGCTTGTTGCTTCTTCATAAAAACCCACGTGGATATAAAGTAGAATTGATAAAATCATCATTGGCCAGAAGCTGCGATCTTCCATAACGAAAAACGTGTCCTTAATTTCAACCCAGCCGAGTGCCAACTCCAGAAAGAAAACAAAACTAATAAGAATAATTCCCAGAAGGAGACCAAAGAAAAGATCCTTTATCCACCTGGCATTCCATTCAAGCCCGTAACCTGACATTTTGCGTCTGTCAATAATTTTAGCCATTAACCAGAGCAGCCCAAGAATAAGTGCAAATGAAAGCGGCGTACCAATTATGCGGTAGTAAACAAACAGATCCATCAGGGGTGTAATAGCAAGTCGTTGAATTACCATAGCGAAGACAAAAAGAATAAGGAAAATAGGTATACGAACCATTGCACGAAATCTGCGTTCTTCCGTGTTGAAGAGTATTGATTTGATGAATTCCACTAGAGCCCCCCAATTAAGACTAAAGACGCAAGATTTTAGTAATTAGATAGTATAAAATTTCTAGAGCCTGTCATTCTGACGAAAGTCAGAATCTCTGTGCAGAATGACAGAAAAAAAATCCCGGATAACAGAGTCATCCGGGATTGAATTTAACATTCAAATTTTTGGAAAGCAAATTTGAGTTTTGGGGACTTACGCTTTCACGACCAGGTCAAGACAGTCCGGCATGAAGGATAAAATCCTGTGTTACGTAAGGTCTTCGTGTATAGCTTTGAATTTGGCTAAAGCATCTGACCAGTCGCGTTGTTTGGCACGTTCTTTCTCAACAACGTCAGCAGGAGCATTATCCGTAAAGCTGGAATTGCCAAGTTTCTTTTCAACACCCAGAACTGCGCCTTCAAGACGTTTAATTTCCTTCTCAATTCTCTGACGCTCAACATCAAGGTCAATAACACCTTCAAGCGGAAGATAAATATCAACACCTTTTACAACTATTGAGGCACTTGCTTTTGGTTTTTCTATATCAGCGCCTGAAATCAATTCTTCTACTTTCCCAAGTGATTTTATGTAAACAGTCTGATTTTCAGTAATAGAATCAGTCCTAATAAATGCACTTACTTTTTTAGATGGTGGAATATTCATCTCGCCACGGATATTACGGATACCGGAAACGATAGCCTGAACAAAATCCATTTCATTTTCAGCCGTCTTATTAATAAGAGACTCATTCAGTTTTGGGAATTCGGTAACAGAAATACTTTCACCTTGTTTCCGTGTGTGGGTTAGCTGCCAGATTTCTTCAGTAATAAATGGCATGAAAGGATGAAGGATTTTCATCATTTCTTCAAAGAGCGCTATTGACCTTGTTAACACAGCTGATTTGACTTCATCATCATCGCTGTATAACCTGTTTTTTGCAAGTTCCACGTACCAGTCGCAGAAGTCATTCCATATGAAAGCATATAAAATTTTAGAAGCCTGGTTAACTTCAAATTTATCCAGCGCATCAGTAAACTGCTTAAGTGTACTCTGGAAACGTGATTGAATCCACTCATCCACAAAGTCAACGTGTTTGTCTTTCAGTTCTTCATTTAACGGAATGCTCTGGGCGTTCATCATTAAGAAACGACCGGCGTTCCAGATCTTATTGGCGAAATTCTTTCCAATGTCACATTTTTCAGTTTCGAATAGAACATCCTGTCCGAGAGGAGCGATGTAGTTAATAGTGAACCGAAGAGCATCTGCACCATATTCCTGAAAGATGTCTAGCGGGTCAGGCGAGTTGCCGAGTGACTTGCTCATGCGGCGTCCCTGCGGGTCGCGTATTGTGCTGGTGAAATAAACATCCTTGAAAGGAATGTCTTTTTTGAATTCCATTCCCGCCATAATCATTCTCGCTACCCAGAAGAAAATGATATCAGGGCCGGTAACCAGTAAATTAGTCGGGTAGTAATAATTTTGTTCCTCTTCAGTCGGGAAAACATCATAAGCCCATAACCAGCTTGAAGCCCATGTATCAAGAACATCGGATTCCTGTGTGTAATTGTCAACATCTTTTGGCGGCATCGCATCGCAGTAAATTTCGCCTGTTTCATTGTGGTACCAAACCGGTATCTGATGACCCCAGTAAAGCTGACGGGAGATACACCAGTCGCGTATGTTAGTCATCCAATGCTCGTAGGTCTTAACCCAGTGTTCAGGATGGAATTTAATCCTGCCGTCTTTTACAACCTCAAGTGCGGTACTTGCAAGCTCTTCCATTTTCATGAACCATTGCTCTGATAAGTATGGCTCGATTGGAACATCACCACGTTGAGAGTAACCAACTTTGTTTGTGTACTCTTCAATTTTCTCCATAAGCCCGAGCGCTTCAAGTTTTTCTATTACTTTCTTTCGGACCTCATAACGATCAAGTCCTCTAAGATCTTCAGGAACATTGTCATTTGTTGAAGCGTCTTCGTTAAAAATGTTAATCATTTCAAGGTTGTGACGTTGACCCATGTCGTAGTCATTTACATCATGAGCCGGTGTTACTTTCACACAACCGGTTCCGAAATCCATATCTACGTATTCGTCACCAAATATTGGTATTTCACGATTCACGATAGGCAGAATTACTTTCTTGCCAATTATGTCTTTATATCTTTCATCATTCGGATTAATTGCAATACCGGTATCACCAAGCATTGTTTCGGGACGTGTTGTTGCAACAACAAGATATTTGTCCGAGTCTTTTATCGGGTAACGGAAGTGCCAAAGTTTACCATTAACTTCTTTAAAGATTACTTCTTCATCAGAAATTGCTGATTTTGTTTTAGGGCACCAGTTAACCATACGGTAGCCTTTGTAAATTTTATCCTTTTTGTAAAGAGCCACAAATGTTTCAATAACTTTTTTATAGTAATGATCATCCATGGTAAACCGCTCGCGTTCCCAGTCGCAGCTAACACCAAGTTTACGAAGCTGTTGGAAAATGATACCGCCATACTTATCTTTCCACTCGAAACAGTGTTTTAGAAATTCCTCTCTTGAAATGTCATTTTTGTTAATTCCTTTTTCTTTCAACATTTGAATCACTTTAGACTCAGTAGCAATAGAGGCATGGTCAATACCCGGAACCCAGCAGGCGTTGAATCCAGTCATTCTTTTGTATCGAATGTAGATATCCTGAAGAGTGTTATTAAGGATATGACCAATATGAAGTATCCCGGTAATGTTTGGTGGAGGAATAACGATTGTATATGGTTCTTTCGTTTCATCGACTTCCGAATGGTAAAGTCTGTTGTCTTCCCAGTATTTTATCCACTTATCTTCAACGTCCGTAGGCTTATAGGCTTTTGGAATTTCATTGATATCTTGTTCGCTCATTACATGTCCTGAATTTTCAAAAATAAAGGTCAAATATACGGAAATTCCTGAGAAAATTAGACATTATGATCTAAAGCAATTACTCTTCTGTAACGAATTAAATTATTGACATTTCAGATCATTTTGTTAGCTTGTTTTCTAATTCTTAAGAAAAAGCCTTTTCAATTTAGTTTAGGAGTCAACTATGGAAATGCAACAACCTACTGATAATATTATTCTTCAAATACGTGGTTACGCAATTGAAGCAACTCCCTGGTTAAAATTTATTGGAGTTATGAGTATAATTTATGGGGTACTGATAGCCTTAACCATAGTAGGTATTCTCATAGCGTGGGCGCCAATATGGATGGGTGTTTTATTATTTCAGGCGGGTAACGCCGCAAAAGATTCTCAACTTCTCGATAATCCGACTCTCCTTGTTGAGATGATGAAAAAGTTAAAAACCTTCTTCATAGTTAACGGCATCCTTTTGGTGGTAGGTTTAGTTGTAGGATTAATTTGGTTCATTTTTGCCGGTGCAATGCTAATGAGCGCCTTTGGCGGAGATATGAGTTATTAAAATTAAATTGATGAAAATGTTTTCAATATTTAAGCCCCGCAATTAGCGGGGCAAAAGTTATCTTCTTGATCATGCTCTTACTCCTGATCATGATCGTCTTTCAAAATATTGATCAAGATCAGGAGCATGATCAGGATTATTTATTGCTTAACCCTATTCTTCCCTTCTCAATATCAATTGATTTAACAGTCACCTCAATTACATCACCAACTTTCAGGACTTCAATAGGGTGTTTAATGAACTTATCAGTTTTCATTTGCGAGATATGAATAAGCCCATCCTGCTTAACACCAATATCAACGAAAGCGCCAAAGTCGACCACATTGCGTATGGTGCCCATCAATTTCATCCCTTCCTCAAGATCTTCCATTTTAAGTACATCACTTCTTAAAAGTGGCGCAGGCATTTCTTCACGAGGATCGCGACCCGGTTTTGCCAGGTTTTCCAGAATGTCTTCAAGTGTCGGCTCGCCAATTTCAATAGTTCCGGCAACATTTTGAGAGCCTTGTTTTTCCACAAAAAGTTTTACAAGCGCCCCCTTTTCATTTATAGAGGTTGTTGAAAGATCACATAATTGCAATAATTTCTCCGTCGCTTCATACGACTCCGGATGTATGAAGGTATTATCAAGCGGATTCTCGCTGCCTGGTATTTTCAGGAATCCCGCGCATTGTTCAAAAGCTTTTTCACCCAGACCCGTAACTTCCATCAATTCCTGTCGTGTCGTAAATCTTCCTTTACGTTCCCGGTAGCGGGTTATTGAGCTGGCAATCCTTTTGTTCAGACCTGAAACATAAGTCAGGAGTGATGTACTTGCCGTGTTAAGATCAACACCAACATAGTTCACGCAGCTGATCACCACATCATCAAGTTTCTTTAATAAAAGTTTTTGGTCAACATCATGCTGGTATAGTCCAACACCAATAGATTTTGGATCAATCTTTACTAGTTCCGCAAGTGGATCGAGCACACGACGCGCGATGGAAATGTTACCACGCATACTAGCGTCAAGGTCCGGGAACTCGATTTTTGCAACAGGCGAAGCTGAATAAACGGAAGCGCCTGCTTCATTTACAATAAGGTAGTGGCAATCGAGCGCGTTTTCCTGAATAACTTCTGCTATCATCAATTCTGTCTCGCGGCTTGCGGTTCCGTTGCCTATGGCTATTAAACCAACCTTATGCCTTCTTACAAAATCGAGGACAGTTGCTTTTGCGCCATCCATTTTTTTCTGTGGAGGATGAGGGTACATGGTTGTTCCCTCAATATATTTCCCCGTTGTGTCAATAATTGCAATTTTAGAACCACTGGCAAAACCAGGGTCGATACCCATTATAGTTGTTCCGGCAATTGGCGGTTGAAGTAGTAGTTGTCTGAGGTTTTTAGCGAATACTTCAATAGCATGAAGATCAGCTTTTTCAGTTAGCGTGTTTCTTACTTCCTTTTCGATGGAAGGATATATCAATCTCTTGAATGAATCCTCTGTTGTTTCAAGCAGGAGGTCCATCCATACTGACTCATCATACTCAAAATAATTATTATAGGTTTCTTCAAGTGCTGTCGGGTAATCAAAGCTTAATACTACTTTTAAGAATTTTTCGTGCTCACCTCTGTTTATAGCGAGGGTCTGATATTCCCGTAATCGTCTTAGTTCACCCTCAAAATCATGGTATACCTCATAAACATCTTTTGCACCCGCTGGTATTTCTGTCGGTTTAGGATTGGCAAATTTTGAAACAATTTTGGCTTTTTCCAAAAGAAATTCGCGTAGAACTTGACGCACATCGGCAGAATCACTGATCATTTCAGCGATAATATCCATGGCACCCTGACGGGCCTCTTCTGCGGAATTTACTTCTTTCTTTGCATTAATAAACTCCGCAAATTTCTCTTCCTGATTTCCCGTGTAAAGTGGATTTTCCAGTATAAAAAGAGCGAGCGGTTCCAGACCTTTTGCTTTAGCAACGGTGCCGCGTGTTTTACGTTTCGGCTTGTATGGTCTGTAAAGATCTTCAACTTCCTGGAGCCTCATTGCTTCTTCAATCTTTTGCTTCAACTCATCGGTAAGCTTTCCTTGTTCCTCAATACTGTTAAGCACCGTTTTTTTCCGTTCTTCCAGAATGGTCAGGTAACTTAATCTATCTTCAATGTCTCTCAGATTGTCTTCATCCAACCCGCCGGTATGTTCCTTACGATATCTTGCAAGGAAGGGAACCGTAGCGGCTTCGGCAAAAAAGCCAATTACTGTTAAAACCTGTTTCTCCTGTAAGCCGAGTTCGGCTGCAATTACCTTGGGTATATTCATCATCTCTCCGTAATTTATTCGCGGGGTCAAAACAAAAGGAAAAATAGTTCTTTTGCAACTTGAAAGTTATTGAAACTTGGAAATCGTACTGATAAATGTCAGATTAAATTTTAGCAACGCATAGTTTCACCCAAATTCGTGAAACATAACAAAAATAAAAATAAGGTTGCTTAAATAGCTGAATTTATGCGAATTACGCCATCACGATAGCGGTATTATCATATGAAGATAGTAAGATCTGTTTTGCCGTCAATTTTATAAAAAATGAAACCAGAGAAAATTACTCTCATTCTTGGTACCCTGAGAGCAGGTAAAACAATTCTATTAAAAGGCCTGATAAATAAATTTGATTTTCCAATGCCGCTTTTCGTTCAAAAAAAGTATATTGTTTTAAGGACATTCACACATATTGGAGGAAGGAATGAAAGTTAAACTATTTTTATTTGGACTGCTTTTAGTCGCTTTATCAATGAATTCAAACGCGCAGGTTACATTTCAGGTAGGCGCTGGTGCAGGGTATTCAGTTGGCGCGGGTGACCTGCCAAATGAATGGGTAGACGGCGGTTATGGTATGGATGGCGGATTCAATATTCATGCTAAAGCCAGAGTTGGACTACTAACTTTTATTGGTGTTGGGGAAGTGGGTTATACTATGATGACACATGATGGCACCACCAGCGAGGATGATCTCAATATTCTATCTCTTAAAGTTGGTCCTGAATTTCACATCAGTCTTCCGCTAATTCCTATTGATCCATACTTAGGCGCAAATTTTCAGGTTAACACCTTTTCAGGCGAGTCAAGAACCAAAGGTACACCAAGCGCTACTTACGAGATTGAATCTGCTGCAAGATATGGTATAGGAATAAATGGTGGTGTTATATTCAGTCTTGGCGGACTCAAACTGGATCTTAATCTTGGTTATAATATGCTGAACGCTTTCGGAAAGGATTTCGAAAACAATACTGGTTCTGACACTTTTCTTTTGAATGACGGAGAAGGTGACGGCTTTGACGCAAGATCAATTAACACGCTGGAATTTAAAGTAACAGCCATGATTGGTATTTAAAATTTTAGGACTATTCATGAAAAAAATTACAGTCTACGAAAAACCGACCTGCACTACATGCAGGAAGGTGTCAGCAAAACTTCAGGAAAAGGGAGTAGAGTTTGATAAGGTTAACTATTACATAAAACCCTTTACAAAAAATAAATTGAAGACTCTCCTAAAGAAAATGGATATGAAACCGAGCGAACTGTTACGGGCAAACGATAAAGCCTATAAAGAGCTCGATTTTAAGAATAAGAAATACACCGAAACCCAGATACTGGATTACATGATTAAGAACCACGATCTTGTTCAGCGTCCGATTATTGAGATGGGAGACAAGGCTGTTCTTGCGAGACCGGCGGAGAGGATAGACGAACTTTTTTAAGGGCAGTATTTAGACGTAAGATGTTAGATTATAGAAAAAGCGAAAAGATAAAAAGAAGAGGCGGGAGTTGAAACCCGCCTTTCTTTTTAAGAGAAGCTATAGAAGTTGTTTAAATTTTTGCAGGTACAGCATTTACTAATGGTTTGTAAACTAAACCAACCACAGCACCATATATCAGATGACCCACCAGACTTCCCATTGCCATCATGGCTGAGCCTGAAAACAATCCTGAGCTGAAACTCATGCCATTCATTACCATCATCGTCATGGGCATTACTATTAACTGGGCCATTAACCAGGGAGCTATTCCGAATACTGCACCGCGTAGTGCTGGATTGCTGATCTTAATTTTTTCATAAAACATAAAGCCATAGGCTTCTGCTAAAACAATTCCAATCATAAAATGCATTACCCATCCAATGGCAAGGCTTCCGCCAAACATTGACCCAAGCATTTTGGGTATGTCCATCTCAATACCCATCATGGGTGCCATGAAGGTGAACATTGTCATTACTACTGTTCCGGCGATACCGGCAACTGCTGCTTTTGAAAATGAGAATGATGTTTTCATTTTAAGTCCTTCGTATATAAGTTTGTTAAAAAATTTATACGAAAGATAAAAGGATGGGGCTGGTCAAACTGACAACCAGACGACTATTCATGTTCGAATGAGGGCGAAGTGTCGTTGGCCTGACACTTGTAGGTAGTATCCCGGCAGTTTTGGGTTACTTGCCAAATTGCTTCAGGTGATGATCCATATGTACGTAGACTAATCGTCCCCACTCTTTTTTATTCATCATTCCAAATGCGGGGTGCTGAATCTTATTCCCTTTTTTGAAATTAGTATCGAATAGACGGAGAAGTGAGATGAGGGTTTTTCTATCGGCTTCAAATTCAATTGGTTTTGTTCCCCCGGCGCCTTGTTTCAATTCCTTTGTTGTTTCAACTTTTCCTTTTGGAGCGGGGACACCAAGGAGAATAAGTTTTTTAAGAATGGTTGTTGTTAGAAGGTTGCCTTGATATTTTGAGGTAATACCTCCAACGGCAAGTTTAATCTGATCAGCTGTATGACATAACATTTCATGGGAAGACATTTTACCCCAAAGAGACTTACTGTTTTTCTGGAGCAATTCTGTCCGTTCAATGAGTTCAGTCAAATCACTTTTCTTCAATACATTTTTCATTTTTTCTTTCATCTTTATTTGATGAGATAATTAATTAATCATCCATGTTTTATTTTAAGACTCAGTACTATGAGAATTAAAACAAGTGTAACTGCATTTGCTAAAATAACCGGTAAGTCGGAAATGATTATACCATAAATCAACCACATTGCTACGCCAATTGTTGCAACGATATACATACCCAACGAAATTGACTTGGTGTCTTTCGTTTTTAAGGCTTTAATCACCTGTGGTAAAAAGGCAAAAGTAGTGCATATACCGGCAGCAAATCCCAATATCGTCGTAAAATCCATATTAGCCCTTACTTTAATTAATAATGCTCATCATCCAAATTGTAGTCTAGCTTAAATGATTCTTCTATCCAAGTTTTTATTTCTATTTTACTTGCATCAATGCCGGGTTGTAGTGGACTATTCTTGAGTTTATTTCTAATTTCTTTCATCCTTTTGCTTACGTCACGATTTTCTTGCAGGTTACCGTTGTCAATTATTAGCTCAACAACTTCTTTGTACTTCCATGGTGGAGGATATCCCATGTGGACATATAGATCATCAATAAAGTTTTTTGCGATGAGAATTCCCCCGGTGAAATTTAAGTTATAATTCAGGTTTTTATAATGGTTGTTGAAGAGGGAGTGTTCCATATCCATTACTTCAGGTTTCACTCCATTAAGCAGCGGTCCTTCCGCCATTTCAATTGTTCCATCTTTTTCAGTTGCATGGTTTATGTCCAGTTTATCAAGAACAAATTTGTTATAAGCAATTTTGAAAGTGCACAGGTAACCGCCCCAGCATGCGGAACAGCAACCATAGGGCTTCAAATCATGTTCTTCCGGCGAAAAGAAATTTTGACCATTAATGCCTACAAGCTCCCACTCTTCATCTTTATAAATAAAGGTATCCTGCATTTGAGCTGTCATTTTTCATCCCTCCATTTGATTTTGCTTCTAATTTACATATTTCCAGGCAGAGCATAAAGTACATGAATAGTAATATCTGTAAATCCTTAATAATATAAGCTCATTTCACAAAAATTATTTGCTTCATACACACCATTTCCCTTAACTTAGAGGGCTCTTCTTACAAAGAAATTACTGGTGCAGCATATGATGAAAAACATACTATTATGGGTTATTGCCTTCGTAATAACCGCAGCGGTTGCTATTTACCAAAGAGCAACGGGACCTACCTATCCAATATCTGACAAAATCGAGTTAAACGACAAAACAATTCAGTACAAACTATTCAGAAGCCATGGCGGCGACACGGATCATGAGGTTCAAATTCCTGTGGAAGATGATGCCATCCACGCCAAAATTTTCTGGAGGCGGTATAAGTTTGATACTGCCTGGAATGTGGTTGAAATGAAGAATGAGAATGGAATTCTAAGCGGATATTTGCCGCATCAGCCAAAGGCGGGAAAACTGGAATACTATGTTAATCTTTGCGTTGAAGAAAAAATTACTTCCCTTCCCGAAAAGGGATATGTGGTTATCCGATTCAAGGGAGACGTCCCCATATGGGTTCTCATTCCTCATGTACTGGCTATGTTCGGGGCTATGCTGCTTTCAATGCGCACGGGGCTGGAAATTTTTGTAAAAGATTCACGCCCATTCAAGCTAACTTACTGGACTATAGGTTTTCTTGGCGTCGGCGGTTTCTTCCTGGGTCCTTTGATGCAGCTTTATGCTTTTGATGCCTGGTGGACAGGATTTCCCTTCGGGACGGATTTAACGGACAATAAAACACTTATTGCCATGGTTGGCTGGCTTATTGCGTTATTTATTATGAAAAGATCGCAGAAACCAAAAGTGTGGGCTTTCGCCGCTTCAGTTCTGCTTCTCGTTGTTTATTTAATACCACATAGCATGATGGGGAGTGAGCTTGATTACAGTAAAATGGATAATGAGAAACAAAAATTAGAAATACTTAATTGAACTATTTATCGGGGATCAAATGAAATCAAAACTGTTATACCTTTTTTTACTCGCTCCAATTCTCCTTTTTGCTCAAGAGGAATCACAAACATTTTTATCACTTAAACAGACTGGTGTTGAAGAGTTTTTACAAAAATATCCTGAATTCGACGGACGCGGAACCATCGTGCTTGTTATGGATTCCGGTGTTGATATGGGTCTTGATGGATTAAAAAAAACATCTACAGGAGAAATAAAGGTAATTGACGCACAGGATTTCTCGCGTCAGGGGAATATAAATTATTATGAAGCGGATACAGATGAAATAGATGATGTAGAATATTTTGTTAATGAAGCAAAAGGATTTAAAGTCGCTGGCGTTAACAAACTTTCCCTTAAACCCATTGATGGCGACTATTTTATTGGTTTAATGGAGGAAAAACTTTTTCTGAATTCCTCTACCAGAAAACCAGACATAAACGAGAATGGCAGGAAAGACGATAAATTCTATTTCGTCACTTTTAAAACTTCCGTTGATGGCGAAGAATATTGGGTGGTCTATTTTGATAAGAATGCCGATGGCGATCTTTCTGATGAAACTCCACTTCGCAATTATAAAGATCAATTGGAACCATTTTTTATAGAACGCGGCAATGGCGTGCCTTACCTGACATTTGCGCTTAATGTTATTCCTGATAAGCAATTGGTCAGTTTCTATTTTGACGATAACGGACATGGCACTAACTGTGCAGGCATTGCAACCGGCTATCGTATTGGCGAAGCTGATTTTAAAGGAGTTGCTCCTGGCGCAAATCTTATAGGCGCTAAAATTGGTAACAATGAATACTCCGGTGGAGCAACAGTTACCGAAAGCATGAAGCAGGCTTACGAATATGCTGACAAGTTATCAAAAGAAATAAAACAGCCAATCATAATAAACATGAGTTACGGTATAGGGTCCGAAATTGAGACCCATGCCGAAATGGAAATTTATCTCAATAATCTTGTTCGCAGCAATTCTTATCTATATATATGTAAATCCGCGGGTAATGATGGACCTGGAATTTCGACTCTTGGTCAGCCTTCCGCGGCAACATTGTGCATCGTATCGGGAGCCGCGCTTACTAAAGAAGTGGCTGGCGATCTTTATGGAGTTCGTCATACTGACGATACTATTTATGCTTTCAGCGGTCGGGGTGCTGAAGTTGACAAACCAGATATTGTTTCTCCGGGTGGAAGTTTTGCAACAATCCCGAATCATAAAGCATGGGATGGAATGCAGGGAACCTCAATGTCTTCACCCTACACTGCAGGTGTCGTATCGCTGCTTCTGAGCGGTGTTGTCGCTAAATATCCTGAAGTGAAAGTCCCCTCTACATTAATAAACAAAGTGCTCCGCGAAAGCGCAACCTGGATGAAAGGCTACGACCATCTCGATCAGGGTGGTGGAATGATTAATGTAATGAAGGCATGGGATGTGCTGGAAGACCTTATCAAAAAAGGTGAGGTTGAGAAATTTGAGACTTACTCAACAAGCGCATTCGCGCCTAACATGCCGGGCAATTCTGCTCCTGCTTTATATATTAGAAACGGCTCATATCTTACGGGAAAGGAATTCTACCGATACACAATCGAAAGAGAAAACAGTATTAAGAAGGATAAATTCTACAGGGTGGTTGATATTAAGAGCGATAGTGAGTGGTTACTGCCGGCTCAAAAGAGAACTCATTTTAGAAATGAGCAAAAAGCCTATGTGGATGTTCAGTTTGATATTTCCAAAATGACTGAGCCGGGACTTTACAATGGCAAAATATACGCTACGCGACAGGGAAGCAAAATAAGAGAATTTGAACTGATGGCAACTGTAGTGATACCTTATGAATTCAATGCTGCAAACAACTATAAAATGAAATGGAAAGACACAAAATTAAAACCTGTAGAAAATAAAAGGTATTTTGTTAACGTGCCCGCCGGGGCAACTTCAATGAAAATTGATCTTACGGTTGAAGAGAATGAATACGGGATGCTTACCTACTCAGTATATGATCCCAATGGAAGAGAAAGGAAATATTCCGGCACAACAACCTCATTTAAGGATGAGGATTCAAACATAAAGTATCTTTACGATCCAATGCCGGGTGTGTGGGAAGTTGTGGTTGTAAATCGTCGTTACTCAAGCGACATATCCGAATACAATCTTTCAATTGAATTCGATGGCATTAACAGAATCGGGACTTCCGCGATATCAACTGAGCATAGTAAGTTGGAGGTAGTTAACCTTTTTTCTGAAATGAAGACTAGCAACCTTAGCGCGGATATTCAGGGATACCAGACAACCAGCGTAAAAAAAATAGCCGGTTATGATGAGTTATTGATTCCTTTCACTATTAAAAAAGATGAAAGGGAAAAAATTTTTGAAATTATGCTGAGTAAAGAAGACTTTAATAAAAACACCGACTTTGCTTATCTCATTTATAATGAAGCCGGTAAAAGTGTTGCGGGCGGCGGACTGGGATATCAAGATGGAACCGTTTCCCTTAATTATAAGGAGGGGTACGAAAACGAGAAATTTACCCTGAAGATAGTACCCGGATTTGTAAGTGAAACAGATGAAGCGTTTGTTCATATTACAGAAAAAGTATATTTTGATAATGATATAAAAGTGACTGTAACAAATGATGGAAGTTCGAAAGTCAATTTCTATCCGTCTGTTATGGAAACCCTTGAGTTGGATTACAAAAAGGTTGAGAGAGAATTACCCGAAGGCGTAAAACTATTTGGTAATCTTTATTTTCAATCCGGCAGCAGCAACGAAACTGAATATATATTACCTCTAAAATATAAATTGTAAGGAGAGTATTAAATGAGTGATCATCAAGTTGATCCTAAAAACAGCAAGCTGCCGGCTAATGCTTATACAGAGCTGAGTCCGGGTGAGGAATACGTTCCTCTTATGGATCCAAACAAAGAGGTTCCGGAAACGACTACATGGTCGATTTTTTGGGGACTTGTTATGGCTGTATTGTTCTCAGCATCCGCTGCTTACTTAGGCTTAAAAATCGGACAGGTATTCGAAGCGGCTATTCCTATAGCAATTATCGCTGTTGGATTATCTACCTTTACAAAAAGAAAAAATGCGCTGGGTGAAAATATTATTATTCAGTCCATAGGCTCAAATTCAGGAGCTGTTGTTGCAGGTGCAATATTTACTATACCTGCCTTATACATTCTTGAACTTCAAGCTGATTTTTTCCAGATATTCGGCGCTTCTGTCCTTGGTGCCTTTTTAGGAATTTTGTTTCTTATTCCATTTAGAAAATATTTTGTAAAAGAAATGCATGGAAAATTCCCTTTTCCCGAAGCTACTGCTACAACTGAAGTATTGGTAGCCGGTGAAAAAGGTGGTAAGTCTGCTGCTATTCTAATTATGGCTGGACTTGTTGGTGGTATTTATGACTTCTGTATAGCCACATTCGGTTGGTGGAGCGAAACCATCTCAAGTCGTGTTTTACCTTTCGGTGAAAAAATTGCGACTGACCTTAAATTGGTTTTTAAGGTAAATGTCGGCTCTGCTATTATGGGTCTTGGATTTATAATCGGGCTTAAGTATTCGTTATTAATTGCTGCGGGTTCATTCGTGTCCTGGTTTGTGATTATACCAATATTTGCTTATCTCGGTGATTTTATTGCCACACCTATCGGTGCTAATGTTAGTCTTCTTATAAGAGATATGTCAGCTGAGCAGATTTTTAGCAACTATGTCCGCCATATTGGTATTGGCGGTATTGCAATGGCAGGTATCATCGGAATTATAAAATCTTCAGGTGTTATTAAAACTGCTTTTGGTATGGCTGTTAAAGAATTTTTTGGCGGCATAGGTAAAACAGCTGATGAAAAAAGAATTGAACGCGATATTCCAATGAGTATTATCGTAGGCGGTATAGTTCTTACTCTTATCGCTATTTTAATATTCTTCTGGATGGGAGTTGTGGGAAATCTCTGGTTGGCATTTGTTGGTTTGTTAATTGTGCTGATTATTTCTTTCCTCTTTACAACAGTTGCGGCAAATGCAATTGCCATTGTTGGAACAAATCCGGTTTCCGGAATGACCCTTATGACCCTGATTCTTTCCTCAGTCGTACTTGTTTCTGTTGGTCTTAGCGGCACAGCAGGTATGGTTTCAGCGCTTATCATTGGTGGTACTGTTTGTACAGCTCTGTCAGTTGCCGGTGCTTTTATTACTGACTTAAAAGTTGGTTACTGGCTTGGCTCTACTCCTCAGAAACAGGAAAAATGGAAATTTGTTGGCGCTGTATTTTCAGCAGCTACGGTTTCATGGGTAATACTAATGCTTAACGAAACTTACGGTTTCACGGGCGAAGGTTCCCTGGTTGCTCCACAGGCTAACGCTATGGCTGCTGTAATTAAGCCTCTTATGTCAAACCAGCCTGCACCATGGATTCTTTACATGGCAGGCGCCTTCTTTGCCTTAACATTAAACTGGATTGGAATACCTGCTCTAGCATTTGCCCTGGGTATGTATCTTCCAATAGATTTGAACACACCACTAGTTGTTGGTGGTTTGATAGCTCACTTTGTTACGACACGCAGCAAAGATAAAGATCTTAACAACGCTCGCAGAGAACGTGGTACACTTATCGCTTCCGGGTTTATTGCCGGTGGCGCTCTCTTAGGTGTTCTCGCTGCAACATTGCGTTATGCTGGTCTTGACATACAAAATGTTGAGTGGATGGAATCGCACGGTGGTGAAATTCTTGCCTTCGTAATGTTCGGTCTCTTAGCCATTTATATGATCTGGGATTCAATGAGAGCTGAGAAAGAAGACTAAGAAATAAGTTAATACATTTTTAAAGAGCCTCTTCGCCTATGGTGGAGGGGCTCTTCTATAAGCTTCAACCGGGCTGGCAAGAGTTCAATATTAAAAATGATTAAATTACCGCTACGCCAGGAGTACTTTAAAGTAAGTGGAGAGATTCAAAATGAAAAAAATGGTTTTTTGCCTGCTCTGTTTACCCATTTTATTTGCAGGGTGTTCTCAGGTTAGTTCGCCGGATAACCCTGAATGGATTGAAGAACTAATTAGTGAGTATCAAAATCAACCGGTTGGAAATCCTCCACAAAGTATTTGGCAGTATACTTACGAGGGGCAGCTGGTTTATTATGTTCCGCCGCAATGTTGTGATCAATTTAGTGTGTTGTACGATAAAGAGGGTGACTATATCTGCGCGCCGGATGGTGGAATTACTGGAAGAGGTGATGGACAGTGTCCCGATTTTTTTAGTGACCGCAAAAATGAAAAGCTAATTTGGAGAGATTCAAGAGAGTAGTAAATATACAGTAAAATATATCCTCCGTGGCGGAAACCCATTCCATAATGCGCCAGGTAAACATTCCTGTTTCATTTACAAAACTGGTTTGGATGAATTATCGACTTGGAATGCCCCGATCTCAGTTTCATTCCGCTTGACCTAACTTAAAAATTTATATCCGGAATCAACGCATTTTACATCAAACTTTCTGAATTCATTATTAAAATACGATGAATTGAAAAAAATAATAATGATTATTTAGCTTAACAAACCAATTTGTTTTACGATGATAAAGGCAGAGTAGTATGTATTTGCTAAAGTGTGAACATTATTTGATTTATCAGAGGTAGATTTATGTTGTTAGGCGAGACTCAAAAAAAGATAAGTGAATTATTCACAATCGATTTTTCGGAAGATAATATGCAGGCCTTCCTGACAATTAGCGAACCGGACGCCGAAACCAGAAAATTATTTACACCTCTTAAGTTTATAAACATACTTAACAATTTTGGTGTTAAATACGGCGTAAAATCAGATACTATTGATGAAATTTACAATGAACGAAAATGGAATGAGAAATTTCTAATCGCCGAAGGCAAACCTTCTAAAGAGGGTGAACCTGCCAGTTTGGAGTTATATTTTGAATCAGAAAAATCACTTAAACCAAAGATACGGGAAAATGGGCATGTTGACTATAAGGAAGTCTGCATTGTAACCAGTATTGAGAAGGGCGCTTCTTTGCTAAAAAAAATAGCAGCTACAAAGGGGTATCCTGGAAAAGATGTGCGGGGAAATGAATTGCCGGCGCAAATGGGCAAGGAAATCACTCTTGCAGCAGGCAAGGGTACTTACTGGGATGAAAATGATGCCACTCTCTTGAAAGCAGATGGAGATGGCATTGTTATTTATAATGTTCAGAAGAACACAGTTGAAGTTCAGCAAATTTATGTTATACCGGGATCAGTCGATTACTCAACCGGTAATATAAATGTTAAAAGCTCCGTGGATATAAAAGGTGACGTAAAACCGGGTTTTTCTGTTACCACTCCTTATGGTGTAATGGTTAAAGGTGTGGTTGAAAACGCAAGCATAGCCTGCAAAGCATGTTTAAAGGTTGGGGCAGGCATTAGCGGAGATAACGTTCAGCTTATTACGGTCGGCGGTGATATTCATTCTGGCTACATCAATACTCAACAAATAAAATGCTGTGGTAGTATATATGTGTCTCAGGAAATAAGAAGCTCAAATGTTGAGTGCGAAAATGAAATTGTAATTACTAAACCGAGCGGGGCTATTATTGGTGGGCATACGACTGCCGCAAACGCAATATCTTCCGGCTTTATTGGTAATTCGTACGGTATACTCACCGAGATTACAGTGGGTGTTAGTCCCAGAGTAAGGCGGGAGCTGCTTCTGAAAGAAAATGAAAAAAATATCATGGAAAAGAAAATAAATGATCTAATAAAAAAAATAACGTATATCGCTCAGCATTCTCCTCCTTCCCTCTTAGAGTCCCGTCTTGTTACGCATAAGGCAGATTGGGAAGAACAGTGTAAGAAATTCGAAATTCTCAAGAGTGAAGTTGCTGATCTTGAGAAAGCCTGCTACATTACTGCAAACGCTGTGGTTCGCGTTACGAAAACAATATATCCCGGAACTACCGTAAGAATAAAACAAGCTGTTTACGAAGTGAAAGAAGAATTGTCGCACGTAAAATTCGTGCTTGAGGAAGAGCAAATTGTGTGTAAAAATCTGGAAGAATAAAAAAACACTTTAATAAATATTATAATATCTCACAACTCGTTCATTCTTTTTCCAACCCCGCTTTCATACTCCCCTAAAATAGAGTAATTTTACCCGTATGATTTCTGAAATAAATATTGAAGAAGCACTTACATCAGATTTAAGCGTAATCGATGTTCGTTCGCCGGCTGAATTTGAACATGGGCATATCCCCGGGGCTGCAAGTATACCATTGTTTTCAAACGAAGAAAGAGCTCATGTAGGGACGGTATATAAGCAGCAATCAAAAGAAGCAGCTACTGAGTTGGGCTACGAATATGTCATACCCAAGTTGGAGAGCTTTATAGCTGATTCTTTTAAAGTATCTCCTACTGGTAAAGTAGTTGTTCATTGCTGGCGTGGGGGCATGCGCAGCCGTTCATTCGCGCAGCATTTATCTGAGAATGGTTTTACAGATGTTAAGTTAATTATTGGTGGATACAAAGCTTACAGGAATTATGTTTTAGATACGCTGGCAACGCCAGTCCAGCTTAAAGTTTTAGGCGGATATACCGGCAGTGGTAAAACTCACATTTTAAATGAACTAAAAAAACTCGGAAAACAGGTCATTGATCTCGAAGGTCTGGCTAATCATAAGGGGTCAGCTTTTGGCGGCATTGGGCAGCTTGAGCAGCCAACTATTGAACAATTTGAAAATAACCTTCATGAAGAATTAAGCAAGCTTGATTTAAGCAAACCCATTTGGGTTGAAGATGAAAGCCATAACATTGGCAGGGCAAATATACCAATGCAATTTTTCGAGCAAATGCGAAGCGCGAAATTACTATTCATCGATATTCCAACAGAGGAGCGCGCCAAACACCTTGTTACTGAATATGCAAATTGCAATAGCCAGGAATTGGCTGAATCTATTCAGCGGATTGCGAAGCGACTGGGTGGCTTAAGCGTAAAAAATGCTATTGAGGAGTTGGAGAATAAAAACTTTTTTGAGGTGGCGAAGATTTCACTTCATTATTATGACAAATCCTATTTAAAGGGAATGAGCAAGCGAAAAACAGAAGATGTAATTCGAATTCCGCTTCCATCAACCAACCATTATGAAAACGCATTACAAATCGAAAATAGATAAAAATTATGAATGAAATTAAACTAACACAATACAGTCATGGAGCCGGGTGCGGCTGCAAAATTTCTCCCAAGGTATTATCAACCATCTTAGAATCTAATCTGGCTCCCCAAACTGATGCCCGTTTACTGGTGGGAAACGACAGCAGAGATGATGCCGCGGTTTACGACCTGGGCGACGGTACTGCAATTATAAGTACCACAGATTTTTTTATGCCCATAGTTGATGATCCCTTTACCTTCGGGAAGATTGCTGCCACTAACGCTATTAGTGATGTTTATGCCATGGGTGGTAAACCTCTTTTGGCTATTGCAATTCTGGGTTGGCCGCTCAACAAACTTTCGCCCGAAATTGCGCAACAAGTGCTGGAAGGCGGGCGGCAGACGTGCATGGAAGCAGGTATAGCCTTAGCCGGAGGGCATAGCATCGATAGCCCCGAACCAATTTTCGGACTGGCTGTAACAGGCAGAGTTGATTTGAATAAACTAAAGCGAAACGACACGGCGACTAATGGCTGCAAACTCTACCTGACTAAACCATTGGGTGTCGGCATTTTTACTACAGCTCAAAAGCAGGGGAAATTACTCCCCGAACATGAACAAATAGCGCCTGATTCCATGACTAAATTAAACATGATTGGAGAAGATTTAGCCAGCATTGAAGGTGTGAAAGCCATGACGGATGTTACAGGTTTTGGGCTTCTTGGTCACCTTACGGAGATGTGCGAAGGTAGTAACCTCTCGGCCGAAATTGAATTTGATAAGATTCCAATCTTTGATGGCGTATATCAATATATTGATCAGGGCTGTATGCCCGGAGGCACCCACAGAAATTGGGAAAGCTACGGACATCATGTTAACTTAAAAGAAGATGGCAACAAGTTAATACTCTGCGATCCCCAAACAAGCGGTGGCTTGCTTATAGCAGTTGAAGAGACCGCCGTTGAAGAAGTAGAAAAGTTTCTTACAGATAACGGTATAATCGCGGTTTCGTTTGGACAATTAAAAGCAAGATCAGAAGTGCTGATAACGGTGTTGTAAAAATAGAACCACAAGAGTAATCACAGCAAAAACTATTGTTTATTGAATCACTATTTTCGTCCCGTTGCTAATATAGGGTTCACGTTTAATTTATTATTAAAATATTAATATCATATTCTAAGGATGTTATGGCTCTTACAAATATACGAGGTCTTTACCCCCATTTAAAACAAGACGGTGTTTATTTTAATCATGCTGCAATGGGTCCGATGAATATTCTAACCCAGAAAGCCATTGATGTTTATGTGAAGGGGAGAACAATTCAGCCAATTGATCCATTTGCACAATACCTTGAGTGGAGTAACCTTCTCAAAGAGAATTTAAGTGAAATGCTTAACTGTACACCTGACAGGTTGGCCTGGACTGACTGTGTTGGTAACGCTATGAACATGGTAGCACAGGGTCTTGAGTGGAATAAGGATGACCATATTATCCTAAACGATCTTGAATTTCCCTCAAATGTTTATCCTTTTCTGAACCTGGAGAAACAAAGGGTTAAGGTAGAAATTGTAAGTACCGAGAATGGAGTTGTGAGTATTGAAAAGATTGAAGCAGCGATTACACCTAAAACAAAACTTATCTCTATCAGCCATGTTCAGTTTCTTACAGGGTACCGGATGGATTTAGTCAGGCTTGGTGAGATTTGTAAAAAGCATGGAATTATATTTTGTGTTGATGTGATTCAGTCAAGCGGAGTAGTACCTATTGATGTTGAAAAAATGAATATCGATTTCCTTGCAGGTGGATCGCACAAGTGGTTAATGGCACTTATAGGTCTTGGCTATTTTTACATAAGCGAGGAACTCCAGTCAAAAATAAATCAAAAATATGTTGGCTGGACTTCCGTAAATGATATGTGGAACCTTCTTGATTATAATATTGAATTCAGAGAGGGTGCTGACAGATTCCAGAATGGAGGTCACAGTTTCATTGGAGTTGTGGCACTCAGTGCATCATTGCAAATCCTTATGCAAATTGGAATTGAGAAGATAGAAGAAAGCATTCTTTCAAATACAGATTATCTTATCAATTCATTAAGTGAGCTTGGGTACAACTCAATACTTAAGTATCTGCCTGAAGAAAACAGGGCTGGGATAGTTTCAATAAAACTGGATAATGCCGAAAAGTTATCAGAGGCATTAAGCAAAATAAATGTAACTGTTGCAGTACGACAGGGCATTTTGCGCATGTCTCCTCATTACTATAACACCAAAGAAGATATAGATGAGTTCATTGCAAGATTAAAAAGCGTCTTATAAGTTATACCATAAAAGCTATGGCCCAGCGGGCAATACCAATGAGAAGTATCAATACTCCTTCTCCCCTGGTCAGTTTCCATCCCGTGCGCATGAATACCATAAGTATAAGCAGGGTAATAACCATTATTATCAAGCTGATATAATCACTCTGTTCAATGCCAAGTGGACGTAAAATGGAAGCAATACCTAATACGCCCAGCATATTAAAAATGTCGCTGCCAATAAGGTTGCCGGCAGAAATGCCATGTTTGCCTTTTGTAACAGCTACAATTGAAGTCGCAAGTTCGGGAGCAGAAGTACCAGCTGCAACAATTGTAACACCAATAAGCCATTCTGAAATACCGAATAATCGCGCTAGTTCAGAGGAAGACTCAACAAAAAAGTGAGCACTGGTAACAATTATTATTCCGCCTAGTATCAGCTTCGGAATATCTGATAATTTGAACGCGCCTTCCGGGACATCTTCATCAACATCCTGTTTCTGTTTTACAAGTACGGTGATATATATAATCAAGGCGGTGAATAGAACTATTCCCTCGTAGAATTCCAATTTAAGATCATAGAAGAAGATAAGCAGCAGGACACCGGTTAATATGAGAACTATACCGTCTCTATAAATGAGCGCTTTAGTTGTTTTTAGGGTGGAAAATAATGCTACCAGACCAAGAATTACACCAAGATTGAAAATGTTTGAGCCAACCACGTTACCAACGGAGATTGCAGACTGACCTTTCAAAGCCGCCGAAACCGTGACTGCAAACTCAGGCGCGGAGGTAGCAATTGCCACAATAGTCAACCCGATTACCAATTCCGAAAGTCCAAGCTTTCTCGCAATTCTAGAGGCCGACTCAACTACCCAGACAGCTCCACCCCATAAACCAAAAATACATACCGTTATGATAACAACATTAAGGAGATGATTCATTGATTGTTCCATTCTTTAAAAAGAAAAAGCAGAGCCTTTAGTGAGGCCCTGCTCCATAATAAATTTTACAGTGACACTAATCTTCAGGTGTGTATGATAGCTCTACTTTTACATGAAAGTCGGCGCCGCTAAACATAGAATATTTGATATCGTTTAGTGTGCACTTGTAGTCCTCACCAATCAGCTCTGAAACAACTTTCGAAATTCCGTTTTCCAGATCGGAAATACTAACAGTCTTAAGTTTGTTTTTTAACAATTTGTCAACATCAACTGGTCTTTCTTTATCAGCCATCTTTATTTCTCCTTACAATAATTTCGTCTTTAGACGCCGAGTATTCTTATTAGTTCTTCTAAATATAACAGTTCAGTTTCAAAATCAAAACTAATTCTTTAACCGTAACAGTGCAGGCAATAGTTCATTTTACGAACGAATGATGCCAAGCAATTCTTCAGTCTTTTCTTTCATTAACTTTTTATCACTTCTCGATTCAACATTCAACCTTAATAAGGGTTCTGTATTGCTCATTCTAACGTTGAATCTCCAGTTAGGGTAAGCAACGCTTATACCATCAAGGTCATCGCTAATACCATCCTTATATTTTGCTTTTATCTCCTCAAGCTTTCCTGCCGGGTCGTCAAGTTTTGTGTTTATTTCACCCGAGCATGGGTAATCACTTATCATTTCCTCAACCAGCTCCGAAAGTTTTTTGCCTTCATCCGCCATAAGTTGAATAATAAGAAGGAAGGGAATTAAACCACTGTCAGAATAGAAGTTATCGCGAAAATAATGATGAGCGCTCATCTCGCCCCCATAGATTGAGTTTACTTCGCGCATTTTTTCCTTTATGAAAGCATGTCCGCTAACAGAGCGTACAGCCTCCCCACCAGCCTTTTCCACAATTTCGATTGTATTCCATTCAAGCCTCGGATCGTGAACAATTTTTTCGCCGGGATTTGTTTTCAGTATCGATTTTGCCAGCAGTCCAACTATATAATAACCTTCAATAAAGCTGCCTTTTTCATCAAAGAAGAAACACCGGTCGTAATCACCATCCCATGCAACGCCAAGATCAGCCCCGTGTTCAATTATCGCGTCCATGGTAGGTTTTCGATTTTCGGGGAGTAAAGGATTTGGAACGCCATTAGGGAATGACGGATCAGGTTCATGGAAAACCTTAATCATTTCTATTGGTAATTTTGGTTCCAGAGCATCCAGAGCAGGACCAACACAACCATTGCCGGCATTAACAACAACTTTGTAGGGTTTTATCTTTTTCGGATCATAGAACTTATCGAGATTTGCAATAAATTCTTTCATAACATCCATTGTTCTTACAGAACCTTTATTAGCCGCTTTTTCTCCAAGATCATTGTTCACAACCTTTTTTTCAATCTCATTTAAACCGGAACTGTAACCCATAGGAATAGAACCTTTTTTAACAAATTTTAAACCATTGTATTCTGGAGGATTATGGATGGCTGTTATCATTATTCCGCCATCAGCATTCAGAAATGGAGTGGCAAAATAAATCATTTCAGTTCCACATAAGCCCAGGTCAATTACATCGGCTCCTGCGTCTGTTATTCCTTCTGTCAGGGCTTTTGCTAATTCAGGAGAAGACTCTCTAACATCTCTACCAATTACGAACAATTTACCATCCAGATTTGGTACTAGTGTGCGGCCAATTTTGTAAGCCATATCGGCATTTAAATCCGCTGGTACTTTGCCTCTAATATCATAGGCTTTAAAACCTGCTAATTTCATCTTTTTCTCCCTCGTTTCAGAAATTACGAAAATAGTTTTTAATTACCTCAAAGATAAGGATTTAGAGGGACATTCTTCTTATCATAGGATTTTTTTTTGCATGGTTTTGTCGTAAATAAGAATGTAGATTTGCATCGAGAGGTAAAAGGAGGTAACTATTAAAATTGCAATCAATCACCCCGAACGGTTTGCAAGGTGCAACAATTCCGAGTGCAAATCAGTATTTTTATTCAACCCAAGAGAATTATTAAGCGAAGCAGGAATTTTATGCCCCACCTGTAGAGAAATGCTTGATTCTCATCATTTTGTTCAATGTAAATGCTGCGAAGCCATAGTTAACTTTATTCCGGCCGCACCCAGCGAAGATCCTATTGTATTTACGGTAGAGAAATGTTCAAACTGCCATGGTACAATTGAAGATGAACAAATAATTAAACAGAGTTATTTTCCGGGTGTTTACATCTGATAACTTTGTGATCTTGACTTTATTTACAAACCCCCATTCACGACAGTTCTTTATGAACTGTCGCCAGTATTGATATATCAAATCAGCTATCAGGTTATTTTAGAATAAAAAGGATTAATCAAAATAAGCTGGTCATTATGCTTATTTTTATGCCATTTATCGTTATTTTGTCTCGGAAATTATTAAAAATCATCATTTAACGAGGAAGGAATGAAAAAATTTAGTTCTCTGCTTTTATTGATATTGATAAGTGTAACGACTTTTTCACAGCAGCTTTGGAATAATCAGCAGAAAGAAATTAAAGCCGGGCGGTTTGATACCGGTAGAATGTGGACTTTTGATACTCCCCCGACAAATTATTTTGCAGAAGAATATAACTTCACGGCCAACAAGGAATGGTTTGATCATGTCAGACTATCAACCCTGAGAATACCCGGATGTACTGCTTCGTTTATTTCAGAAGATGGTTTAATTATCACGAATTATCATTGCTCCGATTTCCATGTAGATAAATATGAGAAGGAAGGAGAGGATATATTTGAAACCGGTTTTTATGCGGCAAGTCGCGAAGAAGAACGTATTGTCCCCGGTTTCCATGCAGACAGACTTGAATTTATTGTTGATGTAACCGAAGAAATACATTCCGCTATTGCAGAAGGAATGACTGAGGATGAAAAGATAAAGAAGAAGGATGTAAAAGTTGAAGAGCTTATAAAAAAATATGATGAAGAAACCGGATTAACCTGCGAATTGGTTACCATGTACAACGGTGGCAAATATTCAATTTATGGATACAAGATCTATAACGATGTTAGAATAGTATTTATACCGGAGTGGAATGCAGGACAATTTGGCGGTAATGAAGATAACTTTACCTATCCACGTTATACTTTGGATTTTACACTTTATCGTGTTTACGACGACGAGGGGAATCCACTTAAGGTTGAACACTATTATAAATTCAATCCCGATGGTCCAAAGCCTGATGACGTTTTGTTCAGTATTGGCAATCCAGGTTCTACAAGCAGGTTACTAACAATTTCTCAGCTGGAATATTTAAGAGATGTCATCTATAGAAATTATTCTTATTTCTATGATACATATTACAACAGACTTGAAATGGCAAAATCAAAATATCCGGAAAAAGCTGAGCTTTTTGAGGATATAAGACAGATTTACGGAAACGGTCAGAAAGCGTTAGTCGGGTTTTATAAAGGGTTAATGGATACTTACTTTATGAAGAGGAAGGGTGATTTTGAAAATAAGTTTAAAGCTGCCGTTTTAGGAAATGAAAAATTAACCGATGAATACGGACATCTTTGGAAAGCAATTGAAATAGCTACATCTGAAAGGCGTAAATATGGAAACAAGCTGGCTGCTTATTCAATGTCAAGACGAAGACACTCAGTTTATTTTGATATTGCTAAGAAAGTCTTAGACTATTCTGAGCAGATGAACATGGATAAAGAAGATCTGGATGAAAGTGATAGCAGTAAAAACATTGAAGATTTTGTTACTGAACTTTACGGAAAGAATTTTGATAAGGAAAGAGAAATCATTTTGCTCGGTGTTCAGGTGGATTACATGCTTATGAATGCTCCGGATGATGAAAACATTCTCCGGTTCACAAATAATAAAAAAAGTTGTGAAGCTGCCGAAGCAATAATTGCAGGTTCAATATTGGAAACTCCGGAAAAACTAATAAAGTACCTTTCGGATGCCGATAACAATATTCTAATGGCTGATGACCCCTTTGTTACTTTTTTATTGAATACAAAAGACGAGTTGGCTGAAATTAACCTGAAGGAAACTGAAATTACAAATTCAATTACAATTTATCAGGACTTACTTGGCCGTGCTCTTTACGAGGTTTATGGGAATGAAATCCCTCCTGATGCGAACTTTACCCTAAGAATTACTGATGGCAGAGTAATGGATTACCAATATAATGGTACAATAGCTCCTGTCTTTACAACTTTTTACGGGATGTATAACCGTTATTACTCGCATCAGAAAAAGTACCCTTGGTTGATGCCTGCAAAATGGCTGGAAAATGAAAAGAATTTAGATTTGTCGACTCATTTCAATTTCTTATCAACCTTTGATCTGGTGGGGGGAAGTTCCGGCAGCCCCGTTATTAATAAAAATGCTGAATATGTCGGTATTGCTTTCGACGGCAATATTGAAAGTCTTAATGGTGATTTTATTTATCTGCCTGATATAAACAGGTCTATTTCACTTTCATCAAGCGCTATAATAGAATCCTTAAAAAGTATTTATAAAGCGGAAAGAGTAGTTGATGAAATTACAGAAGGCAAGATAGCTGAATAGTACATTTACTCAGAAACCTGATTCGGAGCATTTTTCATGAAAGTATTTTCACTCTCTATAACATTGTTATTCCTATTCTCCTTTGCGGATCTTAGTGCGCAATACAACATTTACGAAACCTTTGATCCATCTGATACTGAATATTCTCTTGATGATTTTGGTACCATGTGGACTTTCGATAATGTTCCGTTAGATAAATGGGAAACAGAATATGGGTTCAGACCAACAGAGCAATGGCTTGATAATGTAAGGTTATCTGCCTTACAGTTTGGGCGCGGATGTTCGGCGGCTTTTGTTTCGGGGGATGGATTGATTATGACAAACCATCACTGCGGGAGAGGTCAGCTTTCTGATGTCCAGAAGGAAGGTGAAAACCTCTTGAGGGATGGTTATATTGCTAATACTTTAGAGGATGAAAGAAAAATTCCCGGTTTATTTGTCGATCAACTTCTTTCTATTGAGGATGTTACCGACTCAGTTTACGCAGCTATGTCCCGAGGGGAAAATGATGATGAAAAAGTGAGTCTTAGGGATTCTGCAATTCGTGGAATAACAGATAGAATTGAAAAAGAAACCGGTTTAACATGTAACGTGATTGCCTTCTATAACGGCGGCAAGTACAAAGCCTATACGTATAAAAGGTATTTTGATGTTAGATTAGTGATGGCTCCCGATTTTCAGATTGCCGCAACCGGCTGGGACTGGGATAACTTTACCTATCCGCGTTATGAACTGGACTTTGCTTTTTATCGTGCCTATGACGAGAATGGGCAACCGGTTAAAAGCGAGCATTATTTCAGGTGGAGTAAAAAAGGAGCTGAAGAAGGTGAGGAAATATTTGTAATAGGAAGACCCGGTAGAACCAGACGACTTATATCAGTTGCTGAAATGGAATACTTAAGAGATTATGAGTATAAGTACAGATTGCTTCAACTAAATGAAGTATATAAGGTTTATTATGAACTGTTTAATTCCCGACCGGAATCTGAATCTGAATTGCTCAATAAGGTTTTAGGTACTGGAAATGGACGCAAATCCTATGCCGGCAGACTGCTGGGTTTACGTGATGAATACATCATGTCAAAAAAGAAAGATTTTGAGCGTAATCTAAAAAACGCAGTAAACAATGATCCTGCCCTGAGCAAGAAATACGGGCATGTGTGGGATTCTATTGAAAATGCTTTAGACGAGCTTAAAGCTAACATTGCCGAACGTACCGCCTTTACACTCTCGCCTAACAATCAGCCTTACTATTACAACGTTGCTGACCAGATTATAAAATATGCCGAGCAGTTAAAATTGCCCGAGGATGATAGAAAGGCGGACTATCATAATGGTAATGCAATTAAACATTTACAAGGATTCTATGCTGAGGGTTTTGACCATGAGCTGAATGAAAAATTATTGAGGGCTCACATCAATTATATTTGCGGAGTTTTGGGACCGGATCATTGGCTGGTTAAAAAGCTTTTTGGTGAGAAAAGAGGTGAAGAAGCTGTGGCTGATGTTCTGCAAAAATCATTTATCTCCTCTCCGGAAAAGATTGAGATGTTTTCGCAGAAAAGCGCCGATCAAATACTTCATTCTGATGACCCGTTTATCTATTTTTTGATGAGTACCAGAGAGCGAATTACAGAGCTTGACCATATAATAATGGAAAGTAGAAATACAATTCAGGTGTTGAATCAGATGCTGGGTGAAATAGTCTTTGCTGTACATGGGGAAATGTTACCTCCTGATGCTACATCCTCTCTAAGGATTTCTGACGGAAGAATATTGGGATATGAATACAATGGTACCATTGCACCGGCAAAAACAACTTTCTTTGGATTGTATGACAGGTATTATTCGTTTAACCAAAAAACATATCCGTGGGGACTCCACGAGAGATGGAAGAATCCACCAGCTAAATTGAATTTAGCAACTCCAATAGGATATGCCTCTACGAATGATATTGTTGGCGGAAACTCCGGCAGCACAATGATTAACAAAAAAGGCGAGGTGATTGGATTGGTTCATGATGGTAATCTTGAAAGTCTTGCGGGCGATTTTATATTTATTCCCGAAAATAACCGCGCTGTCGCAACGGACTCTTATGGTTTAATGGAAGCACTCAAGTATATCTACAAATCACATCGGTTAGTTAAAGAATTAGAACAGGGAAAAATAGTTGAATAAATCAGCTGTCGGAATGACTCATATATACACAGGAAACGGCAAGGGAAAAACCACAGCAGCAATCGGTATTGCAATAAGAGCTATGGGGGCAGGGATGAAAGTACTCCTTGTTCAGTTTATGAAGAATTACCCTTATTCCGAACTTAATCTGTTAAGTCAATTTGATGAGCTAACATTAAAACGTTTCTGCCACGATGAATGGGTATTCAGAAAAGAACCACCCGACGAAGGGCAATTGAGAGAAGCTAAGGAGGGTTTGGTTTTCAGTATGAATGAAATGTGTTCAGGTAATTATGACATGGTAATTCTTGACGAAATTCTTGTTTCTATATATTTCAACCTCGTCAATAAGGATGACGTTCTGAATATTATGAAGAAAAAACCTGAGAAGGTTGAATTGATATTAACAGGCAGATACTGCCCTGAAGATTTTTATGATTCTGCTGATTTGGTGACTGAGATGAGGGAAGTGAAACACTATTACCAAAAGGGAATTATTGCCCGCAAAGGAATTGAATCATAACCCCGCATCTGCGGGTTATTTGTTTTAGGCAACATTATTTTATGTAGTGTGTTTTAATCAAAACTCATATCTTAAAGCATCATGTTTACGATATTTCAGTTAACTACAATTATATCGATAGTAATATCGATCATATTTCTTATACTGTTTATTCAGCTTAACGCATTCGAAAACAGTCAAAGGAAAATTTTATTTCTCCTGATCATCTTAGGTGTTTTCCTATATGTAATCACGTTGCTTTCTTCTTATGGTCTTTATAGCATTGTCATTTATCTTTTCCCTTATTATTATATAATCCTTTTTGCTATATATCCTTTATTCTATCTCTATTTCAGAAAATTTGCTTTTGGCAAAATGCATATTACCTTTTCAAATTCTTACAAACATCTTATTTTAACCTGTATTGCTTCATTATTGATTTTGGCTTTTTATTTGCCTCTCACATATGATGAAAAAATAGAATTTATCTTAAATGAATTTATTAACCCTTCTACTTCCGATATAAGATATAATTATTTCCAATTATCAGTATATATTATTTATTATACGCAATTTTTAGTTTATCTGTACTTGATTTTACGCCTCAGTAAGAACTTACAGGTTTATGATAATCAGGAAAAATTAAAAATAAATATCCCTATAAAAACTTGGGTAAAATTATTTATTACAGGCTCTGTAATTTTTGAGGTATCCTTTATTTTTGTTACTTTCAGCTTTTCAAAAGAGTTATATCAAGCTATAGAACAGTTAATCAGTTTTGCATATATAATTTTCATCGGTCTTTTAGGAATAAATCAATCAAAATTGCTTATACAAGCTAGGTTATATCAGGCTATAACTAAAACAAACAAAAAAGAAAGCGACAATAATTATAACTCAATAGTAAGTGATGATGAAAAACGTGAAATCCGAAGATTAATTGAATTGATTATAAAAGAAAAAAAACTTTATTTGGATCCCAATCTTAAACTAGAATTTCTTGCTAAAAAAATTCATATTCCAACCAAGAAACTTTCACAGACAATTAATGACATCTACAAAAAAAACTTTTCTAATTTTATTAACGATTACCGTATTCAAGAAGCAATAAGTATTTTAGAATCCGGGGTAAAAGCTTCAATAGACGAAATATGTCGAAATGTTGGTTATAATTCCCGATCGACATTTAACCGCGCTTTCAAAGCTTCAACAGATTTAACACCCCGCGAATATGTTATAAAACACAAAATATCAAACGACCTATAATCCCATTTGTATCAAAACCGTTTCTGCTACATATCCGGTTTGCATAATAATAATTATAGAATAAATTAGAATTATCAATCAACCACAATTTTCTCTTCACTTTCAGAAGTATGTTTTAATGATACATATAGGGGATATGTTATGAAAACAGCTTTTAATTTTATATTTGTTATTGCTGTTATGTTGTTAAGTGCAAGTAGTTTATCGGCACAGACTGTGCGACAAAATATGTCCGGAGTTACCGATGACAATCCAAATCTGCCAACCGAGCTAAGTTTTATGCCCAATATCCCACTTCCCGCTGAACAAGGAACGAACGGCGCTTCCGGCGACGGACGGTATTTATATGTGTCGTTATTCAATAGAGATGTTCAAGTATACGATTTGCAGAATATAAATTCCCCATTAATGGTATCAAAAATTGAAGGGGTTGTTCCTGCAGGGGAATATTTAGGCAGAACCTTTTATTATAACAATTTGCTTTTTGTTTCAGATTGGAGTAAAAATCTTCACATTTATGATTGCAGTGATCCTTCAAATCCAACAGAAAAAAGTACAACTGTAATTGGCGGTAATATTGTATCAATGTCTTTTGAGGGAAATTATGCACATCTTCTTTTGCGATACGTAACCGGTCTTGAAAACAGTAAATCCAAATTTGTAATCCTTGATATTTCCGATCCTCAGAATCTGCAGATAAAGTCTGAACTAATTGTTGAAGGAACAGGACAAAATCATTACTATTCAGCAGCACGTAAATTGGCTTACATTCGCGGTCATTCGAGCGGAGTTATCGGAGCATTAACCACGCTTGATTTGAGCAATATTAACCTTCCCCAGATTTTGAATGTCACAAGTGAGTATTTCAACCAAATGGTTGGTTTTGATGATTATTTTATTGTTACAAAGCGAAACGGTAACCAATCAACGCTTTATGTTTATAGCACAACTGATGCTTCAAATCCGGTATTAGTAAAATCTTTTCAATTGCCGGTGAATAGAGTTACCAATGGAATGGCTGATGTTAATGGCGCATTACTTGTCTCTACCTATATGCCTGTAAGTCCATATACTTATACAATATTGACATATGTTTATGATGAGACATCGAACGAGTTTTTAGCTGGGCCAACAATTGACGATACTGAGGGTTGGGGTGCCGAAGAGTTTGTTTTGTTCAAAGAACCACTTGCAAAAACAGGAAATCTATATAAATCGAGCGGTGTAAATGTTATTAAGACTAGCTCAACAACCTATTACGCGGTTTATGGATACGGCTCGCCGCCGCAAAGAGTAATTGCAATGGAATGGCCGGAAGGTACACTCGAACCGGTACTGACTGTGTCCGGTGCCAGGAGAAACGATATTAAATGCCCCACCGAGGCAGTGCAGGGAGAATATTATAATACCGGGATAATTACCATTACTGCTGATGATGTTGCAGATTGGTCGTTAGGAGGATTCAAGCTAGACGCTTCGGGAAATGGTGATGATAAATTAGATATAGCAAATGTTTTAATTCAGGGGGCGGCAACGGTTGCTACTCAGTATTCTGACGATGACGGGGCGGCAAACGTTTCTTTCTCTCCGCCAATTATTGTAGCTAGAGGTACAAGCCAAGTCTTTACTGTATCATACAGTTTTGCTTTTGATCCTGAGATTTATGGTTATGATACTGTAAAAGTATTTAACTGGAAAACCACAGGAGTCACGGCAACTCCGCTTGAATATGAGCCCGGGTCAATTCAGGGACAAGCCAGAATGGATTCATTGATATTTGCTCGCGTCCAAACATCACGTAATCTTGTCTTTGCCAAAATTCAAGACGCAATCAATTCAGACCAAACATTAGATGGCGATAGGATAGTTGTTTGTAATGGTCTTTACGAGGAGCAGTTAGTCGTAGATAAAGAATTATACGTTAAATCCAAGAATGGTCCTGAAGAAACAATAATCTACCCATTTCTAAATTTACCGGATGAAGAGGAAGCTGCTGGTATATTTTTATCTAGAAACAACACAACATTTGAAGGATTTACAATATATGGCGCGGAAGATTCTGATTTAAGAGATTTAGTAGGAATTGCCGCTTTAGGTGATAATGTAATTATTAAAACGAATTATTTGAGTTCGTTTGCTAGTGGAATTTTAGTGGAAATTTTTAGTGAAGAAAACTCATTAAACAAATATTCTAGAGAAATTCAAACAGACAATTCAGGCAAAAAATCTAATAATTCTGAAACAATTCTAATTTCTGAAAACGGATTTGAAGACATAAAATCACTTAATGCAATTGAAGTCAATAACTATTCTGATGTCATTATAGAAAAGAATTTTTTTAATACAGAAGAGAAGGATTCTTACATGAAGGTTGAGAATCCAGGTAATCTAACAATTAGTGAAAATCAAAGTATGTATCCGTTAATAATAGCAATAATTGATACAATGAATAATGACGAGAGTGATTCCGGGCTAATTGAAGTAAGTGATAATGAAATTGCATCGGATACTACAGGTGGAATTGCTTATTTGGGAGACGGGAAAGGAAATAGGATGCTAATTAAATTAAATAAAAAGTTTGATATTGAAATAGATAAATGTGCCGATGCTGAATTGGTTAACAATACAGTGCCCAATTATTTGGCATTGTACTCGCCAAATGGAGAGATCGACCTAGTTGATAATATAATTTCGGGAAATGTATTTATTGAAAATGTTAATAATAGCAGTCCCAAAACAGCAAAACTAAACATTAGAAATAATTTTTTTGAAAGTGATACTACTAGTGGATTGATATTGAGAAATGTATCTGCAGGAACAGATACAAGTGTCAAACATCTCATCCTAAAAAATCAGTTTGAAGGCAAATATTTTGAAAAAATAGAATTAAGAGATGTTTATAACGCACAGTTGGATTCTAACACAATTCATGGAAAGATCACTATTCATAATAGCAGTGATAATATTATACAGAATAATCAAATTCTTGGGCATGATGTACATAGTTATGGAGTAGATATTAGGCAGGGATCAAGAAATAATATAATTTCAAAAAATTTAATAAATGGATTTACAGCAGCAGGAATAAATGGTGGACAAAATATTGAAAATACCAGAATTGAATTTAATTTTATAGGCACCGATGAAGAAGGTACAGTCGCTATTCGTAATGTCTATGGTATTATATTGGATGGAAGTGCCAATGTAACAATAGAAGATAATCTTATTTCTGGTAATTCAACTGGGATAATGATTGAAGATTTATGCGAAGACATACTAATAAAAAATAATATAATTGGACCCAGCTTTAATTTAACGGAAAGATTTGAGTGTAACGAAGGTATTTTCGTTAAAAACAGTAATAAAAATATTACAGTAGAAGGAAATAATATTTCGGGCTTATCTCAAGGGATTAAATTCCGCCATACTATTTATAATTCTTTTAGTTCTAAATTGGAAAATATCATAATTAGAAATAATCTTTTCGGAGTAAGTTCAAAACTGACTAATCTTTGCGGCATTTCTGTCTGGGATGGATTTAGTAATAACCACATCGAAAACAACAGGATGAACTATAATGGCGCGGCTATACTAATGGAAGGCGAAGGAGTTGAAAAAAACACAATTAAAGATAATATTATTGGATTAAATGAAGCAGGAACCGACTTAGGGGTGGTTTTACAAGGTATAACCTTGAAACATGGCCCATCGGATAATACAATTGAAAACAATACTGTTGCTTCTGCTTATTCTATCATGATCGGAGGTGACAACACAGAAAAAAATGTGGTCCGGAACAATACTATTGGTCTTGATATTAATGGAGCAAAGTCACTTTTCAATGACTTTGGGATAGCGATTGCCGTTGGAGCAAAAAACAATACGGTTGAAAATAATGTAATTGGTGGGAGTAATTCTGCTATTTCTATCGTGAACCAGGGAACCTCAAATAATATAATTCAAGATAATATAATAGGAACTGACAGAACTTTTAGTAAAAAATATCCCATCGCAAACTTTGGTGTTCTGATTATAGATGGTGCTACGAATAACATTATTCGTAATAATACGATAGGGCCCTCAGACAGTGCAGCTGCTATTCAGATACAGGGATTTAATACTTCACGAAATTTAGTTTACGTCAATAATTTGGGAACAAACACTGATGGAAACGTTATGCTTCCAAATCCTATTGGGTTGGTTCTATTAAAATGTTCTAATAACACCATTACTTTAAACAAAATATGGTACAATAGAACAGGAATTTATGCCTTGAATAGTAGTAACACAGTTTTTCAAAATGATATTCAGCATTGTACCGGCAATACCGGTATTCATCTTGAAAATTCAAATACGGAAATTATTGGAAATGTTATTGCGAATGATGCTACAGATGCAATTAAGTGTACCGATGGCTCTAATCCTAAAATTTCCGCAAACAATATTTATAATAACTCAGGTTTTGGGTTATTAAATAATGATTCGAATACAAAAATTAATGCTGACGGAAATTGGTGGGGAAATGCTTCGGGTCCATCGGGTATCGGTTCTGGCTCGGGCGAGAAGGTTGGCGGAAATGTTAATATAACAAATTGGCTTTCATCAGAAAGTAAACTTATCCTAAGCGCTGCAACAGATACATTATTCATTATGGAAAAAGGAAGTGATTCTCTTTCAATATTTTACAGCAACAGGGAAAATCAATCAGATGTTTTAACTATGACAATATCATCTGATAAAGATAACTGGATTATTGGCGATAGGATTTTCCCTACTGATATGAGTAATGCTATTACATGCGAGAAAAAAATTACGTTCGTTCCGTCTTTGGATGCAGTGAACGGGGATATTGCAAAGATTTTTTTAAGTGTATCATCACAATCAAATCCTTCATTAGAGGCAACCGATACATTTTATGTGGCTGTTTATAAAAGTTCATTACACTACCTAAGAGTAAATCCTGATACACTAAAATGTTCTGTAGGTGAAATTGCTCAATTCCATGCATTTGGTTATGATATAGTCAATAATAGTTTTCCGGTAGAGGTTGTTTGGTCCACTAATGGAGGCACAATCGATTCAAGCGGATTATATACTGCCGGAACAAATGAAGGTATATTCCTCATAACTGCCAAGGATAAATACTCAGAAACTACTTCTACTGCATTTGTGCAAATAGGTGAAATAACAGTATCTGTAGAAGAAATTGATAGTAAATTGCCAAAGGAATTTGTTCTGTCGAAAAACTACCCCAATCCTTTTAATCCGACAACAAAAATTAATTACTCTTTACCGGTTGCATGTAATGTTTCCCTAAAAGTATATGACATATTGGGAGGAGAAGTTGCAGTGCTTGTAAATAAGGAACAAGCACCCGGTAATTACAAAGCTGAATTCAACGCAAGTAAGTTTGCCAGCGGTGTTTATATTTACAGGTTGCATGCGGTTGGGCGCGAAAGACAAGTTTTTGTGAAAAGTTCGAAGATGATATTGATTAAGTAATCAGTAGGATGGGTTTTAAAGATGACATCTTTCTAAAAGATGTCATCTTTAAACTGAGCTTGTCGAAGTGTTAACTCGCTTGTTTTTTAATTACAAACTGGTTGTCATTCAACAGTGAATGGGTATCAAGTAATATATTTAGTCTATCTGTACTTTTCGCTATTGCCATTATATAATTCTTACTGATTGTTCCAATGTATGCTGGTGGTTCTTCAATCTCTGCAGCTTTAACATTCTTGACTTCTGTTACTGAGTCGACCAGAATACCAGTCAGAACATCCTGTCCGTTATATTGTCCGTCAAGAACTATAATAAACTTGTTACTGTAATCAGGTGTTCTATTCATCCCAAAAATAGCACGAGGGTCAATAACCGGAATAACATTCTCCCGCAAGGTGATTACACCCAGCACATGAGACGGCGATCCCGGGAATTCAGTTAAGGCTACCATCCTGATAATCTCTCTTACTTTCAGTATTTCAATTCCAAAGTTCTGACCTTCAAGAGCAAACATCAGGTATTTACCTTCCATGTTAAGAGCAGCTTTTTCGGCAGAACCAATCAGACTTTCTTTGGCTGGTTCAAGTAACTTTCTAAAGTCCTCAGCACTATTGTGTAGGACAGACTTTTTCTTAGAGGACATACTGTTACAGGCGGCAGATGCGAATCTAAGATCGACAAATTCTTTAAGATTTATTTTCTTGCCCAGATTCATTTCATCATGCATGTAATTCTGCATTGTTTCAAGATCTTCAATAGAAGGGAATAAGTCATCAGTTTTGATTCCCAAAGGTTCTGTTAATACATTCTTAAGCAAGGGGACTTTAAGTCCAAGCTTGCCATCAGGATCAAGAAAGTTGACTGCTATTTCTGCAGCGGCACCCGGTTTTGTTTCAATAAATTTACCAGCCTTAACCAGCAGGTCAGTTAACTCGTAAACGGCTTCCGTGTTATTACTTACAAAATCTTCCTGTAAAGTTATTACACAGCAGGGGTGGTTTTCCCACAATTCGCTCGATAGTAACTGCTGGTCAGCGTTGCCAGCCGCAATACCTTTTGTGCCAAGCGGTTCGGCAACCAGGTAGCCGGATGATTCTTTATTCTCGGCGATTAACTGAGGCATTTGAATAGGCGGTACCACCTCAAAGCTTACGTTAATTTCTTTATCACCCGGCATGCCTGCTTTCAATCCAATACCTTCCAGGAACATGTGTCCTAACATGTGATGAACTGACATGCTATGAGGTATATAGAAAGCTTTATTCTGAAAAAATTGATTATACGGTGGTGTGAATGATCCGCTGTTTTTGTTCCGCACCATTATTGAGCCATTTCGATGTGCGAAAAGAACCAGCTTGATTGGTGTCTTGTGAGCATATAAATCCATAGCAATTGGTGCCAGTACACATGCACCATCAATATCATTTGTTTCCAAAGCTTTTGCCAACGGGTTCCAGCTGGACATGCATTCGGTTTCAAGCTCAAAATGTTTAGGGTTATATTCGCCCTTATCAATCATATGTTTAAGGACACCAAGTACAAGGTGATCTGTTATCTGAATATGAGCAATTTTTATTTTAACCTTACCGGCGGCATTTACATTGTTTTTGCGGCTCTTTCTTGACTCATCAGCGGCCTTTTCTAATCCAACAGCTTCCTTCATTTTCTTGCCGAGCTCATCCGCGTTGAAGGGTTTTGCTATAAAACTGCTTACGCCAGCTTCCTCGGCTTTTGACATCTCAGCTTTTTCTCCACGACCGGTCGCCATAAGGAAGGGGATACCCTTTATATTACTTTCCTGTCTAATCCAGACAAGAAGTTCGTAACCCGTTAAATTGGGCATATTCCAATCACTAATGATCAAATCGGGTTTTTCACCTGCTATTAATTTATCTTTTGCGTCCTGTCCATCAACGGCCTCTACTATATTGACAAGACCAAGGGAGCTTAATACTTTCATTTCCATCTTGCGCATAACAGACGCATCTTCAACAAGAAGTATTCTCATTTTGGGATCTAATGACATGAAACAACCCTCCGGGATCTATATATTTTTTATTGTAAACTTAAATCACGCCAAAATACATGTCTGACTATAACCATTATCGAAAGTTTTTTGGAATAATTTAAATAGAGTAATGTAGATTTAGTGGCTAAAATTGGCTATTTATAAAAGATTTGAAAAACAATTTTAGTTTTGATATTTGTTAATTTATTTTAAAGAAAACGATTCTAACTCTTTCGGAGTATTCGTGAGCGAAATTGAAAATAATAAAGACATAACGTCACTTCTTTTGGAAACCTCAGAAGCAGTACGGGAACTGAATCTGGTTAATTATGACTTTTTACGGATAATAAAGGATGATTTTAGCAACCTGAGTCGGGAGGATTCTGAAATTCTGCATGCTTCTATTAATACTGCTGAAATGTTACTGGCTAACGAGAAGCTTTCAAGTGCCGGGGGAAAAAAATATTCCGGTGATGAAGAGGAATTAAAGAAACTTCTTGGAGAGTTAAGGTATTACTTGACGGTAATGAAAATGAAACGAACCTTATATGAACTTAAATTGAACGCAAGTCCTGTGGACCCAAATGCCGAAACATACGAGGAACAACAAAAACGTACTGAAGCGAAGCGAAAAAAATTACGAGAGACAAGAAAGAAAAAGAAGAAAAAATAAATTTTTCATAGCCCATAATTTAATTAATGAGCTATGAAAAGAAATAATACCAACATGAACAACTTGGGAATATAGAGGAAAACATCATCCAATTTAGATAATCTCTATTCAATAATGTTACTCCATTTTATCCCAGTTTAAATTGTCCCAGAAAAATCCTACTGTAACGTGCGCATTCGTTGTGCAGTCATAACCCAATGTAGTTATATTCAACATTTCGTATGGAGCCGAATAACTTAAATGATAATCAACCGTAGTTAGATGATCGCAAGTTTCGGTACCGGTTACTTCATTAACAAATCCAATCGGTTCAAAAGTCGTTCCGCTGTAAATGACATAACCATAGGGAATATTATGCCCGGCGAGTGTGATATTTGTAGGATAACTAAAATACGAGACATGATAACTTAATACTTCAGCTGTTTCCGGATTAACTGTTATACTTATATAACCTTCCTGCGGTGCGGAAAGATCAGCTCTAAAGGTATTGCCTGTCCATGTTCCTTCAGCAGAGTTTAAGGTTGTGTTGCCGATGCTAAATGTCTGCATAGCCCATGTTGATGCGTCCCAATTAGGATCATATGTATTCAGGTTAACATAAACATTTACATAAGCCCGTTTACAAATTGTGAAATCGAAAATGGGTTGGTTAACTTTCAATTCAAGAGTGGCCGAAGTTGTATTTGTAAAGGGAGTCATAATCTGGGAATTAGCGACCATTGCCATAATGTGATAACCGGCTTCTTTAACAGCTTTCAGCGTTGGTACTATTGCAGGTTCATCAGCAGTTCCCAAATAAGTTATATCCGATCCCTTGTATGAAAAGAGGTGAAGTGAAAGGTAATCGGCGCCTGTAAGCGTTAATGACAATTGAGTGGTTTCAAGCCAAAGATCGCAGTTGAGTTTTATGTTAAATAATTTTCCTGAAAGATCGCTTGATGTGAAAGAGAAAGTTTTTAGAGTGTCGGATAAAGAAGTAATTTCCCATGTGGAAGTGCGTGTATCGGAGACCATGAGAGCCGTTGAAATATCCGAGTATACTTCTCCTTTAGCATATGAAACCAGAAAATCGGGCAGCCAATAATCAACAGGATCGGGCACTGCAATATGAATTGCGTCAAGAGGCTTTAGCCCGATTTTTAATTTATCGAAAATGGTTTTCACAATTGAATCACCATATTTATCGGCAATGTATTTTACAAATGCCGACATACCGTATCCGTGTCCTTCCGGGTCGTTAGAAGCTCCGGATTGAATTCCGTAGAAAGGCTGAAGTTCAAAACTTGACCTTGCATCGGAACAATAGTTGGAAGAAGCTGAAAATTTTTCCTCTGCCCATACGGCAGAAGCTTCTTCGAACCAATATCTATCACCGTTGGAAAGTACTTTAGTTGCCCACATTCTATTGTCGTAACGAATCTGGATCCAGTGAAAAAACTCATGCCCGGCGGTGGTTCTTAATTCAGCTGAATTATTAATTTTTTGCGAATTGAATTCCAGCCAATCGCTCCAAAGGTTATAGGAATATTTACCATAATATTCACTGCCTAAATTGATAATATTAACTTCAATGGGGTCGGTTACCTCGTAAACAAATCCCATGCTTTTGTATTTAGTGTAAGCCTCCTCAAGATATCCTGCAAGCGCGGAAGCCTGAGTTGCGTAGTTAGTTGCATGAAGAATTTTAAAGTGTGAGCTTGTGCTTAATGTCTGCGTTGCGCTTACTGCTTCAACCTGAAGAGTTATATTTCCTGACAACACTTCATTCCCGCTAATTTTCATCAAGCTGGCGTTTCTAACGGGAAGGTCTACAATAAGAAAACCGGATGAATCGCGTGCTTCAAACATTTTGTATGCTGTTGATTCAGTATTAAGACTTTTGGAAAATGTTTCCGATCCGACTGCAATGTATGGTGTGCCGCTGCCGCTGCCGGATTTACGTAACAATATTTTAATAGGTTTCGTATAATCAGAAGGAATACCTTCGATTTTGAATGAGCCGGAAAGTCTTTCCGCTTCAAAAGGAGAAGTGGTAAGTGATGATATTTCTACTTGTGCAGAAGTTGAGAACGCATTTGCCGGAATATCGATGGATACATTGTCAGAAGTAATCGTTCCGCCAGTAGGTCCAATAATTCCACTGGCTATATTATCTCCGTTGTTATTGTTGTCGTCGGGATTGGTAGATGAATCAGAATTACAACTAATTAAAACAGCCAGACAAATAATTAAAATTAATGAAAAGAGGGGTTTCATTTTAATCTCCTGTATAAAACTTGGGCACTTTATTTAGATTTATTAAAAAAACTTTGAAAACAATTTTCAAAGAGAAAAATGATGACAAAACAGATCATTGATTTTACAAGAATTGAAAACATTTGATTATTTTGAATCGCTTTTTAATATGGGTGTTAAATTGATAATATGACATGATCAATATCATAATTCTATATCATATCCGAGTCTTATTCATTTTAGAATGAAACTTTATATTATAATTACTAATAAGATGTACTTTGGGGGGGAGTAAAAGGATAGTTAATATTATGCGGTTTAACTTCAATAAACACCAGTGGTAGATTCAAAGTAAACAAAATGCAATTTGCTGATATTTCTTTTATAAGTTAATAAAATGATTACGTGTTTCAAAAAAAAATAGATATAAAACAGCCCTTTTATCATTTAGCTGTTTTTTAGAAAAAAAACAGTTCTGGCAAATCCCACTAAGTCTAAACTCACTATTATTTTACAGCTTCATCAAATATTTTTTCAATCTCTTCAGGCAGTTTTGGTCTTCCATTTGCGTTGAGTGCGGTTCCAATTATTCTGCCCATAACACATAATTTGTCATCTGATTTTCTGTATATGTTTTGAATAAATGCGAACCGAATGGGTGAAACACGCTCCATTTTGACATCGACGTAGAATTCATCACCGGCGCGTAAGGGATATTTATAATCGAGTTCAGCCCGAATTACAATTAAATTTATACCTTCGAGAGCGTATTTGGCAAAATCAATTCCCAGGTGATGTAAATATTCATGACGGGTGTGTTCAAGATAATTTTGATAAACAGAGTTGTTCACAATCCCCTGAATATCGCACTCGTAATCCCGAACCTTAAAATCTACTTTGAAAATGTCATTATCCATGATCTATCCTTTCTTGAGATGCCGGATCAAGTCCGGCATGACAGAATATAAAACCCATTATTTAAGATAAACTCCAAAAAGTGTAGCAAACATTATTTTATAAATCTCTGTATTATCAATGGTGTTTTTCATCAGATTTGCATTTAACCCGGATGTTTTAGCAATTACAGAACCATGTGCATCACCAAAAGTTGACCAAGCCACGTAAAAAGGTAATCTCTTTCCGTACATATCGGGAGCAGAAAGAAATGGAAGCGAACCGGTTCCGTCTTTTCCGTCAATTGGCGATCCGTTTTTTTCGTTATTGCTTAAATTCTTTTCCGGATCAAGTCCGGAGTCTCCTAATAATTCCAATCCACCCGCATCACTATCAGCAGCAGTTATTAATAATGTGTTTGGATTTTCTTTTATGAAATTGAGACTAACACCAACAGCATCATCGGCGCGCTTTAAGGCTTCCAGTGTTCCGTTTGCGTTGTTGGCGTTTGCAAAATTATCTGTTGCTTCTTCCTCGACAACAAGGAAGAATTTCGTTTGATTTTTTGAAAGAATTTGAATCGCTTTTTCGGTCATTTCGGCTAGTGTTGGAGCAGATTCCTTAAAATTTGGCAACTTTTCTTCTTCAAGAACTTCTTCAGATTTGTCATTAAAAGTATGACCATTGGCAAATACACCAAGTACTTTTTGAGTCTTTGGCGAAATAGTCATCAGCTGCTCTTTATTGTATACTACAACGTAACCTTTGTCCTTAGCCCATTCAATTAAATTAGTTCCGTCAGTTCTTTTCCCTTCACCTTTGTGAAAACCGATCTCACCTTCTGGCAGCATCCATTCTTCGCCCCCGGATAGAATAACCTCTACACCTGACATTACAACTTGTTTTGTAATTGATTCACTTTCAGATCTTGAAGGAGAACTTGCAACAAAAACACTGGTTCCCGGTTCAATGATACTCCCGGAGTTAACCAAACCACACTTTATGCCGGCAGCATGAGCTTCTTCCATTATGCTAAGGGCCTTACCTGAGTATGCGGCAACTTCTTCCTTACCGTTCATCCCAAAGGAATCCTGAAGCACTTTAACACCGTAAGCATGAATGGTAGCCCCTGCATGTGAAGAAGCTGAAATTGAATTAAGCATATGGCTTTTATAAATGCCAAGATTGGTCATCCTGTCCCAGTTTAGCTCGCCATCGGGGCCGTAGTATAAAATTCGTGTTGCGTTCCAATCTGATAATCCAGTACCATCAGGATGAATGAATATTACGTTTCCAGTTGGAAGAGTTTGAGCATTTACGGCAGCAATAAAAGTAAAAAGCAGAATAGCTTTGGATAGAAAATTCATCTATAAATTCCGGTAAAAGTTTAAGTTCGTTTTAATTAGCATGCATTCTTGTATTAGAATGTTAAATTTAACTATTTATGATAAAGATAGCACCCAAAATAAGAATTACAGTCGCTAATACCTTTATGAACAGGTTATGTTCCTTAAACAATCTGCCGCCAAATATAACAGCAAAGAATACCGAAATCCTTTTTACGGAAAGCACAAGGGCAACCGGCGCCAGTTTAATTGCCTCAATTTGTGTGTAGCGATATCCTATGGTTAGTATCGATATTACTAATATCCACAAAAAACTTTTTTGTAATGTGTTACGAACAACCATTTTATAAGATTTTCGGACAAACAGAATTATTATTGAAAAATTTATGGCAATGAACAACTGTTGAAAACCCATAAAAGCATAGGGATGCAATGAATGGTTTTTAAGTAAGAGTTTATCCATTATAGAAGTGGTTGTAAATAACAAGAGAGCCAGCAAAATGTAATGATGATATTTTGAAGAGGCGAAGATTTTGAATGGGTGTAATAAATCCTTCTTATTCCCGGACTCTAAAAGGTAAGTTCCAAACAGCAGTAAGCCCATCCCAATCAGCTCAAATATTGAAAGTGATTCACCTAGAAAAACGAAGGCAGCGATGGCAACAAACCCGGGCGTTAAAGCCAACAAGGGAAGCGCTCCGCTAATTTCCATGTTTTTAATTGCCAGCATTACGCAAAGAAATGCCAGTGCCCCAAAAATTGTTTTAATGTACAAGAGAACAAGGCTGAGAGCTGTAATATCTGAAAAGTCAACCCAAAGAAAGAATAGAAGCGAAAACAGCATATTAAATATGGAGAGCACAAAAGAAAATTCGAGCGCGTCCAGATCAAACAGTACTTTTTTTTGAGATACTGCCGCGATAGCAGATAATAGCGCAGAAATGAACGCCAGAAAAACCCATTCCATAGATTAATATCAGTGATTAATGAAAAATAATTGAATTACTTCGCAGAGTACTTACACCAAATTTACCAATTCAATTTAACTTTTACGTAAATATTTCTTCCAGGCTCAGCAGTAATCAAATTCCTGTTCGAAGCCAAATGATTTCTGTATAACTTATCAAAAATGTTTTCAACTCCAGTACTGATTTTAAGGTTAATGTTGCCGAGGTTAACTTCGTCAAAATTAACATAACAATTAAATAACGCGTATCCGGGTGTTGTTTTTTCATTCGTTGCAACTTTTTGCTGTTTTGAAAAGACAGACGAAAACAGATCAATATTGATGAATTCAAATATTGGCAATGTAACCCCCAAGGTTCCGTTGAAGGGTGGGATTTGAGGTAAATCTTCATTCTTCTCAATATCTCTTCCCAGAACATACGAAGCGGTGGAATAGAATTTCATACTTTCAGTAAGCATGTATTGCAATGAAAAATCGAAGCCATATAAAACTGCCTCGCCCACGTTGGTTTTTATAAAAGCGTCCCGGTTTTCAAATTGCCCAGGTTTTTCAACAACAAGATTGTTCAGATAATTAACAAAGAGATTTCCTTTGAAGAGTAAATTTTCGCCCCATCTACGTAAGCCCAGATCGAAGAAGTATCCGTTTTCCGGCTCAAGGTCAGGGTCGCCCAATCTCACGTAACTTCCTAAATCTATGTATTGGTACCTTTCTTCAAGTGTTGGAGACCGGAAAGAACGGGCAGCTGTAATAGTGATGTCATAAACATTATTAATCTTATATAACAGGCTTAGGTTGGTACTCCAGGAGAAATTATCAGACTCTGACTCATTAAATATTACACTTTGATTCGGAGGTGAATCATTTCTAATTCCGTTTGTTATCTGATAAACAGGATTATAACTGGTGCTATTACTTACGTAAATTTTATCCAGTCTTCCCCCGACTGTAACAGACAGGTCATCACCATATTTTATGTCATCCTGCAGATAGAACCCGATGCTGGTATAGTCTGCATCGGGTAGAGCCTGTTCTCCAATAATCAAATTTGTTGTTGCAACGACTTCTGACTGCGAGTTAAGCACTTCAATTTTTTGTGTCTTTTCACGTTCTCCCCTGTAGGCTCTTCTCCACATGTCAATTCCGGCAATCAGGTAATGATTACTGAAACTCCAATCACTCTGACTTTGAAAACCATGTGTAATATGGTTTGCCGATGGTTTAATACTCAGAACGGAAACACGCTTAGCCGGAGTGGTATCATTTGCGGGAATATGTTTTACTATATGAGGGATGTTTTCAACATCCCGGAAAATATTTTGGTAAAAATATTTTATGTTAAGTCGTAATAAATCCTTAGACAGTTGAGTAAATGTATAATCCAGGCTAATTAAATCACGCTTTTCCTCAGGGTACCGAACATCAGCTGCATCCGGGAATGAATCTCCTCCAGGTATTCCAACATCGGTAGCCCGTGATCTTTGGTAATTTATTTTTAGTTCCTGTCCCTGAAATGGTCGTATCACAAGCAGTGAGGAAATGTTATTATCATGAAACCGGCTATTTGGCATTGTCCCTTGCGGAGTCCTGATATCCAGGGAGTTTCTGTAGGATGTGGTTAATTTGAAATGCCAGTCTTTTTCACCAGCCAATAAATTGAAGGATGAATAGGAGCCCTTATTAACACTATTGTAAGAGGTTTGTAATCCACCGCCAAGATAAAAATTTTCAGAATAATTGCTTTGTTTTGAAACAATATTAACCACGCCGCCCAGTGCACCGGATCCGTAAAGAGCCGAAGCAGCGCCTTTTAAAATTTCAATTCTTTCTATGTCATCTACATCAACCAGGGAAAGTCCAGCAGAAATAGCAGTAGCCGTCTCAATTCTATTCCCATCAATAAGAGTTACGATGTTATCCCGGCTTAGTCCTCTGATGTTTACTGAGGTTCCCCATATCCCATCTCTGGTAAGGCATATCCCGGATTCATTCCGAACATAATCTGCAACCGTAATACCAGCGGAGTTCTCTATTTGCCTGCTATTCATTATTTCAAGAGGCTGTGGATTTTTTTGCAAAGTTTTTTCTGAGCGGCTGCTCAGGATTGAAACTTCACCAATATCGATAGGGGAAGGGGTCAGCATAACATTTAGATATTCATCCGCTTCATTTGAATGAATAATTATTGATTTTATTCTATAACCAACATGAGAAAAAGTGAGGGATATTTCTTCACTCCCTGATAAACCAGGAAGTGAAAATTTACCTTGCCGATTTGTTATAGTTCCCTGCGGATAATTGTCCGCTAAGATATTAACATCTGACAGGTATTCGTTCGTCAATTCGTCTTGTGCAGTTCCCTTTAGAACAAATGTTTGAGACATAATAATATTACATAAAAACAACACTATGAAAAATCCATAACGTAACATGAATTACTCCAATAATAAGCCACATTCAAACACCATTAATTTTTCTTTAACCTACACCATAAGGAAGTGAGACTGCTAGAAATACACGTCCCGTTCTCCATTTTCGAGTTTACTGATCATACTCTTTGTTTTGTTTTTTGTTTTTTCAGGTAACTTTTCAACCTGTTCAGCCAGGGCTTTTTCACCGACTTCAATTGTTCCCTTGTCTGCAAAGTCTATCATATACTCCTTGAAAGTAGCCATGGCATTTGGGGAGCAAATATGACCGATAGTTCCATCTTTAGCCAACGCCATAAACCTGTCGCCTGTTCTCCCGGATCTATAACATGCAGTACAGAAACTTGGCATGTAACCTTGTTCACAAACATCTTTAACAACTTCATTCAGAGATCTGTGATCGCCGAGTGAAAATTGCTCCATATCCTTCTGCCCGTGTGACTCTGGATTTTCAGAATCCTTATAGCTGCCCGGAGATGTTTTGCTGCCGGCGCTTATTTGCGAAATACCAACATTGAACAATTCTCTTCTTAGTTCAGCACGTTCTCTCGTTGAAAGTATAATGCCCGTATATGGTGCGGCAAGGCGTAGTACTGCTATAATTTTTTTAAAGGTCAAATCATCAACTGCATTTGGCGGTTGGTTTGCAGAGGGAGCATTAAGCGCGGGCTCCAGTCTTGGTACTGAAATCGTATGAGGGCCAACTCCCAAAGTTGCTTCCATATACTCGGCATGCATCAACATGGCAAGTGTTTCCCATTTAGGGTCGGTTAATCCGAACAACGCCCCTATTCCAAGATCATCTATTCCAGCCTCAAAGGCTCTGTTCGGAGCAGTAAGTCTGTATGCATAATCTTTTTTGGGACCGGATGGATGCATTATTTTATATGTATCGTAATGATAAGTCTCCTGAAATAGCTGATAGGTTCCAATCTCGTAGCTATTCAATTTCTTAAAGTCTTCCAAAGAGAGTGGAGCAATATTTACATTTACCCTGCGGATATTATTACCATTGTAATCGAGCGAATAAATTTTCCGGATTGCTTCACCAACAAATTCTACATTGGAGATTTTAGGATGCTCACCGCAAACCAGTAGTAATCTTTTATGCCCCTGTCTGATTAGTGAATCTGCTTCCTGTCCCACTTCATCAATTGAAAGTGTTCTTCTTGTAAGTTCTTTATTGTCTTTTCTGAATCCACAATAGAGGCAATTGTTCACACAGGCATTTGTTAAATAGAGTGGGGCAAACATTACCAGTCTGTTGCCATATATACTTTGCTTCAACTCATTTGCCGTCAGAAATAATTCCTGGTAAAGTTCAGGTGTTTCAATATTTAAAAGCGCACCGGCTTCTTCCACACTAATGCCTTTTTTTAACTTCGCTTTTTCAATAACAGTTTTCTGATAATCTTCTTTTTTTAGTGCAGGATTTTTTAATATATCATTGATTCGTTCTTCATTAATAAATTCCATAACTACCTCTTATTAGGTGTATTCTATACAGGGTTTTCTAATTTTAATTTTGGTGAACAGCCAATTGAATCAGAACTATCGTAGCCGGCATCTTTCACCATCTGTTTTATGTTTTCAATCGCAAATTTAATAGAGTCTTCTTTCGGGTTTTTGCCCGGATATATATTGTATAATTTTTTAACTCTTGTTGGTGTTATTGAAGGCATCATAACATTGCATCCTACCTGCATCCCTTTTATTCTGGCGCCAACACTGGCGGATTCAAGAGCGCTTGTGGAAGGCATATTTGCATATGGATTCAGTATCCTAACCAGGGCTAAGGTTCTTAATGATAAATCTATATCGCCGTTTATCTCATTATAAAATGGCGTTTGTGGATGGGCGATAAATGGCCCAATACCAATCATATGTAAATCAAGTTTACTTATTTTTAGTATTGAGTTGGCAAGATCATCTAAACTACTGCCTGGCAACCCGACCATGAAACCGGAGCCTACTTCGTATCCTAACTGACGAAGATCATCTAGAACTTTGAATCGTTCCTGCCACATATGGCCAGGACGGGCATTCATATAAATGCTATCGTTAAATTCTTCAATGCGTATAAGGTACCTGTCCGCTCCCGCGTCGCGCCATAATTTCAGAGCGTCATAAGGCTGCTCGCCCAGTGAGAGTGTTACGGCTATATTATCTCTCTTTATTTCACTCACAACGTCCGCAAACCACTCGGCGGTATAAAATGGGTCTTCACCTCCCTGCAGAACTATTGTTTTTAACCCATGGGAAATGGCTTCTTTAACACTATCTAAAAGTTCTTCTTTGGTAATTCGGTATCTTGATATTTCGCGATTCTGAGCTCTTAACCCGCAGTAGTTGCAGTTTTGTTTACAAAAATTTGTAAACTCGATTACACCACGAAGATATACTTCATTTCCAAAAACCTGTTCACGAACCCGGTTTGCTTCAGCAAATAATGCCTTATCATCTTTTCCTTGTAAAAAACTCTTTATCGATTCAGCGGATTTCAGATTATCCATTAGTCTACCTTTAATGTCATTGATTTAACTTTTACGCTTTCCAGTTGTCCCAGTTTTCCGGTAATGGATCCAATTTCATCATTGGTTACCCGAAGCATTAAAAAAATTATGGAAATATCTTTATCGGGAAGAGGATACCCGACACGCAATACAATTGAGTCTGCAACACTGTGCAATAATTCTGTAACATTTTTGTAGGCAAGGTTACGATTGGCAATGCTTATGGTTAATGCGTGATACTTCTTGTCCATAAAAAAATCTCCATCTTATTAAACAGGATGGAGATCTCCGGACGTAAACGTCCATAATACCAAATCGTCCATCCCCTGGTGTTAGAATTACTTCCTTTTCCTCAGGATTTTCAAAAACTTTATGTAGGCTCCAATTGATTACGATTGCACGCCATCAATCAGAAATATGCTTTGCTTTACAAAAACTATACTATCTTCTGCTTATTCAAATAACAAACAAACTTAGCAATCAGAAAAAACATTCCTAATTGCTATCTAAAAACTATACCTTTTAAAGAAGATAAGCAAATCGCTTTACCAGAATATGGGAGTTGTTAACCGGACAATCAGAACAAGAATGATGGCAGTAGCAGCTGTAAAGGCAGTAATCAGTAAAGCTTTTTTAGTGTTGAGTTCTTTGGCCAGGGCCGCAAATGTTGCCAGGCAGGGAAGATAAAATGTTACAAATATCGCGTAAGAAAATGCCTGAGCCTCCGTTAATACGGATAGCACATCCTGAGTTCCTATTGCCGAAAATAAAAGAATAAGCGCCAGTTCCTTGCGCATTATTCCAAAGACAAGGGTTACACCAAGAACGGCAGGAAATCCAAGCAGACCAACAGTAAAGGGTTCCATAAAAGAATTAATCGCCCCCGTTAACTGGTAGTGATTTATAACTTCCAGGATTATACTGCCAACCACTAATAATGGCCAGGCAATTATTACAAATTCTTTTAACCTGAACCAAGTTTTGTGGAAAAGAATTTTAGGGCTTGGCAGGTGATATTTTGGTATCTCGAGAATTAAACCAGGACTGACTTCGGGCATAACTTTAGAAAGAATTTTGCCGGATAAGCCTACTACGAGTAGATTAAGAACGTATATAAAAATAGCCGCTTTCATAGAAATGAAAAAACCAACCAAGCCAAATATTATGGTCATTCTTGCCGAACAGGGAATGAAGGTAGTCAATGCCGCGGTTATAAATTTATCGCGCTGCGATTTTAAAATGCGTGTTGCTAAAATACCGGGTACTGTACAACCATAACCGAGTATCAGTGGAATTACAGAAAGACCATGAAGCCCGATTTTATGCATAAAACTGTCAATAAGATATGCTATCCTTGCAAGATAACCTGAGTCTTCCAGAAAGGAGAGGAAGATAAAAAATGGGAGCAGAAAGGGGATTACTATCCCGATACCGCCGCCTAAACCTGTTACCAGTCCCTGCATTATAGAAGACATAATGCTTCCGGCTTCAAAGTTCTGATTTATAAGATTCAGAGCCTCGTCAAATTTTGCAAGAAAGAGAGGTTCAAAAGTATTCCCGATCATAAAAATTGTTGCAAATACAGTGTACAAAATGCCGACCATGAAGACGTAGCCCAGTATGGGATGCATTAACAGATCATCAATTTTATATCGGATATCTGTTTTTGTGCTTCTGGCTACAATAGCTACCTTCTCAAATATTTCAAAAGCCATGTTATGGCGAATGCGGGAAATGGCATATTCTGATTCAGTCCCCAGGTCACTGTCTAATTTTTTAAGTAAAGAATCAATTTTTTGTCGATCATTTTCAGAAAGAAATTCATCCAAATGTTCATTGATTAAGGGATCTTTTTCAAGCAGCTTTATAGAGACAAACCGGTTATTCCATTTAGTTGGAATATCTTTCTCTTTTAGAAGGGCTGAAGTACTTTCTATAAAGCCTTCCAACTCGCTACCAGTATTGTGAATTATAGGGATCTTTTTCTGCTCATAAGCGTCATGTGCAAGCTGAAACAATTCATAAACACCTACACCTTTTTTCCCGATTGTTTGAATGACCGGCACTCCCAGGGTAGTGCTGAGTTTTTCAAGGTCTATCTTTATTCCTTTCTTCTCAGCTTCATCTATCATATTAAGGGCAACAACCATGGGCTTCTGAAGTTCAGTAAGTTGAATGGTCAGCTCAAGGCTTCTTGAAAGAACAGAAGCATCAATAATATTGACTATTACAGGTTCATCTTCTTCGTGTAAAAGGTAGTGAACCGCCAGTGATTCGGCTTCGTCGGTGGTCTGGAGTGAATATGTTCCCGGAATGTCGACAACTTCAACAGTGTGTTCCTCAAAGGAAAGGGTTCCACTTGTATATTTTACTGTTGCTCCGGGAAAATTTGTGGCTATTGCCTTGTAACCTACTACTTCATTAAAAATTGTGCTTTTACCGCTGTTTGGTTGTCCGACTAATAAAAACTTCAAGATTCAGATCCCTTCACCAATATCTTAGCAGCCAGATCATGACCAATTGCTATTTCAGAATCATTATGTGTAACAACAATAGGTCCACTTAGGTGGGATTTACGATTAATGGTAACAATATTACCAATATTTAATCCGAGATTCATAAGATTGATGGTAGCTCCTTTTCCGGCAACAATTTCCTGAATAGTTACTTTATCGCCTCTGTTACAATCAATCAATCTGATAGTCATTTTTTCAATGCTTCTAAACATGTTTACGCTCTTTTTTCACGGATTCTAATTTACCACAATATTCTATTTAAATCATCGAAATAACAAAGCAATTTTAAACCCCCATGAGGTCTGATTAAGAATTTTAAGGAATGTTATGAATAAACAAAGCTAATAATTTTATAAATGGTGAGAACTACAAAAAAGCGCTATTTAAGATTATTACGCCTTACCGCCAGTTCAATAATGGTTTTTAGGCTTCTTCCGTAAGAATATCCTGCATTTTTTGCCGATCTCATGAAACCAACATCCTCAGTCAGAACCGGATTAGGATTGACCTCCAATACGTACAATTTGTTGTCCTTGGATAGTCTCATGTCAATACGTGCATAGTCCCGGCACCCACTAGCCCGAAAGCATTTTAATGCAATAACCTCAGCCTGCTCTCTTACTTTTTTCGTCAATCTTGCCGGGCATTGCGGTATGGTTTTATGATATGACTCGTGTAATGGTTCCCACTTTGCCTGATAGCTTACAATATTGTGCAAGTGTTTTGGCATTTTTGAAAAATCAATTTCGCAGATTGGCAATACTTTGGGTTTTGTGTCACCAATTACGGAAACATTTAGCTCTCTTCCATCAATATATTCTTCAATTAATACCGGTTCTTTGTACTCCGAAAGAACATATTCAATTCTCTTTTTAAGGGCTTTATGGTTGAAGACGACCGAATTATTTTCGATACCAGCGCTGGCATCCTCGAATGCAGGTTTGACAATTAGGGGATATGTTAATTCGTGTCTATAAACTTTTTCCTGTTTATCAATTAAACGAGAGGCAGGAGTTGTAATACCTTTGGCAGAAAGGATTTTTTTTGTTAGAAATTTGTTCTGGCAGGTACTTAGTGCCATGGGTGGCGCGCCAGTATATGGAATATTTAATAGCTCCAGAAGTCCAGCAAAACTCATCTCTTGTTTTACAGAATCATTAAAAATTTCCACAAGATTAAATACAACGTCGGGTTTGTTTTTCCTTAAATCTTCCAGAAAAATATTAATATTATCCAATAAATTTATTATGTAGCATTCGAAACCAGCTTTTCTAATAGCATTTGCCATATTTTCGTAATCAGCAATGGGATCCGATTCAGTTAAATCGAAATAGGGTTCAAAGCTAAGTTCTTTAGGTAATTCTTTCCGATAATGGTCAGTCAGGTTAGAATATGCTTCATTATAAACCAAAGCAACTTTCATTTAAAACTAATTATTTGTTTAAGAATGATTAAATATAATTTTATTCTCAAAAAAAAGTTACTATTTTACACTCAAATTTAAGTCTTCAATAAAGAGTAAAAGATGAGCTTCTATCCTCAACCTGACAATTATCGATGTGGTCCATTCGCCTTAAAATATGCTCTTGTTATGCTGGGGGTTTTTAAGCATGAAGATAAAATTGCGAAAATTGCCGGCAGCACATGGTGGGATGGAACAGACGAATTAGGACTAGCCAAAGCGGCCGCGATCTTCAAATGCAAAATGAACTATTTTCAATCCGACAATCCGAGTGACGCCCTTAAATTATTAAATGCATGGCTAAAGAAAGGCATTCCATGCGTGCTTAGCGTAAATAACTGGGAACATTGGATAACAGTCGTAAAATATACACGCAAGAGTTATATATACTTAGACAGCGAAAATAACCGTGTTATTGGTATTCTTACTTCATCGCAACTTTCAAAATACTGGAGATACAAAGATGAATCTGAGGATAAGTCAATAAGTTATGATGGGTATGCTATTGAGCCTAAATTCAAAACTTATACAAAGGCGAGCTTCTCACTAGAAAAAGCACGTACTTTAATGTATAAAAAAAATGATATACTGGCTAGCAAGTGGGATCAGTATTTTAACGATCTAATAACTATTTGCAAACCCCGAAACAAACAAACAGCAAAGTTGATAACTTTTCCGGAATTTCTACGAAGAAACGAGGCAACATTGGTCAGGAAAATAGCAAATTGGCATGGCACCCCAAAATACACCGAATTAAAAAAAATACTTTACAACATGAAATTTGTAGCAGAAATATATGATTTGATTATACCCTTGGATGAGGAAAAAAAGGCTCTGGTTGATATCTCAGCTCTTCTTATGATGTACGCGTGCGGAAAATATGGAATGGATCCAATTTATTAATTTAGCGGAGAAATCATGAAGCGATATTCGAAAATCTTAAAAAAAGAAAATACGGCTTTACTAATAATTGACATACAAGAAAGAATATTAAGCGTTATTCATGAAAACGAAAGAGTTTTAGAAAATACTCTTAAGCTTATAAAAGGGTTTAAGGCTATGAACCTTCCAATATATTATACTGAACAATATCCAAAGGGCCTTGGACCAACTTCTCCAAAATTACTCGCCGAACTTGAAGGAAACGTAGCAATTCAAAAAATGTCATTTAGCTGTCATGGAGCCGGGAAATTATTCGAAGAATTAAGAGGAAAAGGACTTACGCAAGTTGTTGTAGCTGGTATTGAATGCCATGTTTGTGTACAGCAAACAGTATTTGATCTTCTTGAAAATGATTTTCAGGTAAATTTAGCTGCAGATGCAGTTTCCTCCCGCCGGATTATTGACTATGACACTGCTTTAGACCGAATGAGAAGCAACCATGCCGAGATTACCACAACAGAATCTATTCTTTTTGAACTCCTTGAAGTTTGTGGAACCGATATATTCAAAGCAGTTTCGAGAATTGTTAAGTAGTTATACCTAGTTTTTGAAAAAAAAATCATAATACCTCTAAATAATTTCACTTTTCATTCGATAATAATATTAGGGTAGTTATATCCATTACGGGATGTAATGTATTTTAGTTCGAATAATTGTTAAAAAGGAGTTTAATAATGTTTGGAGGGCACGTGAAATCATCGATTAGAATTCTTGTATCATTCGTTGCTATAGTAGCATTTTTTATGCTATCAGCAAAGGTTTTCGGTGGACCAGCAGCAGCAGGCGATGGAGATGGATATTTAGCATTTGCTGAAAAAATGCCATCACCAGTTGGGGGGTTAACCGAAGTCTATAAAAAACTTGAGTACCCTCGTATGGCTCAGCAAGCCGGTGTTCAAGGTAAAGTATATGTGCTTGCGTTTATCAACGAGAAAGGTGGCGTTGATGATGTAAAGGTACTTAAAGGAATAGGCGCGGGTTGTGATGACGCAGTTATAGCTGCTATTAAAAAGTCAGAATTTGAGCCAGGTTCACATGAAGGACAAGCAGTAAAGGTAAAACTATCTCTTTCATTCGTATTCAAAATACAATAGTAACTTGGGGGCAAGGTGAAACAGTATTTAGCGAAACGAGGCCTTATTGCGAGATTTAATGACCTTAAATTTATTAGGAAAATTCAACTTGGATTCTTTTTCATTGCAGGCATATCTACCTTGATTGCAGTTAATGATTTTGTTCAAATTACAAGTTTTGAAACCGTTAAGGACTCGTTGTTCGAGGACTTTATTTCCCCAAAGGAAAATATTAGTCAGATCTATACCGAATTTCAAAAAATTCAGTTCATAATGCTCAAATTTTCCATAGCAGAATTTGAAGATAATTTCGATGCTGACATGGCAGAATTTGAACAGCGCAAGAAAATTTTAGATGAAAAACTTTTAGCATTAAGAGAAATGAAATTGGACGAAGGCACAATGACAAGTCTCGAGTCAATTGCTGAAATATGGTCTAATTATAAAAATGTGGTTGCAGATGCTATTATTAGCGCCAGTGTAACTAGAAATTTCGAATTTGCAGCTATTATCGCAACTACTTCCGGTGAGGAAGTCGGTTCACAACTTGTTGGTGAATTCGATCTAATAGTTGAAACTCTTGATAAAAAAGCTGCGCAAATTGATGTTAGTGTATCTGAAGATGTTTCAAATGCACGTATTTATATTACTGTTGGTATGGCTCTTGGTGCCTTTGCCTTCTTTGTTTGTACATTGTGGTTGGCGCCCATTATAACGAATCCTATCAAACATCTCAGAAATGTTGTCCAGGATTTCTCTCTAGGTGATTACGAAACAGAAATCAATATCAACTCTAAGGATGAAATTGGTGAATTAGCTGGTATGATGGATAAACTGAAATCTGCTCAGCTAAAAAAAATTGATGCAGCACAGAAGCTTGCCAAAGGAATTTTGGAAAAAGTTGAACCTGCATCAGAAAAAGATAATTTGTCACATTCATTCAATGAGGAAATTGACATCATTAATGAACTTCTGACTGAAGCCGAAACTCTTATTAGCGCAAGCAAAGATGGTGACTTATCAGTAAGAGGAAATGTTGACAATTTTTCCGGCGGCTGGAAACGCATTATTGAGGGTGTAAACTCAATGCTGGATGCAACTAACGCTCCGGTTAGCGAAGCTGGTCAGGTTCTTACATCAATGGCTGAGGGTAATTTTACTGTTAAAATGAAAGGCGAATATAAAGGTGATTATCTTAACATGAAAAACAATGTTAACAAGGTAGTTGCATCGCTTAATCAGGCAATTGGAAGAGTAGCTCAAAGTGCGTCTGATCTTGCTACTTCAGCTTCACAAATTTCCTCCAGTACAGAAGAAATGGCAGTTGGAGCCAATGAGCAAAGCGCTCAAACAACAGACGTAGCAAGTGCAGTGGAAGAAATGACCGCAACTATTTTAGAAAGCACTAAAAATGCTTCCGATGCGGCGGCTGTCGCAAAAGAAGCAGGCAAAAACGCTAATGATGGTGGTGAGATTGTTCTCGAAACAATTCAAGGGATCAACAGGATTGCTGAAGTAGTGGTGAGATCTGCTGATACAATAAAAGAATTGGGCAAGAGTAGCAATAAGATCGGCGAGATTATTCAGGTTATTAACGACATAGCCGATCAGACCAACCTATTGGCCTTTAACGCTGCAATTGAAGCTGCCCGTGCCGGTGAACAGGGACGCGGTTTTGCAGTTGTTGCTGACGAAGTTAGAAAGCTTGCAGAAAGAACTACTAAGGCAACCAAAGAAATTGAAACCATGATTAAACATATTCAGGAAGATACTGCAGGTGCTGTTGATGCAATTGAAGAAGGGACAAGAGAAGTTGAGAAAGGCAAGGCGCTTGCCGAGAAAGCGCATGATGCTCTTGAAAAAATAATAGAAAATTCATCACGAGTGGATGATATTATTAATCAGCTTGCTACTTCAAGTGAACAGCAATCAACAACATCAGAATCGATTAGCAAAAGTGTTGAGACTATTAGCAATGTTACCCAACAATCTGCAGAAGGAACACACCAAATTAGCAGAGCAGCGGAAGATTTATACAGGTTAACTGAAAATCTTCAGGAAATTATTGAATATTTCCAGCTTGATGCAATAGCTAGCGAGGATGATAATGTACTAAGTGCTTCAGAATACAGTGTTCGTCAAAACGGTAAGCTTATACATTCTTAAAATTTATATACAGCCTGTGGGGGCACTTCGGTGCCCTCTTTTATAATATTAAAACCTCAATGAGTACGAAAGCAATAGCCTGTCCTGTAAACTCTCAATAGATAAATCTTTTAGAAAAGAATCATCCTCGCAAAAATAACTTTGATGAAGAATGTATGATATAACCGTGCCTATAGAAGCCCCGATTAATACATCTGAGAGGTAATGCCTGTTATCTTGAATTCTACAATAACCGACATAGCCGGCCCAGCCATACAAACAGGCAAAAGTTGTTGTCTGAATTGCTTTTAGTAAATACTTGTTTTCTACAATCCATTTAGTATTTGTATAAATATCATTCAGTTCCAGGAAGAGGAAAGTAGCACCTGCGAATGTCGTGGAAGTATGCCCGCTAAAAAAACTTCTTGTATCGCTGTTGTCTGGTCTTTCACGCTTAAATATTGTTTTTGCAATTTCGGTTACTGTATAAGTATAAATCAAACTTTTCTGAAACAAAAAAGCACTCTTATAAGGACTCCCGGATATTTCTCTATCCGTTAAAAGGTCCAGGGCAAAATTTATTCCCAACCGCCCCAGAAAAATTGTGTGCGGAATCAGATCTTTATCGATACTGCCGGGTGAAGATCTATCGGTAGCTGAAAAGCTTTTTGATATATCCAGATCAAATGAAGTAGGCGGTACAATTATAAAATCACCAAAGCTGCTATTATTGATAATGTGACGTGATAAATACAGAGTAGCAACCGGGACATCCTGCCACTCCAATGAACTTACAAAACCATCCTGAACAGCGGTAAGTGATTGTATTATTCTGCTCTTACCAATATCCTGAGCGGCTATTGTCTGGATGAGTATCAATATGGAAATTATATGCTTCATTCAAAAATATAGCTCTGATTGATAGTATCCAGGTTTTCCAAAAGATATTCCTTCCGTAATTTGATGATCAATTTTAACCTGCTAATTTCCTCATTAAAATTATATCTGCCATTACCAAGATAACTATCCAAATCATATCCATCCTTAATGTGCAAAGCGGTAGAATCTATTATCGAAAATAAAACGTCTTCATCAAGTAATTCGTTCAGTTGAAAAATTACAGTTGATTTATACTGCAAGAATAACTCATCGTTAGTGAAAATCTTTTTTATCAAATCATTATAACCCACAATTGCCGCATCAACCTCATTCCAGAAAGTTTTATCAAAATCCCATGGAATAATTTCGAATGCACTGGTTGGTTTTGATTTGTATAAATAAAAATTATTCCTAAAACCATCCACGTGAGCGATGATGCTGGATAATGAATGATACTTGATATAATTATCCAGATCAATATACTTGCCAAGGGACAGCCTAAGAGTAGCAGACGAGGACGTATCTATAGCATTAATAAGTTGAATTAAATTATAGTATTGTTCATCATCAGGAATTTGTTTCGAAAATGTCATTTCGGGATAATTAGCAGAATTGAAACTGAAAGCCGATCCAAATCCGAGTTTATACAATTCATATACATCTAATTCTCTTCGTTCAAAATAAGGTCCTTTTATTATTTCAATTAATGAATATAATCCTTTGTCGTCATTATTAAGTTGCAGAAAGACGTGAAAGCTATCAAATCCTTTGAAACCTGCCCTCTCAAATAGGTATGAAGTCACTACTGTCCTCAGCATAGAAGGGTCTTCAACTTGTGCGCTTAAATTAAAGTCTGTTAAACCCTCAATCGATTTCCCATCTTCAAGTTCAATCCTGTAAGACCACTTAAAATAATAGCGTGACCCTGCACCTGAGGCACGAACAGTGCAAACGAAAGATTCTCCTTTGTATTTGATTGTACCTGGTACTTCAAGATTTACGGATCTGTTATTTTGAAGCTGAAGCAAATTATCATGCTCAATTATTAAATCAATTACAGGTAGACCGGTCAACTCATCTCCTGGTGATAGAATCTCGGTTGTGTCGCAGCCGAAGAAAAAGAATATCAGAAACAATATATTGGCAAAATATTTAGGCATTAGAACCGAACCTGTAATTCAATTATTCCCCTTGATTCTTTTGTTGTATATTCTTCTATATACTGATTTTTTGAAAGCCTTAAATCTGCATTAAATCTCAGTCTGACATTTTTATGGAAATAAAAATTGGCACCAACAAGCGCCTGAATAGCATGCCCTTCTGTAGAACTCAATTCCGGGAAATAAATGCTGCCCATAATTAACGGTTCTATTTTTTTTATAACTTCAGCCCCGGTTTCAAGTTCAAAGCCAAAGGACGTTTTAAAACCAAGTACATTAATGCTCTCGTCATTCCCAGCCACAGAGCGAATTAATCTTTCGTCAATATTTTGCACAAGAAATACTTCAACCGATGCAAAGTTATCCTTTCCATCAAATCCAACATCAAGTCCAATGCCATGCCCAAACATGGAAACCTTATGCGAAGAATTAATGAGCATATAGTTAGCCCCATAATGCCAGTTTTCCGAATGAAAAGAAAAGCGCCCCGCAATTCCCGTTCTTTGTGAATTGTTTCTGAAAATTGAAGCGTAATAGGAATAAGGGTATTCCGGTCTTTTCCTGGAATACTTATAATATGCCATTAGGCTAAGGCTCCTTCCGCCAAAACCCATTTCTTCTGCATTCTGATTGGCCTGACTCCGCTCTATGTAAGGTAAGTCGGCTCTATTTTCAAGCTGATCCAGTCCAAATGGTTTTTTAATGTTACCAAACTTGAATTTAAGTTTCTGATTGTAGTCAAACTTAACGGAGAATTCTCGCAGCTCAACTTCTTCATCAAAAGAAGTAGCTCTAAAATCCAGCTGGGCTTCTATCTCATCATTTATTTCAATATCTGCCTGAAACTTCCCTTCGTAGTAGGCTTCCTGATTATACTGATTCAGAATGTCACGGTCGAATATTCGGTACCCGGCGGCTCCATAACCGCTGAATTTAATCTCCTGGGAATAAATTGTAGGAGCCAAAAATAAACTCATTAAAAGAATCAGCATTATACTTCTTGAAGTGAGCATGAAAACCCCTGAGTATTATTCTATGCAATTTAGTGTTAGAAAATATTAAATTCCTGACTTAGTATCAGTAATCCAACGAATTTAATAATTACCAGACTTCTATTTTACTTAACAGGAGTAATTAATAAATTGCAGCTAGAATTTGCTCTACTTAGTGGGAAAAAGAATGATTAAATATATCATATTATCCGTTTTGCTTTTAAGCTGTACCGAAGCTCAGAAGCAGGGAAAAGGTAAAGAATACACCTTTAAGGGAAAATATGCTTATCAGTACAACTTGGATAGTCGGCTTGATGAAATAAGTGGTTTTGCATTAAATTCGGAAGGCAGACTTTTTACTCATAATGACGAGTTGGGAATAATCTACGAACTGAATAGTACAAATGGGAAGATACTTAAAAAATTCCAGGTTGGGACTTTCGGTATAGAAGGCGATTTTGAAGGTTTGGATATTGCCGGAAATAAATTCTACCTTCTTGAGAGCGACGGAAAACTGTATCAGTTTGAGGAAGGCAAGGAAAATGAAAAGGTGGATTTCAAATTATTTGAGACACCTTTTAGCAACAAATACGAATTTGAAGGAATATGTTTTGCACCAGACTTGAAGGGGCTATTGTTAACAGTAAAAGAATATTCGGGGAAAAAGTATGGTAGTAAACTTCCTGTATTCTTATTCTCTCTGGAAACCTATTTAATGGTTTCTGAACCACTGTTTTTTATTGATTTGAAAGACTTAAAAAAGAATTATGATATTGATGACTTTTATCCATCGGGTATAGCAATATCACCTATCAGTGGGAATTACTTCATCATCTCTTCGAAAGGATCACCAGTGATAATAGAATCAGATACAAAGGGTAATATTTTAGATGTAAATATGCTGGACAAATCGATCCATAAGCAGCCGGAAGCTGTCACAATTCTTACCGATGGTTCAATTTTGATAGGGGATGAAAAAGTAAAGAAAGCGGCGACTTTAACAAAATATAGCATCCACAAGAAATAGTAAATTTAATGAGATTTATTCGGCACTCAATATTAACAGTATTTTTTTTCCTGGTGGTTTCGGGTCAGCAGGAACAAAAAAAGTATGTTAAAATTGCGCCCGGTCCAGAATATAGTGCCGGATCATTACACCGTTTTTTTTTCGGGGATCATTGGCGGGACTTGTGGGAAACCGAAATTGAGGTGGAAGTTATCGACTTAAATAAATTTGGCGGCGGTTTAACACCCATGGAAAAGGGGGGCGGGATGCAAACTAAGTCGCTGAAATTTAAAGGGGGCGATGGACGTGTCTGGAAATTTCGCTCGATGGCCAAAGATCCAACGAAAGTTCTACCGGACGAGTTAAAAGAATCAATTGTTTCCGATGTTATTCAGGACCAGACCAGTTGGGCAAACCCGCTTGCTCCGCTAGTTGTTGCACCCCTGCTTAACGCAGTTAATGTTTTACAGTCAGAACCACATCTGGTTTATCTACCTGATGATGCGGCTCTTGGAGAGTATCAGGAGGAATTTGGCGGGCTGTTGGGAATAATGGAAGTTCACCCGGACGAAGCAGATGCCGGGTTCTATGACGCGGAAAAAGTAATAGGAACTTTTAAGCTTTTTGAAAGGCTGGAAAAAAAGGTTGGAGAAAAGGTTAACTCTAATGATTTCCTTAAAGCCCGATTGATGGATGTTTTTCTAGGAGACTGGGATAGACACACAGATCAATGGCGTTGGGCTAAATACGATGATGAGTGGCAACCAATTCCGCGTGATCGTGATCAGGCCTTTGCCAAGTTTGATGGTGTATTCCCCAGCATTGCAGAGTACCTTGTGCCTCAATTCAGCACGTTTGGTGACGAATATCCTCAGATTGAGGATATTACCTGGAGCGGTAGATTTCTAGACAGACGATTTTTAACAGAAATTCATAAATGCGATTGGGACTCAGTTACTATATTTATAAAGAAGCGTCTCACTGATGATGTTATTATTGCGGCTGTAAAAGAATTGCCGAAAGAATATTTCAATCTCGCTGGAGAAGAATTAATTGGAAATTTAATAAGTCGCAGGGATAAACTTGATGAAGCTTCTGAGGAATATTTCTATAGAATCAACAGGTTTGTAGATGTTTATTGCAGTGATGAAAATGATTATGTGACTATAAATAGAGTAAACGAATTTAATACAAAAGTTACGGTTCATAAAAGAACAAAGAAAGACAATAAAGGCGAGAAATATTTTCAGAGAATATTTGATAATGATATAACAAAGGAGATAAGAGTCTATCTTAATGATGGAGACGATAAAGTTATTGTTGAGGGAATAGTTGATAAAGGCCCACTTGTTAGAGTAATAGGCGGAACCGGAAAAGATGAATTTACAAATCAATCTCTGGTTAGGGACGAGTTCTGGTCTGGATTACCACTTAGTGCAGAAGCAGTAATGACTAATTTTTATGATAGTGATACAAATACTGTATTCGATTTAGCGAGCGCTGCTGTTGTTGACACCAAATATTATCAGTTGCCTGAAACCCCCGAAGAAAAATACGAGCCTTCTCAAAGAGACAGGGGGCATGAGTGGAGAGCTCTTCCGTTTGGTAATATAACATCAGATGACGGAGTTATAGTTGGCGGCGGCGTGGCACTTTACGAATTCGATTTTAGAAAAACTCCATACAATTTTAAATTGAGTCTGATCGCCCGTTATGCCTCTCGTCCGAATAGCTATGGAATAGACTTCAAAAGCATTTTTCATGATATGATAGACAATTCGACAATATTTTTTGACGTATCCAAAACGAATTTAAGGTTCACTAAATTTTATGGTTATGGCAATGAAACTTCATTCGATTCAGATCTTGAGAAAAATGACTATTATCAACTCAGCCAGGAGTTATTTGAGGTTAAGCCCACTATAAGATTTCATTTGCCCGGTGACACTAAGATTGATTTGGGATTATCATATCTATATTCAGAAACAAATACAGATCACCTGGAATTGTTGGACAATTTCCCCGAAGCAAAAAAAGGATTGGGCGATTGGAATGCCCTGGGTTTTCATTTTAATATTCAGGTTGATAGCAGGGATAACCAATACTTTCCATATTCCGGGACTTTTATCAGAGTGGAAACCTCCTACTTTCCTAAATTACTTGATGTTGATCCACATTACGGACAAATAAAATTTGATTTTAGAAGTTATTACACCATTGTTTCACCTACGGAAACTACCCTGGCTTTAAGAATTGGCGGTGGCAGGAGTTTTGGAAGTTTCCCTTTTTTTAGCTCTATTTTCCTGGGTGGGGAAGATAATCTACGCGGGTATAGAAGAGAGCGCTTTGCGGGACAGGCTGCTATATTCGGTCAATCTGAAATACGATCATATTTAACTGATGTAAGAGTTTTAATAAAAGGAGATTTGGGTGTAAGTTTCTTTGGAGAACTTGGAAGAGTTTTTATAGATAATGACAAATCATCAGTATGGCATTCATCCTACGGTGGCGGACTATGGCTGTCATTCCTTGATAGAGAGTTTATCATTACCTCTACTATAGCTATATCACCAGAAACATTTTCAATTTATGCGGGAACAAGTTTTGGTTTGTAGTGAACCTGGCACTTATAAGCTGCGTGGGAAACAACAGGACATTAAACTCTTTGGAATAAAAAAAATTTAGACTTTCTTTTTTAGGTAGTTGAAGATTTCCACTTGTGAAACAATCCTTTTCGAATCATTAGCAGTTTTATATTTAAGCTCTCCGTTTTTCACTATTTTTCTGGCTTTAGCATTATCGCTCAACTGAATGCTGATAATATCTTTAAGAGTATTTTTAGCCTCCTCATCAAAAATCGGGAATGCAACTTCAATCCTTCTGCTTAAATTCCTCTTCATCCAGTCAGCCGAAGCCGCATAGACTAGTTCGTTACCATTGTTGTGAAATATGTATACCCTTGAATGTTCAAGAAATCTATCAATGATACTTATTACCTTAATGTTTTCGCTAAGTCCCTTGATGCCAGGGTTTAAACAGCAAATACCTCTTACGATAATATCGACTTTAACACCTGCTTTGCTTGCGGCGTAGAGTCTGTTAATCATTTTCTTATCTTCCAGGCTATTCAATTTCAAAATTATATGTGCTTTCAGACCCTTGTTGGCATTATCTATTTCATGGTTAATCATTCGTGTAAGTTCATCGCGCATGTTGAACTGAGCAACAAGCAAAGATTTAAAACTATTATTTATTTTATTACCCGTCAGAAAACTAAATACTCTGCTTATCTCACTCGTTAATCTTTTGTCTTCTGTTAAAAGTCCAAAATCAGTATAAATTTTTGCAGTTTTCTCGTTAAAGTTGCCGGTTCCTAAGTACGCGTAACTTACACTTTTCCCGTTCTCCTTCCGCTTGATAAGGGCAAGCTTGGCATGAACTTTTAATCCGGGGAAGCTATAAAAAACCTTAACGCCCGCACGTTCCATTTCTTCTGCCCACATAAGATTTGATTCCTCATCAAACCTAGCCTTGACTTCTACAAAGGCAGTGACTTTTTTACCATTGTATGCAGCCTTAATAAGAGCGGCTACAATTCTGGATTGATTGGCAACACGATACTGTGTTAAGAGTATTTGAGTAACGTCGGGATCATTGGCTGCCTGCTCAAAAAAATCAACTACATAATCATACTTGTGATAGGGAAAGTTGAGGAATACATCCTTAACTTTAATAGCTTCGAAGATCGTTTTGTAAGATTCAACATGACTCAATTTAATTGCCGGCAAAGGTGTGTATTCAAGCTCTTTGACACCAGGATTGGGGAATGAAAAGAAATCATTGAAATTATGATATCTGCCACCTGGAACGAGATCGTCTGTGGAAAGTTTTATGGTGTCCTTTAGAAATTTTAGAAATTCTTTTGGCATCTGCTCGTCGTACAAAAACCTGGAAGGCACACCTGTAGATCTTTTGTTGATGCTTTTTCTAATCTTATTTAATAAATCTCCCCCGAATTCATCCTCAATATAAAGTTCAGCATCTCTGGTCAACTTTATTGAATAAACTTCTTCAATGAAATGTGTAGGGAATATCTCGGGTAAGCAAAGCCGAATAACATCATCAAGAAAAATAAAACGATGTTCCTTGCCAGTGTTGGGAATCTTTATAAATCTGGGAATGTAGTCAGTCGGAATTTCAACCATGGCGTAGTGATGCTTAATTCTTTTTCCTTCTTCCCTTGAAATATGAGATTCCTTTGTTACCAACTTGATAGCGTGATATAAACATCGGTTTTTCAAAAACGGGATTATTCGATTCTTTACAAGCAGTATTGGCTGTATATACTGAATTATATTGTCGTAAAAATAATTTCTTACAAAAGTTTTTTCGGTTTCATTCAAATCTGTTTCTTTAACAAGAAAAATATTGTTTTCGTTTAATCTTGGCAAAATTTCATTCCTATAGATACCGCCAAATTCTTGTTGTTGTTTCAGAACAGTTGAATGAATTTCCTTGAGCAGCAGTTCAGGTGAGAATTTCAAATCCTCCTGGGATTTTTCTTTCAGATCAAGCAAGGCACGTATTGATGCCACACGAACACGAAAATATTCATCAAGGTTGGAAGAGAAGATTGCAAGAAATCTTAGCCGCTCAATTAGTGGCACATCATTATCTTTCGCTTCCTGCAATACACGGTAGTTAAATGATAACCAGCTTAATTCTCTATCTAGAAATTTTGGACGTTTCATTCTTCTTGCGGACCTAAGTGTCTTTTGGGATAGTCGAAAGAAATAATTTTACCACATTCATCAGCTACGTCATTCCACGAATCAACATTGAGTTCAATTTTTACGATTCCACAAGTTGGAATATTATCGATGTATTTATCACACATATAATTTGTAACTATGGTTAAACCAGGGTTATGTCCAAAAATCATGGCAATATTATATTTGTCAGGAATACCATTGATAACTTTAACTAAACTATTAATTCCAGCTTCATAAATAGATTCTTCTTCAACAATATTTTCTAATGGGTAGCCTAATGAGTCGGAAAATAATCTTGCTGTTGTAATAGCTCTTTTTGCAGGACTGGAGAGTATAATGTCTGGTTTAACATTTTGCTCAGCGAGAAGTCTGCCCATAAATGGAGCGTTATGTAGACCTCTAGTATTAAGTGAACGTTCAAAATCGGTGCGCCCGGCCTCTTTCCAACTGGATTTAGCGTGACGAACAATATATAAATTTTTCATAATTATTCTAATCTATAAGTGGACCAATATTTGTGCCTCCGGGGTAAAGAGCAAAGGCAATTGCAAAAGCTATAACCGAGACAATTAACCCGTACATGAAAATGCTGTAGCATATTCTAAGGTACTTATACTTTTGACCAAGGACCTGGCCAAGAAAATAAAAATCCTTAATCATGCTATCATAGAGATAATCTTTGTCGTTAATCAACTCTTTCATTCCCCATGTAAAATCCTGGAGGTTCATGTTGAAAAAGTTACCAAAAAATAAAAGGTTGGCTCTCTTTGATTTAATTTCCTCTTTTGAAAATGTACCTTGAGTAACGCTTGGGCGCGTGACCAGTATGGCAAAAATAAGTGTGACTAAACTTATTGTGGTTAATATTGCAGTAGGAATAATGAGGTGAGGATTTGAATCAAGTTTACGGATCATAATGGAGACAATAACCGTTATTAGAAGTGTGTTAACACTAATCATAATATTAGCTTTATTATCTGCCATAGAACTAAAACTTACATGTGTTCTCATGGTGTTTCGGAACATGGTCTCGATACCCCGCGTAGCCTGTTTATCCAGTTCCATTTTTTTTGCTAATTTTTCTTTTTCAAAAACAAGTTTGTCATCTTTTAGTTTTTCTTGTTCTGCCTGCTTGTTGTGTTTTCGTAATTTCTTTTGAAGCTTCATTAGATTCAGATGTTTTTGCTCTTCATATTTGTTGCGGGCATATTCAGTAAAAAATTTATGCTTAAAAAAGAAAGAGATATTCTTATTTAACCAATCGATCTCAGTTAATGACTCGTGGCTTTTTAATTCGAATTCCACCCTGAATAATTCATTTCTCTCAAAAAATGATTTTCTCCCTAGGTGGTGCAAATCTGCGTCGCAAATTACTTCTTCGAGTAAATTTTTGGGAGTATGAGGTATTTTTGTTGCCATTATACAATCAGCAACTTTTTCAATTTTGTCCTGGGGGTATTGGTTATTTTTAAGAAAGTATCTTGCATTTTCAGCACTTATACTCTCATGTCCGTCCCCCTTAACTACATAGCCCGTATCATGAAACCATGCGGCGATAGATACAATCTCTATCTCGTCTTCTGATAAGTCTGAGGCTAGGCCTATTTTTTTTACAGCTTCAACGACTTCGTACGTATGCGTAAGGTCGTGATAAACATTTTCCCTCGGAGATTCTTCTTTAAACAAGGTTTCTACGTAAAAAGAAATATCTTCAAAGAGTTTTTCTTTATTCATTGAGTTCCTTTAATTCAATTAATACGCGAATAGTAGAATTTATTTATAGGCATCCTTTGTTGCAGTGTAGTAAATTACAAGTGAAGATAACAAATAATTATTTCAAATGTCACCAGTAATCAATTGCGAAATGTTAAAAAATGTACTTAATTTCGCACTTGTGTTTTTCCTCATAATAAAATAATTGAATGAAAAAATTACCTGATAAAATATTACCCCAGGCTGGTGTTATCCCTTTTCGAATTAAGTCCGGAAAGTTAAAGATACTCATCATTACCAGTAGTTCAGGTAATAAGTGGTTATTTCCCAAAGGACTTGTTGAAAAGAACATGACCAAAGTTGAATCTGCGGCATTAGAAGCGAAGGAAGAGAGTGGAGTACTTGGCGAGGTGCTACTTCAAAAAATTGGCAGTTACATGATTTTTAAATATAACACGCATTATAAAGTTGATATGTTCCCAATGGAAGTTGATCGATTATTAGCCAGATGGCCTGAGGAAAAAATACGTAAAAGAAAATGGGTGTCACCGGAAAATGTAGACGAGTATATTAAAGACAATCAATTACTGAAACTGGTTGATGAGTTTAATCGACTAAAGCTGGACAAGAATAATCAGTGACACATCATTTCTTGCTTCTCTGCTAAAGGAACAAACTTTGGACTCAGGTAGGGAATTCCCAAATTTAATCCGCGTAAAATAAATACAATAGCCAGTAAAACAGCAAAGACAGGTATAAGCTTGTTAAGCTTACGTCTAAGATTAAAACTAATATAACGTCCGAAAACAGAAGTGATAAACATGATAGGGAAAGTCCCTAATCCGAATAAAGCCATGTAAGCCGCCCCTGTTAAAGCGGAACCTGTTGTAATTGCACCGGCAATTCCCATATACACAAATCCGCAGGGGAGAAAACCATTAACAATTCCTATAAGAAAAAATGCTCTTAAAGTTTTCTGCCTGCTCAGAATTGAGAATGCCTTTGATATGGTTGTAACAATTTTTTTGTAGACTATGTTATTTGCCAGTTTGCTTTTAAAGGCCATGGGAACAATAACTGATAGTAAAACGAAAAGTCCAAGTAGTAATGAGACATCCTGTTGTAAACCATGCAATACAATTCTGTCACCAAGTAATCCAAAGACAAGTCCAAAAAATGAGTAGGTAACTATTCTGCCCAGGTTATACAGAACCCTGCTTAGAAATACTATTGTTCGGCTGCCTTCATTTGTCGGCAGAGCCAATACTATTGGACCACACATTCCAACACAATGTATGCTTCCAAACAAACCTATGGTAAATGCAGTCCAAAGTTCCATCTAATTAACCATGATAATTTTTTCGTTAAAATAGGAGTTCTCACCAACATTCCAGTCAACTTTTATTTTCCAAAGTCCCTTCGCAAAATTTACAAGCGGCAAACTATGAACAAAGGATGTGTCCAAAGTAAATGAAAAAGTTTTATCCAATAAATTATTGGAAGGTCTGTATAAATAAATAATTCCATCGAATTGTTCGGGAGGCGCCAGCCTGGGGAAAGTAAAGTTTACAGTACTCTGCGCCATTGTTATTTTAAGACCTTTTTCAAGTGCTTCTGTTCTCTTTAGTTTATCGATGTGTTCCTGGTGAGTTAGCTCTTTTTCATAATAATTGTCTGTAACAAGGCCGACATCTTTAGTCATTGTAAAAAGAACCATGGCAAGAACGAATAAAACAAATATGCCATAGAGTGAGAAAATTTTAATGCCCCAGGATATTTTCATGGTTACTTCGTCCTATTCTCTATTTTGCCCAGAAAAGACGTTTTTATCGTCTCTGTTAATTCATTGTTTGAGTACACATTTATTTCTAATTCTGTTTTCAAGCTTTTGATTATATCGAGAGAAAGAACAACCAAAAGCTTTGCCTTCTCGGTTGCTTGCGGTTCAATCAGTAAATCGCTGCCAAGCACTTTTATTTCACCAAACGGCTTAACCAGTTCAACTCTTAACTGAAGCGGCTCAAATGTTTTGTTGACGACTTTAAGATCATATAGATTGCTAATCTTATTGTCTAGCTGAGGCTGTGAAAGCAGACCGGGAGTTCTTAACAGGGAAATTTCATAATTGTTACGGTTTATCATCATGAAGCTTGTGATAGAGAATAGTATAATCAGTACTATCGTGTAACCAATCGCACGCGGGGTAAAGATGAAGCGTTTACCAGTTTCAATCTCAATCTTTGATGCGTATCTGATAAGACCTTTTGGGCGCTTAACCTTTGACATTACAGTATTGCATTCATCAATGCAGGCAGTGCAGTTCACGCATTCCAGCTGGGTTCCGTTTCTGATGTCTATTCCTGTCGGGCAAACATCAACGCATAAATGGCAGTCGATACAATCGCCATTACTTTGCTCTACATCTTTTTTGATCTTTCCTCTTGGTTCGCCTCGTTTATTATCATAGGCAATTACTATTGAGTTAGCATCAAGCATTACGCTTTGCAGTCTTCCGTAGGGGCATACAAGAACGCAAGCCTGCTCTCTGAAGGATGAGAACACAAAATAAAATATTCCTGAAAATATGCTTATTGCGGCTAGCCCGCCAAGATGTTGTGAGGGCGGGTCGGTTATAATCTGGAACAAGGAATCAACACCAATTATATAAGCAAGAAAAGTATTGGAAATAATAAATGATAATCCCATAAAAATAATATGCTTCACTGATTTTTTAAATATCTTCTCCTTTGTCATCGGGCCCGTGTCCAGCCTCTTCTGCTTTGAGGCATCCCCTTCGATAAAGTATTCTATTTTGCGGAATACCATTTCCAGAAAAATTGTTTGAGGGCAAACCCAGCCGCAGAATAATCTTCCGTAAACTACAGTGAAGAGAAATATGGATACGAAGACTGATATCATTAAAAGAACGAAAATGTAAAAATCATGAGGGCCAAATAAAATCCCAAATAAAACAAACTTTCTTTCAAGAATATTGAATAACAGGAACGGGTGCCCGTTTACTTTTAGGAAAGGAGCACCGAAGAGGAAAAGCAATAATATTATACTTACTGCTGTTCTTGCGTTGTAAAACTTGCCGGAAGGCTTCTTGGGATATATCCATTTCCTGTCACCATCTTCGGTAACGTTTGCCAGTATATCACGAAATCCTTCTTTGCTATCCTGAGTATTCATCCCTTCCCAATAATATTATATTGATTCTTTAGACTCTTCACTGTATTGTTCACCTTCCGGGGCTTTCCCGTTAGAAGGGTTCGTTCCCTCAAGGCTCATTATAAAACTGGAGACTTCTTGTATTTGTTTAGGAGCTAATTGAGACTGCCAGCTTATCATGCCTTTTTGTTGAACCCCATCCCGGACAATTCTGAATATATTTTTGATTCCACCACCATTTATCCAGTATTGGTCTGTTAAATTTGGACCTATTAAACCCTCGCCTTTAAATCCATGACAAGAAGCGCAGTTCTTCATAAAGATATCCTGCCCAGCTGCAATAGCTGAATTATCAGTTAGCTGAGTAACAGTTTGCTCAGTAAGAAAAGCACCAGAACGGATAAGAAGATTTCGTTGCATATCAGCAAGCTGTACTTCTTCCTGATATTCGTCTTGCATTATATTCCCGGTACCTATTAAGTGATACTGAAAAATGTAAATAATGGCCATAATAATAGTACCGTAAAATAGCAGATTGAATATTGGCGGAACCTTGTTGTCCAACTCTTTAATGCCATCGTAATCATGATCCATAAGAATTTCTTGTTCGTTTTCAATCGGTGTTGCTAAGGTCGATTTTGAAATAACCAGGTGTTTAAACTTCTTCCAGGCTTGATTTAAATCAACAGATTTATCAGGAATAACAATAACAAGCCAGAGGACGACTATAATTATAAGAAGTGTGAGTATTCCAGTGATTTTCATTACTGATGAAAGTGCATCACCGGCGGCGGCATTAATTGGTACTTTTGCCAGTAAAAAGAGTATGGCAGCAAAAACTATTTTTGCTGATTGTTTAAAAACATTTATTTTATTCATTATCAAACCCGCTTTTGTTAACAAGTTTATCATTATTATCCAGGGGTAAATTTTCCATCACGGTGATGTATTCCTTATCAATTCTTAACACCCATAGAATTGCTCCAACAAAAAAGGTAAAAAAGAGAATAAGTCCTACAATTGGATATATGGAAACTCCGTCAATTGTACTCAAATAGTTTGAAAACATATCACACCCTTAATTGTTGTTTTTCTCTTTTACTTTAATGTCTGTACCAAGTCTTTGCAGATATGCAATAAGTGCTATTATTTCTTTATCAGGTTCAACAATAGCTCCACCATTTGACAAGTCGGCTGCAATTTTTGCTGCCTGTTGGTTAAGGTCGGTAATGGCGAACTCTTCATATCCATCCTCGTAAGGCACTCCAATGCTGCGCATAGCACTGATTTTGCCAGGTGTTGATGCTATATCCAAAGTTTGACTTAGTAACCAAGGGTAAGTCGGCATCAGTGAACCGGGAGACATTGTCGTCGGATCTTCCATATGGAGATAATGCCATATATTTGAATATTTACCACCAATTCTGTGCAGGTCTGGTCCGGTACGCTTAGAGCCCCATAAGAATGGATGATCATAAACAAACTCACCTGCTTTGGAATACTCGCCGTATCTCTCCGTTTCTGACCTGAAGGGTCTTACAAGCTGCGAATGGCAGGATACACACCCTTCACGAATGTATAAATCACGACCTTGCAATTCGAGAGGAGTATAGGGTTTTACGCTGGCTATGGTCGGGATATTGGATTCGACTAAGTAAGTTGGGATTATTTCGAATACACCACCAATGAGAATAACAAACGTAGAAAGCAAAGCAAATTTAACAGGACGTTTTTCGAGCCATCTGTGTATCATTCCTTTCTTTATCTTATCATTTTCATTAACCAGTGCTGGAGCTTCAGCGGTTTCTTCAGCCATAAACGAGCCCTGCTTTGCTGTTTTTAGAAGATTATAAATCATAACAAAGACACCAACGAAATAAAGGGTTCCACCGATTGACCGAATAACATACATTGGAACAATCTGTAAAACTGTTTCTAAAAAGTTTGGATATTGTAATAGTCCAAGCGGAGTAAACTCTTTCCACATTAAAGCCTGAACAATACCGGACCAATACATTGAAGAAGCATAAACAACAATACCTAAGGTACCTAACCAGAAGTGAAGATTGGCAAGTTTATTCGAGTAAAGTTTTGTTTTCCACATTTGTGGAATCAACCAATAGAGCATACCAAAGGTCAGGAATCCATTCCAGCCAAGGGCACCGATGTGAACATGTGCAATAATCCAATCTGTAAAATGTGCGATGGCATTAACATTGCGCAAAGAAAGCATTGGCCCTTCGAAGGTGGCCATGCCATAGGCGGTTACAGCAACAACCATAAATTTAAGAACGGGTTCTTCACGAACCTTATCCCAGGCGCCACGAAGCGTAAGCAAACCATTCAGCATCCCGCCCCATGAAGGCGCAATAAGCATGATTGAAAAAACTGTTCCCAGCGACTGTGCCCAATCAGGCAATGCCGTGTAAAGCAGGTGATGTGGTCCAGCCCATATATATAAAAATATTAATGCCCAAAAGTGCAGGATAGAGAGCTTATAGGAGTATACCGGTCTGTTTGCCGCTTTTGGCAGGAAGTAATACATAAGACCAAGGTATGGAGTTGTTAAAAAGAATGCGACTGCATTATGTCCGTACCACCATTGCACCAGTGCATCCTGTACACCTGCAAAAACCGGGTAACTTTTAATTAAGCTGACTGGAATTTCAATTGAATTTACAACATGCAGTACCGTAACGGTAACGAAGGTTGCGATGTAAAACCAGATGGCGACATACATATGTTTCTCGCGTCGCTTGATCACCGTCATCATCATGTTTAACCCGAAAGCCAGCCAAACAAGGGCTATAAGAATATCAATTGGCCATTCAAGCTCTGCATATTCCTTGCTGGTTGTAATACCCAGGGGCAATGTTATTGCTGCAAGCACGATAATTGATTGCCATCCCCAAAAATTTATTTTACTTAAGATTGGGCTAAACATACTGGTTTTGCATAAGCGCGGCAGCGAATAATAAACTCCGGCGAATATCGCATTGCCCACAAAAGCAAAGATCACGGCGTTTGTGTGCAGGGGTCGCAACCGGCCAAATGTTGTGTACTGCAACCCAAGATTCAACTCAGGAAGGTACAATTGAATGGCAATTATGATACCGACTAACATTCCAACAACACCCCAAACCAGAGTTGCAATTGAAAAATGCTTTACAATCCTGTTATCATAAGTGAATTGTTCAATGGACATAAACAGAATTCCTTATTTATTGTTTTTTTCACTATTCTTTTTCTTATCGTCAAATAAAATTCTTACAGCAGGTGTATATTTATCATCAAACTGTCCGTTCTTAACAGACCATAGAAATGCGATCAGGAAGCCCAGAGCAACCACCAAACTAAAGCCAATAAGAACTATAATAACCGACATTTATAAACCAATTCTTTTTGATAAAAAGTTTGTTGAAACCATACTGAATATTACAACAGAGATGGAACTGAGCGGCATAAGAATAGCCGCGATAATTGGGGATAAGTTTCCTGAGACAGCAAAACTTAATCCAACTATATTATACAAAAATGAAATGGCAAAATTAATTTTAATTACCTTGATACTTGTTCGGGAAAAATCGAGAAACTTATCCAGCAATACAAAGGATTTAGAATCAAGAATACCATCTGAGGCAGGAGTAAAATTATTGGCATTTTCAGTGATAGCTATGCCTACATTCCCTGATTTTAGCGCACCGGCATCATTTAGTCCGTCACCCAGCATGAGGACATGTTCGCCTTCTGCCTTAAGAGATTCGATATGGTCAAGTTTATCAAGGGGAGACTGATTAAACAACATTTGATTCTTTGAGGGAAATAAATTCTTTAACTCTGTTCTTTCACTTTCGTTGTCACCGGAGAGTACAGACAATCTGTATTTGCGCCTAAGTCTCTCAACAAGATCATACAACCCATCTCTGTACTTGTTACTAAAGCTAAAGTACCCTTTAACTGAATCGTTAATCATCAATACTGTGCTGCTCTTAATGTTATCAAGTATAATATTACTTCCCAGGTAATTGTCAATGAAAGTGGCTGACCCCAAAAGAAGCGTTTTACTTCCGAGGCGACCCTTTACACCCTGCCCCGGAATTTCATCATAATCTTCAGTGATATCGAATTTTCTGTCAGCCTTGTAAAGTCTATGGATTGATAAACTTTTTGGATGAGTGGAATTTGAGGTGACTGATAGCAAAATATTTATTTCTTCTTCGGATAATTCAGTGCCGGTGTATTTTACTTCTTCACTTCCTATCTGGGTGATAGTCCCGGTTTTATCAAAAACTATTTTTTTCGTTTTGGAAAGATCCTCTATAACATTACTATTTTTTAGATAGAGGCGATTCCGCCCAAAGATTCTTAATGTATTGCCAAGGGTGAAGGGGGCAGAAAGGGCTAAGGCACACGGGCAGGCAACAATTAGTACTGCCGTAAAAGTATTGAATGCTATTGCAGTGCTGTTTCCAAACCAGTAAAAGAAAGAAATAACAGCGATGCTTACTACAGCGAAAGTGAAGTATTTGCTGATACGATTTGTAATTTCCTGGATTAAATTAACCGAATCTTTTTTGAAAGTCTTGTTGTTCCATAGCTGAGTTAAGTAACTATTTGAAACTTCCTTAATTACCTCAGCATCTATGGCACCACCAACCTGCTTGCCCCCGGCATAAATTTTATCACCTACTTTTAATGAAACGGCTTCTGCTTCACCCGTAACAAAGCTGTAGTCTATAAGACCATCTCCACGCATCAAGATGGAATCCGCCGGGATTATCTCATTGTGCCGGATGTTCATCTTATCTCCGACAACAATTTTATCAATAGAGGTTGCCAACAATTGTACCTCTTTGATAATATTCACAGCTAAAGGAAAATATGATTTATAGTCCCTTTCAAAATTAAGGGATTCATAGGTTTTGTTTTGGAATAATCTGCCCGTGAGAAGAAAAAAGACAAGTCCCGTCATTGAATCAAAAAAACCGGCGCCGGTTCCTGAAAGAATTTCGAAAATACTTCTCATAAATAATACTGAAATTCCCAGCGCAATTGGTACGTCTATGTTAACAATTTTTTTGCGTAATCCTTTAAAAGCGGAGATGAAATAATCGCTTGCGGAATAAAATAAAACAGGCAATGCCAGCAAAATATTCAAGTAACCAAAAAGATTGAAGGAAAGGGAAGAACCCTCTGAAATGCCAAGGTATTCGGGAAAACTAAGGAGCATTATATTGCCAAAGGCAAAACCGGCTATACCAAGTCGGTAGTAGAGTTTTTTGCTTTCGGAAGTTAATCTTTCGGAATCATCCCTGTCACCAGTAATAACAGGTTCATACCCTATGGAATCGAGCAGAATTATTACTTCTTTAAGGGTGGTGTCAACATTCATAAACTTCAGTTCTAATTTTTTTTTCAGAAAATCGACCCGGGAAAAAATTATACCCGGATTAAGTTTATAAAGGTTTTCTAAAATCCAAATGCATGAACTGCAATGCATAGTTGGAATAAAAAGTGTTATGCTTGTGTACTTATCATTGGAAAAATCAATAATCTTTTCCTTAATATCAGGATTATCGAGATAAGTGTAGTCCCTTTTGGGCAATTCTTTCCTGCCAACTCCGGGACTGGAGTTGTAATTGTAATACTCACAGAGATCGCTATTATTCAAAATTTCATAAACAGATTTACACCCGAGGCAACAGAATAACTTGTCATTAATTCGAATTGAATTGTCCTTGCATTCATCACCGCAGTGAAAGCATTTCAAATTTTCTTTGAGCTCTATTTTTTTTGTTTGAATCAACGAATATTATAAACCAATAAATAAGACAAGGAGACTTGTTAAGAAATTCTTAGTCAAATGAATTACCCATTTTTTGACTAAAAAGTTCAACTTTTATAGAAGTAAAAGAAAAAAAGCCCCGCAAAATGCGGGGCTGGGGTTAATTCTGAAAATAAACTGATTTAAGCTTCGGGCTGATCATCAGAAATGTTAATTTTTTGATAGTTTTTTCTACAAACCGAGATCAATTCGTAGACATGATTAGAGATATTTTCCATGTCAGAAAGGATACTTAGGAATAATAACGAATTTCTGGAATTTGATTTATTCTCTTTAATCCTTACGATTTCATTCTCATCAAAGTCGTGAGATGCATCTTTAACTTTTTGGTAATGTGTGTTAAAGTTATCGCAATTCGAGAAGTCTTCACTCTCCATTAAAGCAATGGCATGTTCGATATGCTGACCAACAATAGTGTTAAATGCCCGTAAATCGTTAATCTCATTTTCGTCAGGCGCACCATGATTATTGTCAATATGCCGGTAGCCTAACTCATTCATCTCTTTTAGGTAAGCCTGAACTTCTTGAATTGAACCAATAATTTTTCCGTATCTGCGACCCTGTTTTACTTCAACATCCTTAAGCAGTTTAACTGAATTTATAATTTGTGATACTATCAGGTTTGCATGTTTTTTGATTTTCTTGCTGTTTTTTCTCGCTTCCTTCAGTTTGGTACGATCTTCACCAAATAATGCAGTCAAACTGTCAGTCATGTTCAAAGAAACAGATTTAAGGAATAAGGTTATGTCGCTAAACAGAGCAGTAATAACCTCGGTGCTATCTTTTGCCATAGCCAGAGAAGCAACCTGAACTTCTTCTTCTTCTTTTTCTCTGGTTTTATGAAGGATATGTGTACGGAATATAATATATGCAGCAATTCCGACGAGTATGGTTATAGCAAAAATTCCGCCATAATATATAATCGTTGCAAAAATTGCGGAAACAGTGAAAGCCATAAAAGCTGTGAAGAACCAGCCACCAATAACCGTAATAACTCCATTAATTCTGTAAACAGCGCTTTCTCGTCCCCAGGATTTATCAGCCAAAGAAGTACCCATTGCCACCATAAATGTAACGTATGTGGTAGAAAGAGGTAGTTTAAGGGAAGTGGCAAAGGAGATAAGGACACTTGCTACCATTAGGTTTACAGAAGCGCGCAGCATATCAAACGAAGGGGCTTCTTTCTTAGATAAGGTAATCAGCTGAGATTGTGAGGTATCAAATCTTTTCGATAATGCAGCATGCAATTTTTTCGGAGTTATTTTCTTAACAAGATCCATTCCGGCAATACTCATTCTTACAATAACTCTCGAAAGCAAAGATGACTCGAATCTTTCAGAACCTTCATCCTGACGACTAAGATTCAACTCGGTTTGCGTAACAGTTTGAGCTTTTTTCGATTTCCATAGCGTAAGAACCATAATGATGCCGGCTATCAAGAGCAGAATTGTCGGTGTCTCAACTTTACCTGTTAATTCCACCATTAAATGTCCTAAAGGATCAGCAAGACCGGAAGTGATTTGATAGGAACTTAATCCAGCCAGCGGAACACCAATAAAATTCACCAAGTCATTTGCCGCAAACGCCAGGGCCAGGGCAAATGTACCAACAAGTACTATTGGTTTTAGAATGTTTATCTTTGTGAACCAGAGCAGAAGCTGAAAAATAAATCCCCACAATAGAACACTATAAAGCATAATTATGCCAAGGTTTCCTTTAATCCAGTCCGCGTTTTCTGAGGAAATAAATGTAGCTCCTTTAACTCCCTTTAGCAGGAGGAAGAAGGTTATAGCGGTAAGTGTAATTGCACCGAAAATAGCGCCGTATCTTTTTATACGTTTTTGGTAGTCGAAAGTAAAAACCAGCCTGGTAAAGAATTGAATAATTGCGCCTGCCGTAAATGAAACAACAACGGAGAGTAAAATTCCGGAAACAATACCAAGCGCCTTACTTGTGTTAATGTAATCAATTACGCTTGTAGTTCCATCAACAGCACTTAATACTTTAATGGTAGAAATAGCAACCGCAGCGCCCAGTAACTCGAAAACAATGGAAACTGTAGTGGAGGTTGGCAATCCGAAAGTATTATAGAGGTCAAGCAGTAAAACATCAGTTATCATTACGGCAAGAAAAATTATCATGATTTCTGAGAAGTAAAACATTTCAGGATTAAAAATCCCTTTTCTGGCTACTTCCATCAATCCGCTTGAGAAAGTCGTTCCCACTAATATTCCCAAACTTGCTACAATCATAATGATGTAACGAGGCGCAACCTTTGAACCAATTGCGGAATTCAAAAAGTTCACCGCATCGTTGCTAACACCAACTATTAGGTCAGATATTGCCAAAATGAATAAAATAATTACTGCAATAAAAAAAAAATCCATCCTTTTCTCTCTCCCGGCTATGTGTGCAAAGTAAATAAAACAAATATCTATATTATAAGTGGATTTTAAGCGGGGGTAAAATTAAATTAGTGTTAAGTTTTGTGCTATTTATAACCATCTTAACAAATCCTATTTAATATTAAATCAATTGCTGGTTACTTAATCTCATGACTATACTACCCGAAGGTGTTAAGTACTTCTACAATAAACACAAAAACCTGTTTGCAGGTTTGCAGTTAATTCTTTTTTTATACCTTTTTATGTTTAGCCTTGATCTTATGGGTGCATCGCTCAAGATGTTCGGAAAGGATTTTGCAAATACTCTAATCGAGACAACAACAAATCCTTTTATAGGACTCTTCATTGGAATTTTAGCTACGTCCGTTATTCAGAGTTCTTCGTCTACAACTTCTATTGTTGTGGGGATGGTTGCGGCCGGCGCCCTTAATATAGAGAATGCAATTCCGATTGTAATGGGTGCAAATATAGGTACATCTGTAACTACTTTTTTAGCCGCTTTTCCTCAAATTAACAGAGGAGCGGAGTTCAAAAGGGCTTTTGCTGCAGCAACTGTTCACGACTTTTTTAATATTATGTCGGTTATCCTTCTGCTTCCGTTGCAAATCAACACAAATTTTTTAGGAATATCTGCTGGTTATCTGGGGGAAAAATTCCAGAATGTTGGCGGACTTACATTTTTAAGTCCTGTTAAAGCGATGACAAAACCATTGGTGTTGTTGATTAAAGACCTTGTTGGACCTGACCTGCCATGGCTGATGCTTATTATTGCTTTGGGTTTTTTATTTGCCTCACTGAAGTACATGGTTGATTCCCTTAAAATATTAGTTGTCTCAAAAGCCAAATCATGGTTTGATAAAATTTTGTTCAAAACTTCCTTAAGATCTTTTCTAGTCGGACTGATTCTTACGGTAATGGTCCAAAGTAGTTCGATTACCGTTTCTTTAATGGTTCCTATGGCAGGTGCAGGCATTCTAACTCTATTCCAGATATTTCCTTATACTTTGGGGGCCAATATCGGAACCACCGTTACAGCCATACTTGCTGCCTTAATTACGGGAAACCCGGCTGCAATTGTTGTTGCCTTTTCACATTCTCTTTTCAACATTTGCGGTTTGATCATATGGTGGCCCTTAAAGAAAATTCCTATATTTATAGCACAACGATTTGCTGAATTATCAACAAAAAACAAACTAATACCAGTTGGTTTTGTTGTATTTACATTTTTTCTGATGCCAATATTAGTTATATACTTATTCTAACTGAGGTTTTTATGATTAAAGAAATATTAGATGTTTTTAGAAATGATTCTCTTATGGAAAGAGCATACAATCGTTCTTTTGAAATGTTGCATCTTACACAGGAGATGTTTCTCGAAGCAAAAAACGTATTGCGCGAGACAGACGAAAACAATCTTGATATAGATATCGATGACCAAGATTCTGAAGTTAATAAATACCAGCGCGATGTTCGTAAGGATGTATTTACTCATCTTGCGCTGGGTGGTAATGAAGAACTTGCATCGGGACTCGCATTGGTAAGTATTGTGATTGATATTGAAAGGATTGGTGATTACACGAAGAACATTGCATCAATTGCCAAAAACTATAAACAAAAACTTCATGGCGGTGTATTTGAAGAAAGGATAGTTAAACTGGAAGACGCTGTTGAGGATAGTTTTAAGCGAGCCATTGCAATATTCGAAAAATCGGATGAAGAAGCCGGGCGCGAACTGATTAAAGAGTATAAGTGGGTTTCTAAAGAGGCTGACGATATGATTGATTCTCTCATTCGTGAAGAAGATCCGAATTTTACCAGTGGTTGTGCAGCCTCATTAACAATGTATTTAAGGTCTTTAAAGAGAACACACTCTCACTTAAGAAATGTTGTAACAAGTGTGGTTAATCCATTTCACAGAATAGGTTTCAAACCAAAAAAGAAAAAGTAGATTGGATTGCTTTTTGGATGAGAAAGATAATAGAATAAAAAATAAATCTTCGCTGGTTTCAGGGTTTTTAGCCGGGCTGTTTTCTATTGCGTTCTTCCCGGAATTATTTCAGGCGCTGGTGGCATTTGTATTGAATTTTGAATTCTCTTTCAAAATATCTGTGATCTTTCCTCAAGTTACCGTTAGTTCGTTTAAGCCTGATGACATTTTTATAAATACAATAGTAAGATTGGTGCCTCTTATCTATCTTATGTTAGTTTGTGAATTAGGTGCATTCTCACTTCGTTTTACCTTACCTGGTTTTTATAGATATTCCCTACTAATGTTTATTCTTGTTAATATGGGGTATATGTTATTCTTTCTGTTTCTAAATGCTATTGTAGTAATTTTGAATCTAAAATTATTAACCGACTGGAGTTCTTTACTTATTCTACTCAATGTCGATCATTTAGGGTCTCTCATCTATTTATTTCCGCTCATCATAATTGTGGCGGTTTATCTTAATTTTATTACTAAAAGAATTTTAAAATACGTAAATGTTTAAGGAGGTTTTTTGTGGAATCATTGATGAATAAAAATGTATTTATTACGGGAGCGTCGTCTGGGATAGGAGAAGCCTGCGCCCATGCTTTTGCCTATGAAGGAGCGAACCTTATTATTTCCGCGCGTAGATTTGAAAAAGTTGAAGAACTGGCGAATGTAATTAGAGAAAAATATGACGTTAAGGTTCTTGCCCTAAAGATTGATGTTACAGACTACGGAATGGTTGAAAAAGCTGTTAGCGAGTTGACGGATGAATGGAAGAATATTGATATACTTATAAACAATGCCGGTAAGGGATTGGGTTTGGAAAAAATGTATGAGGATGATCCCAATAGCTGGGACGAAATGATAGACACAAATATTAAGGGCGCGCTATATGTAATAAAAGCTGTGGTTCCCGGAATGGTTGAACGCAAAAGTGGACATGTTATTAATCTTGGTTCTATTGCCGGGCATGAGCCTTATCCCAAAGGTGGCGTTTATTGTGCAACAAAGCATGCCCTGGATGCAATAACTAAATCTTTAAGAATGGATGTTATTGACAAGAATGTAAAAGTTAGCACTATAGATCCCGGCATGGTTGAAACAAATTTTGGTGAAATAAGATTTTATGGTGATAAAGAGAAAGCGGCAAATGTTTACAAGGGTGTAAAACCATTAGTTGCTGAGGATATAGCTGAAACAATTGTTTTCATAGCAACTCGTCCGGCACATGTAAATATAAATGAGATAATTATTATGCCGCATGTCCAGGCAAATCCATTTGTATGTCACAGGGAAGAATAGTAAGATTTTAGCCTCCGGTTTGGCCGGAGGTCTCTCTCAATAAAAATAACTTACATCGCCGGAGCCTTCACGTATTATTTCGGGTTCTTCGCCACTAAGGTCAACTATACTTGATGGCATGCCCGTTAGACCCCCGACCGAAAGCATTAGGTCTACATGCATTCCAAAAACAAGTTTAATTTCCTCAGGGTCAAATATCAATTCACCCCGTCTTGAGGTAACACTGGTGCTTACTATGGGGTTGCCTAATCCTTCGGCCAATTGCATTGCAATCTGGTTGTTTGGTATTCTTATTCCCACGGTCTTTCTTTTTGTCCATAATGCTTTGGGAGCAGTTTTAGCTGCGGGCAGGACGAATGTATAGGGACCCGGTAATAATTTCTTCATCGATTTGTAGGCATAATCAGAAACTTTAGCATACTTGGCTATATCTTTTAAATCAGCACAAATAAAGCTGAATAGCTTAGAGTCGGCTTCATTTTTAATACTGTAAATTCTTTCCAACGCATCTTTATTGAAAATATCGCAGCCTAAACCATATACGGTATCGGTAGGATATATAACCACGCCACCATCTTTTAGAACATCAATTGCCTTGTTGATGTATCTTTGCTGTGGGTTTTCAGGGTGAAGTTCGTAAAATTCCATATTTACCTTGCGACATTTTCGGTAACCTACAAAAGAATTTTGAATAAATCCTAAAAAAGTAATCCTCTTGCAGGCAAAAACAATTTCTTCTTAAAATCAAATTAGCGAACTACTCAATCCCCAGGACTTAACACTGTTTGCTTTATATTCCAAATTTCGATATACTTTTGGTGCTTCTTGTAATTTATTTTGTGCTTTTCTCAAATACAACAATCTTTACAAAAGCAATTTTACTATTAAAAACTATAATAAGATCATTGATTATGTTTGGTTCAGTTTTAACAGGATTGGTATGTGATGAATACAGAGCACGTATTCCGTTCCTGTTATTATCAAAAGCCAGTTTTATTATAGCTCATCTTATCTTCGTTTTAAAGAAAAGACCTTTACCCTACTAACTACCATTTTATCCATACTATTATTTTATCTTTGTAATGCGCAATTTGTGCATTATATAGGAATTAAAGACAGACAAACAAAAAAGAAATCTAAAAATGGAAACAAAACAGAAAGCAGTTGTTGCAGTCAGTGGTGGACTGGATAGTTGTGTTACAGCGGCCATTGCCAGCGAAAAATATGATCTTGCCTTCGCTCACATTAATTACGGGCAGAGAACCGAGAAAAGAGAATTGCAAGCCTTTAATGATATTGCTGATTTCTACGGAATAAAAGATCGACTGGTTATTGATTTTACACACCTTGCTAAAATTGGTGGATCATCCTTAACGGATAGCAGAATGGAAGTTACGGCTGCAGATTTAGAGGCTACAGAAATTCCAACTTCTTACGTACCCTTCAGAAATGCCAATATATTAACAGCATGTGTAAGTTGGGCAGAGGTGCTGGGCGCTGAAGCAATTTTTATTGGAGCAGTTCACGAAGATTCCTCAGGTTACCCTGATTGCAGACCGGACTTTTTTGAGGCTTTCAGAGTAGTCGCCGAAAAAGGTACTAAGACCGAAACGAAGGTAAGTATTGAAACGCCAATTATTCATTTGGACAAAAATGAGATAATAAAAAAAGGGTTTGAGCTAAGTGCCCCTCTCCACCTTACGTGGTCATGTTATCAGGCTGAAGATGAATCGTGTGGAGTTTGTGACAGCTGCGCATTACGTTTAAGAGGCTTTGAGCAAGTTGGAGTTGAAGACCCCATAAAATATAAAATAAGACCATCATATAAATAAAACAAATTAATGAGGGAGTAATGGAAGATAGAAAAAAATTATTAGAGACTTTTGAAAACGCCTACCCTGACAGAGATTATGTAATTGAGCATACGGCGCCGGAGTTCACTTCAGTATGCCCTAAAACAGGACAACCCGATTTTGCCACAATGATTTTGGAATACATTCCTGATCAGCTGTGTGTTGAGTTAAAGGCTTACAAAATTTATTTAACTTCATTCCGTAACGACGGTATCTTTTACGAAAGTGTAACTAATATGATTTTGGATGATCTGGTTGCCGTTCTTCAACCAAGATATATGAGAATTACTGCCGAGTTTAACGTTAGAGGCGGTATTTCTTCAGTTATAGAAGTGGAACATCATAAAGAAGAATCAATTAACTAAACAACTGTTATAAAAAAAGCAAAAAATCTGGAGATGTAATGGCTAAGAAAAAAGTAGTAGTAGAAGCAGCTTGGGCAGAACCTTTCAAAATTAAGGTTGTTGAACCAATCAAAATGACAACAAAAGATTACCGTCTAAAATGTGTTGAAGAAGCAGGCTACAATACATTCTTATTGAAATCAGAAGATGTTTATATTGACTTGCTAACTGATAGTGGTACAAACGCAATGAGTGATCGCCAGTGGGCTGGTATGATGATGGGTGACGAAGCATATGCAGGAAGTAGAAATTTTTATAGCCTGTGGGATAACGTTAAGAAATATTACGGGATGCCGTATTTTGTACCTACTCATCAGGGAAGAGCAGCAGAGCATATGGTTTCCCAAATTCTTATTAAAAAAGGAGATTATGTTCCGGGCAACATGTATTTCACAACAACAAGACTGCACCAGGAGTTAGCCGGTGCTACTTTTGTTGATGTAATCATTGACGAAGCCCATAATCCCGATAGTGAACATCCTTTCAAGGGAAACGTTGATCTTAAGAAATTAGATAAATTGGTTAAAGAAGTCGGCGCAGACAAAATACCTTATATTTGTATTGCTGGTCCGGTTAACATGGCCGGTGGTCAACCGTTCTCAATGCAAAACCTAAAAGATGTTCAAACCTTCTGTAAAGAACACAAAATAAAAATGTGGTTTGATGCTACACGTGCCTGTGAAAATGCATTCTTTATTCAGGAACGCGAAAAAGGATATGCAGACAAAACCATTCCTCAAATTCTGAAAGAAATGTGCTCATTCTTTGAGGGTCTATGGGTAAGTGCTAAAAAAGATTTAATGGTAAATATTGGAGGCATTTTAGCAACCCGTAATAAAAAAGTATATGAAAAAGCAAGAAACATGGTTGTTGTATACGAAGGTCTTCATACATACGGTGGTTTAGCAGGTAGAGATATGGAAGCTATGGCTATTGGTATGGAAGAGATGGTTGAGTATGATAATATCAGAATGAGAGTTAAACAAGTAGAATATGCCGGTAAGCAGTTAGAGAAACATGGTGTTCCAATCGTTAGACCAATAGGCGGCCATGCAATATTTCTTAACGCAAATAAATTCTTGTCTCATTTACCAAAAGAACAATTCAGAGCTCAGACATTAGCCTCAGAAATTTATATTGAGTCTGGAGTTCGTGCAATGGAGAGAGGTGTTGTTTCAGCCGGACGTGATCCCAAAACCGGTGATCATCGTTATCCAAAACTTGAATTAGTACGCTTAACATTTCCAAGAAGAGTTTATACCCAGGCACATATTGATGTTATGGTTGAAGCTATTGTAAAAGTATACAAAAACAGAAAGAATGTTAAAGGTTTAAAAATGACTTACGAACCTGAATACTTAAGATTCTTCCAGGCAAGATTCGATAGATTGAAATAATATTCGTATCTTTGTGAGAAATACATTGAAAGGCTGCAGGGATTCGTAGTTCGAGTCCCTGCATTTTTATATGGACAACCTGACACAAGTGCGAAAATATTTCGAAGAGCAAAAAAAAATGCTCTTCACAAATTCAGAATTATTGAAAGATTCATACAAGTTTTGCGTGAATTATTCAACGCTGGTAGAAGAATGTATTTATAGAATCTCACCCTCTAAACCGGAAAATTTAGTTGTTGTTGCTGCTGGTAGTTTCGCGCGAAGAGAACTCTCCCCTTATTCTGATATAGATATTATGTTTATCGTTTCTGAATTGAAGGGGAATGAGGAACAGATTAATGCACTTGTTACAAAATTTTGGGATTGCGGAATAGAAGTCTCACATACTGTGCGTGACTTTTCTGACATTGAAAGATTTATTACCAACAACCTTGCCTCTTTCACACAACTTCTCGAAACCCGTTATTTAATAGGTTCAAAAAAAATATATAAAGAGTGGGCTGAAAAACTTCACGAGGTTATTACACCAGGGAGTAAAGAGAAACTGATTTACGAGTACTTTGAAGATGTTGAGGCTCGACATAAAAAATATGGCGAATCCCCCAAGGTACTTGAACCAAACATTAAATTTTCAGCCGGCGGTTTAAGGGATCTGCATATTGTTGGGTGGATATATTCCTTGGTTAATAATATATATGAAGTAACTCAGGAAGAGACGACCCATACAGAATATCTGCTGGAACTGTTCAAGAAAGATCAAATTGTATCTTCCAAGGGTATTGGCCGGTTATATGAGTGTTACAAATTTATTCTTGGGGCGAGAAACCTGCTTCATATAATTGGGACTAAGAAAAATGACAGGCTGGAGTTCTCTGCCCAGGAAAAAATCGGTCATTATCTTGGTTACAAAGACGATACTTGGCATGAGTATATGCATAAATATTTTTACTCGGCAGGCATCCTTAATCGTTTCAGTAACACTATGATGAAGAGATTCAAGGATGAGATTTCTTCCCCCATATCTGACTATCTTCTTATTGAAGTTGATAACGATTTTTCTGTTAAAGGAAAAGTTATATACATAAATCACAAAGAGATTGATTTATCCCTTTCTGATATCTTACGGGCCTACTACTACCGTGGACTTTATAATGCACGATTTGAAGAAAGATTACGTTCGGCGATTATTGAAAGAGTCATTGAACTGGACGGGACTCATCCTCAGGAACGTGGTTCTTCGGTTTTCTTCAGGGAGATAATGAACCTTCCCAGAAATGTTGGTAAGACACTTACTTCCATGAATGAAGTAGGTCTATTAGCTGCGTTTCTGCCGGAGTTTAAGGACCTGGTTGGTTTCTTCCAACCCGGTGTATATCATTGCTATACTGCCGATGAGCACACCCTTATTGCCTTGAATAATCTTGAGAAACTTGAAGGCTCTGACACTTATGAAGGTAAGTTGTACGATAGTATAAGGAACAAAGACGTATTATTCCTTTCAGTTTTATTTCACGATATTGCAAAACCCATTTCTGTTTCAGGACACGAAATATTAGGTTCTGAAATTGCCTGTTCCGTTATGGAACGACTCGGTTATGAACATGAAGAGATTGAAGTTGCGAAGTTTCTGGTTAAGCATCACCTTACCATGGAACAAATTGCCTTTAGAAGAAACCTTAACGATCCATCCACGTTAAACGCGTTTCGTGCCATCATTGGTTCGACACGTGAACTTGATCTTTTATACCTTGTTACTTATGCCGACCTTTCTGCAGTTAGTCCACAGGTCTGGACAGGGTGGAAAAGTGATCTGCTTCAGGAATTATATCGCAAAGTTAAAACTATGATTCTGGAACGGATGGATGGTGAAGAATTGCTATCTGTTGCATCGCAAAATATCATTGAGCAGACATTTGACACCGAAGACAAGCAAGTGATGGATCACCTGAAATCAATTAATGATATCGGTTATCTTCAGCAGTTCTCGCAGGAAGAAATTAATGCCCATGTTGATGAAATTGAGAGGGGTTCCGATGTCTCCGTCTTTTTTAAGGAGGAGAGCGATTATACTAATATTACGGTTATTGCCCATGATAGTTACTCACTCCTTTCAAGGTTATGCGGAGCACTTTCTATAAATGACATCAATATTCATGATGCGCGTATATTCACCAGGAATGATAATATAATAATTGATAACTTCAATGTCTCAGATTTTAGAACCGGTGAGGTTATAAAGCCTGAAAACTACGAAAAGATTAAGAGTGATCTTATCTTAGCTGCTGGCAATAAATTACAAATAGCCAAGGAGTTTAACCGGGTAAAATCCAAGTGGTGGAGAATTGAAAATAAATTTTTCAAGCGTGCAGGAAAGATCAAAATTGTTTTTGAAAAACATGAGAAGTATACTATAATTGATGTGTACTCGCCGGACAGACTTGGACTGCTTTATCAGATCACTAAAAAAATGACTGAGTTGGGCGTTTCAATTTCCCTGGCTAAAATATCTACCAAATCGGACGATGTTGTTGATGCATTTTACACGCTTGACCGTAACGGAAATAAAATCTCACCAAACGAGTACGAACTTATCCGGTTCGAAATTACAGAAGCCATTAAAGAATTACTTTAGGAGTTCCCTTGAATTTTATGAATAAAACCAATCCTATTGGTGTGCTGGATTATGCCGATGAAGGCTTACAATATGTTAAAATTATTACTCAACGAATCCCGAACGAAAAAATCATATACTTTAACAACCGGATTGAAGGTGTACTGGATTCAGCTTCGCTGACCGGTTTGGCTGAAGAAGGCGTTGATTTATTAATTAAGAAAAATTCCAAGGCAATTGTTGTTGTAAGCTTGTCACTTGGGAATAATACCCTCGAACACCTCAGAAATAAGTATAAGCAGATTACGTTTATTCCTTTCTTCACGCCAACCGCTGATGTCAGAAACATTGATCATAATCTCGAGGGGATGGGAGTAAGATGTACCCTTGGCGCTCAGGCAAAGCATGAGTTTTATGTTGATGATGAAATTACGTTTACGAATCAGTATGAAAAAGTGATAGGATCAAAACCAGACTATGTTGAAAAAATAAAATAGAACCTGTCTATACCGGCAGGCTGGCGCAGATTTTCAGAATTGTTTTGATAAAAGAATGATAAAAAATATTTTTCACTCAGTCACTCAGTCACTCAGTCACTCAGTCACTCAGTCACTCAGTCACTTTTTCCTCATCTTATAATACGCCACTCCCGCAATAGTCTTGCTATCCTTAATTCTTCCATCAAGAATCATTTTTTCAACTTCATCCAGAGGATATTCAAATACTTCCATATCGAACTCCCCTTCCTCACGGGCATGATCGCCGGCCGTCAGGTCTTCAGCCAGATAGATATGCAGCTCTTCATTACAGAATCCTGGAGTTGTATAGATGCTGCCAAGTTTGGTAACCTTTTGGGTAGTATAACCTGTTTCCTCAGTCAGTTCGCGTGTGGCACAAACTTGCGGGTCTTCATTTATTTCCAGTTTACCGGCGGGCAATTCCAACAGGAATTTATCAAAAGGATAACGATACTGTTTAACCATAACAATTTTTCCATCATCCTTTACAGGCAGAACGACAGCGCCGCCATTGTGCAGAATGACTTCCCTTATTCCTTTATTACCGCTATCGTATGTAATGTCATCAACGCGAATATCAAAAACTCTTCCTCTAAAAATCATTTCCTGTTTATCAACTTTATGATTCATTCTAATCCTTCAATTTTTTAAATAGAAGATGCTAATCTCTAACTTCTGAATTCTACCCCCCAACTTTTCAATATTGCGCCCCAACCTTACATGGGTGTTCAGTAACAATCATTTGGGAAGTGTCAAAACCTTCACTTTTAGCTACATCAAACAGATTGTTATATATCGCCTCATCCAAAACTGGTCTTCTGGCAAGTATCCACAAATATTTTCTACTGGGTGTTCCAACCAAAGCATATTGATAATCTTTGTCCAGTTCAATTATCCAGTAATCACCCTTGAAGGGCCAGAAGAACTGAACTTTCAATTTCGCGTTCCCGGAATTTTCCACAATAAAGGCTTTCCCCTCAACATCATCAATGTCGCCACTGGCACTGTCTTCACGACAGGTATTTGTAACTCTTATCGTTTCCTCATCAATCATTTCATATTCAGCGGTTGTACAAACACATCCTTCCTGAAATTTGTTAGGCAGACGTGCAATTTCGTACCATTTACCCAGGTAACGATTAAGATCAACCTTTTCTACAGTTTTCATGGGAGCGTAATCACCGGAACAACCCAACAAGTAAAAAGTAAAAAGTAAAAATGCAAAAGGGAAAAAGAAAAGAGAAATAGATTTTTTCATGACGAATCCTTTGATTTGTTTTTGTTGGGAATATAGAAATGAGAACAAAAAAAAGAAGGCTGGAATTTCTTCCAGCCTCATTAAAATAAATTTTATTTTTTGTAATAAGGTATTAATTCGTGTCCGAGAAATTTCATAACAGCAGTTATAACTCCCAGATCATCCATGTATCCGAAAAGGGGAGTTAAGTCAGGAATGGCATCAATGGGAGAAATAAAATAAATAAGCGCAGCCGCCACAATGGCTTTTCTGTGCCAGCTAACATAATTATCCATCATATACTTGTATAGCGCAACTATATCATGCGCAAATGATATCTTTTTCCCAACTCGCTGAACTTTTTCCCAGAGTCTTTCATCAACGTAACGAAGGTCTCGCTCAATTTCTTCACGCGATCTCGGTTCTGTATCTGTTTCTTCAAACTGGCTGTACAGATCATCAGCTTCTAATTTAAACTCTTCACTCATTATTACCTCACTTTATGTTGTTCGAACCAATCAAATGTGTTCTTCCACCAGAAACGCGCGTTTTGAGGTTTCAGCACGAAATGTGTTTCTTTTGGGAAATAAAGAAATTTACTATCTACATTCATCTTTTGCAAGCTCGTAAATAATTCAAATGCCTGTCCTTCGGGCACTCTGAAATCCATTCCGCCGTGGATAACCATCATCGGAGTCTTAAAGTTATCAACGAACATGTGTGGTGACCACTTTTCATAAATATCGCGGCTTTCCCATGGAGCGCCATGGTATTCCCATTCTGGGAACCACAACTCTTCGGTTGTTCCATACATGCTTGTAAGGTTGAATACACCATCATGGCATATAAGAGCGTTGAATTTGTCATTATGACCTTCAATCCAGTTTATCATGTAACCGCCGTATGAAGCGCCGGTTGCGAAGGTGTTTTTGGCATCAATAAATTTATAATTCGCAATCGCGTGATCGTAAGCGTTCATAAGGTCAACATAAACTTTGCCGCCCCAGTCGCCTGAAATTTCGTCACAGAATTTCTGTCCATAACCAACTGAACCGCGAGGATTAGGAGCAACAACAACATAACCCATGGAAGCAAACATTTGAGTATTCCAACGATAGTGAAAATTATCATCCCAGTGACCCTGCGGACCGCCATGAATCAAAAAGATCATTGGATAAGTTTTATTCTCATCGAAGAAGGGTGGTTTAACCAATAAAGATTGGACTTTAGCGCCTTCCGCTCCTTCGCTCCAGAATGTTTCTACTTCATTCATCTCAAGCTGAGAGAGTAATTCTTCGTTCATAGAAGTGATTTGTGTTTCTTTGCCGCCATCAACTGATACCATAAAAACTTCCTGAGGCATATAGGATCTTTGCTGTAGGAAGAAAAGATTATTGCCGCTTGAGCAGAGATTTAATGAACCATTAACTCTTTTTTCAAGTACCAAAGTTTCTTCAGCTGATTCAATATCAAGTTTATAAATGGATTCATTGATTTCGTTAGCCGCTATCAGGTAAACTGATTTGCTGTCTTTTGCCCATACGATTTGACTGTATGAATGATCGATTTTTTGTGATACATAATTCAGCTCGCCAGTAGCTCGGTTGTAAAGAGTAAAGCGCTGCTTGTCAGCTTCAAAGCCGGCACGTTCCATTGATAGGAAAGCGATATATTTTCCGTCAGGTGAGTAAACAGGATTTACATCATTCCCGCCGCTTTTACTGATGCGGGTGTATGGTGTTTCTTTACCTTTCTGAACATCTTCAAATTTGATAACAAAAATATCATTATTAGTGTTTGTAGCAATTACCTTTTCGGTATTCATAGTAAATGTAACTTCTTTACTATCTGGTGAAAAGCTATAATCATCCGAGCCGCCTAGTGCCAATGGAGGACAGTCGGTTTTACTGAATAGCATCAAGTCGTTGTATTCGCCGGTTGCTAAATCCAGTAAGAAAATATGACTTCTTTTGGGACCGCGCCAGTCATCCCAGTGACGGTACATTAGTTCTGTAAATACTTCTGCTTCAACAGGATCGTTAGCCTTTGCTTCGTCCAGTGCCTTGTTCTCTTCTTGTGTGGCTGCTTGCGGCCAAACCATCGAAGTGAAGAGTGCCTTTGTTCCGTCAGGTGAATATTCAAATCCCGAGGCACCTGTGTAAACATCAGTCAGCTGCTTCGAGTTGTTGCCTTCGTAATCGCACGTCCATATCTGTCCGCCGAATGAATATGCTATCGTTTTCCCATCCGGTGAAAAGACAGGACTGCTTTCATTTTCGGGCGAGTTTAAAAGTGGACGAAGATTCTTTCCGTCTGCGTCAATGAGATAAATATCTTTTTGACCCTTGTTTTCTTCCATACTGTATGTCTGCACTGTAAATGCAAGTGTTTTACCGTCGGGGGAAACAGCCAGGTTGCTAACACGTTTCATAGTCCACATATCATCGACCGTTATTGGTCGTTTTTTCTGGGCTGTAATACTTAGTACCATAGCCAATACTAAAAATAAGCCTAAGATTGCTTTCATTATTTCCTCTATGTGTGAAATGTAATTGAGCATGCAATTTAGTAAGAATAGAGGGGAGGGTCAAACGTCAAATATTAGATGAAAAGGTTAGGTCAATTGTCAATTGTGAATGGAAAACGGGAAACACATAAAAACGTATAAACGTTAAGACGAAGAGACGGAAAGATTGAAAGACAAAATAAAGTAGAATTAAAATCTTGCTCCTGATCCACTTTTGTTCATTGATGGCATAATCGTGGGAATACATATGGGGAAGCCTGAGCTTCCCCTGATCAATTTACAACCTAACTTCCACACCAATACTAAAAGTAACCATATCAGTTTTTGATTTTCTCGGATAATATTTTACATTCCCAGTACTCCTGGTAACTTCAACATCATCTTTTGTTAAGTATTCAGCTTCCGAGCCATTAAGGTATCTTACCTTAAGATCAAGAAATATGTCGTTATCATCATATTCAGGATCTGAGAGCAGTATTTTCAGCCCGCCGCCGGCACCGTAGCTGAAGGCAAAATCATCATAGGTAATATCAGAGAAGATTACCTCGTCATTATAATCGCTGCTTACATCTGTTTTGGTAAAGTAATAGGCAAACCCGCCATATCCCTCAAGATATGGACGAACCATTCCCATCATAGGTGATATCTGAAATACAAGGTGGGCATTTGCCATGCTGTTCATTCTTTCTACTTCAACGCCAATATCAGGAATTGTATTACTAAACGGACGATATTCGGTTGTGGCAGAATAAAAGAGAAATCCTGCGTCAATACCAATTCCAATTGGTGAGTATCTATCAGGATTTTTTAACATAGCCTGAACCTGTAAACCATAACCCTTATTTGGATGGGCCTGCTCAAATTCCCCGCGCGGAGAACCCAACATTAAAGAAGCGCTTAGTGATTGGGAAATAATTTCCGTTGATAAGAATAGTGCTATCGTAAGATAAAGTGTAAATTGTTTCATTTTGTACCCCCCTCGTTATAAAAAATAAAGTGCCTTTTTATTTTGTCTCCTCTATAGGCAATATCAGTGCCAATATGAATATGGAGAAATTATGGTGTTTTGAGTCACAATTTAGGATTGATGGAGTATTGAAGAACTGTAATGTATAGAAAAGAGGACAGATGGGGGATGAGAAAACGTGAGATGTGAAACGTCAAACGTAAAAATGGAAAGACGGGGAAACGTTTGGACAAGAAAAAAACTACTGCGTCGAGACAATCTTGATCCTGCTCATGCTCTCGATCGTGATCGTCTTTATCTTTTTACTGGTTCATCCCAATATACATACCCCCAAAGTAAGGGATAAGCCATATTAGCCAAACTACAAGGCTGTACTTGTGGAATTTCTTTCGGGTTTCCTCATCATTTCTATTAACAACAATTGTTGCCCAAACGGCGTGAATGAGCATTAACCAGAGAGCCAGCTGCCCGGTTAGCGTGTGAGGTTCTAAAATATCAAAGGGTCCGTTTGCCAGTCGGTGCATTGCAAGTGTTCCTGATACATCAAAGAAAAACCCGATCCAGAAGGCTAGCAAATGCCACTTTTTCAGATATTTTGATAAGCGTTCCGACCAGACACCAAGCGTGTAAAAGAATAGCGCCAGAGTGATTAAAACTGTGGAAATTATGGTTAGTGTTGGCAAAATCTTCCCCCTCTTATGCTGAGTTATAAAATAATAAAGAAAAATTGGTTTTCAATATTATTTTCAAAAATCATTCAAAAACTAAAAACATTAGTAAATTAGATCAGTCTAATTACAATCAATAGATCAATTTTTTGGCACGGAAGGCCGTTTATTCTTTTTATAGGAGATGAAACCATGAAAAAGAAGATTGAGCATATTACCTTTGTACTATTGATTGTTGGCACAGTGGGACTTTTAATGAATGAGTTCTTCCTGGAATGGGGAATGTCTGGTACTTTTCTGTTTGCGGTCTTTAATGTGGCCGGACTTGTGGGTTTCTGGTTTTTGTTCCTAGACCAAAAGCAGTAGTAATAAGATCCATTTTATTCCACCTTTATAGTAGTGAGCATAAAAGAATGAAAAACAATAATCCTGATGTACTTAAAAGATTTGTAAGTAAAGGAGTATTCCCTTATCAGTACGCCTTCACCTTACTAATTCCACTAAGAAATATTTTTCTCTCACCAAAACAGCTAATAAATAGATTGATGCTGAAAGAAAATTATACCGTTCTGGAGATTGGTCCGGGTCCAGGATATTTCAGTATTAAGATTGCAAAAGAATTATCGAAAGGGAAGTTGGTTCTTGCTGATATTCAGCAGAAGATGCTCGATTATGCCAGAAAGCGGATAGAGAAGAAGGGGCTGAAAAATGTTGAGTTTAAATTATGCAGCGGGGAAACCCTGGATTTTGAGAATGATTATTTTGACAGAGTTTTTATGGTTACTGTTATCGGGGAAATTGAAAAGAAAGATGAGTACCTAAAAGAAATATACCGCGTTCTTAAAAAGGGTGGAATCCTTTCTATCTCCGAACTTGCAGGTGATCCTGACAAAATTGAAAAAGAGGATTTGAGGGAATTGATTGAACCAAAGGGTTTTAAACTGACCCATCAATTTGGCAGTAATAAAAACTATACTCTTAATTTTACTAAAATCTAGAATCGGTTATTCAAAGGCTGAGGAGAACGAATGAAATTTATATGCACTTTAATTGCCGTAACGGATATTAAACGATCACGAGAGTTTTATGAGAATGTTCTTGACCAGAAAGTGAAGTATGATTTTGGAGAGAATATCACCTTTCACGGGGACTTTGCCATTCATCTTAAATCGCACTACAAAGAACTAATTGATTCGAGGGAAATAGTTTCGGGTGGCAATAATTTTGAACTCTATTTTGAGTATCATAAAGTTGATGAGATAGCAGAAAAGCTTAAAAATGAGAATGTTGAATTTGTACACGAGGTAAGAGAACAGCCCTGGCGTCAAAAGGTCGTTAGGTTCTACGACCCAGACAAAAATATTATTGAAGTTGGTGAGTCTCTGGAGTATCTATCCTACCGATTGAATAAAGAGGGTAATAGCAGTGCCGACATAGCCAAGATTATTGGTTTACCAATAGAGTTTGTTGAAGAATCTATAAAGACTTACTCATGATTATTATCATGAGTAAGTCTTAGTCTTAATTCCCATTCTTCTTCTTCAAATAATCAGGATAGTGGAATCTTACCAATCCCTGACTGGTTGCAAGCCAGATTTTTCCATCAGAGTCAATATCCACAGAATAGATTAAATTAGCTTTCATTTGAGTATTAGCACTATTGTATGCCTCAACAAGAGTAAGGTCTCTGTTATACTTAAGGAGACCAATATCAGAAGCTACCCAAATATCCTGGGCTGTAAAATGGAGATCGTATATCGTATAGTTTACTTTTTTTACTTTCAGCTCAAGGTTTTCGTATAAACAGAGTCGGTCTTCTTCAGTTAGAAAAAGCACACTTTCATCCGGGTTGTTATCGGGCAGAACTCTGGCCATTTTAAAATATTCCGAAGGCATTAAAAGATTATCAGGATAGAATCTTTTCCACTCTGTACTGCCTCGTCTTTGAATAACAAGTCCGATGCTTGCCGCAGCAACGGTATACCAGTAGTTGCGATCAACAGACAAAATAATATTAGAAAGGAGTACTGAGTTCTCTCTTCTGTTGTTTTCCCAATGCCCGTCAAAAAAAACTTGAGATAAGCCACTGTATTTGGTTCCTATTATTGCCTCATGCCCGTTAATTGCCACAATAGCTGTAATATGATCAGATGGCAGGGGAGAATTATTCATTGTGTAGATTGTCGTTTGTCCGTAAATGATTTTAGCCACACCAACAGTAGTGCCAACCCATACATTATCATCCTTTACGCTCAATGCCGTAATATTGTCTGCAGGAAGCCCGCCATTGTTAACGTTATAGATTTCCCAGTTATGGTTATTAAGGTGTGCTAAACCCATATCTAAAGTGCCAGCCCAAACTGATTTTCCTTCAACTTCAACCTGCGTAACATAATTGGAGGGAATGGATGAATTTTGAGTGTTATAGTACAACCAAATTGTCGTGTCTTCAACGGCGCCATAAATAGTTTTGGTGCTGTTGCTTACCAGCCCAATATCCTTTATAAAGCTTCTGCAGCCCGGCTTCTTAAAGGTGATGTTGTGCTTACCTGGTATAACATTAGTAAGTAAAGAAGGGGTAAACAATCCTGTTGATGTGTCATCTACAAAAATTTCTGCACCTGCTGGGACCGAAATGCAGTCTATATTTGAATAAAACAAGGGGTGTTGATAAGAATCAATATCAATTGATACCGATTCCCCTTCTATAATAGTAACGTTAATAGTAGTATCAATATAAAGTTCATGTTTTAATCCAATTTCATACTCGCCGGCTGCTAAAAAGAAAACGCTATCGGGGGTAGATTTTCCCTGAATTTTGCCGTTAAGATAAATATCATAATCAACAGGAGATGAATTTATGAATAGCGATGCCTGCGGTACTTCAGGGTCGGGAGGTGAAACGGATACTTCCTGATCGCATGACACGAATGATATAGTAAACAATAAAATTATAACCAGATGAAGACTGAATTTCATTTTCCCCCCGGGGAAGTAAGTTTATAAAAATCTACGCCCCCAATATTACGAATTTGTTTCTTTATAAAAAAAGCCTCGAGGAAAATGATTCACAAAGAAACAGGGTAAAATTAATAGCGGGTTTTTCTAAAGTCTACGATATCCCTGTTTCCTGATTTTCCCGGCCTCCATGATCCTGAAGAGATTCGGTGTTTTTCAAATGCCCGCCTGAGAGTTGAATGTTGTATTGTAAAAATAATTTAAGAAATATTATTCGACTATTACTCGTGGTAAATTATCAGGCAATCGTGTTAATAACTCGTAATTTATATGTTCAGTCATCTCTGTAAATGAATGGACGGTGATTACCCGCTCACCCTGTTCGCCAATCAGTACTACTTCGTCTCCAATTTCTGCTTCAGGTATATCTGTGATACCAACAATAATCAGGTTCATGTTAACGGAGCCCAAAACATTAGCCCACTGACCTTTAATAAGTACGTGCCCGGAATTACTTAGAGATCTTGCAAAACCATGGGAATAACCGACCGGCACAACACCTACTATCATATCCCTTTGAGCTTGAAATTGATTTCCGTAACCGACAAACTGCCCTCTTTTAACTGATTTCTTACTCATTAGTTTACTTTTCCATGAGATAATTCTTTTAAGTGGATCCAGGTGAAGTTTGTGTTTTGTCATATGATCAATGAAGGTTTCCGGGCTAGGCCAAAAACCATACATCAGTATTCCAATACGCACAAAATCATTTCGCATTTTTGGATATGAAATTGTAGCCGCTGAACTTGCCGTGTGATATCTATTGGCTATTATATTCTTTGCACTCATTAGTTTTACAAAATCTTTAAACTGTTTATTCTGGTTATGGATTCTAACATAATTGGCTATACTTTCTGCGCCGGCGTAATGGGTGCAAATGCCATCGATGATTAGAGACTCACGATTATCGATTATAGTTTGGCAAATATTGTTGATCTCTTTTTTATTTATTCCAACTCTGTTCATTCCGGTTTCAACTTCTAGATGAATAATAGCAGGTTTGGATACTTTTTTAGAATATTTGATGGCTGCTTCAAGACGTTCCCTGTTAAAAACGTAAAACTGTATTTCGTTTTCGATGGCCCACTCAATTTCAGGTTCATCAATCCACCCCATTATCATGATTTCGGAATTGGTAGAATTATGCAGCCAAATGCGATAGGCTTCATCGGAACTGTAGACCGAAAAGTGATTTATTCCACACATTTCAGCCACATCTATAAAAGACTCTATACCATGTCCATAGGCGTTTCCTTTAACAACGCATGATATATCCACATCCTTGCCGATGATATTTTTGATGTAATTGTAATTACTTTGTAATGCACTTTTGCTTAACTGAATAGTTGAGGAATGAAACATTCTTTACTCCGGTCTAATTTTAACTTTGCCAAGAAACATGGTAGTTGTGAAATATATTATCAGAGAACAGAATACACCGAATACTGTTGGTTGAAGTGTTTCGTTGTTGAAAAAAATCATATAAATAATAGTTAGAACAATTGATCCGACCATAGTAATGAATACATTTCTGTTGAGAGTTGGATTTTTCTTCTTACTAAATACTCCAATTAAAATTGGAAGAATTATTGTTGGCGCCCAAACGGAGTATGTTAAAAGTAGCAGATCGATTATATTAGGGACTGCCAGGGCAAGTACTATTCCTGAAATGCCGAGAATAACCGAGCTTGCTCGGGCTATCTTGAGACCACGTCTGGGATTGACATTATTCTTTGCGAAGTATTGTTCATAAAAATCCTTAGTAAAAATAGCAGTTGTTGAGTTTAATATTGAATCAGCTGATGACATAACGGCACTCATTAAAGCGGCAATTATAATTCCTCCTATAACAGGATTATGCAGTTTAAGAATTACATGAGGCAGTGCCTGCTCAGGGTCTATGTTGGGAAAATTAAATTTTGCATAGAGAGAGATAAAAAACAACAAAATAGGAAAAGTTAAGAGAAGGAATAAACCGGCTCTGAATATACCTTTTTTAGTTTCCTCGATATTTTTGCCAACGCAAAAACGGGTTGCGTAGCCGGGGGCAAATGTCTCACCTAGTAAAAAGGCCAGAAAAGTTGAAATAAGAAAAATGTATCCTTTGCCGCCGTCAATTTGAAAAAAAGTTTTTGGAACTTGTTCCATAATTTCAGTTGTGTGGGCAAATATATCGGGCGCAACCATTATGGCTGTAATGATGAATCCTGCCATAAGGATAATAAACTGATACACATCGGTATAAATAACGGCAAGTAATCCACCAGCAGTACTGTAAAGGATAACAATACTGCCGCCAATTATAACAGCAACATCGTAAGGTATTTCCGGCATCATAGAGTTAATGATTTTACCAAAAGCGACCATCTGAGCACCCAGAATACCAACAGAAAAAACAAGTGAAAGTATAAAGGCGACAAAACGATTTTTTCTATCGAACCGGTGTTCAAAAAACCCTGCAACAGTATAAAGTTTGGCTTCTCTGAAATATGGAGCCACATACTTGGCACTGAACATAAATTGAAAATACCATCCGGTTATTACAACCAGCATTAGTATTCCCCTTTCGTAGGTTTTACCAATTGCACCAATTGAAGAACCACCTCCAATTACAGTTGCACTCATAGTTGCCAGAAGAAGGAACCACCCGATGTTTCTTCCTGCTACGAGAAAATCTTCGTCATCCTTAATCGCTTTTGACTTACTTACACCCTTAATAATTATTAAGGCAAAATAGATGATGATTATCGAGTATTGGATAATTGGATATTCCACGCAGTTTCCTAAAAGATATTGTTCAGATGATTTCCACAGTCTAATATGGCAAGTTGTCCAAACGGAGCGAGTTTTTCATCCAGATCTTTTGTTTCGATGTAATATGTTTTACAGCCATTCCAATGAGAATTAATCCATTGGTTAATAATAAGAGGAGAGTACCACATTGAACTGTAACCACGATAAGTTTTAATATTACCAGTTATGTTAACAGCTCTTACTTTTGTTGGCGCCCTTGTCAGTTTATAGTCCTCCTCAGCCAGTAAACCATTCTGGTCATAAATATCGCAGTAAGTATCCTTGGATAAATTACCAAATGCCTTAAGCTCTTTTGGAAGCATTTTGTATTCAGAGGAAGTGTAATTGGTAGGCTCCAGCCATTGGGGTTGCCCGGTAACCTGCATAGCAGATTCGTAAATATTCAGTGCATAGTCTTCAATATAATTATTGGAGTAGCATGAAATGATTCCAATTCCATTAGCTTTTTCTACAGCTTTTCTCATTGAAATAAATAACTGTTGTGCTCCCTCGTACCCCTGAAGCGTGCCAATAGAATTATTGAGATTTACCAGAATGGGGATTGATAGATCATTTTCCTCTTTAAGGTCGAAGGCCGATCCTAATTCAAAGGTCATATTAAGTCTTTTAACAATGTCCTCATCCATTCCTGATAGTTTCGACTCTGCCATTTCCAGAGCTCTTTTTGAAATATCGATACCATGTATATGATTCAAATTAAATGGAAACTCCTCATTCATAATCTTGTTATGGTAATGTTCAGGAATTCTTCCCGCTCCGGTGCAGATATCAACAAGTTTTATGGGTTTATTTCCTTTTTCCGTTAACTCCATTAGAATTTTGTCTAACAATTGTTCTTCAAAATTTTCATACGCAATAATATCCGGATGCCCGCTAAGCACACTCTTTTCGGATTCGTCTGCAATATTATCCCAAAGCAAAATGTCACGATTCACCTGTTTGTCTAAATTTATACTCATATAATCCTCCAATACATCAAGAAACAATTACGAATCAAGTAATAGTCTTGGTAATATATTTTGAATTCATTAATCTGGCTGTGGCCATGTAATTGGGTTTAAAATGAAGCAGATCGCCCACTTTGTAACCATTTCTGTTGTTCCCTAAATCGAATACTGTCATATCTGAAGTTGTACCAACGAATTTAACCGTCTGGTCGAAGAGAGTAAGGTCGCTTACTTCAGCATCGATACTTCCAAAATCGACAATAGCTTTGAAGGTAAATTTTATATTGTTTTCATCGTAATCCGCCGCATGCCCTACATTTGCTTCACTAATAACTCCGTCAGGAACGTTTTCCTTTCTTTCCAATTCAATTATTTCGCCGGAAAAATCGAAAGCGTCAATAGCCAGATTTCTGAAGCGACTTCCGTCTTGGAGGTTAATGCCATGAAATGCCGTTTCGCCAATGCGGAAATGATTAATCTCTTTCGGAAATTTTTTGGTGATGATTGGCAGCGCAATTGAACTACCTCCCGAGACCAATGGGATTTTTTTTTCAAATTTTAACTCAAGCAGCATTTTGTACAGGCTAAGTTGAATAAGTTTATCATATGTCGGTTCAATTCCATACATGCAGCCAAGGTTTGTTCCAAGTCCGATAACATGGATGTTTTCCAGCTCAAATATTTTTTCGTAAAATGAAAGTATTTTATCCCGCAAAACCCCTTCGCGCAGCTCACCAAGTTCTATCATTACTATTACTTTGTGAATTTTTCCAAGTGCTTTTGCTGCTTTGTTAAGCTCAATTATAGTCCTTGATGAGGAGTTAAGTGAAATATCAGCACATTCAACAACCTGTTTTGCAAACTTAATTGCCGGTGGCTTAATATAAATTGTTTCGATATTCGGAGAGATTTTCTTAATAGTTTTTAGGTTGCTAAGACGTGCATCCCCAATTGAATGAAGACTTTTAAGGTAATTGTCACTCAAAAGTTTTTCGAGCACAATATTATCGCCCATGGCCATCTTGGTTATCAAAGACCATTGGATGTTCTTTGATTTCAGAAATTTATCAAGCTTTTTAACGTTAGAAATTATTTTTTTTGTATCAACTTTTAGCGTTGCCATTTATTTGGCCTCTTTGGAAAATCGCATTTCAGCGTATTTATTTGTAAAACCGATTCTTTCATAAAGTCTTTTTGCGGGATTGTCATGCTCAACATGTAGTTTTACATCTCCATCGCTAATTTCCAGGGCTTTTTCAATCATCTTTCTGCCGAGTCCTTTGCCCCGCAAAGACGCATCCACAGCCACATATACAAGTATGTTTTGCGGAATGTAGCCTTCCATGCCGGTTTTGTTCATTATTACTGCTCCGACTATTTTGCCCTCATAGTAACCCACTAGTACTGATCCACCCATACCTTCACTTTTTGAAAAGGCATATTCTACACAATTTTTAATGGCGGATTTTGGATCTCCGAAGTTGTCCAGGTGAGTATGTAAAAAATCTACAAGTTCATCGGTAGAAATGAATTCGTTCATTTCGTTTTTTGAGAAAAATGCTTTTATTGTTAGCATAATTGCCTCATTTTTTTTAGTTAAAAATTACTCTAAGGTTGCTAAAGATTTATCAGAAATATTTGTAGGATTGGTATTCACTTAGAAAAAAAGTGAAATAATTTAAAGATGATACCATGTGTTTTCTATAGGAAAAGATAAAATAATAGCTCGATATTGTTTGAGTTATTACAAAAGTAAGCATTTCTTGAGCCAATGTAAAATCCACAGAATTTGTGTTGTTTCCAGATGAGGCAACCAGGTACTTAAAAGAAGTATTTTTAAGAAAAAAGATAATTTTTAAAACCTAAGGTTTTTGCCCGACGTTTGAAGCGTGATAATATAAAAAACCCTCTTAGCGGGGGGTGCCTCGAGGGTTTATCAAATGAGAAGGTTATAACTTCACTTCCCAGTTAATTCCATGCCTTATTTATAACGAATTATCACCTAGTAAAATTCCTGTAAGTCGTTTCAATTCCGTTTCGTAATTTTTCGCATTGTATTTGGCTGATGAAATGTTATTCTTTGCCTGAATCAATTTTAACTGTGCCTGTCTGAATTCAGTGTTTGTTATTTTTCCCAAATCGTAAAGCTCTTTTGTTCTTGCAAAATTTGCCTCAGCGGCCTCAAGGTTACCGGTTTCCATTTCAAGTATCGTTCTGCTATCACGGTAACTTTGATATGCACTAATCACTTCGTTATTAATTTCTTTTTTGGTCTGATCGTTCAACAATTTGCTGTTATCCAGCATTATTTCTGCGTTCTGACGCTGAATATTATCACGGAAACCGTTAAACAGGTTGAAGCCCAGATTCAAGGTAGTTGTGAATGATTTGTTCGGGTCATCAAAAGCAATTTGAAAGTCATCGTATAAACCATTATATCCGTACGATGCTCTAAGTGATAGTGTCGGGAAGTAATTTGAGTAGCTTAAATTCACATCCTGTTCAGCTAGCTTGATATTGTTATCCGAAATTAATTTTTCAGTGTTATTCCTCTCAACCATTTTAAGCATTTCAGATATTGTGGGAAGTGAATCGAAAGCAACTTCCGATACAACAGTGAAATTAAGATATATCTCTCTGTTCAGGATAATATTCAAGTTCTGTTTTGCCTGAGATAGGAATGTTTTTGTATTGATATAATTAACGCTGTCAGCATTGAAATCGACTCGTGCATTCAAAAAGTCAATTTTCCCGACCTGCCCAAATTCCATCTTTTTTTCCGTTCTCAATAAGCGCTCATTTGAAATGCCCAGAGCCTCTTCGGCGGTTTTTAACAGGTCGTTTGCACGGGCAACATTGTAGTAAGAAGCTATAACGCTGTTAACCACAAGTTCCTTCTGCTGCTGGTTTTGCAGAGTTCCATTCTCTGCTTTTTTCTCGAGTTTATTATAATTGTAAAACCTGCTAAGGCCATCAAACAACATAAGGTTAGCTGATATATTTGCGGAATTGGTTGTGCTTTTAGTGGAAGTCTTAATTCCGTTAACATTCAATTCCTGATCATTGTACATGGATGTTCCGGTTAAGTCAACCGTTGGAAGGAATCCAGCATTACCAATACTAAAGTTATTATTAGTTATATCTTCGCTGTTCTTTGTAATTTGTAGATAGTTGTTATTGTTCAAGGCTAGTTTTACTGCCTCATCAAGAGTTAACAATTCCTGCGCGAAGGATGTGATTGCGAGCAGAATTGTTAGTAATAATATATACAAAAACTTGTCTTTCATTTTTCCCTCTAAAATTTCTAATTGTCAGTATCCATTGATGCCAGTGATCTTTGTTCAATTATCATTGGCTCTGCCTCTTCCGCTGTTAACTTTTTACCGGAGATTAATGATCTGAATGCGCGTAACAATTTGTTATTCAAAACCAATAGTGCCGGAAGCATGATCAGGGTAAGAATGGTGCCAAAGAGCAAGCCATATGCAACTGATATCGCCATAGGAGATAAGAACTGCGCCTGGATGCTTGTCTCGAATATGAGGGGCGCCAAACCAGCAATTGTGGTTATGCTTGTAAGAACAACCGCTCTGAATCTACTTATGCCTGCATTATATAAGGCTTCCTTGAAGCCCATCCCATTTTGCAGAAAGCGATTAAAAGCCGCGACGTAAACCAGGGAATCATTAATCACTATACCTATCAGGGCAATTGTGCCAAATAGTGAGAGAATACTAATAATGTAACCCTGGAAGAAATGACCCCAGGCCACACCAATAAGGGCAAATGGTACAAGTGTGTAAACAACACCAGCTTGTGAAAACGACCTGAAGGTAAATACAACCAGCAGGAACATTAAGAGAAGCATTGGCGGTACCACACGAATCATTGAGCTCATGGTCTTTTCGTTTTCTCTGCTCTCACCATCAAATTGGAATCGAACATCAGGGTAATCAGTATTAATAATAGGCATTATGTCTGTTCTGATTTTATTTAGCATATCAGGGACCGAGATATTGCTATTTGCGATATCTGCTTCAACCTTGATAACTCTTTGCCCATCCAGATGGAATATAGACATTACTCCCCTTTCTATGGTAAGGTTTACCAGTTCGCCAAGGGGGAATTCCCGGCCGTCATTTAATCGGATTCGCATATTTTCAAGTTGGCTTATACTTGCTCGTTCTTCTTCGCCATATCTAACCCAGATTCTCACCTCATCAATTCCGCGTAAAACGCGCTGTGCTTCCTGACCAAAAAATCCGCTTCTTACCTGCGACATAACCTGAGTTGTAGTTAATCCCATAGAATAGGCTTTCTCTTTTAAGGTAAGCGAAACCTCCTTCATACCCCGTGGATTGTTATCAATCACATCTTTCAGTTCTTTATATCTTCGCAACTCGGATTTCAATTTCTCCTTTGCCTGTTGAAGTTGATCAAGATTATCACTTTGCAGTGAAATTGATACAGGCATGCCCCATCTGCCGCCGCCGCCTATCTGAAGTTTTTCAGCATCTTTAATCTCGCCAATTTCCTTTCTCATCAATTCCCGTATTTCCATATTAACTAAATCACGCTGCTCACTGTCAGTAAGGGTTACCCTCAAAGCGCCCTGGTGAGTGCCGGGACCAACCTGACTACTGATAGATTCCACAAGTCCAATTTTATCCGGATTCTCGGCACGGTAAACAGAGTCCATTCTTAAAACATCATTTCCCATCTTGGATACAAGTTCATCAGTGATGAAGTCTCTTGTTCCGGCTGGCATTTCCAGGGTTACGTTTATGTTGTCGAATTCTATGTTAGGGAAAAAAGTGGTTTTGATAACACTCCCTCTTACAGCGCCAATTGTAATTATTAATAATGCTACCGGTATGGAAATAGCAATCCATGGATGGCTGATAGAAAACTTTAGTGCAGGTGAATATAGTCTGTCTCTAAAGAAAAAGAGAACATCTTCGGCTTTTTGAAGAATAATGTTTTTCTTGTTGTCTCTTGACTGCAGTGCCTTTGAATGAGCAATATGCGCCGGCAGAATAAATATTGCCTCGACAAGTGAGAATAAAAGAGTACCGGCGACAACAAAAGCTATATCGCCAGCGTGGTCACCAATACCGCCTTCCATAAAGAAGAAGGTCATAAATATTAAAACAGTAGTTAAAACAGCAGAAGTTACAGCTGGCAGAACTTCCATAGTGCCATTTACTGCAGCCTTCATTGGGCTTTCACCACGTTCGAAATGTTGATAGATGTTTTCGGCAATTACAATTCCATCATCCACCAGAATACCAATTACCAGAATCATAGCCATTAGTGAAAGTACGTTAAATGTTAATCCGTACATGGGACTGATCATAAACATACCGGCAAAGGAAAGTGGAATGGATAAAGCCACCCAGAATGCCATTCTCGGGTTTAATGAAAGCCCAAGGAAAAGTACTACAAGGAAAATACCAAGTATACCGTTGGTTGAAAGAATATCTATACGCTGTTTGATGATCTTCGATCCATCTCTTAAAATGTCAAGCTGTACATTGTTATGTTTTTGGTTGAATTCTTCACGATACTCTTTTACAATTTCCGCGATCACAAGAAGATCTTCATCATTGGTTTTTGATAAGTCGATTGTAAGAGCTGGTTTACCATTAAAGAAAACTCTGTTCGGATCCTCCGCCCAGCGGTCGATAACATCCGCTACATCCCTCAATCTAATTACAGTTCCATCCACGGAGGTTTTTATCACGTGATTTTTAAGATCTTCGGCATAGTAACCTTTATTATCGGCACGGATTAATAATTCTTCGCGATTACCTTTAATTTTACCGCCAGTAATTTTCAAGTTTGCAGCGCCAATGGCTTTTGCTACGGCGTCAAAGGTTAGGTTGAACTTTCTTAAATCATTTTCTCTAAAGCTGATTTCAATTTCTTCATTGGGGAACCCGGAAAGGGACAATTTGGAAATTCCATCTTTTGCCAGCAGTTCTCGTTCAATTCGTCTTGCATAAGTTTTTAAAGTAACAAGATCAACATCACCATGAAGCGCGAGTGCAATAACAAACTCCCGGGCTTCATTTTTATAGACGTTTATTTTTTCCATTCCAACAGGGAATGAGCTTACTTTATCTACTGCATTCTTAACTTCCTGAAGCAAAACGTTGGCGTCGTATCCATGCCTGATTTCAACACCGATGGATACAGCATTCTCCCGAGAAGAGGAAGTAATACGTTCAATACCTGTTACACCTTTCAGGTTATCTTCAATCTTAAGAGTTATGCCTTCCTCAATTTCTTCAGGGGAAGCGCCGGGATAAATTGCGCTGATTGTTATAGAGCGTGTTGGTTCCTGAGGAAAAAATGTTGTTCTGATTCCCGTAAAAGTAAAAATACCAAAGACAAATATGAGTGCCAGAATTGCATTACCGAGAACCGGGTACTTTACAAAATGTTCAATTATTTTTTTCATAGAATCGGTTCCTCTTAATTCAAGGTTTCTGGATTGGCTGGGATTATCGCTGTAAAATCAGAATGTTCTGAGAGCACTTCATCGTTTTCTTCAAGTCCTTTTACATATATGTTATTGCCTAGTGATTTAACAATCTCAACTTTACAAGGGGAAGCCGAGTTGTCCTTTAGCACATATACTTCGTCTTCCTGATTAACCGCGCTTCTAGGAACTATTGAAACATTCTTCAGCTCACCACTTTCAACTTTCGCTGTAACATACATCCCATCTTTCAAGCTCATGTCATTGGAACGAATAAATACTTTTATCATCTGAGTTGCCCGATCAATTGCGGCATTTATACGATTAATTTTGCCGGCGAAATTTTGATCACTGTTTTGTGATTCCAGAGTTACATTCTGTCCCGCCCGCAAATACTTTGCATCATTCTCATTTACCGCTACTTCAATTTCGTATATGGCTGTTCCAATAAACTCGCCTAATTTTTGCCCGCCTCTTACCAGAGTACCAGGATTGATATTTGACTCTGTAACAATACCATTAAATGGAGCCTCGATAGTATATTTGTCATATGTGGCTTCCATGCTCTTAATAGTGTAGTAAAGATTGTATATGTTTTTTGCCGCAAGATAATTGCGTTCTTTTGAATTTGATGTCTCAGGCAGTGGTTTAATCTCAGAATCAAAACTGAAACTGTTCAAGTAGTTTTCCCACTTTTGAGCTGATTGTGGAAAATCGAAGGAGATATCCGGCAGGAGAAGTGTTATCTGATTTAGAAGATTACTCTTTTGCGCATATAGATTATTCTTGTATACTTCGTCATCAATGTGAACAAGTTGTTCCCCTTTTTTGAAATAATTGCCTGCCTTAAACTTTTCAGAATTTTGCGTAAGTAAACCACTTACTTCCGCAAAGACTTCAATTTTGTTTAAGGCGTTAACACGACCGGTTGTTTCTACTACATTCGATAAATCAGTTTTTGAGGTTTTCACCGTTTTGAAATTGTTTTTGCTCTTTGTAATCGGCTCGCCCGGCTTTAGACCTGGTTGACTGCTAAATATCACGCTGATAATTACTCCGAATAGAAGAATTCCCACAGCAACTAAAAAGCTTTTTGACTTACTCATCTGGTTTCCTTTTTTCTTAAAATGACTTTTTCATTGGTGCTAAACTAAATATTTGATGTAAATGTTCTGTTTCTGGTTTGTAACAAATTGTAACAAGAGCTGTATCTAGTACAAAGTATCAAGTAGTTAGATGTAAAAGAAAAGCAAAGGATTTAGATAAAGAATAGAAAAGTGGTGATTGTAGCGGACGCATTTACTGTGTCCGATTTGGATTATAGGGAAGCCTTTTCTATATAGGAAAACTAATTATTATTTTTGTCCCAGCATTTAACTCACTTGTAACTTTAATGTTTCCACCATGGGCTTCAACTATTTTTTGCGATAAATGCATGCCGAGTCCGTATCCTCCGGTTTCTTTTGACCGGGATTTATCAACTCGGTAAAATGGCTCGAATATGTGTCCCAATTCCTCCTGTGGAATTCCTTCGCCAAAATCCTGAATTGAGATTTCAACTCTTTTAGTATCACCTTTTAGGTTAACTTCAACAGGGTGAGCCTGATCTGAAGAATATTTTATAGCATTATCAATAATATTTCTAAACAGTGTTTTGAGGCGCTCACCATCACCATTCATTGAATAACTACTTTCTGAGTTGATTACTACGCCAGGTTCCCTGTTCGCAAAACCAATGGCTAACTCTTCAAGCAATTCATTAATTAATAGAGGTTCCTTTTTTAATCCACCATGTTTGCTGCTTAGTCTTTCTGTCTCAAGCAATTCGCTTATCATCGTTTCTATTTCTCTGATGTCATCCTGAATAATTTCTTTCGATTTTGAATCATCCATAAATTCAAGTGCGAGTTTTACTCTGGTTATAGGTGTGCGTAATTCATGACTTACATCAAGCAATAATTGATCACGGGATTTAATCATTTCACGAACTTCACGATTCATCGTGTTGAATGAATTAATGAGTTTGCCAAGTTCATCTGTTCTGTTGGTTTTTATTTCGTTATCAAAATCACCTTTACTCACTTTGTCTACGCCCTCTCTCAGCAGAAGAACAGGTGTTAGTATCCTGCGAACAATTCTGTACATAAAATATAGGATGATAGTAAACCAGCTAAGAGCGATAATAACAAATAAGTGGTCATAAAATTTAAAATCATACCCATCCTGTTGAAGAGATATCAAATAAGTTGTGTTCCCTCTTTCAGTTATCATATGAAGGCCCCCATCAAATCCAACATGGCTTTTAAAGCGAGCATGAAAATCTTTTAATTCAAGTTCGTCAAATCCAGGTGTGGATTCGCTATTAGCCCATTCAAATTGATCATTTTTAATTTTGATATTAATCTCAAATTCATCAGCATATTTTTTTGCAAGAGTTGTGTCAGGGGGAGTCCCGAGTTTATCAATTATCAAACTTCCATAATTATAAGCAGTGTTTTGAATGCTTTTTGCATGAAAATTCTCAAAGAAAAAATCTTTGAGGTGCCACATTGAAACGGCAAAAAACAAATGTCCGCAAATAAAGACTAATAGTATCTTAACAAATAGAGATGATTCATGTAGTTTTTTTAAAATCTTCATTTACTCATCTCCAATAAATTTATATCCGGAACCCCAGATAGTCTTGATAAATCTAGGGTTCTTTGGATCATCTTTAAGTTTCTGGCGAAGCCGGCTTATCAGCACATCAATTGATCTATTAAAAACGTCCCACTCAATTCCTTTCAGATTTTCCAGTATATTGTCTCTGTTTAAAACTTTTCCGGATTTTTTAATAAAGAGACTCAATATTTCAAATTCCGCGGTTGTAAGATCCAGATCAACTCCGTTCAACTCGGCTGTCTGTCGTTGAAAGTCGACCACAAGCTCACCAAACTCAACTTTCTCTTTTGTCACGGGAGCCGTACTGCGTCGCAAAATGGTTTGTATTCTTGCTACAAGTTCTCTTGGTTCAAAAGGTTTGGGCAGGTAATCGTCAGCGCCCAATTCTAATCCAACAATTCTGTCGGTTACCTCACCGCGGGCGGTTAGCATTATAACCGGAACGGAGGATTCCTTCCTGATTTCTTTACAAACCTCAAAACCATCTTTTCCAGGCATCATTACGTCCAGTATTACAAGGTCAGGGCTTTCTTTCGCAACCAAATCTAATCCATTTTCCGGATTAGTTGAGGTGATTACCTTATAATCGAACTTGCTTAAATAGTCTTGGAGCAATCCGCAAAGTTTTTTGTCGTCATCTATAACCAATATTTTTTTGTTAGAAGCCATCACATAATTCCATTTTCATATTGCTAAGTTAACGGATAAATATAAATCAATTATCTCTCAATTGTAACAAAGTGTAACAGGGGGAGCGATTCAGAAAGAATAATTAAAAATCAATAATTAATAATGAATATAATAAGAAGGAAAATATTGCTATAAGGATACGCCAAATTGTTGAAATAATATACCTGGGCATATCATTGAACCTGCCAGCCGGAAATTTGGTTTTATATGAAAACTGATATACATTTTACAATTTGGAGAGTTTTATGAAAGTAATTACAATTGTATTCCTGGCAATGTTAAGTCTTAATTTCATTACAGTCGCAGAGGACCATAAATCTGGAGATAAACCATCACCAGATAAAGCACTTCAGATGCTAAAAGATGGTAACACAAGATTTTATAGCGGCGAACTAACGCACCCTCATTTGGATAATGCTCGACTAATACAGGCAGGCAGTGAAAATCAAGGTGATTACGCCTACGCAACAGTAATTACATGTTCCGATTCCCGTGTTCCGGTTGAGTCGATTTTTGACGCGGGAGTAATGGATGTGTTTGTTATACGTGTTGCAGGCAATGTTTGCGATACTGATGAGATTGGTTCCATTGAGTATGGTTTAGCACATGTTAATACTCCAGTGCTTGTTGTACTTGGACACACTCAATGCGGCGCTGTTACTGCAGTTACCAATGCGGTTGAAGGGCATGGACATGCCTTGGAAAGAAACATTCCACCATTGGTAGATAACATTATTCCCGCTGTAAAAAGAGCGAAGGAAATACATTCTAATAAACACGGCTCCGAAGTTATTCCCTTTGCAATCGAAGAAAATGTATGGCAGGGAATTAATGATTTATTTAGGGAAAGTCCGGCAACAAGAAATCTTGTAAATGAAGGCAAAGCAAAAGTAGTTGGCGCCATTTATAATGTTGGCACTGGCAAGGTTGATTGGTTACCAGAAAGCAAGGTGGCAGAAATTCTCAAAAAAGTTGAGGCAGACCCGGAACGTGCCATGAATGTAATGGCAGAAGAATAAATAGCAAAACAAATAGTTTCAATTCCATCTTCCACGTGAAGATGAGTTCAAAAATCCCGGTCCGCTTTTTCGTATCGGGATTTGCTTAAATATCATTAAATACAAAATTACTTTATAGCTGCTTGCTGCGCAATTGTCAATTGCTGATTTTTAAATTCAAAATCCAACATTAAAAATTCAATATTGATCTACTAAAATTGCTCTTAGAGCTCTATTTGAGTAAATTTCACCCTTATTTTTTTATTAATTATCCTAAAAGAAGACCATGAAATATCCATTCAAAGAAATTGAAGAGAAGTGGCGGAAACGCTGGGAAGATAACAAGACTTACAAAACTGATCTGACTGAAAAAGAAAAGGCGATTTATACCCTCGTTATGTTCATTTATCCCTCAGGTTCTAAGCTCCATTGTGGTCACTGGTACAATTACGGGCCTACCGATTCATGGGCACGATTAAAGAAATTACAGGGCTACAACGTATTTGAGCCGATGGGTTATGACGCTTTTGGTCTTCCGGCGGAAAACTACGCGATTAAAACAGGTGTTCATCCTCAGGATAGCACTTTCGAAAATATAAAGGATATCAGAGCTCAGCTAAAAAAAATGGGCTGTATGTACGATTGGGATGCCGAGTTAATGACCTGCGTTCCTGAATATTATAAATGGAACCAATGGTTATTCCTTCAGATGTACAAGAAGGGGTTAGCATACAGGAAAAAAGCTCCGGTCAACTGGTGTCCGGACTGCCAGACTGTACTCGCAAACGAACAGGTTCATGGAGAAGGGGAATGTGAACGTTGCGGAACTATGGTTGAGCAGAAAAACCTGACTCAATGGTTCTTAAAAATTACTGATTATGCTGATGAGCTTTTGGATGGATTGAAAACAATCGACTGGCCCGAAAAAACCAAGGTTATGCAGGAGCATTGGATTGGTAAGAGTTACGGAGCTGAAGTGAAATTTAAGCTTGATGGGCGTGAAGATGAATTGACAGTTTTTACTACCCGTCCTGATACGTTATTTGGCGCCACTTACATGGTATTATCGCCGGAACATCCATTGGTTGAAGAAATAACTATAAAAGAAAACCTTACAGCTGTGCAGGAATATAAAGAGAAAGTTAAATCACTTAGTGAGATTGACAGATCTTCAACAAGCAAAGAGAAAACTGGCGTAAACACGGGTGCCTTTGCAATTAATCCGGCAACAGGCAAAAAGATTCCTGTCTGGATTGCTGATTACGTATTGATGACATACGGAACAGGCGCAATTATGGCGGTTCCCGGGCAGGATGAACGCGACTGGGCTTTTGCTGAGCAGTTTGATCTTCCAATTATTCGTACTGTTCAGGTTCCCGAAGGTTGGGAAGGAAAAGCTTACACAGAAGATGGGCCGGCTATCAATAGTGAATTTCTTAACGGACTTCGTGTTCAGGATGCAAAAAAGAAAATGAGTGACTGGCTTGTTGAAAAAGGACTTGGTGAAAGCAAAGTTAATTTCAGGTTGCGTGACTGGTTAATATCCCGTCAGCGCTACTGGGGAACTCCTATTCCTATTTTGTATTGTGAAAAGTGCGGCGAAACTCCTGTGCCTGAAGATCAACTTCCTGTCGAACTTCCTTACAAAGTTGAGTTCAAACATGATGGCGGTTCACCGTTGGCAAGTAATGAAGGCTTTGTGAATACAACATGCCCGACATGCGGCGGCCCGGCCAAGCGTGATGTTGATACAATGGATACTTTCGTGGATTCTTCCTGGTACTATTTACGTTATCTTAATCCAAAATTCATTGAAGGTGCTTTTGATACTGAACTTGGAAAAAGATGGACTCCAATAGATATGTATGTAGGTGGAGCTGAACATGCTACTATGCATCTTCTTTATGCACGTTTCGTGCACAAGTTCTTGCGTGATCAGGGCTTGGTTGATTGTGATGAGCCGTTCAAGAGGTTGATTCATCAGGGCACAATTACAAATGCCGGTGCCAAGATGTCAAAATCCAAGGGCAATGTTGTTAACCCTGATGGTTTTATTGAAGAGTACGGCTCGGATGTTTTCAGAATGTATCTTATGTTTATGGGACCTTACGAGTTGGGTGGTGACTGGAGTGATAAAGGTATTGTAGGCGTAGACAGATTTGTTCAGCGTGCCTACGCTATCGTGAAAGATAATAAAAACGTTATGAAACATGGGCGTCTCAAGGAAAAATTTGAGGTTGCTGAATTATCAGACGAAGAAAAATCTGTTTACAGAAAAGTAAATCAAACTGTTGAAAAGGTTAGTTACGAAGTTGAGCATTTTCATTTTAACACAGCCGTTGCTGCCTTGATGGAATTACAAAATGAATTAGCCAAAAACCTTGAAGAATGCAGCAAAGAAATGAAAGCATATACTCTTGCACGGTTTGTTACTTTACTGGCTCCGTTGGCGCCGCACATGGGTGAAGAGTGCTGGCAGATTTTGGGTAATGAAAAAGGATTGTATGATAATCCTGTTTGGTTTGAGGTTGACGCTGAGGGGTTAGTCGTAGATAGCGTAACCGTTGTTGTGCAGGTGAATGGAAAAGTAAGAGCTAAACTTGATTTACCTGTTGATAAAGAACAGGCAGAGGTGAAAGGATTAGTCTTTGCAAATGATAATGTAATAGCTCATACAGAAAGTAAAGAGATAATTAAAGAAATATATATCAAGAACAAAATTTATAATATTGTTGTAAAAGGCTAGTTTGATTCCATAACCCCGGGATTAATCCCGGGGTTATGGATGAATAAATTGAAATTGGAGATAAAATGTTAGACCTAAAATTTATACGTGAGAATGCTGATCTGGTTAAACAGGGTGTTGAAAATAAAAACGAGAAAAGTACTGTAGATCAGGTTCTTGCTCTTGATCTTGAAAGAAGAGAACTGATCACAAAGACCGAAGAGTTGAAAGCAAAGAAGAACCAAGTGTCAGCACAAATTCCACAACTCAAAAAAGCAGGTCAGGATACATCCGAAATCTTTGAGCAAATGAGACAAGTAAGTGTTGAGATTAGCGAATTGGACGGAAAACTGCGTGAAGTAGAAGAGAAGCTTAATGCATTGCTGGATTGGATTCCAAATCTACCTCACGAATCTGTTCCGGTTGGTAAATCCGCTAATGACAATGTTGTGGCCCGCGAGTGGTTCCCGGAAGGTTTTTCTCTTAAAAATGAAGAACCCGTTTTGGATCATCTAGAACTAGGCAAAAAATTAGGCATACTTGATTTTGAACGCGGCGCAAAAATCAGCGGCAGTGGTTTTCCTGTTTATTTAGGTAAGGGCGCAACGTTAGAACGTGCCTTGATTAGCTACATGCTGGATCTTCACATAAATGACCATGGCTACACCGAAATTATGCCGCCAATACTTGTTAATCGTGATTCAATGTATGGAACAGCTCAGCTTCCCAAGCTTGAAGAGGATATGTACCACTGCGAGAAAGATGATCTTTTTATCATTCCCACCGCCGAGGTTCCAATCACCAATATGCATCGTGATGAAATTTTGAACGAAAAAGATCTGCCTATCAGATACGTTGGATACACTCCTTGCTTCAGAAGAGAAGCGGGCTCATATGGTAAGGATTCCAAAGGCTTTTTGAGAACTCACCAGTTTAATAAAGTTGAGATGGTAAAAATTGTTAAGCCGGAAGGGTCTTTTGATGAGTTGGAAGGTTTAGTGAATGACGCTGAAGATATTCTTAAGGCATTAAAAATCCCCTACAGAATTTTAACCTTATGCACGGGCGATTTAAGTTTTGCAGCGTCTAAGTGTTACGACATTGAGACCTGGAGTCCTGCTGAAGACAAGTGGCTCGAGGCTTCTTCCTGCAGCAATTTTGTTGATTTTCAGGCCAGAAGAGCTAATATTAAGTACAGAAGTACGGAAAACAACAAGGTGCAGTTTTGTCATACTTTAAACGGATCGGGTCTTGCGACCAGTCGTTTGATGGTTTCAATTCTGGAAAATTACCAAACCCCCGAAGGTAAGTTGATTGTACCAAAAGTTCTTCAAAAATACACAGGTTTTGAAGTAATCGGTTAATTATCTTCGAAAGGTTTTGAACTTAAGGAGTGTTGAAGTGTTTATATCTCAACACTCTCAAAAGTTCTTAAAAGACAAATGAATAGTTTATCCGCACTAAATAAGTATTTCGTACGCTACAAAAAAGAGCTTGCAGCTGGAGTTTTATTTATCCTTCTCTCGAACTCATCTCAGGTTTTTATCCCGCTATTAATGCGCGATAGCATAGACAGCTTAAAAGAAAATGTGAATTACTCAGAGATCATTAAATATGCTCTAATGATAGTAGGCACCGCCGCTTTTAGCGGGTACTTTAGATTTCTTATAAGAATGAAAATGAACGTGGTTTCACGAAAGATTGAGTATGATTTACGCACAGATTTCTGGGCACATATTCAAAAGCTTCCCTTGCGTTACTTTCAGAACAACTCAATTGGTAACATTATGGCTCATGCCACAAATGATATCAACGCAATAAGAATGTATGTAGGGCCAGCGGTAATGTATTCGATCGATACATCAACAAAGTTTATTTTTATTCTTGCCATGATATTAATGATAAGTCCCTCTCTTACCCTTTTTTCTCTATTACCTTTGCCTTTCCTCTCATACATGGTGTTTAGATTAAGTAAAAGAATTCATCAGAAATTTACGTTTATCCAGGAAAAATTTTCGGAATTAACAACTTTTGCTCAGGAAAGTTTTTCAGGTATCAGAGTAATTAAGTCTTACGTTAGAGAAGCCAAACAAATTGATGACTTTAAAAAATTGAGTGACGAATACCTTGCCCGTAATATGGACAAAATAAAAATTCAGGCGCTTTTTATGCCAATATTATTTTTGATTACCGGAGTCTCTGTAATTGTTGTTATTTGGTACGGGGGCAGCCTGGTAATAAATGGAGTTTTGACCATTGGTGAAATATTAGCCTTCACAGCCTATCTTTCATTATTAATTTTCCCTGTAATTGCTCTTGGCTGGGTAATGAATCTCGTTCAGCAGTCTTCTGCCAGTATGAAACGCCTTAACAGAATATTGGACGAACCATACGAAATTAATGACAGCAAGGATACCAAGTATTCAAAAAATACTGTCTCAGGAACAATCGTTTTCAAAAATGTTAGCTTTAAGTACAAAGAAAATCTTCCCGATGTTTTAAAAAATATAAATCTCGAAATACCAAAAGGATCTACCGTTGCCTTTGTTGGTCATACGGGAGTTGGAAAATCTTCTCTGATAAACCTGATTCCAAGATTTTACGATGTAACTGAGGGGCAGATTCTTATAGATGGTTTTGATGTAAAAGAAATACCCCTGAGTGTTTTACGCCGCAATATTGGTCTCGTTCAACAGGAAACGTTTCTCTTTTCAGATACCTTGCGAAACAACATTCTTTATGGATTAAATGCTGAAAATGACTCAGTTGTGAAAAAGGCTGCTGAAATTGCCAGATTGGATAAGGATGTTGAATCATTTCCGAATGGATACGAAACCATTCTTGGCGAGCGCGGCATAACCTTGTCAGGCGGACAGAAACAAAGATCCTGCTTAGCCAGGGCTTTGGCTATTGATCCTAAAATATTAATACTTGACGATTCATTCTCGGCTGTTGATACACATACAGAAGAAGAAATTCTTGTGAAGTTAAGGGAGTTTATGAAGGGGCGAACGAGTATCATTATTAGCCATAGAATCTCAACAGTAAAGGATGCCGACAGAATATTTGTTCTGGATGAAGGCATTGTTGTTGAACAGGGAAATCACGAAGAACTGGTAGCAAATGGTAAAATTTATGCTGATCTGCACTATAGACAATTACTCGAAGAAGAATTGAAAGAACTGAGCTGATGGGACAAGAGGACGAAATATTAGGCAAAGCGTACGATTCCAAATTAATGAAGCGTCTGCTAAGCTATGTGAAGCCATACAAGAAATATGTTGTATTGGCTATCTTCCTTAATATTATTGTTGCTGCCTTGGGTCCGGTAAGACCGTATCTAACAATGATCGCAATTGACGACTACATTGCCGCGAAGGATTATGAAGGTTTGCTGATGATCTCCGCCATTCTGGTGGCATCATTAATTTTACAGGCAATAATTCAATATGTCCTTACATACTATACCCAGTACATGGGTCAGAAAATAATCTATGACCTTAGGATTAAGATTTTTTCGCATGTTCAAAAACTTGCCCTTAAGTATTTTGATAAAACTCCTATAGGAAGAATTGTTACCAGAGTTACAAATGATGTTGAAGCGCTGGATGACTTGTTCTCCTCCGGCATTGTTATGGTTTTCAGTGATGTCTTTATAATTTTCTGGATCTTTATTTTCATGTTCATAATGGATTGGGATCTTTCTCTTGTTACATTATCTGTACTTCCTGTTCTAATTTATGCCACTTTTCGATTCAGGAAGAAAGTAAGGGACGCTTACAGGGATGTCCGGTTTCACCTTGCTCGTCTAAATTCCTACATGCAGGAGCATATCACCGGCATGAACGTTGTCCAAACATTTACCAAAGAACAAGAAGAACTGGAACAATTTAATGGAATAAATTCCGACCACAGGACAGCTCATATTCACTCGGTTTTCTACTATGCAATATTCTTTCCGACAGTTGAGCTTTTAAGTTCTATTGCTATCGCCCTTATAATCTGGTATGGCGGCGGGGAAGTGGTATCTGGCTTTATGACTGTGGGTGTGCTATTCGCATTCATTCAGTACACGGAAATGTTCTTCCGCCCGATTAGGGACTTGTCAGAGAAATACAATATCATGCAGACAGCCATGGCATCCTCAGAACGTATATTCAAATTACTCGATAACGATACACGCGTACAGAACCCTGAAAATCCTGAGGTATTGCAGGATGTTAAAGGTGAGATAGAATTCAAAAATGTATGGTTTGCCTACAACCCCGGTGATTATGTATTAAAGGACATTTCCTTTAAAATTAAGCCTGGAGAAACTGTTGCGATTGTTGGGGCAACGGGTGCCGGAAAGACAAGTATCATTAACTTATTCACCCGATTCTATGATATCGAAAAGGGGGGAATATTCATTGATGGACAGAATATAAAGGATGTAGATAAGCACGAATTACGAAAACATATATCAACGGTCTTACAGGATGTCTTCCTTTTTTCAGGTACAATTAAGTCTAACATAAACCTTGATAATGATAAAATTACAGACGAAATGGCTGTTGAAGCGGCCAAAACCGTTGGAGCACATAAGTTTATATCAGAACTTCCACATCAGTATGACGAAGAGGTGAAAGAAAAGGGCGCGACACTAAGTGTTGGTCAAAAACAGCTAATTTCTTTTGCCAGAGCTTTGGCATATAACCCGCAAATCCTTATCTTAGATGAGGCAACATCAAGTATTGATACTGAAACAGAAACCCTTATTCAACATGCTATTGAGAAGTTGTTAGTCGGCCGGACATCAATTGTTATTGCCCACCGTCTTTCGACGATTCAAAATGCAGACAAGATAATTGTTATGCATAAAGGTGAGATTAGAGAAGTAGGAACTCATCAGGAATTGCTTGCTGAAAAAGGAATTTATTATAAGTTGTATCAGTTACAATATAAAGACCAGGAAATGACTATTAAAGGATAGGAGAAGCAGCATGAAACCAACCGGTTATATGACCATTCAGCGTCATATTCTGGAAGGAGAGAGTCAACACCCTGAGGCTACAGGGGAGTTTTCATCTCTTTTAACAGATTTAGCGCTTGCCGCCAAAATTATTTCGCTCGAAGTAAATAAAGCCGGACTTGTAGATATATTAGGACTGACCGGCAACAAGAATGTTCATGGCGAGAAGGTAAAGAAGCTTGACATGTTTGCCCATGAGACTCTTCTTAAATCTATGGAATACGGAGGGCACTTTTGTGTTATGGCTTCCGAGGAAGAGCAGGACATTATCCACATTCCTGAACAGCATCAAATCGGTAAGTACGTACTACTTTTTGATCCACTTGATGGATCTTCGAATATTGATGTTAACGTCAGTATTGGTACAATTTTTTCAATTTATAAAAGGGTCAGTCCCGACGGGCAACCAGGTACTCTGGAAGATTGTCTTCAAAAGGGAACCGAACAGGTGGCAGCAGGATATGTTCTTTATGGTTCCAGTACCATGATGGTTTATACTACAGGTGAAGACGTTTATGGGTTTACCCTTGATCCGGCATTTGGCGAATTTCTTTTGTCACACGAAAAAATTCAAATTCCTAAAAAGGGTAATATTTACAGTCTGAACGAGGGTAATTATAAGTACTGGCGTCCCGGCTTGAAAAGATACATTAAGTATTTACAAGATGTAGAAGATCTGAACGGTCAACCATATTCAGCAAGATACATTGGTTCATTAGTTGCTGACATACATCGTAATCTTATGTACGGTGGAATTTTTATTTATCCAGCCGATAAAAGACGGCCAACTGGTAAATTAAGATTAATGTATGAATGCAATCCCATGGCAATGATTGTTGAGGCTGCCGGTGGCAGAGCATCTGACGGTATGAACCGGATTCTGGAAATACAGCCGGAGTCACTCCATCAAAGCGAACCACTGTATATTGGTAGTGAACATGACGTTACTCTTGTAGAAAAATTCCTGCGTGAAGAGGAAGAGTTGATCAGATTTACAGAAGAAGCGAAGTCACAATCCTGACTTCGCTTTATTTAATCTCTTTAATTTTTTCAGTTAGTTTCACTGCCAATTCATCAGGCGATATTCCTTTAATTTGAACTTTGGTGCTCTTTACTAATATTTCTGGAACATCACCTTCTTTGTTTAAATATTTCAACAAGCCAAAACTTAAACGATATCTATCGTTGGGAATTGGCAAATATTCTTCAAGTGAATCAACCAGTCCATAAACTTTTTTTTCAATTGAATCAGCAGGGAATTCCTTAACTGCGGGTGCTGGTTTTGTAGCCATTAAAAGTATCCTTATGTTTTAGAGACTAAAATAATCATTGTATGATTGGCAATCAACTTTACTTAATTGGATTGCGTTGTCGATTTCGGTAAATTTGATGTCAGAAATTACGCAATTATGAATATAAAACAAGCAAATAATATCCTTATTATCAGGTTCAGTTCGCTCGGCGATGTTCTGTTAACCACTCCCGTTTTAAGTGCGATTAACAGGGTGAACCCGGGAGCTAAAATTGATTACCTTATTAAAACGAACTTCGTGGTTGCAATTAAATACCACCCTCATATTAATAATATCTACGAGTTTAAGAAGGAAGAAAAAATTAGTAAACTAACTGATAGGCTAATAGAAAATAAATATGATTTTGTGATTGATCTTCAGAATAATTTTAGAAGCAGAAAGATTACAAGTAGATTAAATATTCCTTTCGTCAGATATAAAAAACCAACCATCAAAAAGCTGCTCCTTGTCAAACTCGGCATCAATCGATACAAGGAAATCATTCCAATTCCACAAATGTACGCTAATCCTATTGAGGGTATTTCTCTGGGTGATGATTCTCTATTGTTCAATTACCCCGAAACAGTTACTTCGTCATTATCAAAAAGCGATAAAAACATTGCATTTTGCGTTGGGGCCAAACATTTTACAAAAAGATGGCCGGCTGATTATTTTATTCAGCTTGGCATCAAATTAATTGCTCAAGGTTACAAGGTGAACCTTCTTGGCGGTATTGACGATATTGAATTATGTGATTACATATCTGCCAATCTACCTGGTGCTCTGAATTTATGTGAAGATAACAATTTGTATCAGGTTGCCGCTAATATGAAGGCATGTGATTTGGTTTTTTGTAATGATTCCGGTCTCATGCATCTTGCAGTTGCTTTACAGGTGCCGGTAATTGCATTTTTCGGATCTTCGGTAAAAGAATTTGGTTTTGCCCCTTATAATGCGAAAAATACACTTTTAGAGAATAATTCCTTATCTTGCAGACCTTGCAGTCACATTGGACTGAGTAGTTGTCCAAAGAAGCATTTTGACTGCATGAAAAATATTACTTCGGACTTAGTGATGGAAGAATTTCAAAATATGGCAAAAAATTTATGAAAGTAATTTGGTTTTTACTTTATAATGTTCTGGTTGTGCCCTCGCTCTATATTGGTTTCAGGATTGCGGGCTTGTTCAACAAAAAAATAAAGCAGGGGTTGGAAGATAGAGCAACTCTGTTTGCTAACCTGAAAACCAGTCTTAAAAATATCGACACTTCAAAAAAAATGGTTTGGTTTCACTCTGCGTCAATGGGCGAATTTGAGCAGGCAAAACCAATAATAGAGAAGTTAAAGTCAGAAAACGATATTAATGTTATTGTTACTTTCTTTTCTCCTTCCGGATACAGAAATTCTCTGAAGTATAAGCACAAAGATATTATCTCTTATATTCCTTTTGACTCGCCCCGGTCTGTGAAAAAATTTATAGATCTTGTAAACCCAGTAATTACGGTGTTTATGCGTTACGATTACTGGCCCAATCTTGTTTGGGGTTTGAAAAAGAAAAATATTCCAATGTTTATTGTTGATGCCACAATGCGGTTGGACAGTAAAAGGAAATTACCTTTTTCAATAAGTTTTCATAAATCACTTTTCAAAAATTTCAACAGAATACTGGCTGTTTCGAGCGAGGATGTTGATAATTTTAAAGTTTATGGAGTTACAAATAGTCAGGTGAAGGCGGTTGGCGATACACGATTTGACAGAGTTTATCAAAAAAGTTTACAGGCAAAAGAGTTACATATATTGCGGGATGGTTTTTTTGAAGGGAATAAAGTAATTGTACTTGGCAGTTCCTGGCCGTCAGGCGAGGATGTGTTGCTGCCGGCGCTAAAAAATCTTTTAGCAGAAGATCCAAAGCTAAGGGTTGTACTGGTTCCGCATGAACCCACCATAGATCGGCTGGAAAAGATTGAAGAGAACCTGAACGGTAGCGTAAACCACATCCGCTTATCTCACCGTAATAACTATACAGATGAACAAATAGTAATTGTAGATTCTATTGGTGTTCTGGTTTCTCTATACTACTATGCCGATATAGCATATATTGGTGGCAGCTTTAAACAAGGAATTCATAATGTGCTGGAAGCAGCAGTTTATGGAATTCCGGTGTTTTTTGGACCCAAAATCACCAACAGTCAGGAAGCGCTTAAACTGAATGAATTAACCTGCGGTACTGTAATAAAAACTTCCGATGAAGTTTATACCTATCTGAAGGATCTATTGTATGATGATGAAAAAAGAAAAAGACTAGGCAAGATTGCCTACGATTATGTAAATGAAAATATTGGGGCAACCGAACAAATTACTAAAGAAGTAACTACATACCTGAAGCAAAAATAGAGTATTCACTATTGATAAAATCCATCTTTAAATTGTTTATTTAATCCTCCTTATTTAATATTTTTTGTTCAAGAAACTTTAGCAGGCGTAATGGAAGAGTTATCAAATAGCACAAATGAATTCCTGAAATCAAAATTTTTATTGGAAAGTATTCCGATGGGAATTATTGTCTTCGATAGCTCGGGGAATATAATGTCTGTAACTGACAACTTTTTTCGTTTTGGAGTTTCAAAATTTGAAAATGAAGAAAGTCTGCTTAATCAAAATGTAAAAGAGATTGAATTATTCAGGACTATTTCAGTAAAAGATGATATTGTAGATCTGGGGCAAGGTTATGGCTTCGAGAAAACAATAGTCTCGCAGCAAACACTTGATGGCGGGCAATTAACTGTGCAGGTTAAAGGCGCTCCAATATATAAGGAAGATGTTTATTCGGGCGGGATTTTAATTGTTGAAGATGCGAAGGTTAGTTTTGTTCCCAAAAAGACCTCTGCATTTTCCGACTCCAACATTGAGCAATTATTATCAAAGCTGTCAGACGGCTTTTTGATAATTGACCAAAATGGTATGGTAAAAAAAATCTTTGATAGTTCCGAGTTACATATTTCCAATATTCTAAGTTGCAAAACAGGAGATCCAATTAGCTCCATCCTGTCTGAAGAATTGCATTCTAAAATCAGTAATCAACTGGACAATTTCTCCGAATGGAAAAACAAAACACTCAAAGAATCTTTTCTTTCGGAAGAGACAATATTGAGCATAAGCTCTTTCTTTCTTTCCTCCGGCAGCGGTGATACGCCTGATCTGGCTATTCTTTTTAAGAAAGTCAGCTCCGAAGGTTCCAGCAGTTTTTCGAAAGATGCAGAACTTGAAGAACTTAGAAATTATCAAATGATTGCTACTTCAGTGTTTGACGCAATTGTCAATGTTGATTTGGCTGGAAACATTACTTTTTGGAACAAATCAGCCGAGCAGCTTTTGGGAGCGCAGAGAAGTGCGGTCTTCGGAAAGTTTATTGGCAAGATACTGCCAATATTTACTGAGGCATACTTCAAAGAACTTTTGGAAGAACTGAAACAAAATAAAGTTTGGGAAAGTCGCTTAAAAATTGGCACAGCAGAAAAGGTTGAATTCATAAATATAAAATTAAGTTACGTTGAAGAAAACTCAGACCCCAGGATAGTAATATTTTGTACTAATATTACAAAACAGATTAATCTGGAAAGAAGATTAAGGCAGTCAGAAGAACGTTTCAGAGATATTGTAACGAACACGAAAGAATATATCTGCACCATTGATTTAGATGGCACGATTAGTTATGTGAATCCATTTTTTATAAACGAGTTTGGTTACGAGGAAGGTAAATTTGTTGGAAGAAGGTTTACGGAATTAATTGAAAACAAGTATTTCGAGGAGCATGGCTTCGATCTCAAATTGTTTGATTCGCGCGAGGTTCATAATATAGAGCTGCCTCTTGTTAAGAGAGACGGATCGGTTACTTATGTGATGGGTAGCTTTTCGATTGTTGCGGACCTTAATGACAGACCGAAATATTATAATGCTATACTAACCGACATTTCTTCTCAGAAAGAAACAGAAAAGGATTTGTTGTTAATTAAATCTGTTTTTGAGGCCTCCAACGAAGGGATTGCAGTTGCTTCTAAACGCAAATTGGTTTTGGTTAATGAAACGTTTGTTAAAATGTTTGGTTACGATAATGCTGAGGATCTGATTGGCAGGGATCCACTTGATATGGTTGACAACTCATCCATTCCGGAAGTCGCAAAAAAAATAGAGGAGTTGGAAAGCAATCTTAATAAACCCCAGCTATATGAATTCCTTGCTCTGAGAAAGGGTGAAGGCACTTTTTATGCAGAGAACTCCTCAATTTCTTACAAAGCCGATGACAAAGTAAACGTTGTTTATATAGTTCGTGATATCACCGAAGAAAAGCGATCTCAAATGGCTTTGAAAGAATCTGAAAATAGATACAGAAGCATTACTGAAAATATTAGTGAAAGTCTTTGGACTGCCGAAAGATCAAGGGAAAGGTTAGAACTGGTGTTTTATACATCCGGCATAGAACAAATAACCGGTTATACGGTAATTGAATTTTTGGAAAACAAAAGGCTTGGTTATAAAATTATCCATCCGAATGATCTTCGTAGTGTGTTCATTAAGTTTAAAAAATTATTCCGCGATTCAGTTAAAGACATGGAAGAGATTGAATACCGCATTATAAATAAAGACGGCAGTATTGTCTGGATCAAAAATAAAGTAAATGTAGTGCGTGGTGCGAATGGAGAGATTGATAAAGTTTTTGGTTTGATTAGTGACATTAGTCTGAGTAAAAGAGCTGAAGAGGAGTTAACTAAATCCACGGACAATCTCAAAAAACTAAATGATACGAAGGATAAATTCATCTCAATCATTTCGCATGATTTACGTACACCGTTTAGTTCCATTATTGGTTTCGCCGAAATTATGCAGAGTGACCCGAACATGGAATTAGAAAAACGGGAACAGTATCTTAAGTTTATCTTAGAATCATCCAAAAGTATGTTGTCTTTAGTTAACTCGCTGCTTGACTGGACAAGGCTTCAAACAGGCAGGCTTACATTTGAGCCGAAACGTGTTAATGCTAAAACCATAATTAATAACTCGTATCAAATGATATCCGGCGCCGCGCTCAAAAAGAACATTCAAATATTAAATGATGTTATATATGATGTCTTTATTCACGCGGATACAGAGTTACTCCTACAGGTCTTTAATAATCTATTATCGAACGCGATCAAGTTCACGGATAGTGGTGGAAAAATTATTATTGGTGCGTATCCTAAAATTGAAGCGAGAGTTATTGAGTTCCGTGTGAAAGATGACGGTGTTGGAATAAAAAAAGATGATGTTAACAAACTATTCAAAGTGGATAGCAAATTTACTTTGGCAGGTACTGCCGGTGAGAAAGGCAGCGGACTTGGGTTGTCCCTCTGCTACGACATTGTGCAAAAACATGGTGGTGATATTTGGGTTGAAAGTGTTTTTGGAGAAGGGACTGAATTTGTCTTTACAATTCCAATTTCTTCCACAAAAATATTGCTTGTTGATGATATGAAGACAGACAAAATACTTTATTCGAAACTGATCAAGAGTATTCTGCCAAACCATACTGTCGAAACTGCTGATAATGGTAAAGAAGCTTTTGAAATGATTAAGGTTAGTCAGCCCGCGTTAGTTATTACCGATCATTTAATGCCCGTGCTTAATGGTTATGAGCTTATAGAAAAAATTAATCGGGATGAAATGAGTTTCAAGCCCCCGGTTATTGTATTGAGCAGCGGAATTACCCCGGGGATAGAACAGGATTATAAAGAGCTTGGTGTGCAGTACGTTTTCAATAAACCTGTTGATCTCTCTAAATTTAAGCATGCATTAGAGGAATCACTTAAAAAGGCCATCTTCAATTAATTGGAATATCGAGCAAAGAGAATTTTTTCCAACCAATAAAATCAAAATGCCACCATTCGGTAGATATTCCCTTAAATCCGAATTGCACCATTACACTTCTTAGAATGTCCCTGTTCCTGCGAGCAGTCTTGCTAATACTTGAAGAGGCGAAGTGTGCCGCTTTTTCGAATGTGTCGTAAGGAGTCCCCATTTCCAGTTCTTTTCCTTCTTTATCTACAAGTGTAACATCTACAGCCGCACCACGATTATGCCTTGACCCTTTTTTAGGGTCGGCCACAAAATTTGGGTCAGGGTAAACTTCCCACATTTTATATTGTACGGATCTTGGGCGATAGCCATCAAAAATTTTAATGCTGTATCCAAAATTATCCTTAGCAAATTTGTTGGCGGCGGATAGCTTTTCCGCCACCACTTTTCTCAAATAAACCTTAGCCGTCGGGTAAAGAATTACTCCTGTAAAATTGTCAGTTGTTGCATACTTAACATCCTGAACAATTATGGAATCTATTTCAGACAATAGTACAATCGTAGTATCGCTCTGGCCATGTAACTGCTGTGCCATGATTAAAGATGCTACAAACAAAAGTAATTTTTTCAATACGAAAACTCCCGAAATTTGTTGTTGAGTCTTCTATAAATACTCGCCATATTTTATCACAATTTCATCTTCTTCTTTTTTATCCCCACTGCGCTCGTACAATTCACTCATTTCTTTGTACTGATTAGCCAACTTGTTGTTTACCTGATCCCATGTAAATCTCCATTGCCAATTTCCGTTTTGAACTCCGGGGAAATTCATTCTGGCGTCCGAGCCAAGGTTCAACATATCCTGCATCGGTATAATAACAATATTTGCTACTGAAGCCTGAGCTGCTTTTATTAATTGGAAACAAATGTCATCACCGTAATAATTCAGATATTCCTGAGCATGAAGAAACACATCTGACCCAAGTTCACTTTCTTTTTCAAAAAAACTCCGGGTCGTATCATTGTCATGAGATCCTGTGTAAACCACCGTATTTTTATCGTAGTTATGAGGGAGAAATTTTTTCTCGCCCCCTGATCCAAAAGCAAATTGCATAATGCGCATTCCGGGGAAACCGAACTCATCTCTTAGGTTTCTTACTTCCTTTGTGATTATTCCCAAATCCTCAGCGAGTATTGGCAGTTCACCAAGAGCATCCTTAATTGCCTGGAACATTTTTCTGCCGGGTGCCAACATCCACCTGCCATGCTGGGCAGTTTCAGATCCCCCGGGTATTTCGTAAAAGGCCTGCATTCCTCTAAAATGGTCAATACGTATATAGTCAACCAGCTTTAACATTTGTTCGAGTCGTTTTTTCCACCAACTGAAATTGTCTTCTTCCATTTTGTCCCACCGGTAAAGAGGATTGCCCCATAGTTGGCCAGTAGGACTAAAATAGTCAGGCGGCACTCCGGCAATCGTTTCCAGCTTTCCATTTTTATCAACCGTGAATTGATCTCTGTTTGACCACAAGTCCGCGCTGTCGTAAGCTATAAAGATTGGTATATCGCCAATAATTTTTATGTTATGCTGATTGGCGTACTCTTTGATTTTTGTCCATTGAGTGAAAAATTTGTACTGCAAAAATTTTTGGAATTGAATTTCCTTTGATAATTTATTCGTCCAAATATCAACAGCCCCGTCTTCTCTAAACGCGATGTCTTTGCTCCATTCAGTCCAGACTACACCCTGATGATGATTTTTACATGCCATAAACAATGCATAATCATCAAGCCAATGGGAGTTTTCCTTGCAAAAGGTCTTACATTCATCAGAAAAACTTTTACCATTGTTCAGGTAGGTTTCATAAGCTTTCCAGAGAAGTATGAATTTTATATTTATTACACTTCCAAAATCAATTTTATGAGGATCATAATCCGGGAATTCGTTCAGGTCTTCCTCCGATAATAGTCCATCAGACTTTAATTCGTCCAAATTAATAAGCAGAGGGTTTCCTGCAAATGCAGAAAAACATTGGTATGGAGAATCTCCATAACCCGTTGGTCCCATTGGTAAAACCTGCCATATAGTTTGCCCGGCTGCTGCTAAAAAGTCGATAAAATTAAACGCTTCTTTTCCCAATTCTCCAATACCATGGGAACCCGGTAATGATGTTGGATGTAGCAAAACACCTGCACTTCTTTTAAATTCCATTGTAACTCCCTCGGTTCATTTCTTAACGTGGAGTAAATTTATAAAAAAATAACTAACTTTTACAAAACATTAAGTTGAAGATGAAAAAAAAGAGGAAAATTTTATGAGTAAGCCACGACGGATAATCTTTGTTCTATTGATAAGTTTGCTATCAATCACTGCCCAAATGAAGATTACGAAAGTTGAACCCCCAAATTGGTGGGTGGGTATGAAATGGAATGATTTACAGTTGATGGTTTATGGAAGCGATTTAGTAAACGTAAAAGTGAAATCCATTAGTGATAATTTAAGGGTGAGTAAAATCCATCAACCGGAAAACAGTAACTATTTATTCGTTGATCTGCATGTTAGTGAAATTGCCCAGCCCGGGTTTTATGAATTAATTTTTATTAGTGACAGAGAAGAAATCTTTTTTAAATATGAATTGAAAGAGAGGGAAGCGGATGATGGACAGCGGGGGTTTGATAATAAGGATGTCATATACCTGATTGTACCTGACAGGTTTGCCAATGGAGATACATCGAATGACAAGATAGATGGACTAAAAGATCAATATAAACCTGATAATCATCTGGGAAGGCATGGCGGAGATCTAAAGGGTATTATTGATCATCTCGATTATCTGGATGATCTTGGCATTACTGCTATCTGGATTAATCCGCTTGTGGAAAATGATACACACATCAGTTACCATGGCTACAGCGCAACGGATTTTTATAATATTGATCCTCGTTTTGGTAATAATGAGCTATATAAGTTGTTAGTGGAAGAGGCGCATAAACGCGGGCTAAAAATAATCCTAGATCATGTGACAAACCATATAAGTATCGATCATCCATGGATGAGTGATTTACCAATGAGTGATTGGATACATGGATCTGTTGAAAACCATCTTAATGCCCGTCATGATAAAATGGTGTTATCCGACTTACATGCTGCTGCGCAAACCAAAAAATATTTAACTGAAGGATGGTTTGTTGATTCCATGCCCGACCTCAATCAAAATAGTCCTTTCCTGGCTAACTACATAATTCAAAATACTATCTGGTGGATTGAGTATTCAGGTTTGGATGGAATCCGTGAAGACACTTATCCTTATGCTGATCAAAAATTTCTTTCTGAATGGTCAAACTCAATACTGGATGAATATCCTGAATTAAATATTGTTGGTGAAGTTTGGACCGGTGAACCGGCATTTCTTGCTTACTACCAGACAGGAAGTTTTTTGCCCAGGGACTTTGATACGAATTTGCCCTCTGTTACTGATTTTGGAATTCGTGATCAGTATTATGGTTACCTGAAGGGTCAGCGGAAATTGTATGATATTTATCAAACCTTTTCGATGGATTATCTGTATCCAAATCCGGATATGCTTGTAACTTTTATTGATAATCATGATGTCGCTCGAGTGATGTGGGCGGCGGATGGGAATGTGGAAAAAGCGAAGCTCGTTTTAACTATGCTGCTTACCACACGTGGTATCCCCCAGATTCTTTATGCCACGGAAATTGGCATGGTTGGTGCCGAGGAGCATGGTATTCTCAGATCTGATTTCCCAGGAGGTTTTCCAGGTTGTGAAAGAGATGCGTTCACCAAAGAAGGAAGAACCGACTATGAAAATGATATTTATGATTATTTAAAAAACCTTCTTCATCATCGAAAAAAATATCAAACCTTAGCTAGTGGAAAGATGATTCATTTACCACCAAGCGAAGGCGTTTATATTTATTTCAAGATTAGTGAAACCGAGAAGATGATGATAGTTATTAACGAAGGTGTGAATGAAGCCAAAATAAATCCTAATGATATTGTTGAGGCAATTGGAGCATACACTCAGGCTATTGATATAAATAATCTGCAATCAAAATTCAATTATGAGCAATCAATAAGTTGTGATGGTAAATCAGCTTCGATATTTCTATTAAAATAACATTAGCTGTTCTTGTTGTAGGATGGAAACGGTCTGGGAACAACTGGAATTTCTTGAACAAAGTAAAAATAGGCATTAACAAAGATTTTCAATTATAGCCAAGGGGAAGTCGTTGTGCAGCAAACTATTATTTCAAAGAATAAAGAGTCATTTGTTTTTAGAGAATTAAATGAAAACGATGCTAAGAGGTTAGGTAACTTTTTCTCAATGTTAACTTCAGATACCAGGGCAAAATTTGGCCCGCATCCTCTTACACCGGAATATGCCGAGAAATTATGTTCAAGTATTGATACAACAAAAACAATCAGATTTATTGTAGAGAATTCTTTTGAGGTTGTCGGCTATTTTATAATTGATTTTACTCCGTTTGAAAATGAAGTAAACCGATATTTATCTTATGGAACAAACATTGACTCAAAAATAGATCCAGTTTTTGCTCCATGCATAGCTGACAAATACCAAAACTGTGGTATTGCAAGTCAGGTAATGACAATGATTATAGACTATGCAGCCAGTAAAAATATTAGAAGCTTAGTCTTAATGGGTGGAACTCAGGAATCCAACTTACTTGCACGGGCGTTTTATAATAAATTTGGTTTTGTTGAATATGGTACGTTTTTTACAGAATTCAATAATGTAGATATGAGACTGTGTTTTGCAGATACGCAAAAATGAGTAATCGTTAATCAGTTCCTATACATCAGTAAGCAAGGTTATCTTTTAGATCAAAGTAAGGATTTTATAATTAGCTGCATTGCAAACGTTGTAATAGAATCGTTTTTGATTTTAATCTTTGAAAACCATCATTCCCAAAACCTGCTGTAGGTCTTTGTTTTTTCCAATCACTAGAAAATGATTGTTTTTTATTTATCTACCCAAGAGAGTTTCTAAACTGAATACATCAATGTTGCTAATCAAGAAATGTTTTATCTTATCAAATCGGGGTATTAGCATGATTAATTTACAATTCAATAATAACTGATAGAGCGAAGTTGTCAGTAAATTAAAAAATATTTACATGGTAGAGAGAGTGCGTTTTCTTAATAAGGCTGTCAAATTGTTGATGAGGGATATTTTTTTTGATTAGGGAAAAAATGCAAAAATTATTTTTTGTGGACTGGATTTTTAAAAAAAAATTCTTTGCAATCGTGTGCCGCAATCGTTTGCGTATTTTTAAGGCTCTTTTGAGTTGCACAAAGATGTAAAAAATTGCTAACTTCACTTGCAAGCTAAACCTATGGGGTTTTTACTTTGTTATATGGGGTATTCCGATACGATTAATGTCCCTTACTATAAAGGTTGAACAGAAATAAAAAGTAGTAGTCTTACATGGTTTTATTTGGAAAATATATGAGAGCAAATTTTATAATCGTTGTGGCCTTTCTACTACAATTAAGTTGCTTCGGATTGCGATATGAGATAACCGCATCTGAAGGTAATAATAACTTTTATGCTGATGATATGCTTATAACCAGATTTAGTGATATTAATCCTATTTGCTCGAACGTTGAACCTGAATACCAGACAAGCATGAATGAAAATCCTGGTAACAGAATATTGGGAAAGATTATTGTCGATTACCCATTAAGAAATGTCCACAGTCATTTGAATGTTTTTTGGGGGAGTGATCTGTATCCATTTTTTGAAATAAAAACATCTACGCTACAAATTAGTGAGTATATAAAACCAATAAGAAGAAAAGAGAAACAAAGTATGACTCAGGTTTTTGACCAAGGTACTCTGTCTGTTTTTTCTGATTTTGAATTCTTTGAAATAAATCTTATCTGCATGAGAATTCACACTTGAAATATTTTTATTCAATCAACTAATTTTTTTACAAATAAGAGCAACGAGGGAAAAAATGACTAAACCAAAACAGGTAAACTTATTGGTAGATTCTTTCGGTATTACAAGGAGTCCTGAAAGTTTATCGCTTCGTGGAAACAGTAAATCATCCGCAGAAGTAAAAGGACGAAAAAGCTACAATGTTTTTAGCTGGTTCGTTATTATTTTTGTGTTTTTGATGATGCAAGCCGGTTCACTCCTCTTGGCACAGGAAAGAGAGATAAGTGGAAAGGTAACAAGTTCTGAAGATGGTTCAGCTCTGGTATACGCTAACGTATTGGAGGAAGGAACTGTCAATGGTACGACTACTGATTCAAATGGTGAATTCACTATTAAAGTGCAATCAGGTGCTGTACTTGTTATATCTTATATAGGATTTGTAAAAGAAGAAGTAACAATTACAAATCAAACCTATCTTAATATTGTGTTGCAAGTCGATGTTCAACAATATGAAGATGTGGAAGTAGTTGGAATTGGTTACGGCGATGTAAAAAAAGCTGACGCTACGGGTTCAATTACTGCTATCTCAGCAAAAGATTTTAGCAAGGGTACAATTACCTCTGCGCAGGAATTACTTATTGGTAAAGCACCAGGCGTTGTAGCAAATTCAATTGGCGGTGCGGCCGGCGCGGGAACAAAAATCCGTATTCGTGGTGGTTCTTCAATAACAGGAAATAACGATCCTTTATTTGTGATTGATAATATTCCCCTGGATAACTCAGGGATTTCGGGTATGACTAATCCTCTTTCAACTATTAATCCAAATGACATTGAATCAATCACAGTTTTAAAAGATGCTTCGGCAACTGCAATTTATGGTTCAAGAGCTTCTAATGGTGTTATTATCATTAAGACTAAAAGAGGTGTTATTCTTAAAAAAGGTGAGGAAGGAAAATTGGCCCTAAACTATAGCGGCAATTTTTCAATGGCTGCTCCTACCGATTTCTTATCTGTATTTTCAGGTGACGAATTCAGGAGTGTTGTACAAGACCGAGTTTCAAATTATGGACTTAGTTCAGCGGCATTAAATGTATTGGGAACCGCTAACACCGATTGGCAGGATGAAATTTATCAGACTTCTCCTTCTACCGAGCACAACGTTAGTTTGAGCCATGCTATCGGTTCAGTTCCATATCGTCTTTCTTTGGGCTATTTATATCAGGGAGGAATATTAAAAAATAATACTATAGATAGAAAGAATTTGGGTCTTTCTGTAACTCCATCATTGTTGGATGGAGCTTTAAAGATGGACTTAAACGCATCGGTTACTTTGCTGGATAACAACTTCTCCAATAATGATGCTATCGGTTCAGCAGTTGAATTTGACCCTACACAACCAATCAGGAATGGAAACACAAGATATGGCGGCTATACCGCCTGGACAGAACTTAGCGATGTGAATGGAATCAATGGACTTCCGAACAATATAGCAACGCACAATCCACTAGCTCGTTTAGAATATCGCGACAACACTTCAGAAGCTAAAAGATATATCCTTGGTGGCAAATTTGATTATGATTTACCTTTTGTGCCTGACTTAAAAGCTACACTAAATCTGGGTTACGATTACTATAGCACGGAGGGTAAAGATATAATAGATCCTCTAGCTTCGTGGTCTTACAGAGAGCCGGAACAACAGATCAAAAATTATTCACAGAAAAAGACTAACAGTTTGTTGGATTTGTATGTTAATTATAAAAAAGAAATAGGAACCAGTAAATTTGATTTTACAGGCGGTTATTCTTATCAACATTTCCAAAATGAGGGTGAAAATTCCAACAGAGCCTGGGATGAGACTGTACCAGGGGCTGCAACAATCCCTTATAAGAATGAGTACTATCTTGTCTCATTCTTTGGCAGGTTAAATTATACATTAAATGACAAATATCTTGTAACATTCACTTTAAGAGACGATGGTTCATCAAGATTTGCTGAAGATAATCGATGGGGACTTTTCCCTGCTGCTGCAATAGCATGGAAAATGACAGAAGAATCTTTTATCGGAAAATCTGATTTAGTAAATGATCTTAAACTTCGCTTGAGTTGGGGGCAAACTGGTCAGCAGGATGTTGGAGATAACTTTTATCCTTATATCCCTACTTATACCGGTAGTACTTCAGGAGCATACTATCAGTTTGGAGATACATTCTACCCAACATTGCGTCCGGATGCTTATGATGCAAATTTAAAATGGGAAACAGTAACTTCATTAAATCTTGGATTGGATTTTGTATTATTTAATGATAGGGTCTCAGGCTCTTTCGAGTTGTATCAGAATACTACTGACGATCTTTTAAATAACGTTCCTATAGCAATCGGCAGCAACTTTTCAAACTACTTGCTTACAAACGTAGGTTCTATGGAAAATAAAGGTGTGGAACTTGGACTTAACCTCACACCAATACTGGAACAGGATCTAACCTGGGATTTGGGTGTTAATTTCACATATAACAAAAATGAAATAACCAAACTTACTTTGGTTGATGATCCAACATACACTGGTGTTAACACTGGCGATATTTCAGGCGGTGTTGGCAACACAGTTCAAAAATATATAGTTGGAATGGCAGCCAGAACATTTTTCCTCTTCGGTCAGGTGTATGGTCCTGATGGATTGCCGATTGAAGGCTTGTATGTTGACAAGAGCGGTGAGGGTGGAAGCGTAAGCGGAAACGAATTAAATAAGTATTACAATAAAACTCCTGATCCGGATTATTTAATTGGAATTTCTTCAAAAGTAAACTACAAAAATTTTGATTTTTCTTTCTCCAGTAGGTTGAGCCTGGGCAATTATGTTTATAATAACAATGCTTCAAACAGGGCTTTGTATCAACAAGTATATAATCAAAGTGGATATTTGTCCAATATTTTAACTGATGTAAAGGATACAGAATTCAGCACAGCACAATATTGGTCAAACACTTATTTGGAAAACGCTTCATTCTTCAAAATGGATTATATCAGCTTCGGGTATAATTTTGCATCATTATTCGGAAATAACGTTAGTGGACGTATTGGATTATCCATTCAAAATGCTTTTACTATAACTAAGTATTCCGGATTGGATCCTGAAGTTGATAACGGTATTGATAATAATATTTATCCGCGACCACGTACTTATATGTTATCAATTAATCTTAATTATTAATATCTAAGAAGGAAAAAGAAAATGAAAAAATATAAAATTTTATTTCAGGTAATATTGGTTTCTGCATTCTTATTTTCCGGCTGCATGGAAGATTTGAATGTTGAACCAATAGATCCGAATGTAAATACAGCAAACAATGTATTTACAGATGATGCGGCTTACAAACAAGCTCTGGCCAAAATTTACGCCAGTTATGCTATCAGCGGTCAAGAAGGCGGCGGCGGCGGTAATGGTGATATTGAAGGTATTGATGAAAACTTCGGTAACTATATCCGCCAATTTTGGGGAGTCCAGGAACTCTCTACTGATGAAGCAATTATGGCCTGGGACGATGCTACCATAAAGGACTTTCATTGGCAAACATGGGCGCCTAATGATGTGTTTATTATGGCTATCTATTCCAGAATTTTCTATACCATTTCAATAAGTAACGAATTCATCAGAAACGCTGATGCAAGAATTGCCTCGGCTTCTGGTACTTTTTTGAATGATCTTGTAGCATTTAAAGCTGAAGCCCGCTTTTTACGAGCTCTTTCCTACTGGCACGCTATTGATATGTTTGGTAATGTTCCTTTCGTTACAGAAGAAGATTTACCGGGCGCGTTCTTCCCTGAAAGAATAACCAGAGATGCACTTTTTAATTATATCGAGGCAGAGCTCATCGATATGGAAGCTGACTTGGTAGCTCCAGTACAAAATGAGTATGGAAGAGCTGATCAGGGTGCTGCATGGTTTTTGCTAGCAAAATTATATTTAAATGCGGAAGTATACACAGGTACACCTAAATACACCGAAGCGCTAACATACATTAATAGAGTTATTTCAGCTGGTTATTCTATTGACAGTGACTATAAGCGTGTTTTCAGTGCAGACAATTTTGCCAGTCCGGAAATTATTTTCCCTATTACTTTTGATGGGCAAAACACGCAGCAGTACGGTGGCATGACATTTATCCTTCATGCTTCAAACGGTGGTGGTATGCCTTTAAACGGAATTGATGGTGGTTGGGGTGGTATTAGAACCATTAAAAATTTCGTTTCTAAATTTAATGTCAGTGAAAGTGATTTTGCATCAAATACACAATACCAAAGCAATGATAAAAGAGGTATGTTCTTCTTTGATAGTGGCAGTTGGGAATGGGAAGTTACTAATGTGGGTACTTTTACTCAAGGTATTGGTGTAACAAAGTTTAAAAATGTTACTTCAACAGGTGGTCCGGCTCCTAATGCACACGCTACTTTTGCCAGTACAGACTTTCCAATGTTTCGTCTTGCCGATGCATACTTAATGTATGCTGAAGCTGTTGTTAGAGGCGGCGGCGGTGGTGACATGGCAACTGCCCTTGGTTATGTAAATGCTTTGAGAACACGTGCCTATGGAAATGATTTAGGTAATGTAACTACTGGCGATATAACTTTAAGCTTTTTGCTGGAAGAACGTGCACGCGAGTTATATTGGGAAGGACATAGAAGAACAGATCTGATTCGCTTTGGACAGTTCACCAATGGAACTTACGTATGGGAATGGAAAGGCAAAGTTAAAGAAGGTATTCAGACTGAGTCTTACAGAGATTTGTATCCTATACCAACAAATGATTTGAACGCCAATCCTAATCTGGTGCAAAACCTTGGCTACTAATTTGAATTACATCAAAGTTTAAGGAAAATAAAAATGAAAAAAATAACATTAATGATATTTAGCATGGTGCTGATGCTGTTGCTTATCTCTTGCGAGAGTGATATCGACAAAGTGGTTATTAGTGCCGATCCTGCCGAACCTGCGCTCTCACAGCTCACGTTTACAGGGGACTTTGCTATTACCAACGCAAACGGGCCAATAACTTTTTCATGGACAGAAGCCGATTTCGGATTTACATCCTCTACTACTTATGCTGTTGAAGTCTCTCCAGTCAGCGACTTTTCCAGCAATGTTGCCACACTTTTTACAACTCAATTGCTTACAGGAAGCGCAAAGGTAGCTGATATGAATGCTCTACTGCTGACCTGGGAAGCGGAACTTGGTACAGATTTTACAGTATACTACAGGGTTGCCGCTAAAGTTACTGACGATAACATGGTTTATTCAAGTGTAAATTCTGTTGTATTTGTTCCCTATGAAACGCTCATAGACTATCCGATGGCTTATGTACCTGGTGCATACCAAGGTTGGTCACCTGGTGCTGATAATGGAAGATTATATTCATACGGATTCAACTCTCTTTACGAGGGTATTCTTCGTATTGTCGATGGTACTAACGCTGAGTCTGAATTTAAAGTCACTGTTAATCCAAACTGGGATGGTCCGAACTATGGTGGAACATTAACAAAAACAGGCAATAATTATTCGGGTTCTCTTGACTCATCAGGTGATAACTTTAAAGTTGCTGCAGGTACTTATTCATTTGCAGTAAATGTAAGTGCATTAACAATAAGTCTAACTAAAACAAATGACTGGGGTATAATTGGTTCTGCTACAGCTAATGGCTGGGACTCTGATCAGAATATGCAATATAATGGCCAACGCAAAGTCTGGGAAATAACAACCGACTTAGTTGCTGGCGAATTTAAGTTTAGAGCTAACGACGGTTGGGACCTTAATTATGGTGATACCGGCGCGGATGGTACTCTTGAAGCAGGAGGCGATAATATTGCTATTACTGCAGGTAACTATACAATAAGATTCGATCCGGTTGCTTTAACATATGTTGTTATAGCTAACTAGTATATTAAATGAAAGTAAAGGGGATGCGCGAAAGTGTGTCCCCCTTTTTTTTATCCAGCCTAATCATACTGAATTCCTTTTAGGGAATAAATAAATTTTCCATTCACTCCTCTTAAATCTAAAATTAGAAATATCGTTGCTTATTTATAGGACCCTTGCAAAAGATGTTATAACAAACCTTCGATGTCAGTAGAATATTTATTAGATCAAGACATCGAAGGTTTGATTAAGATTCAGAAAGGTGACAAATCATTAATCTTGAGCACTCTTCTTTCTGATAAAGTTTATCATAAGAAGAGTACTCAAATTACAAAACAATTTATTTTAGAATAAAAACCTGATATGGTTCAATTGTTAAGTTCACTTTCCCTTTTATACAATTAAATGAACTTTGGGTAAGAAGATCGGTTAATTTATCTGGACTTTCGGATATCAAATCAATTGTTACTTCGGATTCCGTACCACTATTGTTAACAGCAACAAACACAGTTTCGTCAGTCAAACTTCTGGAGAAAATTAACACTTTCTCGTTGCCCGATTCGATGAATTTAATATCGCCCAGACTAAATATCTTATCAGATTTTCTCATAGAGATCATCTTTTGATACCAGTTGAACATATCTTTGTCAAAAAATATGGCTTCGGTATTTCTTGCTTTACCGAATGGGTGATGTGATTCATCATCATATATTTTATCCTGCCACACCATTGGTTTGCGGCAATCAGGATCATCACCACCTGTCATGCCGGCTTCATCACCATAATAAACCATGGGGGCACCTGGCATTGTGAATTGAAGCGCGACACATAGTTTTTGTATTTGACGCTCATGTTCATTTGGTTTTCTGATGTCAAATTCTTCTCTGTCTTTTGGGACGGCCCCGTGATCGTACCAGTGATCCGGATTTATGATTAATGAGGAAAGCCTTTCCGTGTCATGACTTCCGAGCAGGTTCATCAAAACATAATAGTTTTCACCATATTCACTCAGAAGTGTATTTACAGTATCCCTGAAGGCTTCAGCATTTACCTGAGTTTTTTGATCAATAAGAAATTGTTTTACCGCTCTTGTATATCTGTAGTTCATTACAGCATCAAAAGTATCACCTTGTAACCAGGGGGTGGCGTTCATCATAACATTATTAGGCCAGTCTTTCCACCATATTTCACCAGTGATATAAGCCTCCGGATTTATATCCTTGACCCATGTTCTGAATTTTTTCCAAAAATTGATATTAACCATTTCAGCAACATCAAGACGCCAGCCGTCAATTCCGTCAGAAGTATCCCCGTCTCCATTTGGATCCATCCATCTTTTAACAACATGCATTACATGATCACTTGCTGCTGGAATCAAACCGTTTTCATCTTCTTTAATTTCCGGTAAATCCTTTACACCATACCAGCCAGAATAATCAAACTCATTTTCTTCAGTTGCCGGGTCATCCCATTTGTTAATCATGAACCAATCCTTAAATTGGGAGGCTTCCTGATTTTTAACTACATCTTGAAAGGCCCAGAAATTTGTACCTACATGATTGAATACGCCATCAATTATTATTTTCATATTCCTCTTGTGGCACTCGCTTATCAGTTCCAAAAATAACTTATCAGCGGAGGTCCATTCCCAGCTTTCCGGATTTGTATTATCTTCTTTTGCCCAGATAGCTCTGTCACCTTCAGGGTCAGGCCCAAAGTTATTATCTATGTGATGATAATATGCAGCATCGTATTTGTGCAGTGATGGCGATTCAAAAACAGGATTTAAATAGATAGCTGTAATGCCAAGTTCCTGCAGATAATCAAGTTTGTCTATCACACCCTGCAAATCCCCGCCGTAGCGCCTCAGTCCGGTATCACCGTAAAAATCAAAATCATTATTTTCTTCCCAGGGTTGGGTTTTGTACCAGTCAGATGTCCAGGAAGAAACCTGCCAGTCAGATGGAATTACATAGGGCCATCCACCAGCAAGATCAATTGCTTTTGGATCATTGCTATCGTCACCATTGCAGAAACGTTCGGGAAATATTTGATACCATACAGCTTCTTTTGCCCATTCCGGTACCCGGGGAATTGTGGTGCTTTGGGCCTGTATAAATACAGTTACAAATAATATTGTTAGAAACACTTTCATTTTTGTCATTTTTACCTCTTTGAAATCATTTGGAATTATAACTGTTATATTTTTACACCTATTATTTTAGTAACAACATTTTTTTAGTGAGGGTAAATTTATCAGATTCAATTCTGTAGAGATATATTCCAGACGCGAAATCAGATCCGTCAAAGTCAATTTTGTAACTTCCCGCAGTTTTGTATTCATTCACCAAGGTCGATATTTTTTGTCCCAATGAATTATAAATAGTTAAGGTAATGTTTGCCGCTTCCGGAATATCAAACCTTATATTTGTTACCGGATTAAAAGGATTGGGATAATTTTGGTAGAGTGAAAAATGAACCGGAACAATTTGATCATCGTTTTCACTGATGTCTGACAAAAGATCCTCTTGTGGAGTCGGTAATTTAACGGAACTGTAAATATGAAATTCCCCGGGCTGCAGGTTTTTTACATATTGAAGATATGGGACATCAATACTGTCTCCCGAAAAGAAATCGTACCATTTGCCGGTGTTTTGAAAGTTTATTGTTACTGACTGCTGGTTTACGTCAAAGTTGCCCGCGATTGCTATATTCATAGTTTCACTGTTAAGGTAAATAGTTTTAACTGCACTACTCAGACTAGCCGTAAAATCCGATGTTCTAAAAACCGGATAATTTTTCTTAAGGCTGATCAGTTCGGCAAAAGTTTTGAAAAGATTCGATCTGCCATATTCCTGGTAATAATTCCATGTTATTGGTTTGTCACCAAGGCGTCCGTTGTACTCTATGGAATAGTCATAACCTAATTCCCCGAACTGCCAGATCATTTTTGGGCCAGGTACCGGAAAGAAAAAAGCGGCAGCCATCTTTATACGCTGGAGTGCAATGTTGTAGCTCTTGGTGCTATATGTACCGCTGGAGTTTCCATAAGTCAGGTTTTTGTACATGAGTCTTTCTTCATCATGACTTTCCATGTATCCAACAAGATTAGGTTCAGTCCAGCCTCTATTGTGGTAGGATATATTTGAAATATCTGATTTATTGTTTTCATTATAACCCATGGTGGCTTCATTGTATTTTGAGTTCATGTTGCCCCAGAGCATCATTCCATAATTCGCCAGAACAGTTTCCTCGCTGTTATCAGAAAGATGTTCGAGTATTACAAATGCAGTGGGATCAACATTCCAAATCTGATCAGCCATTCTTTTGAGAATGTTTATTCTTGGAGCATCATAAGCCCAGCCGTTTCCTGTAGTTTGAGTAAAGCCCTTTGTGAAATCAAAACGGAAACCATCAAACTTAAATTCTGTTAACCAGTATTTGGTTATCCTGTCAACAAGCTCCTGTGTTTGCGGACTTTCATGATTGAAATCATATCCCCATGAATACGAAGTATTGGGAGAGGTGACATTATACCAGGGATTTTCTGCCGTCGGAGGTCCATAATTTCCCGACGAATACAATCTAACGAAAGGTGATTGACCATAGGAGTGGTTAAGCACAATATCCATAATGACAGCTATTCCCAGACTGTGGCATTCATCAATGAGGGACTTCAAGTCTTCTGCCGGACCATAATACTTATCCACAGCAAAGTAGAATGATGGATTGTAACCCCAGCTGTTATTCCCTTCAAATTCGTTAATCGGCATTAGTTCTATTGCGTTAATTCCAAGATTTTTCAGATAGTTTAAGGTGTCTTTTAATGTCTTAAAATCATGTTCTGCCAAAAAGTCCCTAAGAAGTAATTCATAAATTACAAGGTCTTCGTTCGCGGGTTTTACAAAAGTTTCTGTATTCCATTCGTAACTAATTTGGTTAGTCTTAAAGGTTGAAGCAATTTCACTTGTTTTGCCTGTTGGGTAAACTTTTAGTCCTGGATAAGTAGAAGCTGAAATATTACTGTCATTCCATGGGTCAAGAACTTTGTCGCTATATGGATCAGCAATTCTCAGATTTCCATCCACAAGGTATTGAAAAGCGTACTCTTCACCTGCGGTGAGTCCTGATATGGTTTTCCAGAAAATGGTGCCGTCAGAAGATTGATTCATGTAGTAATCTTCATCAAAATCCCATGTTGTGCTAGTGGCTGGGTCAAACTGCCAGTCATTAAAATCACCAATGAGATAAACAAAATCTTTTCCGGGAGCGTATAGCGCAAGTGTTACAGTAGATTGGTCAATGTAATTTATGCCTGTAGTTAAACCCGCCGGTAAGTCTTCAAAGTTGGGCTGGTTCCTGACAAATATATAGGAAGAATCACTAACGGTTTCATTTCCGTCCACGGCACTAAAGATCACTGTTTTTTTACCGCTTTCTGTTGCACTGTATGTGTAATCAAGAAGATCACCGTTGATCTGATAAAGAGGATTGCCATCAATTACTATAGAAAGGTTTGCCGTTCTGGAGCAAATTACCTTAAAGTTTATTTGCTCACCAACTACGGGATATACAGGAAAAGATTCAGGACTTTGAATAGTAAGCGCTAAACCCGGCTCGTAAATATCCACGTAAAGATTTTCTGTCTGCTTTGAGCCATCGGAGCTTCTGAATACAAAAGCCAGCTTCAGTATTTTTTCTGCAAGGTCATTTACACCGTAAAAGGTTCGAATTTGACCCACACTTAGCTCATAAGTATTTACATCTATTCGAGTAAGGCTTGGTTGAGTTTGGTTATTTCCCCAGCTTTCAATAACGTATTGCCAATCGGTTAGATCGGTGCTTTCCTCTGTAATGAGTCCAGTATGTGTATAGAGAGTCCCATTATAATTTACGAGATCTGTCCTTTGTGCTAAATCTGCGTGAAAGGTAATTGTTATGTTGTCATTTACGGTTGGGAAAGCCGGCGATACTGTTATTGCCTGAGAGTAAATCTTAAAAGAAAGAGTAATAATAAACAAAATGATTTTTATTTTAGACATATCCTTTCTCACCAAAATTAATAAAATAGACTGCTATTATTGCCTTAAGTTGGTCTTAATATATAAACAAGCAGTGCGTTAAACAAGTGCCGGAAAAGTGTTTGAGAGCTGGGAACGATTGAAAGTTGAAAAAAAAATAAAATATTATTCATTTTATTTCACCGGAATCGTTTGCGTAGATTCTGAGTGCAAATGAGTAAAAAATATGATATTATTCCCACTGTTATACTTTTGCAAACCATGTTTTTATCCTGTTAATATTGACTGCAAATGAACCACATACTCATTTGCCTGCAATCAGAATACAATTATCCAGGGGTATATATGCTTGCCATTCAAAAGAAATTATCCAATTCGTTTTATCTTTTATTAAGTCTTCCTTCAACAGCCATGGGGTTTGCTCTTTCTATTCAGATTGCAGCTTTAAGCTGGTTGATGAGGACTCAGTACAATCTCGACCTACATGAAATTGGTTTTGTGTGGGCCGCCGGTCCCCTAGCGGGAATTATAGGTCAACCCATAATTGGTTTGATAAGCGACAAGACCTGGTTTTGGGGCGGAAGAAGAAAGGGTTTTATATACATAGGTGGTGCCCTTGCCGCGCTTATGTTATTTGCCCTGCCTAACATCGGTGCAATAAATGATTTTTTTGGAATTGGAAATATCATTGTTGTTGCTGTTTGCGTTGCTCTTACCTTTGACTTAGCTATCAATATTTCTTTTAACCCGACCCGTTCAATTATTGCCGACGTAACACCCGAAGGCGTCGCAAGAACAAAAGGTTATACCTGGATGCAGACTATCTCAGGTACTTTTGGTGTATTGGCTTATGCGCTTGGGGCCATTTTCGGGAACTACTTCCTTATTTACTCCGGTGTTCTTCTGGTAGTGGCTTTTTCTATAGTACCAATGATATTTATTAAGGAGCCGGAGAAACTTGCAGTTGCTGAAGAGACATCAACTACTGTTGGCTCAAAGACGAACTGGAGCCAATATATAAAATTGTTAATCGCTCATTCATTTTCCTGGATTGGCGTTCAAACCATGTTTGTTTACATGATTGGTTATGTAGAGCAAAAACTCAATCCCGCCACACAGGATGAAACAGGGCAAATACTGGCCGTCTCGTTTCTTATCCTAAACGCGATTGGAGCACTGCTGCCGGCGTTTGTTCTGGAGCCGATAACTGAAAAAATCGGGCGTGTTAAAACTCATCTATCATGCGTGGCAATCATGGCGCTGGCATATTTTGGAATTGTAGCCTTTGGATCAACGACTTATATAGTCTGGGGATTTATGGCTCTGGCAGGTGTTGGCTGGGCGGCTATTGTAAGTCTGCCATTCGCAATTATGTCAGAGCTGGTTGATAAAAACAGGATGGGATTTTTCATGGGGATATTCAACCTTTCAGTAGTTATTCCTCAACTGTTTGCAAGTCTTGTCCTTGGTACAATTATTCAGAACGCTTTTAATAAAGATGTAATATTTACCATAAGCGGTATAACCCTTGCTATCTCTGCAGTGCTATGGTTTATGGTGAAAGAATCAAAAAATGAAAAAACAAAAGAGTAGCTATGAGAAAAATATTTAGTGTTATTGCGCTTGCCGTAATTCTGGTTGGATGTTCCGAAAATAAATCTACAGGGATTAAAGATATTATCCCACCGGTTAAGCTTACTGCTGGGGTAGAAAAAACAGTTATCATTAGTGATCTTTTTTATGCTCCTAATTATCAGCTTAAATTTATGGACAATGAAAAAATTGAAGTGATATTTGAGGATAAAAAACTAACACTTAAAGCGAAACCAAATTTCGAGGGATTCACAACACTTGAATTTGATTATGAAGGGAATCCATATTTTATTCCTGTTTATTCCAGAATAGTTGAAAATGTTAAATTTTCCTTCCGTCCTGAAAAGAGCTATAAGGTTTTAACACTCTTTGGCAATTTTAATGGCTGGAACCGGCAGGAATTACCTCTGAATGATGATAATGGTGACGGGAAATATGATATTAGTATACCGCTTGAGCCGGGCAGATATGAATATAAATTTTTTGGCGATGGAGAGGAGATTCCCGACCCTGAAAACAAAAATATTGTTCCTAATGGATTAGGCGGCTTTAATTCTATTATCTTAATTGAAGACAAGCATACTGAGAAGATATTTCTTCAAAAAGATTCATCTTTCACCATTCCAACGGGTAAGGAATTCATTTTTCTTTTGGAGAGTGGTGTTGAATCTGAACTGGACTGCGGTGATGTAACTGTCCTGCTGGATAACGTAAAACTTTCAGCAAGAGAAGTTGTCTGTTACGAAAACAAGGTTAAAGTCTTTCTCGACAACTACCAGCTTGCAGAACACAATATGCTTAGGGTTGTTGCAGATTTAAATGGGTTGGTGAGCAATATGCAGATGGTACCGCTTCATGGTGATCAGTTCAGCTGGTACAATGCATCAATTTACTCCCTTATGGTTGACAGGTTTAATGACGGGGATGATCAAAACAACATTCCGGTTAAACACGATAGCCTTGAATGGAAAGCAAATTACATGGGCGGCGATCTGCAAGGTGTTATAAATAAACTTGATGATGGTTACTTTTCAAAACTCGGAATAAACACTCTCTGGATTTCGCCAATTTATTCTAATCCTAATGAAGCGTTTCAGGAATATCCCGCACCACACAGATATTATTCCGGTTATCACGGTTATTGGCCAACCCACCATTTAATGGTGGAAGAGAAATTCGGAGACATGGTTAAGTTAAAACGCCTTATTGATGTTGCACACAAAAAGAACATTAAGGTATTACTGGACTTTGTCTCAAACCATGTTCACCAGGAACATCCGTTCTATAAGAATCATCCCGAGTGGTTTGGCAAGTTGGAACTGCCCGATGGAAGTCTTAACCTGAGATTATGGGACGAACAAAGACTTACAACATGGTTTGAACCTTACCTTCCTTCCTTTGATTACGAAGGATCGGAGGAAGCATTGGAAGCCATGACAGATAACGCCATCTGGTGGCTGAAGACAACAGGAGCTGATGGATTCCGTCATGATGCTGTGAAGCACGTACCAAACAAGTTCTGGCGAAGACTCACCCAAAAAATTAAAGAACAGATTGAAATTCCGAATGACGTTAAAGTTTACCAGATTGGCGAAACTTTCGGAAATTATGAAATGGTTAGTTCTTATGTTAACCCAGGTCAGTTAAGCGCACAGTTTAATTTTGAGATTTACAACGTGGCGCAGGGTGTATTCGTTGATAAGAATAGATCTTTCAAAGAACTGGCAGATGAACTTGCCAAGACAAGTGAAGTTTACGGTGCCATCCATTACATGGGTAACATAATGGATAGTCATGATAAGGACAGGTTTATGGCTGCAGCCGATGGCGATCTTGTTCAGAATCAGAATAACTCAGCAGAAATTGGCTGGACGAATCCGCCCGTTGTTGATCATCCTGAAAGTTACCGCAAAGCTGAACTTTATTATGCTTTCATGTTCAGCATACCCGGTTTGCCCGTAATTTATTATGGAAGTGAATTCGGAATGACTGGTGCAGCTGACCCCGATAACCGCCGCATGATGCGTTTTGATAAGGATTTAAATCTTTATGAAAAAGATCTCTTAGGCAAGGTGAGTCAGATATCGAACCTGAGGAATACAAACACGGCATTGCGTACAGGCGATTTTTATACTTTAATGGCTGATGAAAATATATTCGCTTATGTCCGTTCCGATTTTAATGAACGAGTGCTGGTTGTTTTGAATAAGAATGATAAACCAATTAATGTTAAGGTTGAACTCCCTGCCGCTTATGATGTTAAGTCAGCGACCAGCCTGAAGGACGGATCTGAATATGCTGTGGAAGAAAATGTTCATGAAGTTAAATTGGACGGCTATAGCTGGAATTATTATTTGTTGATGTAATTGTTTTTTAAAAAAATATTAATCTAATCACTTTGTATTTGGATCTGCTAATCAGGCTCCGCTAGGAGCGAAAATATGGTATAACAAAAAGGATATAAAGTATCTAAGCTTCGTAGAAGCGACATTAGCCTTTTAATAATATCGCACCTACGGCGCTTATGTTTTTGTCCTTAAGAGCTAGAGTTTACCATAATTCCGCACCTACGCTGCTAATGCAGAAATTCTAAGACCCTCCCCTACACTTAATTAATTTCAAATGTAGTTTCTGACCCTATGGCACTACCCGTTATCCCTCCAATCAGTAAACCCGGAAGAGCTGCTAAAAATCCTGATAATAGTTAGCCTGTAGACAGGAGAAGAATTAACCGTTAACGAGCATGTTTTCAGTTTAACAGTGGAAGAGACCGGATGAGATTTTTTTTGCTGAAATAAAAAAAAACTATGGCGGAATTAATCAGTTTTATTATTATTGTACATCAAAAAAAATACAAAAGGGTTTGGAGATGTGTACGGAAGTTGAAGCATTGGTAGAGTATTCTGCTGAAGATTTTAGATGCGTAGAGGATGTTTACGATGATGCTGAGTGGCTGGAAAGTCAATATCAGAAAGATAGTAGCGATGAAGACGACTCTGATGATGAAGACGAAGACTTTGATGAAAGTGATGATTTAGGGGAAGATTCTGACGATAATTGGTAGTTTAATCGTTTGATGAAATCCAGAAAATTTCCAGCGGTTTTCTCTTTAAAGTGACTATTGATTATGTCGCTCGGAAATTTTTGTTGTGGTAATTTTTATAGGAGAGGGTCTACGAAATAGGTATTCAGGTAGACCTTCCCGACAAATTTCAATTTATTTTAAATGTAGTTTCTGTTCCGATGACTGTGCCAATTATACTGCCCAATAGCAAACCTGGAAGAGAGCAAATAAAACCTACTACCATTGCAAATTGAACATGTTCAAAAAAACTGCTGCTTGACTTACCTCCAAAATTAATTGGTCCGGATGCTAACCCTAAAAGTGCCCCAAGAGAAAAGAGTATTCCGCCACCTACCATTGCTCCGTCGCCGGTTCCATAACCATTATCAATGTATGTGATGCTTTTCACCTCTGTAGTACTCACATTAATGGTTTCATTTGAGTGTGGATTAAGCCAGGTAGTAAATTGCGGTGTGATCATAAGGTCTTCACTTTCATGCTCGCTGCCATCCACTAGCGTGACCACTACATCCTCACCTTCGCATTCACTATTTATTCTTGCGTAATAGTCGGTTATTGATTCCGTTTCTTTGATTGGCATAAGGTGAGAACAACTCATTAGGGAAATAGAGAGAATCAGGAGATATGTGAGTGATTTTTTATTCATGCAGAAACCTTACGTAATTATTAAATAAAATCAATGGCATAAAATAGTTGTTGTGTTATTCTATCTTGATGTTAGGGGAGGGTCTGACTTGTGCGCCTTCGGCGTAGACCTTCCCGATAGAATTATAACTTATACACAATCGGAGCACCATTTGCAATTCCGTAGACCAAGCCCAATATTCCACTAACGATACCGAAAACAGCACCAAAAAGTATTTTAGGGTTAAAATCATTCGTATTTTCAACGGTGCTTCCAATTAAAACACCGGCTACGGTTCCACCAGCAAGTCCAAAGAATAATCCTTGCACTGCTCCTGCGCCATGTTCATTTCGTTTAATTTCAAGAACTCTATTTGTTGGAATTTTGCGTGTTAAGATTTTCGTTTCACCGTCCAGCCATGATGTTGAGTCGACTTTTACAATGAGATCGGTGCCGGAAAAAGTAATGCCCGATTTTGTAATGATGTTTACAATTTGTCCGCTACAGTTTTGTGTGACCTTCGCATAGTACTTTGATTTGGATGGGAAGTCACTAACAGCCACTGAAGGAACACACGCTGTTAAAAATATTGATATGATAAGTAGTGCTGTAATAATTCTTTTCATATAATTCCATGTAGGAGTGGGGCATGCCCGCCCCTACGACTTATTTAATTTATCTCGAAAGTTGTTTCAGATCCAATAGCTGTTCCAACAATTGCACCCAAAAGCAATCCTGGAATAGAGGAGAGAAAGCCAATAAGTACGGTTGAGTTAAGTTGATTGGTTTGCCCCCTTGCTCCCAAACTAATTGGACCACCCAAAAGAGTTATTGCTGCACCGACAAGAAAAAAAAGTCCACCGCCAATTATTGCGCCGCTTCCTGCGCCGGTTGTATTGTTTGTATACGAAATTGTTTTTATTTCATCAGTACGAATTTTTATAATGTCGTTCTGTTTATCATCAAACCAGGTTGTTTCTTTGGCTGTAATTTGTATTGTATTGCCGGAATGTTCAGTCCCATCCAACAAGGTAATAGTAACATCCTCACCTTCGCATTCACTATTTATTCTTGCGTAATAATCAGATATTGATTCAGCCTCCTTGATAGGGAGGAGATGTGAACAACTCATGAGGAATGTTGAGAATATCAAAAGATATGCTAGTGAATTTTTATTCATGCTTAAACATTACGCAAATAATAAGTAAAGTCAATGGAATTAATTAGGGATTATATCATATCTGTTTGATGTAGGGGCGAGGTATGTTTACCTGCCTTTGGCAAGGCCTCGCACCCTACGAGGAAATCTATTTCAAAATCTCATTACCACTAAACTCTCGGTAGAGTGATAACTGATCGAAGATTTGTTCATGCTTATCAGATTTGTCTACAATAACCTCTGCAAGGATTTGTCCAAGACCCGGTCCCAACATCAAGCCTTGTCCGCACATTCCCACAGCAAGCAGAAGATTGCTGAAGTTTTCAGGGAAGTTTACGATTGGAAAACCGTCGGGTGTCATGGGGTACAATCCTCTCCAGGTTCTACGGATGCGTATATTACGCAGCCGTGGATAGAGAGAAACCATCCTTTCAACAACCTGGGGCAGAAAGACAGATGTGTTATCCATATCCTTTCCATAATACTTAGGTTCCGGAGTTATGCAGAAAACTATCTGGTCTTCCTTGTTCTGGTAGAAGTAATAATTTGCGGAATTCTCATTTGCACGCATATCAACAATCATCGGCTCAAAGAATCGTTTAACAGGTTCTGTTACGCCCGCTTCATGCGAGTCAGGAATTACAGGAACATCCAATCCAACAAGTGCGCTGACTTCCCTGGCGTTTCCGCCGGCTGCGTTTACGAAAAGATCAGCCGTGTATGAACTTTTGCTCGTAATTACTTCCGTAATGGACGTTCCTTCGTACTTCATCTCAGTCACTTCTTCATTGAAGATGAAGTCTACACCGGCACGTTTTGCCAGTATATAGAAAGCATCAGCTAGTTTCATGGGGCAGGCTGAACCATCATTTGGCGAAAATGTCCCGCCGCGTAATCCGTCAGGACTGATACCGGGTGCCAGTTCCTGAATCTTCTCAGGAGATACCCAGTCAATAATCAAACCGAACTCTTTCTGTTTAACAAGGAGTCCTTTCAGAGATGCTTCTTTCGCTTCATCATAAACAGGGAACATGTAACCCCCCTGAATCCAATCAACATCCAGTCCGTGCTCTTCTTCCATCTTACTGATTATATCAATGGAACGTTGACAGATAGAAATTTTAGCCGGATCGGAATGTGTGGCTCGGATTCCGCCAATGGCAGCTTTATTCTGCCCGCGTCCGTGAGAAGGCATTGAATCAACCACACCAACTTTTTTACCTTTTTTTGCAAGGTAATAACTTAGTGGAAGTCCTACACTGCCTGCACCGATAATAAATACATCATAATTTTTCATTTTATGTACACCTATTTTTCTTCGTTAATTAATGCAAACATTGGCACTTCCACGCTTAATGGTCTTTTCGTGCCCGGCGTTACATCTTTGTAATCAACGCCTGCCATACCAAAAATACGGGGTACCATGGTAGAACAGTTTTTGCCTCCGCAGGAACCCATTCCTACACGAATGTTTTTTAACTGGTTAACATCTCTAACTTCATATTCTTTTATATAGTCTATAACTTCTTTCACAGTAACATGTTCGCATTTGCAGACGAGCGCTTCTTCCGGGAAATAATTGAAATCAGCGTTTTCAAGAGGAGCAACAATCGCTTCATCCTGAACTCTAATTCCCGCAATTTTTGCAGCATTCTCAAGAGTTGTTTTAGCGGTTATAAGATGAGTTTTGAATTTCTTATTGAATCTCATCTTTACAACTTCAGCTTCTTCAAGTACTTCGCCATCTTTGTCAGTCAGGCGAATCTTATCACCAATTTCAAAGTTTGGAATGAACTCATGAGGAAGTACAACCTCCGCAAATTGACCATCAACTTTACGTGCCATGGTGATGGCGAGTCCGGGGCAGATACCCATGCACAAAGCACAACCTGAGCAATCATCTGTAAAGTAGGGGATATCCATTATGTTATTATGTTCGCCCCGTAATTCGATACCGCCTTTTGGGCAGACGGAAGTACAAGGGTTACAGGGAATCTCCTGATCACAATGTATAACCGGCTGGAAACTTTCATTAAGTACCGGTGCTTCTCTTTCAATAATTTTGCCGGGGTGACTCTTAAGTACCTCAGCTTTTTCCAAAAAGCTTGGATCAATCTCGACATCTTTCCCGAGAAGCTGAGCCATTTCCATACCAGCGATTCTTCCGCCGAACATTGCGGAGGATGCTTCTGCTATTTCTTTGGCATCACCGGCATTCACAACCTTAAAGCCGAATGATTTTGCCATCTCATAAAATTCATCAACGGGTGAAAGCCCTACGGCAATAAGCAGAGTATCAACCTCAAATGTTTTAGCTGTTTCAAGCAATGGATGCCAGTTCTCATCAACTTCAGCAATCGTTACACGCTCAACCTTACCATCACCTTCCGCACAAAGAACAGTATGACGAAGATAGATGGGAACGCCCATACGTTTTATTTTGTCGGAGTGAACCTTGTACCCGCCAACTTTATCAAGAATATCGCAAATACCAACTGCCTGAATGCCGGCCTGCAAACCATGGTAAGCGCCAATGAGTCCAACGTTTCCACTTCCAACAATAAAAATCCTTTCAGATGAACGAACGAGGTCACGATTAACAAGCGTTTGGAAAGCACCTGCGCCATAAACACCGGGCAGGTTATTGCCGGGGAAGACAAGCGATTTTTCGCGTGCACCTGAGGAGACAACTATTCCATCAAACTCCACGAGAATGTAGTTCTTGTTATCAATAAAAATTCCGGCTTTTTGATCCTTATAAACACCAACAATTGAGGCGTTAGTAAGAACAGTAATATTTTCAAATGACCGGACATCATCTTCCAGTTTATGTCCGATGTCTATGCCCCGTGTTCCGGCGTAACAGTCAGCGATAGAACCAAAGAACTTGTGAGTCTGGAGTAGTAATTTTCCGCCCAGTTCGTTTTTGTCATCAACAAGGATGACTTTAAAATCCAGTTTCGCGAGCTCAATTGCAGCAGTAAGTCCTGATGGACCGCCGCCAGCAACGAGAACATCACATTTCATGTTTTTAATCCCAGTCTTGCCCATAGGCGTTTCATCCATGGGTAGTTCAGGTATGTGTACAAGTGTTTTAATTTTCATCCCTTCTTCAAGGGGAGTAATGCATGATTTGAGTGGAAAGCCATCAATAATAAGAGTGCAGTGAGAGCACTGACCATTTGCACAATAAATTCCCTGCGGGTTATCGTTTACCTTATGAATGGCAAACTCTTTAACGCCATTGGATATTAGTGCTGATGATACTGCTTCACCTTCGTAGCCATCCAGAACTTTTCCGTTGAAGGAAAAATTTACGAGTTTCCTTCCTTCCGGCTGATCAAGTACCGGATGGTTGGTAATTCTGTCCATATCTATTCCTTAAAAATTATAGGAAGAACAATTAGTGCGATACCGACATCCGATTTAGCGCTCTTACCCTCTTAGGCTGCAAGCAGCAGATCCCGAAGAGCGATATCGGATAGCGATCGCTAAGAATATATACTAATTGTCATTAATGAAGTTGCACCCTAAACGTCACCCTCAAACTTGGCTGGGGCTCCCTTTGACGTTTGTTCTTCTTGCCTGGCGGCAGAAAAACTTATTCCAGTATTCGAAATCTGAACAACATTATATTGACACGATATAATTTAAGAAAATCTTCTTGAAAGAAAGAAGGGAAAAGAAAAAAAAGTCAATAGTGAATTGTCAATGGTCAATGAGAATTAAAATGATGGGATGAATTTTCCAAAAAAGTCATTCGGCTTCGCCGTCATTTGTGGTCATAAACTGCCTCTTAACCTCGCTGTCAAATATTGTCAGAAATCATTATAGCTAGTTTGGTATTTGGTAATTGGGTTTTATTTGTTATTTGCATTTTAAAATATGTTGCTTTCTCTCACTACTCAGTTCTATTGTGACATTCTTTTACAACCCTTTACTAAGCCATGACAACTTCTTCAGGTTAAGAATCGACTAATCTTTCAAATAATTCATTAATGTTTGCCTCACAAGCTAGAGGTAAGAAAGACATCTTTTTACAATTTTTGACCAGGTGATGACACATTAAAAATTTTCGGGAAGTAATTTTAATTAACAATTAACCAGAGGGATACCATGAAAAAGTTACAAGTTGTTTTAGCCGCAGTTCTAGTCACATTATTATTATCAACTAACAATTTTGCTCAGAATCAGGAAATGAAGACTGATGTTGCCGCAAATTCTCTGAATACCGGTATCAAAGCAGAAAGTAGTGAAATAAGAAAAGAGGCGCTGTTTAACTTGGCAAAAGAAGAAAATAAAGAAACAATTCCGGTTTTTATTGACAGATTGAAGACTGAAACAGATGAAGAGCTAAGACTATTGATAGCACGTATTCTTTACAATTTTAACGATCTTGAAGCAATAGAAGCTCTTGAAGACATGGCATGGAATGATGAGAATCTGAAGTTAAGAATTGTATGTGCCGGACTATGCCAGGATTATGCTTCAAAAAATCCGAATGAATTCAGATTTAATGCTGAGGCTTTGAATAAGAAACTTAAATATGCCAAGTCTAACTAACAATAGAAACAGTTATTAGCGACAAAAATTCAGGATCAGTTGTAATAGAATTGGGTATTAAGGGTAGTCTCCTTACCTCATTTTATTAAGCTGATCCTTTTTTAATGCAGAAAGTTTGTAAAGTTATTTAGAAGGTGCTGCATTTTGTGTGTCCTTCTTCTTTTATTCTATTCGCCCACTCTGTCGATTCGTTCGACGTATGACGTCTTTGTTATTAGCGCCACAACTTTAATTCTTGCGATTTTAACTGTATTTCAAGATAAATGCTTTTGGCACGGTTGTTTCTATAACCTCTGTAACAAATTATTCACAACAATCGCAGAGGTTCAAAATGAAACGAGTAACATTATTATCAGCAGCAGCATTTTTAGTAGTAATTCTATCAGGTTCAGTATTTGCTCAGGCTACAGGACAGGGGCCACAACGCCTTAACGGAAACCCAAATTCAACTCCATTAATGACAAATTGGGTTGATCTAAACGGTGACGGTATTTGCGATAACTTTGGTACAGAAAACCAGGGTATGAGACAGAAAGCTAACAATCAGGGCAGAAGAGGTAAAGGAGGAAATGGCACAGGAACCGCAACCGGCCAGGGTTTATTTAATGGATTTGGTGATGGTTCTGGTATTCGTCCTCAGGACGGTACTGGCTTTGGACGTGGTAATGGTTCAGGAACTGGCACGGGGACAGGCGTTTGTGACGGAACTGGAACCGGCGATGGAACTGGAACTGCTGCGCAAGGTAGAGGCAGAAGAGGTAATAAATAATCTTAGCAAAAATTATCGTTTGTTTAGAAGAGTAGCTTTTGCTACTCTTTTTTTGTTTAAAGTGTTCTGCTTAAAAAAAGAATTCGACGAAGAAGTCGCACCAAATCGACAACTTTGTCGAGTTGATTCTTGTTATCAATAATAACCTTTGATTTTGAACAGTATTCGATGTTTTAGTGACGAAAGTGTTGGCACGCTACTTGGTCTATATAGAATAAATGTTTTGGAGATAGAATGATGAACTCATTGATAAGTAAATCCTGCATTAGTTTTTGCCTAATTCTGGTGTTTGCTTTTATTGCAAACGCTCAGGATACAACAGCAACAAAGCAAAAGGGTAAACAATTGATACAAAATGAAAAACCAATAATTCAACACGGTAAGAATTTTGTAGATGAGGATGGTGATGGTTATAATGATAATGCCCCCGATCATGATGGTGATGGAATACCAAATGGAATTGATCCTGATTTTATAAAGCCAGGACTGAAAAACGAACAAAAGGAACTCCCCTATGTTGACTTGAACGGTGACGGGATTAACGATAACCTGCAGTTTGGTAATAAAAGAAAACGACACGGGCAAAAAGAAAAAGCTATTACTCCACAGAGTGGAAATGGACAGAATGCGAATGCACAAAAAGGTAAACAAAAGGGTAGAGGCAGAAAGTGAAATTTATGAAAACAACTATAGAAGTAATAAAATTAGTATCTGTGAGAATTACAATTCTTCTCTTCACATTAATTGTTTTACAGTCCGATTTACTCGGACAGTGGAATCTCAGTCTTTCAACAAGTCAGGAATTGAATGATAACCCATTTCGTTCCCCTATTGCTGAATCAGAATTGATTTCCACTTTTAATTTGGGTATTGAGAGAGAGCTTGATGATTTCAACCTGCTTTATTACGGAAGTTTTTCCCTCTTTAATAAATCTGTTTTACGAAACTATTATTGGCATCAACTGGGGTTATACACCTCCAATGATAATTCTATTTATGGTATTTATGCTGAACAGAGATTGAACAGAAGTGATTTTAATTTCTACAATTATATTGATTTTACAGCCTATATGAGACACTCGCTGGAAATGGATTTATTCCTTCCAACAATACTGGCTTCAGTTGCCTATAAAAAGTATGACAATGCACCTGAATACGACAACCTTTTTTTAAGTGCAGGTTTAAATATTAACAAAGGGTTCGAGACCAAAACAACATTTATAATGCAGGCGGTTTTCAATTACAAGAATTATGTGAATACAGGCACATCCTCAGGTGGACAAGGAAGAGGAAGAGGGGTGATGGCGAGTACGGAGGAGTTACCTAACATATCAACTTCTCAATTTTATTTTAATACCCGGGTTGCGCAATCATTATTCGAAAATACGGGGTTGGCGGCATTCTATATAAATCGTTCTTTATTAGGTGGAAGTGGTACGTGGGAAGGAAGTTACGATTACAATTATAGTGACGAATCGGATTTGTATGATGACCCGGTAAGCAGAAATGAAAACAGCTTTGGGGTTGAACTGACGCAGATTTTACCACTCAATATAATGTTGAAAAGTGGATACAATTATGGAACACGTGATTACCCCACACAAGGTATTTATACCGATGCAGAGAATTACTCGGTAGATTTTGATCGATCCGATACCAACAGTTATTTGTTTCTCTCCCTCAATAAAAGTTTTCCAATTGACTCAAATGAACAGAGTTTTATAAATGTCGGATTATCATACGGTATTTTGGAAAATGAATCAAACAGTTATTGGTATGATTACAAGAGTAATCAATTTTTAATAAATCTTAATCTTCAATTCTAACTAACTTAGAAAGATAAGGCATTCAAATTATGGCGATTCACAAATAATATGACATTTATCAAGAAAATATTTATCCATCCTAAAAGCCTGTTGATAGTATTTCTGGCTGTTGCCGCTATTATTATAACATCTATTGTTAGTGAATTAATACAGAGCAAAAAAGAAGTTCTTGAGTTGATGCAGAATCAATCTCATTCTCTGCTGGAGACAATGCTTGTGTCTTCAAAGGAAGTTCTGTTAGCCAGCGACAAAATTGAAGAGGAGATTAATAACCGGCTCCTTAACAATGCGGCTATCGTAAAAATCCTTTTCGAAAATGGAGAATTATCCAATCGCCTCTTGAAAGAAATAGCTGAGCAGAATGGATTGATGAGAATTAATATTTTCAATAAGAGTGGAAAACTTCTCTATTCGAATATTCCTAATACGGTGGACAATAATCCTGAAGTAAATGCACAAAATATTTTGTCACCCATATTTACAGGGGAACAGGATACTCTGATTGTTGGTGTCAGAGAAGCACGTGCAGAGGATGGATACCGATATGTTGTTGGACTATCAACCCGCGCCCGCGATGCCATTGTTCTTAATCTGGATGCTCAGGAACTATTAGATATAAGACGCAGTATTGGTTTTGGAGTATTGTTGACCAGACTAACACAAAATGAGGGTGTAGTCTATACAGCGATTCAAGGTAACTCAGGATTAATGGCGGCCTCGCAAAATGTTTGGGATCTTGATGAAGCAAAAAAGAATTCTTTTTTGAAGACCACACTTATTGATACTGCCTTCGCCTGGCACCTTATAACTTTTTCGGAGGAGGAAGTTTTTGAAGCTGTTCATCCGTTTGAACTGGACGGTGAAGCAATTGGTGTTTTCAGGATTGGACTTTCGCTCGCACCTTTAAATTCTGTTAATGAAAGAAGCACTACCCGGATAATTATTAGCGGCATTGTGCTATTGATACTGGGAAGTGTGCTAATAGCACTTGTTTATTTGAGGCAGGATTTAGGGGTTATTAAAAAGGAATACAATTATCTGGAAGGTTTTTCGCAAAAACTTTTTCAGGATGTTAAAGATGCAATAATTGTGCTCGATGGAGAAAGGAATATTAAAGAAATAAACCTGGCCGGGCTCAAACTCTTTAATATAAAAAGAGAGGAAGCGATTAACTCAAAACTAGCACCAATGCTTTGCGAGGAAGCTGAGAATAACATTTTTAATAATTCATCTAAAATTATTGAATCGAATTGCAGCATTAATGGAGTTATGAGAGTGCTTCTTCTTTCGAAGAGTGAGATCAATCATGAAGATAAAGAAGCTGATTTAGTGCTTATTATTAAAGACCTCACCGAGTTGAAGGAACTTGAAAAACAAGCGGCTCGTAATGAACAATTATTTGCTATGGCTCATTTAGCCTCAGGAGTTGCCCATGAAATACGAAATCCGCTAAATACTATAGGTACTATCGCCCAGCAGCTGGATCGTGATTTTGAACCGGTTAAAGAGGTTGAACAATATCATAGTCTTTCGAAACTGGTTTATAATGAGGTGAAAAGAATTAATCGTACTATTGAAAATTTTCTAAAATTTGCCAAACCTCTTCCAATTTCTACCTCCGAGTTTAATTTGATGGGGTTGATGGAAGAAATAGAAACTCAATACAAGTCTTTGTTAGCAGAAAAAAATATAAAATTTTCTCTGTCTAATTCATGGGCAGGAATTGTTAAATGGGATCGTGATCAAATAAGACAGGTTTTAATGAACTTTATTGAGAACGCAAAAGATGCCATTGGAAATGAGGGTGAAATCAATTTGTTGATTGGTAAACCGGAAGATCACGTAATTATTATTATTGAAGATAATGGCAAGGGTATTGCTGAAGAAGATGTAAACAGAATATTCAACTTGTATTTTACTACCAAAGCCGAGGGTACCGGAGTTGGACTTAGTATGGTACAAAGAATAGTAAGTGAACATGAGGGAGTGATTCTAGTTGAGAGTGAACTGGGAAAAGGCACAAGGTTTACTTTGAAAATTATGACGCATATTGAAAAGGAATGTGATGAAAGAATTATCAATATTATTAATAGATGATGAGCCGAATCAGCTTGAAGTCCTTAAAAGTTATTTGAGTAGAAGAGGACATACAATCTATACTGCATTAAATGGTCGGTTGGGAATTGACATTATAAAAGAATTCCAGATTGATATGGTTATAACCGATTTCCGTATGCCGGAAATGACCGGACTGGAAGTTTTGAAACAGATTTCTGTAATTAATCCGGAAATTGATGTGGTGCTGGTAACGGCCTATGGAAACGTTGATCAGGCTGTTGATATAATGAAGAGTGGCGCCTATGACTATCTTTCAAAACCTGTTGACCTTGATGAATTGACAAATCTTATTAAGCGGGTTGGCGAAAAAAAACTGTTGATCAGGGAGAACGAGCTATTAAAAAATCAGTTAAAAGAAAAATTTAAAGTTGATTCCATTATATCTCAAAGCGGAAAGATGGAGGATGTGCTTAACCTGACAGGAAGAGTGGCGGCAAGTAAGGCGGCCGTTTTGATAAGAGGTGAAAGTGGAACAGGAAAAGAACTGATTGCTAAAGCTATTCACTTTGCCAGCAAGAGGAGTGAGAAACCCTTTGTTACTGTTAATGTAGCTGCTCTCTCGGAAAATTTAATTGAAAGCGAATTATTTGGTCATGTTAAAGGTGCTTTCACAGGCGCCACAAATATACGTACAGGCCGTTTTGAAGAGGCTGACGGAGGAACAGTTTTTATTGATGAAGTTGGTGATGTTCCGCTTAATATTCAGGTTAAGTTACTCAGAGCTATTCAATTTGGCGAGATTCAAAAGTTAGGCAGCAGCAATCCGATAAACGTTGATATTCGAATTCTGGCCGCGACTCACAGAAACATTGAAGAAATGATTGAAGCAGGTGAGTTTAGAGAAGATTTATATTACAGGCTGAATGTGGTAACTATAAATGCTCCCTCCTTACGTGAGCGTAAGGGGGACATTCCCTTATTAATAGAGCACTTTATAAAAAAATATGCAAAGATTAATGAGAAGGAAGTTGAGGGAATTACCAGCGAGGCATTTGATAAATTGATGAAGTATAATTTTCCCGGTAATGTACGCGAGCTTGAGAATATTATTGAGAGGTCAGTTATTCTTGCCAGAGAAAAAATGATATCAGAAGATGAACTCCCGCTACAGCTTGAAGTATCTTTTGAGAAGAGTTTAATAGATCCGAATGATCTCGATCATCCATATGAAGAGAAAATGAAAGCCTACGAAACTGAACTAATTAAAGAAGCACTAAAGCGCACAGAGGGCAATCAAAGTGCCGCCGCAAGACTATTGGATATTTCTGAAAGACACCTTCGCTCAAGACTGGAGCGGATTGGACTTAAAAACAAGAAGTAATATTTGTTATTTGCATATTTTTTTTATCATACATAAAAAAGCTTCACAGTAAATTGTGAAGCTTTTTTGATTTAAATTCGGTGGTCTCTAAAATGTTATTTGGTTATTCACCAATAATAGCAATGTATTGCTCTTCAGTAAGATAATGAGGAGTATATGTTATGCCCTGCGCAGAAAGATTTCTAACAAAGGCTTTCAGGTGTGATTCTGAACCTTTACCGAGATTGGCGTAAACACTAACTATATCCGGGTTGGCAGCATCAACCAAGCCAAGGTTGGAAAGAAGATCAAGAATATCAACTTCTTCAATTATTGCTCCTACTTCAAGTGCGGCGGCTAATGATTCATTTCCTTGTTCAACTAGTGTGTTGTATAATTCCTGTAATTCAGCGTTCACAAACTGTCCACTTACATCCTCAGTAATTGGATCTTCAAGTTCGTATCTCTCTAAAAGGGTTTTAACTGAAGACATGTGTCGTGTTTCGCTTCGGGATATGTTCGTAAAAATTCTTGCCTGATATTTCTCGTAAAAATATGAGTACACATCACGGGCAAGTTTTTCCTCTTCCCTCATAAAAATAATTCCATTTGCCACCTCATCTGTAAGGTCGGCACTCGCTATGTCCACCTTTGCAAGCTCAGAAACCGATGCGGTTAGTGAGGCTGTTTCCGAATCGGAACTGCAAGCACTCAAGTGAGCTGATAACCCCAGTATTGAGAGGGAAATTACGATATTAAAAAATAATTTATACATGATTTTCTCCTGTTAATAATTTGTTCTAATTATATAATGGAATTATCGTGCCAAGATAGAAGTAGCTTTTTTGTAACCATTTACAAACTACTTAATAGCTTATGAGAGTGTCGTTTCTGAATCAGTCGAATGGTGCGACGATTCGGGCGAATTTCGGAAAAGGATTTATTGATGATCGTGATCATTTTTTTGATCATGATCAAGAGCAGGAGCAAGAGCAAGATCACGAGGAAAAATAAAACCCGAATCTTTGGTTGGATCCGGGTTCGTAATGTTCAAAAGTGTCAATCTCAGATTTATTTTAGTCTTCGTCTTTTACTTGTAAAACTAAAAACGCTGCAATTATCATCGAGATTCCACCAAGCATTAAGGCGTAAATTGCTTCGCCTGCAAAGAGGGATTTTACAAAGAAGCCCAGTATAGCGGCTGCTGTTATTTGTGGAATAACTATAAAAAAGTTAAAGATCCCCATGTAAACGCCCATCTTATGCTGTGGCAATGAGCCAGCCAGAATTGCATATGGCATAGCAAGTATTGATGCCCAGGCTAAACCGATTCCAAGTTCTGAGACAAGAAGCAGATTCGGGTCTTTAATAAAATAGAAAGACATAAGTCCCAACCCACCAAACATTAAACTTATCATGTGCACTGTTTTTCTGCTGGTTCTATTGGCGAGCCAAATGAGTAAGAATGCCATAATTGCAGCAAAGCCATTATATACGGCCATCAGAATACCAACCCAATCTGCGCCTTCGTTATACAATGCTGATGCTGTGTCAGTCGCACCATAAACATGTCGTGTTACAGCAGGAGTTGTGTAAATCCACATGGCAAAAAGAGCGAACCATGAAAAGAATTGAACGTATGCAAGCTGCACCATGGTTTTGGGCATCTTGTAGAGATCATTGATTATTACTACAAGTCCGCTCTTTGTTTTCTTCTGGTTCGTAAAAATACCAACCATTATTTGGAGTATACCATAAATAGCTACACCGCCAAAGAATACTCCTAATCCATAATCCATGTAAATGAAGAAGTAAAAAACGAGGAAGAGGGCTAATCCGAGGGAAAGAAAGAGGCTTCCGTTCTTAAACATTCTTGATGATTCGATAAGGGTTTCATCGTAACGATCAGCTTTGCTGGCAGCTTCGGCATCCTGAAATTTTTTCATCTCTTCCGGAGAGTATTCTTTACTTTTTAATACTGTCCATAATACTGCACCAAGGAAAGCGGCACCACCAATGTAGAATGAAAATTTTACAGAGGGAGGAATAAAACCTTCCGGGGCAACATTACTGATTCCAAACCAGTTGGTCATGACATAGGGAAGAGCGGAGGCAACAATAGCGCCGGTGCCGATAAAGAAACTCTGCATCGAAAACCCCATAGTACGCTGCTCAGCAGGAAGCACATCCCCGACAAATGCCCTGAAAGGTTCCATGCTAATATTAATGGATGCATCAAGAATCCACAACATTCCGGCAGCTACCCAAAGGGTGGGGGAGTTGGGCATTACGAATAAGGCGGCAGTAGCCAATATTGCGCCGACCAAAAAGTACGGTCTTCTGCGTCCTAATCGTCCCCATGTCTTGTCGCTCATGTGACCTATTATGGGTTGAATAATTAATCCGGTTACAGGGGCAGCAATCCAGAGAATTGGAATTTCATCTATACTTGCGCCAAGCGTTTCAAATATTCTGCTAACATTCGCATTCTGCAGGGCAAAGCCAAACTGAATTCCAAGAAAACCGAAACTCATGTTCCAAATCTGCCAAAAACTTAAACGTGGTTTTTTCATTTATTGTTTCTCCGGTTACTGTACTTTTACATAAACATGATATTGCCAGGGCTTAAGTTCAAAATCCATTTCACCCATTAGTTCAATCTCACCTTCTTTTGCAAAGAGATTTCTGTAACGACCCATTGCCGCATTGTTGGTATATTTAACCGTCTGATTTTCAGGGGAGAGGTTAAATATCGCAAATATTTTTTGCCCGTTTTTTGCCCTTACAAACGAGAAAACATCACTGTTGTCAGTATTCATAAATTCCATAAGGGCACCTGCTTCCCCGTTCCAGAGAGCATGATTCTTTTTTTTAAGTTCATTCAGCCGTTTATATACTTTTCTAAGTCTATGTTCTTTCCAGGGAATTAAGTCTTTCTCAAAAAAGCTAAGTGCTTTATCAAGTCCGGTTTCCTGCCCGCTGTAAATTAAAGGCATTCCGGAAACTGTACCGCAGAGTACGGCAAAAGTTTCAACAGCATTGCTTAATCTTTCAAATACTGTTCCATTCCAGCTGTTTTCGTCATGATTTGTTGTGAATACCATTTGATAATCGCTTGGCTGGTATTCTTTTCGTTGCTCTTCAAACAGGTTAACTAAATTATCAGCATTCTTTTCGCCCTTTGCAATGGAATTCATCATATCCTTTAAAGCCCAATTGTAAGTCATATCAAACCATGGGTGAAGATAGCTCTCACTTGCTTCGGCGAGCATAAAGATAGGTTTAATCTCATCAAGCTCTTTTCGTGCCCTCATCCAAAATTCAGTTGGAACCATAGCTGCAACGTCACAACGGTATCCGTCAATATCGCATTCCTTCACCCAGAATTTAAGGGCATCAATCATGGCATCATGAAGTTTAGGATTGTCGTAATTAAGATCAATTACATCACTCCAGTCAGGAACCGGAGGATAGAAGTTGCCGAGGGAGTCTTTACTGTAGAAGTCAGGATTGGTTTCGGTCCAGACATTATCCCATCCGGTGTGATTTGCCACCCAGTCAATAATTACGTACATGCCCATGTCGTGAATTTTTTTAACGAGAGCTTTAAACTCATCAATGGAACCAAACTCTGGATTAACAGCCTTATAATCTTTTACTGCATAGTAACTTCCTAAAGTACCTTTTCGGTTTAGTTCGCTAATTGGATGAATAGGCATGAACCAAATAATGCCAACACCCAATTCTTTTAATTCTGGCAGCTTTTTTTCAAATGCGGCAAAATTTCCTTCTTCGGTATACTGCCTGACATTAAGTTCGTAAATGGAAAGGTTCTTACTCCATTCTGGCGGCGAAGGAGTATATTCAACTTTTGATTCTTCTTTTTTACAGGAAATAAAAATAAAGGATAGGAAAATTAGGGTAAGAAAAGACTTGTTAATGGTCTTTGTTTTCATTGTCATAAAGCCTCCGTTGTCTATTCCACTCAAGGAACTTGTTTGCAATCAGAGGAAAATACTAATATTTCTTGTATAATACACAACCTGATTTACTACTAACGATAACAATTTTATCGATTGTAGAGATGGGAACGGTGCCGGAAACGTTAGCATCAACAATGAGTGAATAATTATTATTTGGGGTTGTAAATTCAAGGTTTTTTTCGGACGTATTAACAATAAAAACGAACTCTTCCTGATTATTTTTTATTGAGTAAGCCAGGGCGAATTCATTGTTAGTACTGTGAAATTTTATTTGATGAGGTTTAGCATTTTTTAAAAGGGGATGATTCTTCCTTAGCTTAATTAGTCCTTTGTAATATTCAAATAATTCTCTGTTAACTTCCAGATGTTCGTAATTTAGATAGTTTGTTTCATTGTCTTTATCGTAGGAGTTATGATCCATCTTGCCGGTATGAGGATCGTCTACGTATTTGTCGTTCCTTACAACCTTAGTTCTTGCGAACTCTTGCCCTTCATGAATCATAACAATTCCCTGAGAACTCAACAGGAGGATTGCCGCAAGCTTGTTAATCTGCATTTGTTCTTCTGACAATTTTACAAACTGCTTAACATTTCCTTTGGTAACTTCGTTGTAACCACTCTGGCATGCAATCCTGATAAAATCACCAAGAGTATATCCGTCGTGAGAAGCTAAGTAGTTTACTGAAAATTCCGGCGAGTGATACAATCCATCTCTACCGCCCATAAGTGAACCGATGATATTATTTTTGATGCTTTCTTTGTTCTTCCCGCCAAAATTTTTGCAAAATAGCCAACCCAAACCGTTGTATGGGTTCTCTCCTTTTATTCCGTTTCGGAACTGATCATTCCAGGTTGACCATCCACGGTAAGAGAAACCCGTTGGATCATAACCGCCTCCCCATGGTTCAGCAATAAATATTACATTCGGATTTATTTCTTTGGCTTCAGAGAGTACTTCTTCAAGGGTTTGATAGTCGAGAATTTTGCCAAGGTCGAAACGGAAACCATCAACATGATATTCAGTCATCCAGTATTTGATGCAGTCTTTAATAAGCCTGCGCATCATGGGGCGTTCACTTGCTAAATCATTACCGCACCAGCTCTCGTTGGTTAAGTGACCCTCCTCATTTTTACGGAGGTAATATTCCCTATCTATAACCTGAAGGTTTGCCAATTCATATTCGCTTATATGGTTAAACACAACATCCATAATTACGGCAATACCCTCTTTGTGGAAACCCTTTACCATATCCTTAAATTGTGTTACTTGTTCTGCCGACTTGCCAACCCAGGTGTGATCCGCTAATTCACCTTCGGGTTGCGCATACTTTGCTGCAGGTGCAAAGTAACCTGCTGTCATGTAACCCCAATGATTTTCTTCGTATGGATTCCATGTATTATGCTTTCCGCCATATTCTTTTTGGAAAGGGGTTTCGTAATAAGAAAACTCGTGAGTCGGGAGAAGCTCAACAGCATTCGCGCCAAGTTCTTTGATGTGATTTATTCCACCTTTGGTATTCGATTCAACAAGTCCCTTGTAAGTCCCGGCGTGTTTCGTTTTAGAACTTTCATGCGAGGTCATGTCCTTTACATGCGCCTCGTAAATAATCAAATCCCGTAGATTGATTGCAATCCAATTATCACCTTCCCAATCATATTTATCATTATATATAATTGAAAGGCGTGGGTTAAGGTAATCGACAAATGTTGTTAAGGCTTTTGCGTATGGATCTACAGCTATTGGGAGGTCTTTTCCATCCCACATGTGTGCTTCATCAAGAATTTTGTAGCCATAAAATTTACCTGAAAGATCTTCCATTAGACAAGCTTCCCAAACACCATCTTCATCCATGCTCATTTCAAACTGATCATGTACAGGTTCGCCCGGAACATGAAATATATAAACGAAAACACGTGCAGCGTTAGGGGCAAATAATCTGAATATTGTTCTCTGGTTAGTAACAAATGAACCCAGAGGTTTTTCAGAGAAAAGTTCGTCAAGCCCCTTTTTTGTTTTTGCCTTCGGGACAGCTTTAATATCTATATTTTTTACTACGTTTTCTAATTCAGTCATATTCTCCAAAAGCCTTTTTAGGCACCTCGCAAATTACAAAATCCTGTTTACTATACAAGTTAATTATCGAAAGAAATCTGGGAGAATTAATTCTAATTAAAGTTAGTTTGTGTTTGAATGGGTGAAGGAATGAGTTGTCTTCGAATTCGGAAAAGAATTTGTTGGTGCATTTTTCGAATTCTACGACGAGCAAATTGTAACATAGATCTACAAATTACAAAATCCTGGTTTTTACGAATATCATTGAAACACCTCTTACAATACAAGCGGTATTTATCTTTATCTATTAAATGCTGGATCGTTCAGAGAGGTTAGGAGGATGATACTTTTAAAGTATTCTTTAAGAAACCGAACTAATAGACATAGGACAAAAGGAATTGAAGGGAAAAAGCCTTTATAACTGATTGGCTTTTATATTTACTTACTTTTATTGTAATAATGCTTAAATAAGATAAAAGTGTGCATTTTGTCTGATATTATGTATATTCAAATTATCCAAGATCAATTTCAATATCACTTCTATGGTTCTTTAGGGTCATATCTATTGACATTGCAATTAATCATCTCCTTTAAATAGTCTGTGATTATCCCGGAGGAATAGTGTTAATATCTAAATCGGTATTTATTTTGAGCCTGGGTCTGCTCTTATCTCACCCACAATTATCTAATGGACATACTGTTAACAAAACGAACCCTGGTGTTGGAATTATTGCGCTTAGAAGTAATGGAAGCCAGGGAATTCCTATTCTTAAGAATGCCACACAAGCAGTTTCCGAAATTGTAACAACATCAAAGGATTTTGACTCATCAGGGTCAGCTTTTCTACAGGATGAACATGCTGGGGTTACAATATATAGTACCGAGACTGATACAAAAACAAAAACAGATTATCTCTCAGTTGTTGAGGACATAACAATGGTATCCTCGGATAATTTCACATTCAGCTTCACTAATCTCAACCTCTACTCTGCAAGCCTGGCAACTTCTCTTGAGACAAAATTTGATGTCCTTGATAAAACAATTTGTCAGGTTTATGATAATATACATCTCTTTGATCGTAGCGAGAAAATAAAGGTTTTCCTTTATGACGTTAACGAATCATTTGCCGGCGCTCCTGCCGATCTACCAAGTTGGGATGTTGGTTACTATCTGCGAGATGAAAACGAATTACATATCAAAGTGCCTTCAACAGATCGGCAATTAAAATATTTCCCAAGTATTGAAAAGGCTGCTTTATCAGTTCTTGCCAGATATGTAATGGCTAAAAAAAGACCTGATGGATCAGAGCCGGTAACAGGTTTGAGTTTTGGCTTTGGTTTATATGAGTCTGGTTATACGCCCGACTTGAATTTAATTAACAGCTATTTGAATACAAACAACAATACTTTCCCGGATAATTATTCATCGTTCAGCACATGGGATCAGTTAGAGGATGAAACAAATGTTGAGTTGGCTTACACATATGTTTTTGCTTCAATTTTTAGATATGGATATTTTTCCGCTGCTCTATATAGCGGTGTATGTTACGGCTATGCAGGTAATGGCAGCGATCTCTGGTATCATATAATTCGCATATTTTTCTTAACTGAAATAGAAGATGGCGGATTGGATAAATTTTATGAAGGGGATGATTATATCATCTATTCCAATAGTCAGGAAGAGGCCAATTTGGTTGCTGAAGGGTTACAATTGTTCTCAAACAAACTTGAAGCAGACTTAGGTGAACGAATTAATCACCCTTTGCTGGTCACAATTTATCATGATTTTGAATCATATACATATACGAGGAATGGTAATATTGACAATATTGTAGGTGGCGGCGAAGCTTTATCACACACTTTGCTGAGGGTCACTTCAGGCGCACCAAATCTTGATACAGAGTTAAATAGAGTTTTAATTAAACATAACGATACAATGGAGCATGAGTTTACGCACAATGTATTTGGATATATGGCTGAAACACGACCACCTGCATGGTTGAATGAAGGTGCGGCAATGAATACACCAGAGCAACGTGTTTACGGTTACATTGGAATGAACGTAAGTTATTTTGAACAAAATCACAATTACTGGCACGACCAGAACTTGTTTTTCCCTGATCTCGGCAATGTGTTTGACATAAATACCAGTTTTGGATACCATATGTCGTATTCCGCATTTGGTTTTATTTGTGATAATGCTAGTACTGAGGAACTCAGACAATTCATGAAAAATTGTGATGATTATTCTACTATCGGCTATTCAGGCATAGATGAATTTCAAAATCACTTGTATGAATCATTGTATCATCAATATATGCCCAACTTCCTCTTTAACCCTGGTTGGAGTTTAGATAATGTTTTTACACCGGGGACAAATTATTCATTCAACTGGAATGGGAATTATATTGAGAATCTTGTAATAGAGTATTCAACGAACGAGATGTCAACATGGAATCATGTAGCAGATGTTTCATTTTCAAGTGGAAGTTATTCCTGGAATATTCCAAGTGCTGCAAATTGTATTTTACGTTTCTCAGACAAAGACTATCCTGAAATAAATTTCACATATCAAATATTGGGTGAAAAACCAACCTTCGGGAAAATCCTTTTCATGTCTTTTGAAAACGGAACAGACAATACTATCCAGAATGGTAATGATGGAAGAATTAAAGGTGATGTTGAATTTGTACCCAGAGATGGTATTAATGGTAATTATGCTAAGTATGATGGTATGTGGGATCTTATAAATGTTAAAAATTATACGGATCTTTCGTTGAGTGAAAACTGGACTATTCAAGGCGATTTTATGATTGAAAATGCTTCTGGACTCATGAATCAAAAGCCAGTCTTATTAGAAAAGAACGCCACGAGTACTTCGACAAAGAACTACTCGATATATTTTAACAAAAACGGGCAAAAGCATCTTTACTTCGAATATTATTTAGAGAACAACTCAGTTGTTGTACTTGAGATTGATGGCGCGGGAATTTCAGAAGGGAATTGGTACACATTTTATTTTGCGCGCTCAGTTGAAAATAATATCGCCGAAGCAAGAGTTTATAACCAATCCGGGTATTTGCTTGACAATGCTGTAAGACAGATTAATGGTGAAGGGAAGGTTTTAACCGGAGCTGGTGATTTGTTCTTGAGTAGTGGTAAATTTAGTTCATACGAAAATTGTCTTCAGGGCGGACTTGACAATATTATTATTTCTGATACATACTCGTCAGGGTTAATGCCGAACTCAATTGAAAATGCACCTGTTTTGGTCAAAATACCCGATCAGACAATCGTTAAAGGAAATAGTTTTACTCCGATTCAACTGGATGATTTTGTTTCTGATCTGGATAACGCGGCAAATGAATTGGTTTGGTCTTATAGCGGCAATACAAATTTGTCCATCGATATAAATGTTAATAGAGTAGCAACAGTTTCAGTATTAAATGCTCAGTGGATTGGAAGTGAAACTATTACTTTTACTGTTACAGACCCGGATGGAAATTCTACCAACAATGAAGTTTCATTTACTGTTGCTTCATCTACAGGACTTGAAATTAATTCCAATGCTATTCCAATTGAATTTGAATTAACTCAAAACTATCCAAATCCGTTTAATCCTGGTACAGTTATCCGTTATGGAATACCTGAACAAACTGATGTCACTTTAAGAGTCTATGATGTTCTTGGACGTGAAGTAACTACGCTTATTAACGAAACCCAAAGTGTGGGTTATTACGAATACGAGTGGAACGCATCTGACAATGCAAGCGGTATTTATTTTTATATATTGGATGCTGGATCTTTCCGAGAGGTCAGGAAGATGATACTAATAAAGTAGACTTTTAGAACCGTTTTAACAGGCAAAAGGTATTAGAGAAAAATTAAAAGCCGCTTATAATTGAGCGGCTTTTTTATTATCTGTCAATACTCTACCAATTTCACTTTATTGTATTGCCGGGAGAATAAAATCCTCAACCATTTCATCGCATGGTGAATAGGTAACATAATTTGAACCAGTAAAAACTATAACCATATTTAACTCGTTTAAAACAATTATTTCCTGTCCACCCCATCCCATGGCTTTAAATGATTCATAAATTCTGCCGTTTACGTTGAAATTTTTTCTCCACCATAGGTAACCATAGCCATCTGGCCAGTTAACTCCGGGAATAATTTTATTTCGAGTTGATTCTTCTACCCATTCCGCTGGAATTATTTCCTCACCGTTCCAATTTCCTTCGTTAAGGTAGAGATAACCGAATTTAGCTAAATCTCTTGGAGTGATATAAATATCCCCGTGACAGCAGGTTATTCCGGAAGGACGCAATGTCTGCCAGGTATAATTTGTAATTCCCAAGGGAGCAAATAAATAATCCCGGGAAAAATCCGGAATAGATTGACCTGTGGCGTTGGCGACAATAACACCGAGCAAGTCGACGGTACTACCATTATAATAAAAACTGGTACCTGGTTCTGTAACAAGAGGCTTTGATAATAGGTAGCGAATTGGAAATGTATTTTGATTAAACCTGATTATGTCATGTTCACTATTCGAAACTGATACTTCCCATTCATTCCATTCAAGACCACTAGCCATCATCAGGCAATCCTTAATTGTAATGTTTTCTCGTCCCTCATTTTTCCAGGTATCGTAATAACTATCCAGGTAATCGAAAATGAGATCATCTTCACTCTGAATAAAACCTTCGTTAATGGCAATTCCCACCAAAGCTGAAACAATACTTTTTGTAGCCGAATGAGTATTCTGGCGAGTGTTCATATCGAACTCAATACTCGTCCCTAAATAATCCGGGCGTAGATACCCAAAATCATTGCCAGTCCAGTATTCTTCAAAGACAAGTTTGTCATCCTTAATAATTAACACGGAGTGAATGTGATCGAACAAGCCTGCGTTAATATACTCAGCTAAATTTACGATTAGTTCTTCGTTCAGGCCAACTTCACTTAGTGAAGCTGTTTCCCAACCGTCATCTGCCGAGAGGGGTACGATGTATTGATACCCAGAGGAATCAGGAGAGGTTGAATCTTCACTACAGTGAATTAAGAAAAGGGCGAGTATGCCGATTATTATAACAATGCTAAAATCGAGTGGTTTCTTCCATGGTACCATTTTCATTTATTCCCCCAATAATTAAAAATGATTTACTTTGTCTTGTCTACTTTATTAGACAGATTATTTTTAACTTTGGGTGACATCCGAATATAAAATTAAGCATGTATTGCGGCACCAATTGTCAATAACCCTCACTTGTTAACCTGCCAGCCAACGGACATTCAGTTGCCGCAATATCGCTTATTCCACAAAAATAATTGAATGCTTGATTCAGAATTCCTGTTCTCCAAAACACTATTAGTCAATTGATTGATACCGTAACGCCTAAACCCAGCACGCCATCAATGTTATTATTTAGAGCATCTTTCAAATATAACTTGTAAAAAAGACTAGGAGAGACTACAGACCCTTGGTAATGTAAACCAAGATTAAACATATTTATCATCCTGTCGGACAAATTATCGGCATCCTCGGTAATTATTGCAAAACCAATAAACTCAGCTTTCAATGACACTTTGCTTAGCTTGTAACCAGCTGTAAATCCATAATGCACAAATATTTCCGTATCACCGTTTCCTTCAGTCGGAATGAAAATGTTGGGTCCGGCTTCCAGCCCGTATATGAAACCCTCCTCACCAATATGGTGCAGAGAGTAATTACCATATAATCCCACGATATTCGGCACAAATTTTAACAGATGGTAATAATCATTATATAATCCGTTGAATGATACCTGTTCATCGGCTGTAGGAAGAAAAACTCCGAAGGAAAAAAATGATTTTTTTACTCCGCTTGAATCGGGTTTTGTTTGCAGCCCGATGTAGATATTCCCCAATCCGTTTTTATCATATTTATTATTCCCCTGATATCCAAAATCATACTTTGTAACAATAAGTGGAATATTTCCAGAAAGATTGAGACTGTTACTTAAAGGGATGTTGACAGAAAAATCATAACTGCCTGAGAAAGTTGAAAATTCCGGACCGCCGGAGTAAAATGCTTTGTTGAATCCAAATCCGAGTTCTAAATTATCTGTTGGAATTGACTGCATATTGAATGTTTGTGCGGTTATTAAACTGTATGAAATAAAAAGTAAGACACAAATCATTTTTGCTTTGCACAAGATTCCTTTCATATAATTGCTCCAAAATTAATTAATAGAAGAATGATGTAGTCATAGTTAAAAAGTACTTAAGGATATAAATGTTTTTTAAGAACTTTTTAAAAGTGATTGTAAAAACTCTCAATAAGCTAATTTTGTTTTAGTACAACGAGTTTAAATTAATAAACCAAGTAAAAATTAAATATTATTTTGACAGTTATCAACAATAAATTCAATGTGATTTAGTTTTGAACTCAATTGCAAAGTTTGAACATCTCTTCATTCGGTAGTTTTTACTTACATTATTTTGGATTGACAAAAAAATGTCATCCTTGAATCTATTTCTCTACAATAGATTTATAAACAGTATAAGTGTAAATTATATATTAAATAATATTTGTTTTTATTTAATTGATTATTAATTTATATCATTAAATGTAATCTGTAACTTTTTGAGGGTAATCATGAAAATAATGTCACTAAGTCTAAACAATTTTTTATATGAAGAATGGAAAAACCAATTACCCTTAATAGTCGATGAAATTATTAAGCAAGATGCAGATGTTGTAGCTTTACAGAATGTTCGAGGTTTGATATCAGACTTAGACAATAATGCTATTAAACATCTTCAGGATGCATTGAAAGAAAAGAATAATGAATTTTTCTGGGTAGTGGTACAACCTGTTATGAGGCATGCAGAAGATCCTGAAAACTGGGAAGGGTTAGCTATTCTATCGAGAATTGCTTTCATTGATTCGAGATGTCAAGTATTACCAATTGGAGAAGGTGAGGATAAGAAGCTTAGAAGCATAATATATGGTAGATACAAACTTAGTGATTGCTTCTTCTATATTTTTAATAATTATTTTTCTTTTGATAATCAACAAGCAATTCTTGACGCAGTAAACGGACATGCTTTTACCGTAGGTTGTCCTGAGCATGCTTTATTTTTAGGAGACTTTAATTCTACTCCGGAAATGGAACCGGTAAAAAAACTTAAAGAGCATGGCTGGATTGATACATGGGAAATGATGCATCCTGATAAGATAGGATTTACTTATCCTTCGAGTGATCCGGGAAAAAGAACTTCATTTGTTTTTCATTCAAAAGGTTTTGAATCCAGAATTAAGGATATTAAGGTTGTGTTTGCGGAGCCTGATGACAATGGTTTATATCCTTCAAATCATCTTGGACTTTTGATCGACATTGATTAGCATAATTAATTTAACGATTAATGGATTGAGATAAGTGAAGCGAATACATATTAATAATTTAGTTTCATCAAATATTCCATGCCTTCATCCTCAATGATCTTAAAGCCTAGCTTTTTATAGTATGTTATGATTGTATGACTTTTATCTACTTTGCAGGTAATAGAATCATAGTTATTAATTGCAGACTCAATGGTTTTAGTAAGAATGTGTTTTGCGATTCCCTTATTCCGAAATTCCGGTCTTATGATCATGTCTGCTAAATGCAAATTGTTTTCTTCTCGGATTTCGATGAATCTTCCAACTTTATCAGTGTTAACATAAATTATCCATTGTACAAAGTTGCTGCCAAAACTCTCATAGTATTTTGTTTGAGCTTCATATTGAGATTCAAGAATTTGTTCCATGAATGATTCCCTTGGATATGGGAATTTTAATTCATCAGCTTTGAAATTTTTATAAAGCTCTTTCACAAATTCGAAATCAGTTATGTTATATTTTTTGAGAGATATATCCATAAAAAGTAAGGGGGCGTTAGCCCCCAAATATTAACTCCTAGGTGGATAAGTGCCAGTTATACAAATAATATAATTTATACAGGTCCAGGGTTGCATTAAAGTTACTGGGTCATTACCGCCCGTTGGATTAACCATATTCGCATGCATTAAATGACCGCCTGTTAAATTGCTGCCATAACTGGTGACATTAGTACCTGTTATTTTTCCTGGAAGCTTTCCTTCAGGTTCAGAGGATGCGTCTCTTCCAGTAGAAGTCATATCACAATTTACAGTATGATTATGCGGGGGAATATTATTAATTGTTAAATTTATTCTTTCGTAGCCTCCCATTTGTCCTGCTACCCGGGCAGTAAGTCCTGGACCAGTTCCAGTTCCTATCGCTACTCGTCCACGTAAATCCGGCAATTGAAATGTTGTTTGACCATCACCGCCAAATGTTGTCCCCATTATCGAAAAAAGTGCTTGATTAGTCTGAATTGATAAAGCCTGTCCCTGACAATATACCCAGTTTTTTGGTGGGTAGTTGCCTCCGAACATTTTGACTTCAGCCATGTATCCGTCCATATAAACTCCTGTTATTTTATTATTAAATAAAATTGGTTTTTAATTTGGTCCAGCTAATTTCTTGGTGGCCATTGTCCCTCAACACAAATAATATGGTTGATGCAAGTCCAGGGTTGCATAATTTCAAACATATCATTATTACCTGTCGTGTTCAGCATGTCTTGTTCCATAATATGTGCACCGGAGGAATCTGCGCCAAAATTTGTACCATCTGAACATTTCGAGAATACTCTTCCCTCTGGTTCAGATGATGCGTCTCTACCAGATGACGTCATATCACAGTTTACGGTATGAGTATGCTGAGGTAATTGTGCAGCATAAAGATAAATTCTTTCATAACCACCTTTCATCCCGATATATTTTGTCGAAAGGCCTGGTCCGGTTCCTGCTCCAAGGTTACCTCGTCCACTCATATCGGGCAAGCCGAATGAATTGTAGCCATCACCACCAAAAGTATTTCCCAGTATAGCGAAGAGAGAAGGGTAAGTTGATACAGGAAGTATTTGCCCCTGGCAGTAAGCCCAACAGGCAGGTGGGTAATTCCCGGCGAACATTTTTATTTCGCCTAAATATCCATCCATAGTTTACTCCTAATAATTGAAAATTTTCAAATGCTTTTTGAGAAAGATTGCTCTTTCTAGCGCCGAATGGGATTGTAATATTATTGCAACATTAATGATTTAGTATAGTTTGATAAAATCTGCTCATATAAAGAATTCAATAAGATAGTATAATTATATTGAGATGTCAATTCGAAAGGTCTTAGTTATGTTTTCGCTGGGATAACAGGTAGTATTTTTTGATGTTCTAGGAATGGGGCATACTGTTTTTTAGCATTTATGGGACAACTTAAATAATATGTGTTGTGGAAATAAATGTTATTTTTAATAAAATTTTTTTATATTGACATTGTATTGGGGAATTTAAACTAACTGCTTACGTTTTACTGAAATTAATATTATGGTTCATTTCCGATTAAAATCTGAATAACAATTTAATATATATTTATAGGCAGTAAAATGAAGTTATTATTTCTTAAAGCAAAAGATGGTATTCTTCTTAAAAAATATTTTTTCGTTTTTTTTGCGATAGTTATTCTTGGTTCTTCAGTAATTGCACAAAACCTTAATGTTTCCGGAATTAATACACCAAGTACCGACATAAATGGAACCTATGTACCAAATGGTTTAGTGTGGGGTTATAATTCGTGGAAACATCAAAGTAAAAATTATTACATTTACTATCATCAATATAGTGGCGGAGATAAACATTACTATTGGAATATTGATAATGATACAGATGATACAAATGTATACTTTTATTCTAATGACGACCCTCCAAGTGATACACCTGTAAATGTTAGTAGTTGGACTACTTCTGATGGGGGTGGCTCTCCGGTTGTTACTAGTTCTGGGGCACCGGAAATTGACTTAAGAGGTAATAGTAATTCAATAGCCAGTGGGGACTATGTTCAGAGTTTTAACGATTTTACGAAGTTTGGCTCTGTTAGTACTTCATCAGGTACATTAACAAGAACTTTTACAATTGCTAACACAGGTGATGTGAATTTGACCATTAGTGGTTCATCACCATATGTTTCAATAAGTGGTACACATGCTTCTGATTTTAGTATTACATCTGCACCTTCAACTACTATAGGCGGTTCAAGCTCAACTACACTTGTTGTAACTTTTAATCCATCCGCAGATGGAAGCAGAACTGCCAGATTAACAATTTCTAATAACGATTCGGATGAAGGGACATATTCATTTGATATTCATGGAACTGGTTATACTGCTCAAAATATAACAGTTTCAGGCGTTACTAATCCTGTAGCAGCAAATGGTACTTATATTCATCAGGGTATTATTAACAGATTTGAATACTGGAAACATCAATCTCAAAATTATTACATTTTTAATGATGAATACAATAACAATCAATACTGGAATCTGGATGTAGATACCGATGATACCGATAGTGATTACCTTTTCTCAAAAGGTTCTGATGCTGCCTCTCCCGTTTCCTTAACAAGTTGGAGTGCAAATTCTGGAGCTACAGGTAATCCTGTTGTTGCAAGTGCTACACCTTCACCCGAAATTAATGTCCAGGGAAATAGCCAGAATATATATGAAGGTGATACTACACCATCCTGGGACGACCATACAATTTTGGGATCATTAAATATCTCATCTGGTACCAGAACAAGAACGTTCACAATACAGAATTTGGGGTCGCAGGCTCTAACTCTTTCCGGAAGTTCACCTTATGTCTCGGTAAGTGGTTCCGGATTCAGCGTGACAACCCCGCCGTCATCTACTATTGCTGCTTATGGAAGTACAACATTTGTTGTAACGTTTGATCCATCGACAGAAGGGACAAACTCAGCAACATTAACAATAACTAGTAACGATGCTGATGAATCGACATATAGTTTTGGTGTTCAGGGAAGAGGATATGTACCAAAAGATATAATTGTTTCTGATATTACAAACCCTCCCGCAGCAAACGGCGTGTATACTCATCAGGGTGTATTGAACGAGCTTGAATACTGGAAACATGAAACGCAAAATTATTATATATATAATGCTTTCTTTAATACTAGCCTATATTGGAACATAGATAATAATACTGATAATGCCGATGTACATTTTTATTCAGGAGATCACAATGATGATTATTTGCCGCTAAATGTTTCATCGTGGACAAATGACGGTGGAACGGGATCACCAACAATTATTTATGCTGGTCCTGAAATCTCTATTGAAGGGAACTCAACAGAAATTGCCGATAATGATACTACTCCTGATTCCGGCGATGATACAGATTTTGGAAGTGTAAATGTTGCCGGAGGATCAAATGCAAATACCTTTACCATAAAAAATACCGGTGGTCAAACCCTAAGCTTAACGGATGCTTCTCCATATGTAGCAATCACAGGACATACTTCTGATTTCACATTAACTTCGACACCCTCCAGTTCAATAGCTGCAAGTGGTTCAACAACATTCGAAATAACTTTTAATCCAACTGCTGGGGGTACAAGATCGGCATCAGTGAGTATTGCCAACAACGACACTGACGAAAATCCATACAATTTTAATATTCAGGGAACCGGTATTTATGTAGCACCGACAACACAGGCGCATACTGTAACATACTCAAATGTGGAAGCTTCCCAAATGACTATAAGCTGGACGAACGGAAACGGAAGTATACGGGCAGTATTTTTAAATCTGGGAAGTTCCGGAAATGCTTCGCCGGTTGCTTCAACAACCTACACAGCAAATACGGAATTTAAATCAGGTAGTCAGATAGGTACCAGCGGTTGGTATTGTATTTATAACGGAACCGGTACGTCTGTAAATGTAACCGGATTAATGCCTGGTTCCACATACCGCGCCATGGTTTGTGAATACAATGGTACTGCGGGTTACGAAGCATATTTTACTGATACCGCCACCGAGAATCCCAAAAACCAGGCAATGGATACTATTATGATTAACGAGGTTGATGCCGATACACCTGGAACGGATGACGCACAATTCATCGAGTTATATAGTATTGGAACTGCTAATGTTTCTCTCAATGGTTTAACATTAGTTCTATTCAATGGCAATGACGATCTTTCATATAGAAGTGTTGATTTGGATGGCTATTCTACTGATGCAAGCGGATATTTCGTTTACGGTAATCCTGCTGTAACAGGAGTTGATCTGTCGGTTGATAATAGCGTATTAATCCAGAACGGAGCTGATGCAGTTGCGATTTATGTAGGTAATAGCGGTGATTTTCCAAATGGAACAGCAGTGACAACAACAAACTTAGTTGATGCGCTGGTTTATGATAATGGTCAGGCCGATGATGCAGGACTTCTAGTATTGTTAAATGGCGGGGAACCTCAGGTCAATGAAAATGGAAGAGGAGATGTCGCCAATCACTCCAATCAACGAATTCCAAACGGCAGCGGCGGACTAAGAAATACTTCAACTTATGATCAGCAGCCACCAACACCCGGCACTGAGAATTATGGTTACCCGGCAATACTCGCCACAGAATACAACTATAATACAAATATTTTGACTGTTACAGGGGAGTACTTTGAAGCAAATGGAAGTGGACAAGATGTAGATATCTCTCTCCTGACTATTACCGGTGAAGGTGGAGCTACCTACACAATTGTTAGCACAAGTGACGTTGAAATAACTTCCGCTACAGAATTTAGTGTAACACTAAGTGGAGCAGATCTAATAAATGTTGAAGAACTATTAAATAAGAATGGGACAAATTCTGCAACAAATAATACACTATATAATTTAGCTGCAGCAGATAACTGGTTGACAGGTGCACCCTCAGGTAATGATATTTCTAACGCCACAGCTGGAATTACTGTAAGCAACTTCGCCAATCCTGTAATTATTTCAACGACATATGATGCAGGAACGGGTGTTCTTGTTGCAACAGGAACAAACTTTGTAGCAAACAGTGGTCCAACAAATGACGTGGATGTTTCACTTCTGACATTCAAAGGTGAAAGTGCGGCGACATATCAGTTAACAACCAACACAAGTGATGTAGAATTAACATCAGCAACAGAATTTTCAATTACTCTGGGCGGAACTGACAAAACAAATGTTAACGGACTATTAGGTAGGAACGGAACAACGTCTCCTGATAATACAACTTACAACCTTGCAGCTGCTGACAATTGGATGCCCGGCTCACCAGCTGGAAATAGCATTATCGATGCAACAACCGGTATTGATGTCAGCAATGTACCGGTTCCGACTATTACTGATGCTGATTATGATTTCACTACAAATACGTTGACTGTAACTTGTACTAACCTGGTAGCAAAACCAGGTGGTACAAATGATATAGATATTTCAAAACTTAAAATAGAAGGAAGTGATTATACATTAACAAGTGCAAGTGATGTAGAAATAACTTCTGCTACAGAATTTAGTGTCACACTTACTGGCTCAGATTTAAC